>Ga0172364_10000759_pt1 | contig 23770 bp, 40 predicted proteins | sample LakKivSesite10cm_FD_114545 | JGI IMG/M metagenome (GOLD analysis project Ga0172364, IMG submission 114545) | Sediment microbial communities from Lake Kivu, Rwanda - Sediment site 10cm | ecosystem: Environmental > Aquatic > Freshwater > Lake > Sediment | place: Rwanda: Western Province, Lake... | reverse complement strand
CCTGAACGGAGCATTAAGAGAAAAAAGATATAGGATTGAGAGGCAGTTCTACATCAAATTTTTCACCGCAATCACGACATGTCAAAGTAGAAGTCAAGTCTAATCCCCATTCATTGATATCATCAAGATATCCTGCTATTCGTTCAACATGATTTGCCCCAGCAAATCTTATCCATTCACTTATCAAATCTTTATCTTCAATTCCGTCGATACTCTGAATAACACTCATCAGGTTCATGAAGATATTGTTTTGAATATCTTGAACCGATAGTTTATCCTTTCCTTCATTTGCTTGTAATACATCAATGATTTTGTTGTATCTTGCAGGTTGAAGCTTTACTACTTGTCCATTTTCTAACTTGACACTAAACTGCTTTTCAATAATAGTTGGGTCAAGATATCGCATGTTCGATAATACTTGTTCTAAGTCGATTGTATAGATGTGTTGTTTGCCGTGTTCGCATCGATGATTTGCGGTAATATCATAGCTTGGTCCATATGTCACTAATCTCAAGAATAACATAATAGCATCAACATCTTTACCGAATAGTTCAGTAGGTTTATTGATACCTTGAATACAATTCGAAAAGACGGGGTCTAATGCTTTACCTGTGAATAACATATCAGGATTTTTGAGAACTACTTCATCAAAAGCATTCATTGGCTGAATGTGCAATTCTCCAGCAGAAACAGAACTATCAAGTTCATCATTTGAATATAGAAGACCTCTTGATGGTAATTGAAGAACACGACCAGGAAGTTTTAGTTTTGCAAGAAGGGGATTATGTTCATTTATCATGTGAGAATATTGCCTTATATGGTGTTATGATTATACAATAAATACTATAACTCTATTTATACTTTATAAATAGTCACACTTATTCATAGCTTCTAAAAGAGAATACTTAATATGTCTGGTTCTAGTTCTAATACACCATCTGACGCGATATTACGTCAACGAACACTTGATACTCTCAATAGGATAGAAAGTGCGTTACGAAATGGTAGTAACATGTCAGCCAGCTCTGGTGATAGAGGTAGCACTCAACGAGGTAGTGGTGCCGGAAGTGGAACTAACAATACTGCTACTACTCAAAATGATGCTGCTCAACAAGCACGTCGTGATGCTCTTCAAAATCGCTCAATTCAAGAGTTAGAAGATACTCTTTCGAACCTGATAACTTCTATTGAGAGTCTAAAGAATAGTGTTGAAGGTGGGGAACAAGCATTATCAGATGACCAAAAGCAATTGCTTCAACAACAACGAGAAGAAGCTCAAGCAGCTCGTGAAATCATTCTTGAAGCTAAACGTGGAGAGTTAGAACAGTCTGAAATTGTTCAAAATAGTTCAAGAAACTTAGGTCGTGCTTTAGCTGGTCTGACTGAACCATTACGTACAAGTTGGAATGCATTTGAAGATTACAACTTGAGTATGAACCGTTCAATTTCGGCTCAATCATCAATGTTAGCTGGAATGGTTGAGGGTGCTAATCTTCAAAATACTGCTTATGATAAGTATATCACAAAGTTACTAGACGCAAGTGAAACTTTGTCAAGTTTTACAAATCTAGGACGAGAACTCAATTCGTCTCAAGAATTATCAGAAGCAATTCAGGAGCTCACCGAAGATGGTAAAGTTTTTGAAGCTCTATTACGAGAACACGGCGACCAAACATCAGAATACATTGAAACTCTGTATCAATTACGAGAGGCTGGTAGTGAGTTAGCGGAACATCAGCAAGAAGTTCTTAGAGTTGCTGAGAAAAATCGTATGATAGACGAACATGGCCGTGCCCAAAATGCTGAAGCTATGCGAGAACATACTAACCAAATCAAAGCAGACATGATACGAATGCAAGAGATTGCCGTTCAACATGTTGCTATTGCCAAACTTACGCAATCTTTCCATGATAGGTTTGGCAAATACACTAGTGCGTTGTTTGGAGGTAAGGGGCCGTTTGGTACGATTATGTTAGGGTTGGCGCTTTTAGGTGGCAGTATCACTAAGCTATATGACCAGTTTGTAAAGGCAGCTGACATTGGTATGTTGGGTGCAAATGATTGGCTTGGAAGCTTTGCACGTCTTCATCAAACATCTATTTTGCTCGGAACAAGCTTTGAAGAAACTGCAAAGATCTTTCAAGAAAACCGTCGAATGGCCTATAGTGTAGGAGACAGTGTAGGAGATTTTGCCGATGCTTTAGATGAAGGGCAGAAAAGTCTAATCCTGTTAGGTATGGGCAATGAAGAAGCAGCCAAGTCTGCAGTCGATTTTGCTAAGAACGCTACTAAAGCAGGTATTGACATTACAAGTAACGATAAAGTCAAGAAAGCAATGAAAGCTCAAACTGAAGCATATGGTCGATTGAAAGTATTGACCGGTGCTTCTGCCTCTGAGTTCAAAGCTTTGAATGACGAACTGTTTGATGCTCAATCAATTCAGCAACAAATGAACGGTCTAAGTCAGGATGAACGAACAATAAGAATGGAAGCAATGTTCAAACTACGTGAAGACTTTGTCAAGTTGGGTCTTAGTGCTCAATCAGCTAATAAAGCTCTTGTATCAATTCAAGACTTAGGTAAAGAGAAGTTAGCAGACCGATTTACTCAAGCAGCAAAGTTTCAACAGTTAGCAGGTGTTCTTGGTATGAAGAATGCAGTTCAACTTGGTCAAATAGTTCGTAAGGGTGACAGAGCAACAGCTGATGAGAAGAAGATGCTAATGGAGTCAGCTGTTGAAATGCAGAAACGAGCAGATGAAAGAAGACGCGGAAGTTATGGTGATGAAAACTTGATACAAGCTCTTGAAGGTGGATTGACTGGACCGTTAGCTGCATTGATGGACCAAGGTCGAGAAGCATCTAAAACGACTGATGCTTTAGGTAAGTTTGTTCAGAGTGCATTTGGTAAGCAAACAGTTGATGGTGATATTAAGATACCACCTTGGGCTGCAACATTGATTGACATCGGCCATAGCATTTCAACTGTGTTAGGTAACCCAATTTTTCAAGCATTGAGCGGTATAGGTTTAGCTGTATGGGGATGGTTGAAATTTGCAAAACCTTTAGGCAATACCATTACAAGTATGAGAGATAGCCTACTTGATATTGTTAGAAATACCGGCGCCAATGATCAAACAACTGCACGAGGAAGAGCTGCAAGTAGAAGACGAGACGAAACTCAACGTAGAAGAGGAGTAAGAAACCCGTCAGGAAATCGTGCAAGCCCTGCACCTAGTGGTTCTTCAAGATTAGGTGGAAGATGGGGAAGAATTGGAATGGGTGGAGCAGGTGGAGTACTTGCAGGATTGGCAACGAATGCTATCATGGACCATCAAACTGATCCTAATACTGGCGAAATGTCAACCGGTGGTAAATGGGCTTCAGTGCTCGGGAGTGCTCTTTCAGGTGCTTCTTTAGGAATGATGACCGGAAACCCATTGGGTATAGCAGCTGGGGCAGTTGGTGGTGGCCTTTTTGGAGCGTGGAATGCATTTAGAGACAGTTCTTCATCAGGTGCTTCATCATCTTCAGGTGTAGTAAGTACTCATCCATCATCTGGAACTGGTCCTTCGTCGATCTATAGCTCTTATCCGTCTGGAACTAATCCTCCGTCAATCTATAGTCCTCAACCGAGTGCAACTACATCATCTAAAGTAACTCCCATTGGAGGTTCTACATCCGGGACATCTAGTTCTAGTAGTTCAAATGAAGAGGATGCTCCAGTCATTAGACTATCAAAAGACACAATCACTAAACTTGGAAACTACTTGACTACTTTGAACGACACACAAACTAAGTCACTAAATATAGAACAAGACCAGCTTGATATGCTTGCTGCATTAGTCACAGCAAGTGATGAAGCATATAAGAACGCTAAGTCTCTCAAACCGATACCAGGTCATTCGTCCTTGTTTGGTAGAGGTGGTCGTTATGAATACATCAACTAATACACACGGATATACTAAATGGCAACTTTACAAAGTTACTTCAGAATAATCACACCTGTGTCAAGTCAAAAGCAATATACCCAATTGCATGGTGACTCGACCAACATGAATGGTCCAAACGGGTTATCAAATGCAACATCATCAGTTGCATTTCTTACTCAGGTGATGAAAGGTGCTGGAACACGGCTACAACGCTACATTCAATATGATAGCATGGACAATGACATTGACATTTCCCGTGCATTAGACATCATTGCTGAAGAGATATCAAATGATGATGAAACGACAAACCTTCCTTTTGAGATTGAGTACCAGACTGAAGATGACCAAGAAGTGTCAGAAAATACCGTTACAACTATTCGAGCGGCTCTAAGACATTGGTCAAAACTTCAAGACTTTAGCAATCGTATCTTTCGTATTGGTCGCATTATGTCAAAGTATGGAGACTGCTTCTTTAGGAAAACCTCTGACGCCAAAAAATGGGAATATCTTGACCCGTCTAAAGTCTTAGGTATCTACCTAAATGATGAAGGTGACCGAGTTGCATATCAACTGAAAGGAGATGGCGGTGGAATGGTTGGTTATGCCGGCAAGATAACAGATGTAGAAGTTGTTCCTGCAGAAGGTATCATACACTTTACGTTATCTGATGAAATGGGAGAAAGTGCTCCATTTGGTGAGAGTGTTCTACAACCTATCTTCAGAACATTCAAACAACTTCAAATGCTTGAAGACTCTGTCATTATCTACCGTCTTGTTAGAGCTCCAGAGAGACGAGTGTTCTATGTTGATGTTGGGAACATGCCCCCACAACGTATCAAACAGTATCTTGAGAACATTAAGAATGAGATACGTCAGAAGAGAATGCCAAACACGACTAACAATCAAGACGTTATCGATGGAACCTACAATCCTAACTCTATCTCTGAAGATTACTACTTCCCGGTGACTACATCAGGTCGTTCATCTCGTGTTGAAGTATTACCAGGTGGTGAGAACCTTGGAGAGTTGAATGAGCTTAAGTACTTCAGAGAGAAACTCTACAAAGGTCTTCGTGTTCCGACTTCTTACTTAGGTGGTGCAGATAATCAACCACAACAATACAATGACGGGAAGATGGGTGTTGCACTTCTTGACGAACTTCGATTTGCTAACTACATCCGTCGATTACAGAACAAGATTGAGTATGTTATCGATGAACAATTCAAAATTTACTTGAAAACTATTGGTATCAATGTTGAAGATTGGTTGTTCTTACTTAGATTACCTGAACCACAAAACTTTGGTATCTATCGACAAAATGCTCTTGATACTGACCTCATCAATGCATTCAAGTCTATTGAGGATGTGAGGCAATTATCAATGAGATGGAAAATGAAACGTTATTTAGGATTGTCTGAAGATGATATGCAAATGAATGAGAAAATGCTCAAACAAGAACTTGAGATTGATGAGAATTGTAATGTGTCTGATTTACGTCAAATCTATGATCCTGTTCAAATGGAAGCAAGACAAGCTGCTAAAATCAAACCTGCTCATATTGAAAAAGATGATCTACCTGCGGGAGGTGGAGGTGGTGATGAACTCGGTGGATTAGATATGGGAGGCGGTTCTGCTCCGCCTCCTGGTGATGATTTGAGCGGAGGATTAGGTGGCGATCTTGGTGGAGGATTAGGAGGAGGACCAGCTGATATGGGTGGAGGTCCTGGAGGTGGCATGGATAACTTAGGATTATAAACTTTATTGATTTTAAGAATAATTCATAAATAGAAAATCAATGAAACAAACATATACACATGGAGAAACTAATATGACATCACAATTTTTATGTGAAACCTTAGCACCTGAAGAAGCTAATCTTATTGAAAGTATTGATGATGGAAAGAACTATTATCTTTCTGGTATCATGATGCAATCCGAATGTACTAATGGCAATGGACGTATCTATCAATTGATTGAAATGCAAAAAGTTGTAGAAGAAGCATCAAGAAAGATAGCTTCAGGTCAATTGATCATGGGAGAGTTGCAACATCCAGACAATATCAAAATCAACCTTGAAAAAGTATCTCATGCAATTACTGAAATGAGAATGGACGGAAACAATGTAGTTGGGAAAATGAAACTTCTAAACACTCCAACAGGAAACATTGCAAAAGCAATCATGGAAGGTGGAGTTAGACTTGGAGTTAGCTCACGTGGAACAGGTTCGGTTGGAACTGATGGTCGTGTAAGTGGATTTAGCTTTGTCACAGTCGATATTGTTGATAATCCATCTGCTCCAGATGCTCGTCCAAATCTTGTTCGTGAAGCTCAAGAGAATACCAAAATCGTTACACTTGCTGAGATTGTTGTTGAAGACAAGAGTGCTCAAAAGTATCTCGAAAAAGAGGTCAAAAAATTCTTACTATCAATCATTACTTCTAAAGCAAAATAATGAAACTTCAAGAACTTTTCTCACAAAAAGCAACACTTACTGAAGCATCGTCTGGATACGCAACACCAGACGATGTGTTATTACTTTTTGTTCAAAAGCAATTAGTAGGTAAAGAGTTAGCTCGAGTGTCAATGACAGACCCGTCTTCAGCAATAGTCGTTCAGGAAGTGGCAAAGCATTCACTTGCAGATGATAATACTTATTTGATAAAGTATAATAAACATAACGAATGGCATCCATTGAACGAACATAAGGAGTATAAAGAAGCTTTTGTCAAGAAAATTGCAAAGTGGATATCAAAGGGGACTAAAGTTTTATTTGAGTCCCCAAATTGGCAACAGACAGGATTGCTTGGATTGAACATTGATGTAAAAGCTCCATATGATGATAAGTTTGCTGGCGGATTACTTTCTCATGTCAAAGAAGGACTTCCAGTTATCATTGGACCTAAAGCAAATAATCCATTGAAACAAGCTGCATCGATAATCAATCATAACTACATTTTAAAAAACAGAAAAGATGTTCTTGCATGTCAAGAAGAACTCATCGACAACGGACTAAAAGATTTTGCAGAACTATAAAAAGGAAATAAACTCATGAAAACAATTGAACAATTATTAGAAATCGCTGGCATCAAAGATATTGATAATGCAATCAAAATTTTGAATGAAGAAGACTTACATTCAATACTATATAAGATTGATAAATGGATGCCTGCTGATCCCGATCTTCAAAAAGAATTTTACGAAATTAATGATCCTCAAGAACTGGCAGATTTTCTCGAGAATAATGCTGATGAAGGAGAATTACACAGATTTGGATTTAGAGGAAACTGGTTAGCATTGGCTAATTTAGAATTAGCTAATAGAAAATAATATCGTAAAATCTATAATGTAAATAGATTTTTATAAACTAATATGTAGGAGATACAAATATGTCAGAAACAAAAGACGCTATAAGAAGTTGTGTACAAAATCTTATTAAAGATAATACTACTCAAGCTGAAGTAGATTTACATCCAGTATTTACAACTAAGATGAAAGAAATAGCAGGTATTCAATCAAATGTAGATAATGAACATGTTTCTAATGAACCTGAAGAAGAAACAGAATAGAAAATACAAGTTTATAGGTATTTGCCATAAATAAACTTAGCACCCTTGAATTAGGGTTTTAGATAATCAATATATCTTTGGAGGTTAAATCTATGGATGAAATTTTACAAAAACTTTTAGAAACAGACCTACTTAGCGAAGACACAAAAACTGAAATCTCAGAAGCATGGGCTGAAGCTGTTGAAGCTAAGCGTACAGAAATCAGAGAAGAAGTAGCTTTGGAAGTTCGTGCTGAGTTAGCTGAACAATTTGTTGTTGCTCGTGAAGCATTAGTTGATAAGGTTGATGCATTTGTTTCTGAACAACTAAAACAATCTTACATCGAATTGAAAAGCGATATTGAACGTTTCCGCGATTTGGAAGCTGAATATGCTGGTAAATTAGTTGAAGAAAAGAAAAGATTAGCAGAAGAAGTTGAGTCTGAAATCGAGTCTTTAGTTGATAAATTGGACTCTTTCTTGGAAGTTCGTCTTTCAGAAGAGTTGGAAGAAATGAAAGAAGATTTAGAAGTTGTCAAACAAAATGATTTCGGTAAACGTGTATTCGAAGCATTCGTAAATGAATATGCAAAATCATATGTAGATGAAACTTCTATTCAATCACAATTAAGTATTGCAGAAAGTAAATTAGCAGATGCTGAAAAACGTATGCAAGAAGTTGAAACAGAAAAAGCACAGTTAGTTCGTGAAGCAAAAATGCAAGAAGTTTTGAGACCTCTTTCTGGTTCAAAACGTGAGCAAATGAGTTTCGTGTTACAAAATGTTGAAACCGAAAAACTTGAAGAAGCTTATGGTTACTTCATTGGTCGTATTTTGAAAGAAGACGTAGCACCAACTAAACCAAAAGGCAAAGTCATCAATGAAGATAAAACTTTAGATGAAGCTGTCGTTCTTGCAACGGGTGATGATGAACAACCTGTGATTTCTGAACAAAAACAAAAATCTAATGCTGACTTACAATTCTTAAAAAGAATTGCCGGCATAACATCTTAAAATAAAATCTTAATAAATCTGAATAGGAGTTAACTATATGGAACTTTTTGAAAATTGGTCACAAACTAAAGAAGCTTTACTAACTGAATTGCCAGCTCATAAGAAAGCTTACATGGGCCGTATTATGGAAAACACCAAACAACAGTTGATAAAGGAAACTGCAGCTGCTGGTGTTAACGCTGCCGGTGCAATCGGTAACTTCCAAAAAATCATTATCCCGATGATCCGTCGTATTATCCCTGGCACTATTGCTACTGAACTTGTTGGTATCCAACCAATGTCTGGACCAGTATCTTTAGCTTACTCATTACGCTTCTTGTTCTCAAACAGCACTGACGTTCCTGCTGCTGGTGTTGGTCCTGAAGACATCATCGGTACAGAAACCGGTTTGGTTGGTGCTACTGAGGTATTCGGTAACAACAGCAAAACAAAACGTTGGTATTCTGGTGCAATCGGCGCGGGTAACTTAGCTCTTGGTACTGCAGCTCTTACTGCTGACTTCGAAGCTTATGGCGGACGTCAATTGCAATTAGAAGTATTGAAACAAACTGTTACTGCTGGTTCACGTAAATTACAAGCTAAATGGACAGTTGAAGCAATGCAAGATCTTTCTGCACAACACGGTCTTGACCTTGAAGCAGAAATCACAGCAGCTCTTTCTGCTGAAATCGTGTCTGAGATTGATAACGAAATCATCAACGATTTGATCGCTCTTGCTGGTACTGTTGAAACTTTCGACATGAACGGTACTTTTACTGGTGTTCCTAACTATGTTGGTGACCGTCATGCAGTTCTTGGTACTTTGATCAATAAAGTAGCAAACGAGATTGCTCGTAAAACTCGTCGTAATGCTGCTAACTGGATTGTTGTATCTCCAATCGTTGCATCAGTATTACAATCTGCTGCTAAATCAGTATTTGCTCCTGCAGTTGCTGGTTCTTTCGAAGGTCCAAACAACACTAAATTGATTGGTACTTTAAACGGTTCAATCAAAGTTTATACTTACATCTATCATGACACCGGTGCTGAACCAATCTTAGTTGGTTACAAAGGTGGAAATGGTGAAATGGACACTGGTTACTTTTATTGTCCTTATGTTCCATTGATGAGTTCAAACGTATTGTTCGATCCTGCAACTTACAATCCCCAAGTTAGTCTGATGACTAGATATGGTAAAGCTACCTTTACTGATACTGCTACTTCATTGGGCAATTCGGCGGATTATTATGGCCGAGTTAATGTTGCAAATCTTTCATTCGTCTAATTAGTAATTAGAAAATACGGAAGTAATAAAAACCCGCTGAAAGGCGGGTTTTTAGTCTTATTCATTTTATAATGTGATATAATATATTTTATTTGAACTTATGTTATATGCCATATCCAATCAAAACTTATCCATCATCACTTGATACTTTAGAAGATTGTCAAGCTTTCATAAAAACTTCGTTATTACACAGTAATGGGGAAAGTAAAGGCAGTCCAGCTTTTAGATATGTTCCTTCAAATTTATGGAATGATATTGAACGTGAAGCTAAAAAACTGGGTCTTCATTCTTTGAATAAAACTGAACAAGTTTTATGGATATATAAAAATTATACATCTTATCCTAAACAGTGTTTAGAATGTAATAAAGATATTATTACTTTTATAAGTTTTCAAAACCCATACCCGAGAAATTTTTGTTCTTCTAATTGTCAAAATATAAATTTAGACGTTCAAACGAAAAAGAAAATTACTTCTAATAAAAATTATGGCACTAATTATCCGTGTCAATCTGAAAAGTATAAAAAAGAAATGATTGATGTTTATCAAGAAAGATATGGTGTAAATCATCCAATGCAAAATGCTGAGGTATTTCATTCTGTAAGTAATAAAATATACAAAAAGAAACCTTATATATTCCCATCCGGTAAAAAAGTAAAAGTAATGGGATATGAAAACTTCATTATTGATTACTTATTGTTTATTGGTTATGATGAACAAGAAATTGAAATAGAACATAATTTATACATTCCATATCAATTTGAAAATAAAACTAAAATGTATCATCCTGATATTTTTATTCCAAAAGATAATCTGATTATTGAAGTCAAATCAACTTATACAGTGACATGTGATATAGAAAAGAACAGAGCTAAAGCTCTTGGAGCAATCAATGCAGGTTATAGCTTTAGACTTTTGGTATGGGATGATGCAGAAAAAGAAGCTAAAGTCTTCAGCTTCTAAAAGTCTGGGAACATAACAGTTTACATTTGAACAGTCTTATGTTATAATGTGTAAAAATATTAATCATTATCAAAAGCATATATGACAAAAAAATACAGTTCTATCATAAAGTTTGCTCCTGAACATGACCCGACACCAAGACCTTTACCTTTCGTAATTTCTGATAAAGACTTTGGCCAAGAACGACCTGATACCCATTCTAATATATGGGAAGATGTTTCATTATTGTTATCTGATAATGGCGTAAAGTTTGAACGAATTGTTATTGATGAAACTAGCGACAGAGATTATCTGAAAGTACTTCCTGAAGGAAAACAAGAAGTTCATATCTACCCACTTCCTCGTGCCTATCCATATCGTCAAGGTTATTACTCTGATAAAGGTGGAAGTTTTGATAAGAGATACTTTTGTGACACTAGTATCGAAAACGAAAAGAAAAACATTAGAACTATTTGGATAAAACCTTGGGAATGGATCAAAGGTTCAAGAATGCGAAATGTATTGAGCTCTATTATGTTGAATGCATGCGGCATTACTGGTGTCAATTTCAATGCAAGGAATACTGAAGTAAGAGAGATACCGTCAGATGAGCTAAGACCTTTCTTAGAGAAGAACAGCTTTTATGGGTATCGAGCTGCTTCATTGAGCTTAGGTTTATATTTGACTAAAGAATGGGATGGGTATCCTGTTGGAACATTATTGATGTTGTATACTTTCGGGTATCCGTTTTTTGGTGCTAAGAATGGTAAATATGACTGTGAAGTTATTCGTGCCGCCACTTTGATTGGAACTAATGTTCGAGGTGGTGCTTCGAAGTTATTCAAACATTTTGTTGAAAATTATACTTATTTGACAGTAGGAAAAGGAACATCTAAAGAAAGAAAAGTGGAGTGGAGTAAATGTGCTTATTACTGTGAGTTCGATCACACGAACGGCAATTCGCTTCCTCATCTCGGTTTCGATTTCATTGAATACTCTGGTCCGGGTTTTGTCAATGTTGATATGGAAACGGGTGAATGGTCGCACCGCCAGCCGATGAAACATAAGGAAGTCATGGAAAAAATAAAGAATGGAACAATGTATTCTGTCTTCAATGCGGGTGTAAAGACATTCATTTATTACAAGAACAAAGAAAATATCATAAAAGATAACTCAGACTTTACTCACGAATAAAGTCTGAATATAAACGGTTTACATTTTCTAAAATTTAGGTTATAATTAATTCTATAAATATCAATGCGGTTGTAGTGTAAGGGAACACACTAAGGGTCCACCTTAGAGATGATAGCTTCGAAGCTATTCAACCTGCTCCAATTTCTAATAATCAACAATATGTTGATGAAGCTTTTTGAGGAACCTTTGCCAAATCTGTTTGTCTTGCCTGTCTTCTGAACTCCCGAAGTGTGTCCAGTACTTAGTGATAGATGAACCTATGGTATCTTGTTTAGAAGTCTCGTTCTTCAACGAAACGATTGAATGCAAAATCTTGTTCTTATCATTGCTAAATCGGTTCATTAGCATTTCTGCTGTATTGACAGCTAATGCTTCAATTTCTGACGGGTTGCTAAGATAAGATTTCATCATTACTTTCCCGTCATCATCATGTTGGTAGTTTGAACGATTGATGTTTTTGCCTTTAGGAGTTCTTTGATTTTGAACTGCATGGGTTAGTTCATGAAGTATGATAGAGATGGCTAAAGTAATAAACTTATCTCGCTTAGCATCCCCAAAGTAGGTTGCTTTATTGACTAAGTCAAACGGAATAAAGAACTCTAACTCGCCATACCCTGCTGTAAAAGAACCAATTTTTGCATGCCCGCTGTTGAAGTAAGCTTCTTTTGCTCCTTGAATGACAACAGTCTTTACGCCATACTCCTTTAGTTCTCGTGCAATTTTGCGTTCAAGCTTTTTGATTGCTTGTATGCTTTCACCTATTTGCTCCAAGTTGTTATAATGTTCGTCAAAGATTTCAAGCTTTCCTGATAGCTTGACAAGTTCTAAGCGAATGATTTTGTTCAACTTTGCTCGTATATCAGTAAGGTCAATCTTTTCGTGTAGTATAAAGAGTTCAGAGATTTTCATGTTTAGAATTTGTGAAGTGAGTAACAGATTTATCTATTTACATTACATGCACTTCAGATTACAATAGCTCCATCAACTAAAGAGAGAGGATCAACTATAATGAACAGCCTAACTGAACTGAGAGACCTGATTTTGAAAAGTTCTACTTTTTGTGTATTTGGTTTCAATGGTATGTTTATGACAACCATTCATGGTGAATGGGGTATGGCTGGTGATGAGTATCGTTTGAACCGTAAGGTCATTTCTCGCAAAGAAGTCAAATCATTACTCGGATTATAAATGAAATCAAACTCATATAGTAAATTTATCCAAAAAGCAACATCTATTGAAAAGTCTTATGGACACGGTGCTTTTGGTGAGGGTGAAGTTTATAATAATGTCGTTGTTGATTATGATAAATTGATTGATTTGGTGTATCATGAATGTTTAGAAATAGTCAATGAAAATCTGCGAGAACTAAGATTAGATAATGACAATAAAGCTCCTACCGAATTTATTCGTAGTACTTTACTAAAAGTAAAAGGTGACATTATTAAGAGGATTGAAATAAAATGATAAGAAACAATTACAGAGATGCACTAAAACTTCAAGAAGTAGAACAACAGTTTGGATTTGATGCTTTTGATGACAAAGAAATCGCAACATCTTTCAAATATGAAGCTAAAGATATGTCGTTCATTGAAGTGTTTGATGCTGTGAATGCTGAAATCGAAAAGTTGGGAACTCCAAAAACTAAAGATCAATTGAAAGCTAAATAAACTTTATTGTTGGCTAAAGCTAATTTGATCAAAAACTTCAAAGATAGGTAGTAAGGAGTGTGTGGTATGTTTATCGAAAACATGTATATTCGAAAGATTTATCATACGAATTAGTTGCGAAGTATCGATTTAGGTGGCTTGCTTTTTTGCGAGCATATTTTGGTCTAACGAAGTTTTACAATACACTAATAGTTTATAAAGATGAACACTTCTATTGATGAAACTAGAAAAGTACTATTTGGATATATGATACTCAATAAGTTAGGAAATGATGCAGTTCATCTTGTTGAACGTGACATATCTAAACTTTCGTTATGGGAAGAACGAGGTTATAAAGCTATACCAGTTTATGTGACATTACAAGATGCTTTTGCTGCTGGAATGACATTACGAAAAGAAGATAAGGAGTGAGTTCAAATGATCAAAATTGTTTATGATCCAAAAGAAGGTCAAGTAGTTTCTGATGTAAACATTGAAGATTTTTACAATGTCTATCTTACTCAAGTTCACAGAAACCAAATGAAAGTGACTGTAGGTTCTGAAACAATGGTAATGCGTTTTCGTCTTGGTGTTGCGTTAGGAGAACTTCCTGCTGATCAAGTAGAGTTCTGGTTTGAAGATAAGCAAATTGATATGACTTCTTTTGCAAGTTTTAAAAGTCTGCCTCCTAAAGGATATTGTGATTATACCAATAATTATATTCGCGAAATGACTAAAAATCGTAGACCCAATTTTGAGGTAATCAAATGAAACAAGTGCTGAAGTTCAATTCACATTGGACAGTTATCAAAAAACCTCATAACAATCGTTATAGTTCAACATTATTGGTTGGTCGTTATCGATTTAGACTGGTTGCAATGTTTATGTTGTTATGTCATTTGGATGATAAACATAGCTTTTCAATTGAACATTCAGATTTCTAGGATTTATGGATATTTCGTATCATGATTTTGGATATACTGGTTGGATTACAATTGTTAGCGGAATAATTTTACTTCCTTTTACAAGTTATTATGTCTATAGAGAATATAAGAGAAAAAAGGAAGTATCTTTATCTGATATTATTGGAATAATTAGTTGGGTAATTCTTGGATTTATTCCGGTTATTGGAGTTGCAGTAACTATTGTAGTTGTTATCAATAGAGGAATAACACTATTAGTATTTTTAATGTTTAAAGCAGATGAAATAAAGATTATAAAATCTTCAGATAAAGAACTTAGCTAATACTTTTTCAACTGCATAATGAAGATCAGCTTCTAAATCAATTGACTCCTTTTCATTAAGATCTAATTTTATTGGTAATTCAACTTTTAGAGAAATGTTATCACTATGAATTTTAGCTTTATAGATTGCACCAGGTGTTTTACATTTATGATCTTTATCATATTTTTCAAATAGATCGTATAATTTCATTTTATGAATTTTTATTTTATAAAAAATTATTTATAGTTTTTATGTCCAAACTTGATCCTAATAATTGTTGTGTAATGTTTGATGAATGTTTATTTTGGGCTTTGGTTCATGATATCATTGCTCATCCATTGATTGCACTTACACTTTATAAAAGTCAAACTGCAATAGACTTTCATAATTGGACATCACACAAAGCTTGGAAAAGAAAATGACAATTGACCAAAGAATAAAAGCTATCGAAGAACGTTTGGGAATGTTTGTTGGAGGTAGAGTTCCAGGAACAACTATAACGCGGGTAATGTCTCCACTTCCAATGAACGGAACAGAATGGTGTTTAGCGATTGGACAAATAAATGTACCCAAACGTTTTTTCAATGGTGAGACTATTGAAGATTGCGTTAGTCAAGCAGAAGAAGCCATAAAAGATTTGCCACAAGTTATTCAGACAGATGGTGAAATGAAATGGTCAGTAGTTTATCATGAAAACATGACAACTTTTTTAGGTCTATAAATAGATTTGTAGTTTATTTTATTTTTAATTTTACATATACATTTGAGGTTTATACTTTATGGATACTTTAACACAACAATACAAAACTCATGTTCTAATTTCTTTAGATCATTCTGCATCAATGAGCGGCATTGCAAAACAAGCTGCTCGTGATTACAATTCGCAGATTTCTGCAATCAAAGACAACGCTATTGCTCTTTCGCAAAATGTTATCGTTTCACTTGTCAATTGTGGGTATGGTAATACTCGTGAAGTTCGTGTTGAATTTACTAATGCTTCAGTCACCGCTCTTGCTCCAATCGCAGAAAATTCCTATGAAGCAAATGGTTGCGGTACTCCACTCTACGACAGTATCGGAAAATTGATTGATATTGCGAAAGCTTCACCAGATTACAATGATCCCAATACTTCTTTCTTGGTTCTGATTGTGACTGACGGTGAAGAAAACAGTTCAAGATATTGGAACGCTAAAAAGTTGGCAAACGAAATCAGAGCTTTACAAAACACTGACCGCTTTACTTTTACCTTCAGAACTCCACGTGGTTATGGTAAGCAAATCATTCGTGCTCTAGGTCTTTTTGATGGCAATGTTCAGGAATGGGAAACAACTGCTCGAGGTATGGAGCAATCAACTATTGCTACTACTTCTGCATTAGGTTCTTACTTTACTGCAAGGTCTGAAGGTAAAACTGCCACTCGTTCTTTCTATGCCGACTTACATAATGTGTCAAAAGAAGAAATCAAAGCACAGCTTGTCGATATTTCTTCTCAGGTCACTTCTTGGATGGTTCAAACTGAAGCTGAAGGTTCAAGCATCCGTGAATTCGTTGAACATAAACTTGGTGACAAGATGTTGAAAGGTGCTGCATTCTACAAACTTGTTAGTGGTAAAAAGAATGCTGATAAAGTCCAAGAAAACAAAGTCATCATGATTAGGGATAAAGATACTAAGGTGGTCTATTCTGGTCAGGCTGCTCGTGATATGTTAGGATTACCAAAATACGGTGATGCTAAATTGAGACCCGGTGATTTAGGTGCATGGGAAGTATTCATTCAATCAACAAGTGTCAATCGTGTATTGCCAGTTGGAACTGAAGTACTTTACTGGAGCCAAATGGGAAGAAGCTTCAAAGAGGGTAAGTCTGCATGAAACTAAAGGATCTATTTGCTAACATAGATCCTGATTTACAAGATTTGTCTAGAATGGGAATACGACCAATCTATAATGGTCGTATTCTCGAACGAGAGAAATACGTTTATCCTCCAGTGTGGGATGAATTCATTCTAAATGAAATGTCATTTCCTATTACCTGGGAACGAATTTCTTCAACTCGACTAAATGGATTTTTTACTTCAAATGAATTTGAATATGTTATTCATTTTGAGTTATTTACTTATCAAGTAAATGATAAAACGCTAAACTGTGTGAATGTTAGTTTTGAAGTAAAAGTTGATGGGCAATATACAACAAACATCACTCCTTCAAACCAACCAAATCAAGTTATTGGAACTATTCAAAATGCTCTTAGTGAAAAAATTATCTATTTTGATGTAGATGTAATTGTGTTTATTGCAGTTGATAACATTTCATCAAGAATGAAACTTTATGAAAGAATGGCTGATAAGTTTGCTAAAAAGTTTGGAAATGTTTATAGGGATATAAAATTATCTAGAGGTGTTGCTATTGCAATAATTGCAAAACATATACCTGAATTAGAACAAAAAGAAATATACGATTTAGTTATCGATGCAGGTCGAGATAAACCATAACACTATAAAACAATATGAAACTTACTACCCTAAATCAACTTTCAGATGCTATTCTAAAAGAAGCTAAACTTTATGATGATAGTGCTAATATTTTTGCAACAATGTATACTGATACTGATGATAAGCAATTTCAGTATCAGTATAAAACGAAAATAGAATGTGCAAAGGCTATTAGAAACACCCATTCTTTGGTTTGTCAATATTTGCATTATATTGAGTCTCTTATTCCAGAAAAAGAAATTGAAATTCTAAATAGAATAGAAGCTGATAAGACATGACATCAAGAAGACTATCATGGGAAATAAGTGAAGACGGAAACTTTGTTGAAGTCTTCGTTTATAACCAGACTTTACAAAAGTATGAACCAACTCTAATGAAGATTTCAGTACATGAAATCAAGCAAGCATCTGATAGTAAAAAGCTCCAACAACAATTATCACTTCCTAAAAGGAGAGCTCCTATGCCATCGCATCACAAATCAAATTTGAGACTTTCTGCAACAGAAGCTAGAGCATTTGCTGAATGGTTTCTAGAACATGCTGAAGAATGCCCGGCTATCAAAGAACACTCCGAAACTTTTTCTAACTTGCATTTTATGACAAGTCATTCAAGTGGTATCGGTCAAACTATTGTTGTAGAATGCACATGCGGAGTAAGCCACAATATAACCGATGTAAGTTCTTGGTAGCAAACATAAATAATAAAAACAAATACACACATACATGGAGATAGACATATGAACACTCTACACTTACCCCAACATGATATAGACCTTGATTTAGACTTTGTTGATAACAACATAATTGTTAGACTTGACATGTCTAATCCTACCAAGTTTTATTTTGAAGATGAATATGACATTGATGTAATCTCACGAGTGAGTGAGGAGTCCAACGTATCAATCAGTCAAATCATCTTGAAAGGTTTGTTCCATGAACTTCAAGAACTTGGTAAAGTAATAAGTTACGAAAACGAAACTTATGTCAAGCAACAAATTGAAAACTTTTGTGAGTGTTGTGCATTAGTACCCGATTGAGTGAAGGAGAGTGCTATTTACATCAAGCTTCATCTATGGTATAATTAGTCTTGTAGTAAAAACTTTATGTGTATAAACTTATAAAGAGGATGATGATATGAGTACAAAACCTGATTATACCGACAATGCTTTCTTTTCGATGGACTTTATCAATCGACTTGTAAAAGTTCCTTCTCTATATGAAGCAAAAGAATTAGCTATGAATGAAATCAAAGCCAAACCTAATGCACGACCTGCAAATGTGACTAAAGCTACTGCTATTGTTATGAAGGCAACTTCTCTGAACTCGTTAGCAATCGCTTGTTCTAATTTTCTTCTTTCACATGATGGGTTGAAAGTTATTCGCTGAGTAGTTGCAACATTTTAGTTTGTTCCTTTTTATCCTTTACATTAGATAAAAACTTAAGTCCTGTCTCTTGTTCTACATCGGCTAATTTTACAATCTTTTTAGGTAGTAAGTTAGCCGATATTTTTTCGTTTGGAATAATAAAAGTCCAACTTTCTTTTGTCTTTATATCAAAGATAATCTTATACATGGCTCGTGGAACTGGGATAGCATTTTGTCCTATAGTTTTTCCACCCGACTTCTGAAGTATAGGTCCAGTGAATATCAATACTTCTCCTCTGGCTTTTGCCATTTCTTTTGCATAACGTTCCAACACTTTCCATATACCACGATTGTTGTTAGGCTGTTGCGGCATCATATTTGATAAGTAGAAACTTTCAACCATTCCTTGCATTGTATGCATATCACCAGCAGGAACTATATGACCTCGGTCTTTATGAGAATTGACATAATCACTGAGTTCTGCTCGAGTACCTCTCTTCAAGTCTGGGTCAGCTTTGAACAAACTCAATCTTGGTTCAGTATTAGAAGCTTCCGCTTCAGTCAATCTTTCTCCAGCCCAAAGAGAAAGTTTATGTTTGGTTGAATAACCAAGTTCAAATTCTGTTCGACACAATGGCACAAGTTCAACATTTGATTTTGGTTCAAATGCTCTATCAATTTCGGGACATGCATTTACATTGAATGAAAGTGTTAGAACAACCGAAGTGACTAGTGATAGTTTTTTGAAAGGTATTATCATATGTTTTTGAGTGACTGATTTATGATTTATTATACTCTATTTATGTTTTGATGAAAATCATCATTTTTCATCAAAAACCATTGCTAATCAGTCACGGAAAAATGATGATTTGAAAAACAGTAATAAAATCAATAACTTAGAACAAGAATGAATAATAAAAACAGTAATAAAATCAACTACTTAGAAAAAGGCTAACTACAAAGTGAAGACGAAAATCTATAAGATTTATCTTACATGTGAATGAAATAAACAAAAGAGGGAGAGGGAGAAACTGAATAATATATATACCCTTAGTCTGTCAGTTTTTCGAGTAATAAAATCAACTGCTTAGACACATCATATTTCCATTATATAGTCTGTCAGTTTTTCTTACTAGAGTTCTGACTGTCAATGTCTATTTACAAAGTCTCTTGACTAGATTACATTATAAATATCCATAAATCAAAAAGAGAGAACTCTAATGACTACACCTATTGTTGACCGTAGAACAATGCTAAAGAACTTTCTGAAAGACAATAAGGTTGAAGTGACTTTCAAAAAAGTGAATGGAGAAACACGAGTAATGAATTGTACTTTATGCGAAGATTTCATTCCTGTCAAATTAGACAATGACATTGGTATAAAACCTCCACCTAAAATCAATGACAATGTTTTAGCAGTGTATGACCTTGACAAAAACGCATGGCGTTCTTTTCGAATTGATAGCATAATCGAAACTAAATTACTATAAAGGAAAACATATGAACAGGAAACTTTTTACTCTATCTCTCGTTAGCGGATTAGCGCTAATGATGAGCACCGGATGTAGTCGTATTACTTTTGATGGACTTCAGTACGATAGGTTCGTCACTATCTATGAGGTGGCTTCTGACTTACAGACTAAATGTGCAGACCCATCAGCAATTCGTAAAGACACTCAATCAATCAAGCAGTATGTTCAACACATGGCAACATATGCGGAGTTTAGGTCTAACAGCCCTGAAATACAACGTTCATCTAAAGCATTGTTAGACATGGTTAGGGAATTCAGCGATAAGTATGCAGAAGGTTCTACTCCTCCAAGTGTTCCGTACTGTATAGAGAAAATGAACAACATAGCAAGCGGTGCCAAGCTCATCGCGTCTACTTTAGGAGCTCAATAACATGGAACTAAACGACTTTTTACTATCACCTGTACCAGTTGTCAAAGACTTAGCTGAAAGAAGCCAACGCATTATTCAGCTACATGAAAACAAAGAAATTTCCACAACTGAATACATTGAACTATTGAACGACTTGACTGACCTGAAAAACATCAACGAAGACATGGTAGAGTTGCAAGCAGTCAAAGAATTTTGGGACCTTATGGACCTATTGAAGAACTTGAAATTTTTAGCAACAATAATCTGATAACCACTTCACATTTTATATCATAGAGGCTATTTACATCTATAAGTCTCTATGATATTATAGCATTATGCAAATTGATGAACGGAGATTAGCATGGACATGACATTGAGTAGAGAGAGTTTTATGCAATTATGGCTCGTTCAAATCTGAAAATTTTGGAAGTCATCATATAAATAAACTTTTTACTAAGAAATGGAAATGAAACAATGAAACAAAATGTTTTACTAATATCAGTAGCGATCATTGCTACTTTATCAGGTTGTGCTCAAACTACTGGTTATAGACCAGTAATTGATCCTTATGGCGATCCGAATGCGGCTTATCTTGGACAAGATGATGCACAGTGCAAACAATTAGCTAGTGATAACGCTGGTGCCGCTAAAGATGCTGCAACTAACGGTGTTGCTGGAGCTTTACTTGGTGGTGCTGCAGGTGCAGTAGGTGGTGCATTCTTGGGTAATCCAGGTATGGGTGCTGCAATTGGTGCTTCAGCGGGTGCATTAGGTGGTGTAACCAAAGGTGCCTTTGAAGGCGATGAAACGTACAAACGTATCTATCGCAACTGTATGAGGGGAAGGGGCCATCGCGTCTTAGACTAAACTAAAATTCTACAGAAAAGAGAACATATGAAAAACATAGATTTTGAAAAATTTGAATTATCAAGCTTAGATACTTCTAAGCTAACAGAAGACCATATCATAGCAGTTGGGATTGACCTTAAAAATTTGCCATCTAATAAAGCAAAGGAGTATGCTGAAGCTGTAGCTGAAGTAGCTAAGAAAGCTTTTCATCCAGCAAAAACTGTCATTTATCAACAAGGTTCAATAGTATTCAAAGTTATCAACAAAGGTGAAATAGAAGATGAACAAATCATTACTGCAACAAATTAGAGACAGGTCACTTCAAGCTCGTAAAGACAAAACTCCTGAAGCAACCTTCTTGGTTACGTTATTGGGTGAAGCTTCTCGTCCTGGTAAAGACAAGGGCAACCGTGAAAGCACTGATGAAGAAGTCTTACAGGTTCTGAAAAAGTTTCGAGCAGGTGCAGTTGAAATGCTTGATGTTTTTCAACGAGTTGAAGATGTAGATAAGATCATAGTGACTAAACGTGAGATTAGCATTGTGGATGAATATCTTCCAAGACTGATGTCTGATTATGAACTTAAAAACATCATCGCTAAGTTCGTTGTTGATGCTGATAAGCCACCAAGTATGGGTACAATCATGGCTTTCTTGAAAGCCAATTATGCTGGTCAATACGATGGTAAGTCTGCTTCTACGTTTGCAAAAACTGCTTTGGAGGAACTATGAGTAATAGAGATTGGTTTATAGCACTTGCGTTTATTTGTGGAATGTTGATTGGGAGGTATATGCTTTCAATACCAGGAAATAGTGTATCGCCTCAAAAAACGGAACAAGCAACAAAAGATCAACTCCCAGAACAAATTGAACTCTTATGCATTAGAAACAAACTTTTTGTTCGTGATCGCATTGGGGATGGCAGTTTAGTTCAAGTTGCGGCAGAAGGTTCAAACTCTGTATCATGTGATTGAGATATGAAACTTTATGTGAGATGGTTATTGATCGGAATGCTACTCATGGTACTTATAGTACCAATGTTGAAATATCTTGACAAGTCTCGTCAAGCATCTGAAAATGTGATACAATGTATTGGTTCAGTAACTTTCTCACAAGACTTTATTGAAGCCTGGTGGCCTTACCCAGACGAAAATCCTGAACGTATACGATGTAATGATTGAATAGCTTAATAGGCAAAGCATCCTAGCTTGGGTAGAGGATGGGTTCGATTCCCATCATATAAGTGGACGACTCGTAAATCCGCATAGGGGGATGAAGGTTCGAACCCTTCTTCAATCAACTCCCTTTTTTTGAACGTGTAACATACTAAAAGAGTATAGAAAATGTCAATAAACCTTCAAAGTAATCCGAATGTTCTAATCGCAGACTTAGTTGAACTCGCACGTCATTATGGTTGGCATGGTGACTTTATTGAAGTTGAAGAGTTTGTACGATGGTCAATTGATAGACTTGGTAAAGATGGGGATGATTACGAATTGGAGCCATATGATGACTGATCTTATTTCCAACATGGAAGATGAACGGTATTCATTTTCAATATCGCTAGACGCAGATAACTCTAAGTGGATGATGTGTGATTTATTGAAAAGAAAAACTCATTTGCCCATTATCATATTTGCTCTGACAAAAGACTGTGTGTCAGACGATAATGGTCCAAGACTTCGATTTGCTATTCATGAAGGTGATGTAGTTCATACAAGTACAGAACTAAAGTCTGTCTTTTTTGGTCAAACGTATTCAAAAACTTTGTATGAAATCAATCCTATTGATAAAATGAAGTTATTTGAGTTCATCGATAAAAATCGACAAGCTTTATTAGATTTTTGGAATGTCAAAATCAATCGAGCAGATTTCGAAGAAAGGATTGTTCCTTGGGATGATAAATAGTATAATGCTTCTTTCTTTCCCCTTTACTGGAGATTATACATCATGAAGAAACTTATCCTGTCGTTAGCTTTATTACTAACATCGTTGTCAGTAAGAGCTTATGATGATTACTATTACTATGAAACCCGTCCTATTGCACCAAGATTTAGCTTTGCAGTTCCGGGATTTTCTATGAGCTTATCGTCACCCTCTTATTATGTTGCTCCACCACCAATTTATGTTGCACCACCTCCACGAGTGTATTATGTAGAACCACCATTAAGAAGATATTGGACAAGACCTACTTCTTCTTACTATTACAGAAATGGTTACCCCCGCCATCATTACGATAGAAGATATCATGATCACGATTAGCCTAGATCGTTTCATCATATTCGGACTTCTCCTGATTATCTTCATGTTAGCAGCAAAAATTGACATTGACTATTTACATTCGTCTTCGACTAGTTTACAATGTCAACCATCAACTAATCAAAGATTAGAAGAAAATAATGAAATTTTTGCTACATCGTCAACACTT
>Ga0172364_10000757_pt1 | contig 23791 bp, 30 predicted proteins | sample LakKivSesite10cm_FD_114545 | JGI IMG/M metagenome (GOLD analysis project Ga0172364, IMG submission 114545) | Sediment microbial communities from Lake Kivu, Rwanda - Sediment site 10cm | ecosystem: Environmental > Aquatic > Freshwater > Lake > Sediment | place: Rwanda: Western Province, Lake... | reverse complement strand
ACGGTGATAATTCTCGAAGTGCACTCAAGCCAGTTTTCCAGGATTTCATTGTGGGGAAGGGGGGACTCGAACCCCCACGCCTTTTCAGGCACATGATCCTAAGTCATGCTCGTCTGCCAATTCCGACACTTCCCCGATAGGAAACCACTTAATACAATAGCATTTTGTGGGACTTGCCTCAAGCTATCGCCATTCTAGCATTGAGCGCTGCAAGTGAGATACACTGCTGTTCAATTGGGAATACATATATGCGAAAAATGAATTTTGTGGTAAGATAGACAATAAACTCTTTCTTGAAGGGGTTTGAGACTATGAGTGTACAAGCAGAAGAATTAAAAAGCATAGCTGGGAAAGTTCTATATATCCTGGGTGTTTTGGATTATTCCGAGTTACAGCTTACATACGCTCTAAAAACTGAGGGAAAATGGAAAGTAAGCTTTGCGTATGATCATGCCCGTCGAGCTATTAGAAGGCTAGGGTCTTTTGCAGTTGATGCGGAAAGTGGAGAAATCGAAGGGATGTGGTTGGATAGGTCATGGAAGTAAATAGAAATCTTATGCTCTAAATGACTGGTTAAATTACCCTGTCAGCTTCAAAATGTAGTCATAATCTCTCCCCTACCCTTGAATAAACCCCAATAAATTCCAGCGACACCATACCAATTAGGCCTACTGCAAATTAGGTATTATGTTTCCAAAATAATTAAAGCGGAAATAAATTCGAGAAGGTGGCATAATTATACTGAGCTAAATCAAGATGAAAGCGTTAGTGCAGCGGGTTTCCAGAGCCTCAGTGAAGGTGAATGACAGGATAGTAGGCAAGATTGGCCGGGGGCTGGTGGTTTTTCTGGGCGTTGCTCAAGGTGATTCGAAGGAAGACGCCAGTTACCTGGCAAGCAAAGTGGTCAACCTGCGTATTTTTGCCGACGAGTCAAGCAAGTTTGCCCTCTCGGCGCTGGAAACAAGAGGAGATATTTTAATAATAAGCCAGTTTACTCTTCTGGCTGATTCACGCAAGGGGAGGCGACCCAGCTTCACCGAGGCAGCCCCGCCGGACCTGGCTAATGAATTATATGAGTTTTTTGTGGAGCAGGTTCGCTCCATAGGACTTAGGCTAGAAACAGGGCTTTTTCAGGAGCATATGCTGGTGGAAATCCATAATGATGGACCGGTCACCATATCGCTGGAAAGCAAGATTGGAAAATAATCGCATTAGCAACTTGTTGCAATAATTTTGATTTCTTGTTATAATACCCCCGTCAATGAGCTGCCATGTAACTCTTCAGGAAAAGGGACATCGCTTAACTCCCCAGCGCATGCTGGTCATTGAGGCACTTCATAATGCCGACAAGCACATCAGCGCTGAAGAAATTTACAAGCAGTTACATAGTCGTTATCCCTATGCCAATATATCCACTGTCTATCGCACTCTGGAGCTAATGAAGAAGTTAGATTTAGTTACGGAAACCGATTTTGGCGAGGGACGTGTCCGCTATCATGTTGCTGAAAAGGGGCATCACCATCATCTCATTTGCCATAGCTGTGGCAAGATAATAGATTTGGAAGAGGCTGCACTATATGCATTAAAAGACACCCTGTTTCAGAAATATGGTTTTGATGCTGATTTAAGGCACCTAGCCATTTCAGGAGAGTGCAGTGGGTGCCGAAAAAAAGGAGACAAGCCTGACCAATCATTTTGAATAAAAGCATTGCTATGGAAGACGTTCGAGAAAAACTGCGCATTCTACTGGACTAGTGGATTGAACACAACGGCGAGCATGAGCAAGAGTTCCGCGATTGGGCTGATAAAGTTGGTTCGCTATCCACTGAGGTAGCACAACGGTTACGAGAAGCAGCCACCAAGATGGCTGCGGCTAGCAATGAGCTAATGAAAGCAAAACACGCTCTGCCAGAGAGCAAGGAGAGGCACTAGGATGTGTATGGCTAAACTTTATGAAGCTAAAGAAGGCGACAAGCCAATTCTGGAGGATATCGCACGCATGACAGTTGCCGACCAGCAAGTAGAGGTAGAGACCCTTTTCGGAGAGAGGAAGGTTTTCTAGGGCAAGGTGCGACAGATTGACTTCTTAAAGTCCCAAATACAGCTGGAAGAGGATTAATTTTTTGCCCGATAATTGCAATTAGTTGCACACGCATCGAATGTTGAAAAGGGAATTATGAGAAGAAAAATTCTGATAGGCTTGTTGATAGCGGCGCTTGTGGGAGCTTTGGTGACGGTCCTGGTCCTTGCCCAGCATACCCAACCTTCGGCTGATATCATGTCCGGGAGCTCCCTTATCGCCAATATTATTCAAGATGTAGCTGGCGACAAAATAGAAACTCGTTCCCTTATACCGCCGGGCGTGTGTCCGGGACACTATGATATAAAACCCAGCGATATTGTGGCACTGGCTAACAGCACAGCCCTTTTCATCCATGATTACCAACAATATTTCCAGAATGTCAATGGAGCGGTTGAAGCAGCAGAAAACACCGACCTCATTATCATAGTCCTTAATGTTACGGGCAACTGGATGGTACCAGCAGTCCAGGCCGAAGCAGTAGACAAAATTTCTGAGGCCCTGGCCGATATAGACCCGGAGAATGATGCATACTATCAGGAGAGGGCTGCAGACAGGGCACAGGCTATCTTAGCTTATGACGAACAGGTGAAGAAAACATTGCAACAAGCCGGAGTGGACGGAGTAAAAGTAATTTGCGCTGAGATGCAACAAGGATTTGTAAAGTGGGCGGGTTTTGATGTCGTAGCTACCTTCGGTCGGCCTGAAGACTTAAGTTCAATTGATGTGCAACAACTGGTAAACGAGGCTGAAGAAGCCACCGCAGCTTTAATCATCGACAATCTCCAGAGCGGTAGTACGACGTTAGGCGCATCTATTGAAGAGGATGTTGAAGCCATTCCGGTTACCATATCCAACTTCCCAGGCGGCCTAGAAAATACCGAGACCTGGGAGAAGGCAATAGATAAGAACGTCGATTTACTGCTGGAAGCTTTGAATGAATGGGAGGAGCAATATGGATAATACAGTCATCAAGATTCAAGACGCCGTGGTTTCCTACAGGGAAGATGTGGCTCTGCAGGGCGTGTCTCTGGAGGTAAAGAAGGGAGAATTTATCGGCATTATCGGACCCAACGGCGCTGGCAAAACTACCCTGCTCACGGTGATTAATGGCCTGGGTAAACTGGTTCATGGACAAGCCTGGGTGTTGGGATCGCGGCTAAATGGGAGAAATAGCAGTAATTTGAGGAAACGCATAGGTTACGTAGCTCAGGTAGAGCGTATTGACCCCAGGTTGCCCATCAGTGTTAGGGAGACGGTAATGGTAGGCTGCTATGGTCGACTGGGACTATTCCACCGGCCAACACGGGCTCAATGGAAAATAGTAGATGGTGTATTGGAAATGGTGGGCGTGGCTCATTTATCCCAACGCCCGATAGGTCATCTATCCGGTGGCGAATACCAGAGGGCAGCCATTGCCCGAGCTTTAGTTCAGAAGCCCGAGATATTTCTTCTTGATGAGCCGACAGCTTCAATAGATAAAAAGGCTCAACGCGAAATCTTAAGCCTGATACAGCTCATTCATAAGGAGTATCATACAACCACTCTATTTGTCACCCACGATCTTAGAACGCTGCCTCCTACTTGCCAACGACTGATTCTGATGAAAGAAGGTAAGATATGGCAGCAAGGGAGGCCGGAGTCAATGCTCAGGGAAGAGGTGCTGAGTCAACTTTATGAGGCTCCGGTTGTCGCAACAGATGAGATTGCTCCGCTTTGCTCGTAGCTAATAAGGGCGATATGGGTATCTCTATTCTACAGTATCAATTCATGCAAAACGCCATTCTTGCCGGGCTATGCGGCGGCATAACCTGTTCCGTGGTGGGTGTTTTCGTGGTTACCATGCACCTATCCTTTATTGGAGTATGCATTACCCACGCCGCTTTTGCCGGGGCGCTCCTTGGCCTCTGGCTTGGCTTCAATCCCTTGATTGGCGCCTTGCTGTTTAGCCTGGCCTCAGCAGCCATCATCGGACCCATGGCAGACCGCGGAGAATTGAATCCCGATACTTCCATCGGCATTGTTTTCTCTCTGATGCTGGGACTGGCTTTCCTTTTCATGGGCCTCATGCCCGGAGCCAGGACGGAAGCCCTGAGCTTATTCTGGGGGAGCATATTGACTGTAACACGACAGAACCTCATCTTCTTAGCCGTTACAACAGCCGTAGTAATCGGGCTGTTGGTCATTTTCTATAAGGAAATTCAAGCGGTGATTTGCCATCGAGAGGTAGCTCTAGCCGTGGGCATACCGGCGACCGTGGTTTTCTACAGCTTGTTGTTTTCCACCGGTGTGACTATCACCGCCTCGCTCCAGAGTATTGGAGGCTTGCTTATTTACAGTCTGATCCTCAATCCCGCAGCCGCTGCCTACCAGCTTACTTATAACTTAAAGCGCATGCTCCTTATCGCCATCGCCTTTGGCGTTATTTCTTGCTGGGCAGGACTCGCAGCCTCATATTTGCTTGACATTCCCTCGGGTGCCTCCATAGTGATAACTTCGTCAATAATCTTCGGCCTGGCAACGGCGTTCTCTCCCAAGAGAAAAGTGAAGGGATGGCAGCAGATTAAGTTAGCAGGCTAGCTATGCAACTTCAAGAGTATTTTGATCAACTAGCCCCACTCTGGGATAAACAGCTTACTCAAGAGGGCCGAGAATGCCTCAACAACATGGTGAAGGACTTGAGCATCAAACCTGGATGTTATGTGCTTGATATTGGCAGCGGCACAGGCGTCCTTTTACCCTTTCTAATTGCAGCGCTGGGTGATGAGGGAAAAATTATAGCCCTGGATTTTTCAGCGGAGATGCTAGTCCAAGGAAAAGCCAAAAGCTCCCCGTCCATCGTTGATTTTGTTCAAGCCGATGGTATGGCTATTCCCCTGGCGGACAATTCTATGAACCTGGCTCTATGCAACAGCGTCTTTCCTCACTTCAACGACAAGGTCAAGGCATTAAAGGAAATAGCCAGGGTTCTCAAGAATGGTGGCAGGTTAGCCATCTGCCACACCATGAGCCGAGAGATAATTAACCGGCTTCATCAATCCATTGGTGGAATAGTTGCCAATGACCTTCTACCAGATGAATCTCAGCTAAGAGAGCTGATAAAGCAGGCTGGACTGAAGATAACCTATTTCGAAGACAGCCCGGAACGATATCTGGTTATTGCTGAGAAGAGCGCCCGCTGATGTTTGAATAATAAGCGTCTATGACTCCTTACCTCATTGAGGTTCAAGCTCGAGACTGATGTCTAAAGCTCTGGCGGAGTGGGTAAGGGCGCCAATGGAAATAAAGTCAACGCCGGTTTCAGCTACAGCTCGGACATTATCCAGCGTGATTCCACCTGAGGCTTCAATTAAAGCACGGCCATGAATAGATTTCACCGCCTTACGCATATCCTCGAGATTCATATTGTCAAGCATGATGATATCTGCCCCGGCTTCAACGGCTTCTAAAGCTTCCGACACGGTTTTAACCTCCACCTCGACTTGAGGTTGCCTTGCCTGGAGGTAGCTTGGTCGCTCCGATTTTATCGGAGCTCCTCGCAATGACGAGGGGGCATTGTGTCTTGCTTTGGCTACAATCTCCCTGATGTTTAATCCCTGGCTGCGGAGCGCCACCAGATGATTATCCTTAATAAGTATGCCATCGTTCAAATTCATACGGTGATTTTCCCCACCGCCCACCTTGACGGCATACTTTTCCAACGACCTCAAGCCCGGGGTGGTTTTTCTGGTGTCCATAATACGCACCGGCAGACCTTCTACTCTTGCCACGTAACGATTGGTCTCCGAGGCAATGCCGCTCAAGCGCTGAAGAAAATTGAGTGCTACTCTCTCGGCTTTAAGAATGCTGGCGATGCTGCCTGATACTTCGGCTATTTTGCTACCTGGCTCGACTCTAGCCCCATCTTCTAGAAGAATTTCCACCTTTAATTCTGGGGCAACCCGATGGAAAACCTGTTTAGCTACATTTATACCAGCCAGGATGCCTTCCCTGTTAGCCACAGCAAAGCCACTCCCTTGTTGGCCACTGGGTATCAAGGCCTCAGTAGTAACATCACCCCTGCCAAGGTCTTCAGCTAAGGCACGGTCGATAATTTCTTCAATCTGGAGCTTCACTTGATATCATTTTTCCTGAAAACGATATGCCGCTGCCATTCTGGCGAAGCCTTGGGAAAATCTGTGCGAAAGTGAGCGCCGCGACTTTCTTTGCGGAGTAAAGCGGCCTCAGTTGTAAGCCTAGCACATAATACCAGGTTATTCAGTTCATAACAGAGACGGTCACTGGGTTGAGGCAGGAGGCTTTGCCAGGCAGCTAGGATGCCTGTTGCCTCTTCAAGGCCTTCGCCAGAACGGATGATTCCTACTTTATCCCACATGAGGGACTGCAGGTTGGGCAGATTAAGCGGTGAGGCAGTCCCGACAAGTCGGGATTGCTCGCGTTTGGGGAGGGAATACAGGCAACTGGCAGCCGTTGGCTGACCGCTCCAAGAAGAGGCAGCCATCTCAGTTCTTCGCACCACCCTCTTGCCGAAAACAATTGACTCAAGCAAGGAATTTGATGCCAGCCTGTTAGCACCATGTACTCCAGTGCAGGCGGTCTCGCCAGCAGCAAATAGCCCTGAGATATTTGTTTCCCCCCAACTATTGACCTTCACCCCTCCCATAAGGTAGTGAGCAGCCGGGGCGACGGGGATAAGTCCCTTGGTGATATCCAAGCCATGCTCCCGACAGAAACGATATATGTGAGGAAAGCGAGTGGTAATCAGCCGAGGGGACAAATGTGTAACGTCCAGAAAGACTCTATCGCTGTGGGTTTTCCTCATCTCACGGACGATGCTGCGAGCTACGATATCCCTCGGCGCCAGTTCAGCCTCAGCAATATAGTCTGGCATGAAGCGATGACCTTCCACATTTCTAAGTATGCCACCCTCTCCCCTGACTGCTTCGGAGATGAGAAAAGGAGCTACTCCGGGCAATCGGAGAACAGTGGGATGAAACTGGAAAAATTCCATATCGCTTATTTCGGCGCCAGCTTGAAAAGCCAGAGCTATCCCATCCCCAGTGACTACATCTGAGTTAGTGGTATATTTAAACAACTTCCCAACCCCACCAGTAGCTAAAATGAGGAATTGGCAGTGATACTCTTCCACAGAGCCGGTGCGGCAATCGAGAGCCCTCACACCAAGCACCTTGCCATTCTGAGCCAAAATTTCTCCAGCAAGGCAATTTTCCAGGACATTGATGGGAGCGGAGCGCACCTGGCGGCTTAAGGTAACCTCGATATGCTCTCCTGTGGCGTCCCCACCAGCATGCATAACCCTCGGCACACTGTGAGCTGCCTCTCTGGTCAAGGTAATTTCACCGTCTAAAGTGTCAAAAGGCACTCCAAACTTGATTAAGTCAGCAATACAATCAGCAGCCTCATCGGTTAAAATACGCACTGCCTCGGCGTCACATAAGCCGTCTCCAGCAGCCACAGTATCCTTGAAGTGTAGCTCAGAGGAATCATCCTTGCCCATGGCAACAGCGATGCCACCTTGAGCATATTTGGTGTTGCAGTCGTCTATACTTCCCTTAGTCAGGATAAGGGTGCTGCCCCGTTCTATAGCAAGCAAGGCAATATAAAGTCCAGCAATGCCACTGCCAACTATGATATAGTCGTAGTACTTCATTTACGCTACTTTCCTCCGTCAAGAGGTAAACACAAGTGCAGAGTCCCACAAAGACTGAAGAGGCTTCAGAAGCGCATCACGCTCACCACTTATCTGATGGTAATTAACTGACGCCTCAAGTTCCTAATGTCAGAATATTCCCCTGTCGCTTTCCCCAATATCTTGTTTGGCAAGTATACTGCCTCGGGCAACCTTCATTGTTGCTCCTGACTCTATCTTCAGAATCAAAGTATCTTCACCAAGACTTTCGATTGTTCCGTAAATCCCGCCGGCTATAATCACCTTGTCTCCCACTTTCAGTTCCTTCGTCATTTCTTCGCGTTCTTTTTGTTGCTTTTGCCTCGGCCTGATCATCAAGAAATACATAATGGCAAAAATTGCTACCAAAAAGATGACCATTGGCCATATTCCTAGACCGTCTTCCATGTACCCTCCTTTAATTAATTATTTCTTTAACTTCGCCTCTCAACGACCAGGGGCTTGTTTTCTTAATCCAGACTCTCGCTAACTGTCCTAGCCAGTCGCCAGCATCTTTAAAGAATACCAGCTTATTGCTCCGGGTGCGCCCAAACCATTTCTCCTTCTTCCTGCCTTCTACCAGCACCTCTACCTCTTTGCCTTGGAGCTGCAAATTAATCTCGCTAGCTACGGCCGCTTGAAACTCTTCAATTATATTGAGCCTTTCCTTCTTAACTTCGACAGGAACGTCATCTTGATATTCCCGCCAGGCAACGGTGCCAGGACGAGGAGAATAAGCTGCCACATGAACAACATCAAACTTCATATCCTTGACCAAAGATAGACTACGCTCAAATTGCTCCTCTGTTTCGCCAGGAAAACCGACGATTATATCTGTGCTCAGAGATATTTTCTGGACCTTATGGCGCATGGTGTGGACAAGCTCTCTATATCGTTCCACGGTGTACCCTCGCCTCATAGCTTTCAATATATCATCATCGCCGGCTTGAACAGGCAGCTCCAGATGCTCACAAACCTTGTTTAGAGAAGCTACAGCGTCAATTAGCTTCAGGCTTACGTCCTTGGGATGATTGGTCAGAAAGCGAATCCTGACAAGGTCATCTATGCTATTCAATTCGTTCAGCAAGTCAGCGAGGTCGGGATGCCCGGGCAAATCGTGTCCGTAAGAATCAACATTCTGCCCCAGCAAAGTTACCTCTTTTATGCCTTGTCTCGCCAGCTCCGCCACTTCACAGACTATTTCTTCTAAAGGGCGACTCACCTCCCTTCCCCTCCTGTAAGGGACGATGCAATATGAGCAAAAATTATCACAGCCCTGGATGACGGGGATAAGGGCGCATAGCGGAGAAGGCATTTGAGCGTCATTGCAAGGTGTCGAAGCCCTAAGTGCAGCGAAGGGATAGCGAAGCAATCTCTGCTCAATAGGCATGCCTTGTTTTTGCCCCCAAGCAATTAGCTCAGGATAATCACCGGGCCTAAATAGTAAATCAACGTGAGGAAATCGTCTCTTCAATTCTTGGGTATTGGAATTGACCAAACATCCGGTAACAAGTATCCGGAGATTAGGATGTTCATTTTTTAAGCCTTTCAATAAACCCAGGGTGCCTAAAACCTTGTTCTCAGCGCTTTGTCTTACCACGCAGGTATTGAGAACTACCAAATCGGCATCGGAAAAAGAATTCGCAGCCTGGTAGCCAGAAGAATCTAAGTAGCCAGCTATTCGCTGGGATTCCGCCTTATTCATCTGGCAGCCGATGGTCCACACAAAATAGCGCATCATAATGCTATTGCCTTCCTCATTAACTATACAATTACACCGTCAAACCTTTGAAGTTCACCTCGCAGAATTTGACAACTTCAGGATACCTAGCCTATGATTATATCATCCAGAGCGCGCTTTGGCACATGATGTACCCCTTTACTATCCCGCCAGTATTTGGTATCCCCACCGGTTCCAACCGTTTCTATCACTACTGTTTCTTTAGGTTTGCCCAGAGCCAGGACAAGCAATATCTCATATCGCGGCGGTATCTCTAAAGCTTTTCGCAGCCCTTGCCTCTCTATTGAAGCAATCATGCAACCACCCAAACCTTTCTCCATCGCCCCCAGCATGATACTTTGTGCCGCTATCCCGGCATCGTAATCGACAAACCGGCTTATCTCTGTGTCCCCCAGAATAATAATGTATGCTGATGGTCTTTCCCCTTCGCAGGGGCCGGGCCAGTCGGTGAGATACCCAGCCCAGGCCAGATGTGAGAATATCAGCGAATTCTTCTGGGGCTGGCAGGAAAGAATATATTTAAGCGGTTGCGCATTTCTCGCCGATGCTGACAGTCTGGCAAGGTCAACAAGTTCCCTCAATGTTACGAGTTTTATGTCAACTTCCTGATGAAATCGCCGGTAGCTTCTGTTCTTCAATATTAAATCTCGTATCATCTTGAGCCCTCCTTCTTGTCATTGCGAGCGAAGCACGGCAATCTCATTGCAGAATCTAATGATAACACTTCCAGATTTTGCGGGCTAATCTTCTATCACTCAATTTACGGACTTTTTACAGAATGCCTATGAAATTCTGAACAATTTCGAAAAACCCCTTGATAGCGTAAGAGGTGATATAGTAATATTGTAAGCCAGAGATTTTGGAAGAACTAAACTGTTGCGAGGGAGGTCAAGTATGAAGATAATACTTAGTTCGAGGAGACACTATTACGTGGCAAGAGTTAGCATCTTTTTACTTACAGTAGCCTTAATTGCCGGGATGGTAGGTTGTGGTTCGACTACTCCTCCGGTTGAACCTCTATACATTACCCAGGTCGCTGCAGGCAGCGACCACACAGTGGGGCGTATGTCCGACGGCACTGTGGTCGCCGTGGGAGATAACTCCCACTGGCAGTGCGATGTCGGTAACTGGAAAGACATCCTCTATTTAGACGCAGGCGGCATTCACACGGTGGGACTTAAGTCCGACGGCACCGTGGTCGCCAAGGGATCCATCAGCGAGGGGCAGTGTAAAGTCGCCGGCTGGACAAGCATCGTCTATGTCGCCGCAGGCTACGCTCACACCCTGGGGCTTAAATCCGGCGGCACTGTGATCGCTACGGGAGCTAACGACTGGGGGCAGTGCGATGTCGGCGGCTGGACAGACATCACCAAGGTTGTCGCAGGTTACTTGCACACGGTGGGACTTAAGACCAACCGCACCTTGGTCGCCGTGGGATACGACTACTCCGGGCAGTGCAATGTCGACGGCTGGACGGACATCGTCCAGGTCGCCGCAGGCGATTTTCACACGGTAGGGCTTGAATCCGGCGGCACTGTGGTCACCGTGGGATACAACTACTACGGGCAATGCGAAGTCGGCGGCTGGACGGACATCGCCCAGGTCGCCGCAGGCAGCAGTCACACGGTGGGGCTTAAGAAGGACCACACCGTGGTCGCCGTGGGATACAACGGCTTCGGACAGTGCAATGTCGGCAACTGGACGGACATCGTCCAGGTCGCCGCAGACGGCGATCACACAGTGGGGGTTAAGTCCGACGGCACCGTGGTCGCCGTGGGAGACAACTACTATGGGCAGTGCGATGTCGGCGGCTGGACGAACATCGCCTAGATCGCTGTAAGCCCCGACGTCGAGCTCGCCAAATGGAATCTGATCGAGACAGCATCATAGTATGAGTTCACCATATCCAGCACTGCTGGTGACTATATTAGCTTCTTTTATTCGGCCATTTTAAGGACTCCTGCCCCACGCATTTTCCCCTCCTTGAGCAGAATTAAGGCTTCGTTGGCTTCTTCCAATTTAAATTCCTGGGTTTCAGGGACAATGGGAATTTCGGCAGCTAAGGGCAGGAATTCTTGAGCATCCCTTCTGGTCACATTAGCCACACTTTTCACTTCTTTCTCATACCAGAGGTGCTCGGCGTAGTCTAATTCCGGAATAGGCGTTGTCTTACGGATGGCATTTATGACCACACTTCCTCCCTTCTGCAAATTTCTTAAAGCTTCGCGCACCGGTACTCCCACAGGAGTAAAATCAATGGCGCAATCGAGCTTTTCCGGGGGAGTATCGGCCGTGGCTCCAATCCAGTCCGCCCCCAATTTCCTGGCTAGATCCTGGTGCTCTTCCTGGTGGGGGCGACTAAAGACGAAAACCTTACTATTGCGATATTTATATTTGACCACCTGGATGACAATGTGAGCGGAGGCTCCAAAACCATAAAGTCCAAGTACTCCACCAGCTTCCATCCCTGAGAGCCTTAAGGCGCGGTAGCCAATTACCCCGGCACATAGAAGCGGAGCAGCCTTTATATCGGTAAATCTTTCGGGAATTGGATAGGCAAAGTCCTCTGATACCACGGTATATTGGGCATAGCCTCCGTGGGCATCCTTACCTGTCCATTTTGCCTCCTCACAGAGATTTTCTTCGCCTTTGAGACAAAAGGAACAGCGGCCACAAGCCCAGTTAATCCAGGCGATTCCCACTCTATCGCCCTTTTTAAATTTGCTTGCTCTTGGCCCCAGGCCCTCTACCCTGCCAACGATTTCATGTCCCAGAATCATGGGAAATTTGGAAGGGGCAACCCGGCCTTCAATTTCGTCAAGCTCAGTGTGACAGACTCCGCAGGCAGTGACTCTGACCAGAATTTGACCTTGCCCGGGAGCAGGTTCAGGCAAATCCACCAGCCTCAGAGTTTTTTCTTCGACTGGGGAGACTTTCTCAAGCATCATCGCCTTCATTTTTTCATCTCCCTATCCCTTGAGGTGCCTGATTTATCAGACATAATCGCCCAATGAATTGGGCAACTACAGTTTTTCAACGGGTTCACACCACGAAGATGCTTTCATAAAGATTTTCTGAGATTTCGGCAAAATTTTCCCTGTACAGCTTAATCGTTTCGGGGAGAGAATCCAGTATATCCTGCGCCGTTATCCCGTCCTCACCTTTATCTACAGCAGCAACATCGCCGGAAAATCCGTGGATAAATACACCCATTCTCACTGCGTCCTCAAGAGCTAAGCCCAGACCATACATGGCTGCGATAGTTCCCGCCAGGACGTCGCCGCTCCCAGCCGTGGCCATACCCGAGTTGCCGCTTACGTTGATGAAAATAGTTCCATCGGGATAGCCTACGAGGGAATGGGCTCCCTTTAAAATAATTATGGCATTTAGTTCCCTTGCTGTGCATTGCAAAACGTCTATCTTGTTCTTATTTATCTCGCTTATCTCTATTTTGGTAATTCTAGACATTTCACCCAAATGAGGTGTAAGTATCGTTGCCGCTTCCCTGTTTTTTATTTTTCCTAAGTCTCCAGCGATGGCAGTAATTCCATCGCCATCTATGAGCAGAGGCTTGACGATTTTGGGGGTTAACTCCCGCACCAGCTCTTGTGTCTCCCTGGCTAAAGAAAGACCGGGACCCAGAACCACCATGTCCACTGTTTGGGAAAACTCCAGAAGCTCATCCCTATTTTCCAGTGCTATACTTCCTGAAGATGTCTCCTTTTGAGGAAGAAAAACAACCTCGCTTCCCTTGCTTGCCAGGAATGGTGAGATAGATTCGGGTGTTGCCAGGTAGGAAAGCCCGCCTCCGGCTTTGAGGAAAGATAGTGCTGAGAAATATGGCGCACCAAAGTAACCTGAAGAACCGGCGATGAAAAATGTCTTCCCGTAGGTACCCTTATGGGTATCTCTGGCTCTTTCGGGAAGCTCTACCGGATTATTGACCGCCGCCTTTATGGCATGGGAAGTATAGAGGGCAGGTGGGAAAGATATATGCGAAACATACAACTTTCCGCAGTGTTCATACCCTGGATAAAGCATATTCCCCAGCTTGGGAAGTCCGAATGTCACAGTGTAATCTGCCTTTACTGCCGCACCCATCACCTCCCCGGTATCGCCATTTATGCCTGAAGGAATATCAACGCTAAACACTGCCATTTGGCTCTCGTTTATCAGTTGAATGGCATCTTTGTATAGCCCGCTGACTTCCCGGACAAGGCCTGTACCAAATATAGCGTCCACGATGGCATCGGCATCAAGAACTTCGAATATTATGGAGTCAATTGAATCAACCCTGGAGATTTCTATTGGCATCTTCGATACTATTTCAAAGTTCTTTTTTGCCGCACCTCTAAATTTAGTTTCATCGTCCAAAAGCAAGACCTTTGCTTCCCCACCATTAGAGTGAATCTTCCTGGCAACAACCAACCCGTCCCCACCGTTGTTACCACCACCGCACAGGATAACGAATTTGTTATCTCTTATCCCGAATTCTTGCAATATAACAAAATATACTGCCTGTCCGGCATTCTCCATCAGGAGGTCTTCTGAGATGCCGAATTCCTCTGTGGCATGCCTGTCCAGGTCTTGCATTTCGCTCACTTTAGCTATTTTCATTCTTTCCCTCCCAATCGAAACTCGATTTCGCTTTGTATTTAGAGTACAGCACATTCAAATAGAAATGGTACTCTACCTTGTCACGGAACACAAGAACATTACGCAACTCACTTACTTTACTGGTTTTAAGGAGACAAATTGAACTGTGAGCTTATAACTGAATTCTCTACGGGCTGCATAGATAAATCTTGTTTATAATAGCGTGCTGTGAGCTGAGTAGCGAATTCCACAGCTTTCTTTGTTTTGGCGCCACGAAGGATAGTCGTCGGACCAGGATAGCCAACAACTTCAAAGACCCGGTCGTCTGGCTGCTTCAGCTCCAGGAGCTGATGGTTCTCACTCTTATCCCACCCCACAATAATATGGGCTTCCGGGAGAAAGAAATGTCTGCCTTTTTTGAGCAGCGTGATGTCCTTTTTCGTGACTACCTGTTGCCGGCGGAAAATTTCTCGGAGTCAGAAGGAAATTTCTTTGTTGGTTAAGAGACAGCCTCCACCTGACATGAGGAATACTCAGTTGACTGGCTAGATGTGTAGCATAGTCTCGCTTGTCATCAGCAAAAGGCAATAAGAGATGTACCTCTATCACCTCCACATTCTGGTCTTTACCCAGTTTTAAAGCCAGTACAGAGTTAAGTCCACCCGAGAGTAGTCCGATAGCTTTGATATTGCTGGGCATATTTGTGGATTAGCATTATAATGGTTTTCTTGAGGAAAGCAACCGGTTGCCCCCTTGAATCTTGCTCAAACAAGTTTTACCTCGCTTGGAGCTGGTGCGATACGCTGGAAAACGAACAAAGCAGGGGTATAAAATTTGAAAATTAAGCGAGGTGCTTCATGAAACTGGTAAGCGCCTGCTTGCTGGTGATAAGATGCAGGTGGGAAGGAAATCCAGGATGGCAATAGGGAGAGTGTTCTCAACAGCAAAAGCCGCGTCGTCGACAGCGAGGGCAAGGACGTAACAGCACAGTTTGTCCATGGAGCTGAGGAAACATTGAAAATAGCCAGGTTATTTGGTATAACAGAATTCATCGATAAAACGGGAAGTCCTTCTTGTGGCTGTGTCAGAATATACGATGGCTCGTTCTCAGAAAAGCCGACCTCAGGTAACGGCGTTACGGCAGCACTACTGCAAAGAAACGGGATTAAGCTTATTTCCGAGGATGAGCTTCTATAAACCGGTCTTAACCGGCGCCTCACCTTACTGAAGAGGAGGACAAAAACGATGGGAAAGAAAATTCATATAAGAGCAGGAGCGATTGAAGCAGAGGCGGAGCTAAATGATACCAGGACGGCTCAGGCAATCTGGGAAATACTGCCGATTGAAGGTCGCGCCAATCTTTGGGGAGACGAAATATATTTCTCGATTCCTCTTAGCCTTGAGTTAGAGACTGGGCAAGAGCTGGTAAACATTGGCGAGCTGGGCTATTGGCCTCAAGGTAATGCCTTCTGCATCTTCTTCGGACCCACTCCTGTAAGTCAGGGAGATGAAATTCGCCCGGCAAGTCCGGTCACTGTATTCGGTAAGATGCACGGCGACGCTACTGTATTCAAGAAAGTGGTCGCTGGAATGAAAATAACCATCAGGAGGGAGAACAATGAGTAAAATGGTCAAAAGGCAAGTCTATTACTTCGACGAATCGGGAGAAGAAAACACGCAGTGGGTAATCGAAGCTGTTTCACAGCGACTAGAAGTTGGCGGAATCAGGCAAGTCATCATCGCCAGCACCTCCGGTGAAACTGCTGTTGCGTTTGCCCGCAGACTCAAAGACAAAGCCGAATTGATTTGTGTCTCGGAAGCGCCATACCGACGGGAATGGGGCGAGGAATGGCCTTGTCTCAAGCAGGAATTCAGGCAAGAGTTAGAGAGCCTCGGAGTCAATATCATGGATAATGCGCCTTACGTTTTCCATAACTCGGTAGTGGAAGCAGCCAGGTGGCCTAACACCTCTCCCGAGCGACTGGTGAAGGAAACACTGTACAGCTTTGGTCAGGGAATGAAGGTAGCTGTGGAAATCGCCTTGACCGCGGTTTCTTGTGGTTATGTGGCTCCTTACCAAGATGTCATAGGTGTTGGTGGACCGGGAAAGGGAGCAGACACAGCCATTATACTTCGAGCTACTTATCCTGCGTCTCTATTTGACAAAGACCCGGCAAAAAGACTGGAGATAAAAGAAATAATCGCCATGCCTATTGCTAAAAAGTGGTGGGACTAATACTGAGTTTGCAATTGGAGAGGAGTTACCGAGCCCCAGGGTTTTAGGGCTGCTTCATCGGCAGGAGCCACTTACCCACTCAAGCTGTATGTGGTGGCTGGTTAAGAGAAGACGACCGCTAGATATGGCGATAGGGACATACGATATGTCCACATGGCAGTAGGGTATGCCGCCCAAAATCTTTATCTTTAGGCAACAACAATGAACCTGAGGGCAGTTGTCGTGGGTGCCTTTTATGACGAGGAGGTAGCCAAACTCCTCGATCTGCCCGGGGATGAGCAACCCTTGTATATAATCCCTGTGGGTCGGAAGGTCTTATAACTCGTCACATTTCAGCCGGAGGGCCTGCTATCTCTCAAAGCTCTGGCAAAATCTTCTGCTTGCTTTAAGTCTCTTGCATTGGGTCTCCCCTTGTTTATTCCACCAACAATCATGGCTGCCCAAGATATATCAAATCCTCTGCAGGAGAATTCCCCGATAACATCGAAGCCTTTCCGCTGCAGCTTTTCTTTTAGTGGTTTACTGAAATCGTGGATAAAGCGTATTTTTCTTAGTCCGCTTGTCGAAAAAATGAACGCCTTTTTGTTTCTTAGCATGGGCAGTGTATCGGCAAAATCCAATAAGCTTTTATGATGTTTGCCAAAATAAATCCCTGAGCCAAAACCGATGAAATCATATTGCTCAAGCATACTTGCATCCATTTGCTTCACCTGTAATAAGTCGGCATCAAGAGCATTCGCCATTACCTTAGCAATCTTTTCAGTATTGCCGTGATGTACGGAGATATAGATTACTAGAGCTTTCATCGCCTATTGTCTTGCATGTCTCAAGTTTAAGTTTGACAGAAAAAGCTCTCATGGACAAGGAACCAACTAACTAGTACAGACAGACGCCAATGGTATTTTTCTGCGTACCAAATAGCTGCACTACTCAACAGGTTTGTCAAGTATGGCGGGATTGCATTGCAGCCTAGACTGAATTACCTGCTTAAAAGACTTGATAAAGCCAATATAGATGTAATATCCAGGTTGAATCCCGGCCCCATGCTGGTGGATAGGGACGCACTTCTGATATATTGCCCCTTAGCTCCACTGGGCTTAGCTTTAACAATAGCTTCCACTACTGCTGCCAGGTTCTCCATGAGTTTGTCTTTATCAAAACTGATTTTGCCGATAGGCAAATGGATGATGGCTGTTCTATCCAACCGAAATTCAGTTCTACCTTTACGAGTTTCATTTACAACTCGAGGCAAGTCCTGAGGTGGGACTACAGTGCCGGCCTTGGGATTAGGCATCAAACCTCGCCGCCCCAAAATACGACCGAGCTTGGCTACTTTGGGCATCATATCAGGAGTGGCAATGGACACATCAAATTCAAGCCAGCCACCTTCTATCTGCTTAATAAGCTCATCCGCTCCGGCATAATCAGCGCCTGTTTCCTTTGCCAACTTTATCCCTTCACCTTGAGTAAAGACAAGCACCCGTGTCTTTTTCCCTAGCCCATTAGGCAGTAAAACTACACCACGCACCTGCTGATCAGCACTACGTGGATTGACTCCCATCTTCAAATGGAGTTCAACTGTCTCATCAAATTTAGCGTAGGAAGCCTTCTTAGCTAACTCGATTGCTTCTTCAGGAGAATAAGTCTTCGATTTATCTAGAAGCTTACTAGCTTCCTGGTATTTCTTACCATGTTTTGTCACTTACTTATACCCTCAAAATCCTACAATTTTTGAGAACCCGAAATTATTCTACCTCAACTCCCATGCTCCGAGCCGTGCCCGTAACAATGCTTACTGCCTTATCAATATCAGTCGTATTGAGGTCCTTCATTTTATTTCGCGCGATCTCATAAACTTTATCTTTGCTTATCTTCCCTATTTTCTCGCTCGCAGGATTTCCACTACCCTTTTCCACTCCCAAAGCGCGTCGTAACAGATCAGAAACAGGTGGCATCTTGGTCACAAAGCTAAAAGATCGATCCACATATACAGTTATCTCAGCAGGAATAATGAAACCTTCTTGAGAGGAAGTTCGCTCATTGTATTCCTTACAAAAAGCCATAATATTAATCCCATGCTGTCCCAAAGCAGGCCCGACAGGTGGTGCTGGAGTAGCCTGACCCGCAGGTATCTGTAACTTAATGACCGCTTTAACTTTTTTCGCCATTGCTGAATCTCTCTTTCATTGCGTTCTGGACACCTAATCAGGGCACGTCATATTTTTTCTACCCCCAAGAGGTCCAATTCCACGGGCGTTTCCCGGCCGAAGAGCGATAGTAAAATTATCGCCTTACCTTTGTTCAGGTTAACTTGCTCCACTTTGCCGATAAAGTCAATAAAAGGTCCACTTGTTACACGTATACTATCTCCTTCTTTGAAATTCATTTTAACCTCGGTAGGAGCTTCTTCTATGCGTTGCAGGATTCCACTCGCCTCTTGTTCAGGTAAAGGAACAGGTTTGATACCAGCGCTCACAAAGCCTGCGACACCAGGGGTGTTACGTACTATATCCCAGCTTTGTTCGTCTAATTTCATATTCACCATAATATAGCCTGGGAAGGCTTTCTTGGTCATCGTATGCCGCTTTCCAGCTTTGATTTCAATCTCTTTTGCTGTGGGTATCACCACATCAAATATCTTATCACCCACATCCATATATTTGATACGTTGTTCCAAATTCCTCTTGGCCTGCTCCTCATGGCCTGAAGAGACGTACAATAAATACCATTCTCCATTAACCATTGACTACTAACCACCTAGAATCAAATCAGCAAACAATCTGTAAAAACTATAATCCAAAGCACCTAAAATAGCTCCCACAATAGCACAGACAATGAGAACTAAAAGACTCAATCTCAAAGCTTCCTGTCTTGTTGGCCAGTGCGCTTTCCGCAGTTCAGCCATTACTTCGGGAAAGAAACTGAATCTCGACTTTTTGGCTGGGGCAGACTTAGTACCTGTAGCTTTCTTAGTACGACTTGTCATAAGTTACTTTGTTTCTCGATGAAGAGTATAGCTACGACAATGAGGACAATATTTATTCAACTCTAGTCGCTGCGGATCGTTCTTCTTGTTCTTCGCCGTAGTATATGTCCTCCGCAGACATTGATTACAAGCTAGATGAATAATTACGCGTAGATCGCTCTTTTTCTTAGCCACCTCTATCTATATGTGCACAAATTTTTAGCAAACCATGTTTACGATATAATTTTGCTAATGACACCAGCACCGACTGTCTTGCCACCCTCCCTGATGGCAAAGCGCAATCCCTCCTCCATAGCTACAGGTGCGATGGTTTTAATTTTCATGTGAGTCAGGCTGTCACCAGGCATAGCCATCTCCACGCCCTCAGGAAGAATTATTTCGCCCGTAACATCCAGAGTTCTGATATAGAACTGGGGCTTATATCCGTTAAAGAAAGGTGTGTGTCTGCCACCCTCTTCCTTAGTCAAAATATAAACTTCCGCCTCGGCTTCGGTATGAGGTTTAACCGTGCCAGGTTTCGCCAGTATTTGTCCTCGCTCTATTTCATCTCGATCAAGGCCCCGCAATAGCACTCCAACGGCATCGCCGGCCTCTGCTTCCTGCATGGTTTTGTGAAACATCTCCAAGCTAACTGCTACAGTCTTCTTTGTTTCCTTTAATCCTATTATCTCCACTTCATCGCCGGCTTTTATTACCCCTCGTTCTACGCGGCCTGTAGGTACAGTGCCTCGCCCTTTTATACTGAACACATCTTCTATAGGCATCAGGAAGGGTTTATCACGCTCTCTCTGCGGTAGGGGAATGTACTCGTCTACGGCATCCAACAATTTCCATATAGTGCCACACCAGGAGCAATCTCTTTTGCCACAACCACATTCCAGAGATTTAAGAGCACTTACTCTCACAACAGGTATTTCATCACCGGGAAACTCATATCTTTTCAATAAGTCTCTAACCTCCATCTCCACCAAGTCTAATAACTCTGGGTCATCTACCAGGTCTACTTTATTGAGAGCCACCATTATGCGGGGAACTTCCACTTGCCGAGCCAGAAGGATATGTTCTCTGGTTTGGGGCATAGGACCGTCGTCGGCAGCGACCACTAAAATAGCTCCATCCATCTGAGCAGCTCCTGTTATCATGTTCTTGATGTAGTCAGCATGTCCAGGACAGTCAACGTGACAATAATGACGCTTCTGAGTCTCATACTCGATATGAGAAATAGCTATCGTTAGCCCACGAGCTTTTTCTTCAGGAGCATTATCTATGGAATCAAAGGGACGGAATTCCGTAAGACTCGCTTTAGATAATACCTGGGTTATAGCTGCAGTCAATGTGGTTTTTCCATGGTCAACATGCCCTATAGTGCCCACATTGACATGTGGTTTAACACGCTCATAAAGTTTCTTAGCCATTTTAACCTCCTTTTATCTTAAAGCCCACAACCAGATTCGAACTGGTGACCCCGTTCTTACCAAGAACGTGCTCTACCTACTGAGCTATGTGGGCAATATGCCCGAAAGTATATTGTAAGTCAATATGTGTAAAGAGTCAACAATATATATCTGTTCGCATTCAGAACGTGATGTAAAAATTAAGTTGGCAAATTAGCGGAGAGATTTTAAAGGATTGCATGGGAGAAAGTCAAGCAGGGTGGTCTAGAAGATGTTGAGCTTAGCTGAAGTTGCTGATGTTGGTGGCGCTGCTGGATACATTGGCAAGTATCTCTCTACACAGTCGTGTCGTGTGCGCAAGTATATTATGAGCGCTGGTTGGGTGTTCAAGGGATGGATAGCTTGGTCAAAGTGGTTTAAAAAACATTATGGCGTTTATCCTGACCAGATGTATCCAGGTGTATTGGCAAAGCTATCACGTATGTCTAAGAGAGCGCGTGATGAGATTATTTTGCCTGAGCTGGTGAAAATGGATGGTTCATTATGATTAATTTTTCAATGAAAGGAGGTAGTATGGAGAATAGAGGCAATATTTTAAATCTAGATGTAGGTAATTTGAAGAAGTCGAGCTTTGGATTTGTCAAAGTTGTAAAGAAAGGAAGATTTAAATATTATGTAACATGTGGAGAAGTGGTAGAATTGAGTATGATGCAATTCTTTAAATATTTATACTATGTGGTGCGAAATTTGTATGGGATTATAGGATTCATATTAGCCTTAATTGGTATCATAAGCATTGCACTGGGTATTACTATATTGCTTCCATCTTGGGTATGGGTAATTATTGGCATTATAGCTCTCCTTTATGCTCATTTTCTAGTTTATGATAAGGTTAGAAAGGAACTTGATAAATTCGGAAATCCGGTGCTGGGTGCTATATCGGAATTGGAGTCAGAAGTTATTAAGTTAGGTGGACAATCTATTACAATGGCAGAGTTATTTCGGAAGGTGGGGAAAGGATTTTTAGGAGAGGGGATGCGACCTGACAATATCCCTAATCCCAATAATATATACGGAATAGTTGAGGAATCGGATAAAGAGGAGTGGAAAGAAGCTTGGGTGAAGTTGATAAAAAGGCTTGAATTATCGAAGCTTATTGATTATAAGGACTACCCGCATCCGTTTAGGAATACGAGATATATAAGAATAAAGTTAACGTCGCTTGGAGCTTCTGTATTAAATAAGCTAGGTAAAAGTTTGAGAAGTAGATGATGAAGGAGTTTAATAAATGCGCATGATGGTGGTTAGAACTTGTTCTTACCAAGAAGAGGAAGTGACGTAGGTAATTAGAATGAGAAAAGCAGCAGGCATTATGTTGATAATTCTTGGCACGTACGTACTAGTCGTTGAGATTATTCCTCTGATTGGAATCGGTATTCCTTTCTTTCCTCCGTACGTATTGCCAATTGTCTTAGGTGCATTTATTGCGACTGGTGGGATTTTCTGCATCAGGAAAAGATACTGGGGGCTATGCTTAGCTTCGGCTATAGCTGCCGTTTTGACTGGGTATAGGTGGTTGATTGCCGCTGAGAGCCGGACTCCGGAGTGGGTTATCATCCCTATTCTAGGGATTCTACCGATAATACTCGTTTGTATTAGGAGAAAAGAATGGAAAGCAGTGTCAGCTTGACTGGATTTTACTTGGGGTTGAGCCGTTCTTACCAAGAAAAAGTGAGATATTAGAAAAATATCTTTAGGAGGTGTAAATATGCCAAATGCAAAAGACTTCTTCACAAATATGTCAGTACCCATGCCTCTGGGAAAGAAGCTGAAATTAGTGTTTCGCAATAACTGGATAAAATTCTCGAAAAGGCAGAACTGCTGTGGTCATCCCGGAGAGCCAGGGTGTTGTGAAGGGTCATCAGTGAAGGGTCACTCACATGGGGAAGAAAAAGCTATCTAAAGTATGAATCGGTCATGGATTCATAGTAGTGTCAATCAAATATATGGAAATTTTAGGGAGAGAAGATTATTGTTAATTAAGCACTATGGCAGCGTTAGGCCCGATTCTTACCAAGAAAAGATGATACGATAAGATTTGAAAAAGAGGCAAGCAGCCTCCGCCTTTTATATTAGCTAAATGGGGTTCAGGAGATCGGATGTTCAAATCCTCTCACCCCGACTTTGAACTGAGCATAAAGTGATCGGGCCAATTGAGTAGCCCAATAGGAAAAGTGTCCATTGTACTAGCAAAGTGTAAAGCGGAATGGCATACTATAACAATTGTCAGCTTGATTAAGGAGGAGAACAATGAACGTTCGTGATTGTATGAAAAGCCCAGTTTTCACGGTAACTCCTGACACTCTAATAGATAATGCTCTAGAAACGATGCGCGAAAAGCATGTCCGCCGCTTACCTGTTGTAGAAAACGGAAAGTTAGTAGGCCTAGTGACCAGGAACATAATAAGAGAGGCAATACCATCGCCATCCACAGCGTTGACTCTATGGGGGCTTCACTATCAGTTATCTTGCATGAAGGTAAGGGATGTAATGATAACTGACGTCATTGTGGTCCACCCTGATGACACAATTAAAGAAGTAGTTGCCATAAGTAAGAAGCATCGAATCGGCACTTTTCCTGTCGTGGATGCCAATGGTAACTTAGTGGGAATTCTTACAAATACCGATTTGCTTCATATACTGTCTAAACTACTAGATTAGTGTGAGAGAAAAATCGGATGTTCAAAGTTCTGCATCTTAGATATAGTCTGGATTGGGATATGTTAATGGGTCTGGTGATGATTATTCCACGTTCTTATCTATAACGTGTTCTACCTGCTGACCTCTGCGGACCTACCGTCCTTTATGGTGGAGGGGGTAGGATTCGAACCCACGTAGCCCGTCAGGGCGGCAGATTTACAGTCTGCTCCGATTAACCACTCCGGCACCCCTCCTTAATATGAGCTTATCATAAAATCTCTTGAAAACCTAGCCCGAGGGGGGATTCGAACCCGCCAACCTACCGATTACAAATCGGTTGCTCTACCATTGTGCTACTCGGGCAACATT
>Ga0172364_10000756_pt1 | contig 23826 bp, 22 predicted proteins | sample LakKivSesite10cm_FD_114545 | JGI IMG/M metagenome (GOLD analysis project Ga0172364, IMG submission 114545) | Sediment microbial communities from Lake Kivu, Rwanda - Sediment site 10cm | ecosystem: Environmental > Aquatic > Freshwater > Lake > Sediment | place: Rwanda: Western Province, Lake... | reverse complement strand
TGACTGACTCATGGTTCTGAAAGATTATACTGATAATCAATAAGGAGGTCAATATTGACAAACGATTATAACCAGATATACTAAAATCACTTAAAGAACTGCAATTTTTTCATAGGTGACCCCATATCTGTTGGTTTGCATATCATACCATCTTATTGACTTTTCTGTTTTTAGGGATAGAATTGCTACATTAAGGAGGTTGAATGACAGAGGTTACAAAGAGATTTATAAATGAGCAGATTAAATATCTTAGAAAAACGATCGGTAAAGGTATGGCAATTTGTGCAACAAGCGGTGGAGTTGATTCAATGGTCTGTGCGGCACTGGCGCATCGGGCATTAGGAAATAAATTGATTGCCCTTTTTATAGATGATGGATTAATGCGTGCGAATGAAGCAAATCAGGTAACAAAAATTTTGAAGAAAAGGGGAATACGAACTGCGGTCGTTCCTGCGGCAAAAAACTTCTTTAAAGCATTAAAGGGGAAAGAAGACCCCGAGGATATGCGCAAGACATTCAGGGATACATTCTATAAAACCTTGGGCAGGGCAGTTAAAAAATTTAAGGCAAAGTTTTTAATACAGGGTACGATTGCCGCTGATATTAAAGAAACCAAGGGCAAGATAAAATCACAGCACAATGTCTTATCACAGATTGGCATTAATCCCAAGAAATATGGTCTTTCAATAATTGAACCGCTGGTAAAACTTTATAAACCAGATGTAAGAAAAGTTGGTAAGACATTAGGCTTGTCGAGCATAGTTTACCAGAGAATGCCTTTTCCTGGTCCAGGTCTTGCGACAAGGGTAGTCGGAGAAGTAACACCGCATCGGGTAAAGATTGTCCGCAAAGCAACAGCGATTGTGGAACAGGAATTGAAGAAATTTAAACCTTTCCAGGCATTTGCAGTATTATTAAATGACCGGGCAACAGGTGTCGTGAAGGGCAAAAGGGCGTTCGGAAATATTATTGTTATACGCAGTGTGGAATCCAAGAATGCAATAACTGCCCAGCCGAGCAAGATTCCATACAAAATTCTCGAAAAAATCCAGAAAAGGATTGTCCGCGACATTCCTCAGGTAACAAAAGTGCTTTATGACCTTACGCCAAAACCACCGAGCACGATTGAGTATATATAGTAAGTCGTGGTCACTGGTTAATGGGCAGCGTTGTTTGTTTGGTTATAAGGTTTTGGTTAAGGGAGAAAAATGTTAAATCTTAGATATTTAACAATCCTTTTTCTCTCTATATCATCCCTATTGGCTAGTACCGACGAAGACTCACTGAAATTAGAGGCACCAAAGATATTTATTGACTGTGAAGAGTGCGATATGGATTTTATCAAAACTGAAATCCCTTATGTAAATTATGTAATTGAAAGGAAAGATGCAGATATCTATATCTTGATTACCACACAGACCACTGGTGGAGAAGGAACTGAATTCAACATCTTTTTCACTGGTCAAAAAAATTATACCGGAATGAACGATACGCTCAAATATGTATCTTTAAAATCGGATTCTGATGATACAATCAGAAGAGAGATTGCGACAAGATTAAAACTCGGACTTGTTCGGTACCTGACAAAAACTCCGATTGGGGAAAAACTCTCAATTACCTTACCCGAGAAAAAAATTACTCCAAAACCCAGAGATCCCTGGCATAACTGGATCTTTAATATTGGGCTAAATACTTATCTTCAGGGTCAGCAAAAATTGAATTTCAACACCGTTAATACAAATCTATCGGTCAACAAAATCCTGAAGGATTGGAAGATCCTGAGTAATTTAAATTATTATTATACCTATAATATTTACCAACTTAATGATACCACAATTACAAACGAATCAAAAAGTTATAGCGGTTCAACCAGTCTGGTTATTGGATTGAATAATCATTTTTCCACGGGTGGCTATCTTTCGTTTTATTCATCCACTTATCAAAATATATATTTAAGCAGTGGATTCGCTCCTGCAATTGAGTATAATATCTTCCCCTACGATGAATCATCAAGTAGAAAATTGACATTTTTTTATGATATTGGCTATATCTATTACGAATATTATGAAATGACAATCTATGATAAATTAAAAGACCGACTCTTCAAGCAATCTGCTTCTCTGGGTATAGATATAATCCAGCGCTGGGGTTCACTGGATATTACCTTGCAGGCGTCACATTATTTTTACGATTTCAAAAAAAATCATATCACACTTTATAACGATATCTCACTGCCACTTCTAAAAGGACTGTCCTTCAAAATCTATTCTTATATATCAATGATCCACGACCAACTCTCTTTGCCCAAACGGGAATTGACTGAGGAAGAGATTATTCTCCAAAAAAGACAGTTAGCGACCCAGTATTCATATTATGTCTCAATTGGCATCTCTTATACATTTGGTTCAATCTACAGCAATATTGTGAATCCGCGCTTTGGTGATTAGTTGTACTAACGACGCTGAAATAATTTATTGGCAATCTCTGTTTCCGGGATAATTTTTGTCTTGCCCGCATAATTTCTTTAAGCAGTTCTACAATTTCATAATGTAACAGAGCCTTTTGCAATTACCTGTCAATTTCGCAAGTTTTTCAATGATTTTTTGATTTTTCAAACGCAATTTTGCCATAGTTCTAATCTGCTTTTTCACCGAACCAATCCCGGCTCCACCCTCAGAGGTCTTGTTTTTTATGGAGAACTCAGGGGTAAATTTTGCCCTGACCGTATCGGCAGATACCCTTATCTTTTTCCCAAGTAGCAAAATAAATTTATCCATGTCATTATCCGACTGATTAATTGCCGAACAAACCTGGTCATAGAGCCTTCTAAAAGGGAACCCTTTCTCAACAAGATAATCAATCAGGTCATTTACACACATCCAGCTGGGACTTTTTATCCACTCATCAGAAGGTTTGAGAAATCTTATGTTGCTGAGTGCGATTCCAGCTGCATTCAGATTGACAAAACTCTGCCTGATTTGTTCAAAGAGAACGGGCTTCAACTCCTGAAGGTCCCGATTATAAGATGAAGGTAATCCTTTTAAAATCGTAAGTGCATTTGTGAGATTACCGATTGCATTTCCTGCCCGCGCCCTTAATAATTCAAAAACATCAGGATTTTTTTTCTGGGGCATAATGCTTGAACCAGTAGCAATTGAATCGTCAAACTCCACAATCTTAAATTCGCTTGTGGAAAATATGATGATGTCTTCGGCAAGCTGGGATAGATGAAGCTGAAGTCTTGTTAGATAGTAAATCATATCACAGAGAAAATCTCTGTCTGAAACACCATCCAGGGCATTTTCAGTTATCCTGTTCATTGCCAGTTTTTCCCCGGTAAATTTCCGGTCAATTTCAATACCTGTTCCGGCAAATGCGCAACTACCCAGGGGCGAAACATTAACCCACCTGATGAGTGTAGTCAGCTGTTCAAAATCACGCTGGAATTTGCAGAAAAGAGAACAGAGGTAAAAAGGCACCAGAATTGGCTGGGCACGCTGGAGGTGGGTATAACCTGGGATTATTATTGTTTCATATTCTATTGATTTCTTCAATAGAACCATCTGTAACTTCAAAATCTCCCGGGCAATTTTGATGATTTGATGACGGGTAAATAATCTCAAGTCCGTTGCGATTAGATCATTTCTACTGCGGGCAGTATGTAATTTTTCTGCGGCACAACCAATTATTTTTTTCAACGCAAACTCAATATTCATATGAACATCCTCGTACTCAAAAGCCAATTTGAATTTGCCTTTTTTGTAGTCAGACAAAATTTTGTTCAATCCCTTTCTTATTTTCTGATATTCCGATTTAGAAATAATTCCTTTTCTAGCGAGCATTTCGGCATGGGCAGTATTGCAAAGAATATCGTATTGAACCAATTGTTCGTCTTCCTGAATTGAGTCTGTAAACTGTAGCACAACCGGATTGATTTTTTTCTTAAAGCGTTTTTGCCAGACCGGTTTTGTATTCATCATTCTTTTAATCGCGAGAAATTTTTTGATGCCTGTGCACAGGATTCTTCAAATATGTCAAACCCTGTTTGCAGATACCTGAAAGGAATATTGAGCGCCGGAACAAAACGGATTGCAGAAAAACCACAGGGCATAAGAAGGAGACCTCTCTGAAAACAGTATTCGGTAATGTAATCGGTTAGTTCTGGGGCAGGCTGTTTTGTAACATAATCTAAAACAAATTCGCAAGCAATAAACATCCCCTGCCCACGCACATCACCGATAAATTCGTACCGGGATTTAAGGTCCTCAAGTCTGTTTTTCATATATGCGCCATTTTCAATTGCCTTTTTTATCAATCCCTCTTTTTCTATGACATCAAGTGTTGCGAGCGCAGCAGCGCAGCAGACCGGATTACCACCAAATGTATTTGAGTGTGCCCCCTTAACCTTAAAGTCCAACCGGGCATCAAAGATTGCAGCACCAATCGGCAGACCAGAGGCGAGCCCTTTTGCCACAGTTATAATATCCGGTATTACATTTGTATATTCAACCGCAAACATCTTACCAGTTCTGCCCAGACCAGTCTGAACCTCATCTACAATCAGAAGGATTCCATACTTCGTAGCAATCCTCTTTAATTCCTGCAAAAATTCATCCGGTGGCACAATATATCCGCCTTCCCCTTGAATCGGCTCTACGAGTATTGCGGAAACCTCCTCGGGTGATACCAGCTGCTTGAAGTAGATTTCTTCTATAATCTTTGCGCACCACATATCACAATCTGGATACTCCTCATGATAAGCACAACGGTAGCAATAGGCATAGGGCAATTGCCAGACTCCTGGCATCATTGGAAAGTAGCTTTCGCGTTGAACTACTTTGCACCCCATAAAGGCATTCGCACCCATTGTTCTACCATGAAAACCGCCAATAAAACCAATAAACTGATTTCTTTTTGTTGACCACTTGCTTAGCTTTATTGCCGCCTCAACAGATTCAGTACCAGAGTTAGCAAAGAAAACCTTCTTTGGAAAATTACCCGGCGTTATTTCAGTAAGTTTTTTTGCGAGTTTTGCCTGAACTGCATAAGAAAAATCGGTACCCGCAAAATAAATGAAATCTTTGCTCTGTTGATTGATTGCTTTAATTACCTCTGGATGTCCAATGCCGATGTTCGTAACACATACGCCTGTAGTAAAATCAATAAATTTATTATCATCAACATCCTCAATAACTGAACCCTTCCCTCTTTTTACTGTTAGAGGCAGATGTTTGGTTGTTGTCGCAAGATATTTCTCTTCAAGAGAAATAATCTTTTTTGCTTTTTTACCAGGTAGATGATAATTTATGTCAGGAATCTCCTTTTTTCGAGTAGGCATCAAACCCCCTTTCCCCTCATATTAATCCTCTCCTGGTTGGGTAGAGGAAAGGGTGAGGGATTTCATATCTTCTCTCCCTGTGCAACTGGAATTGCCTCGCATTTTTCAGCTATGAATTCAGGAGAATTTACCCGGGAATTCACCTTTAATGGTAAGGACCAGATTTCAATAAATCCTTTGGAGTAAGTCTGATCAAATTCATCAATGCCTTCATAGGTCGCGAGATTTTTAATGTATAGTGCCTTTTCTGAATAACGGCCCACAACTGTTGCCGAACCCTTGTATAACTTTAACCTGACTGTCCCTGTAACATTTTGCTGGGTATCGTCAATAAAGGCGGATATTGCCTTGCGTAACGGACTGAACCATAATCCATTATAAACAAGTTCTGAGAATACATTCTCCATAATCGGTTTGAAATGGATAACATCGCGTGCAAGAACCAATTTTTCAAGGTCCTGATGGGCTTTGATAAGTATTACTGCAGCAGGTGCCTCATATACCTCGCGTGATTTTATTCCAACCAACCTGGACTCAATGTGGTCAATCCTGCCAATGCCGTGTTTTCCACCAAGCTCATTTAGTTTTTTGATTAAATCTAACATTCCGATGGGTTCTTTGTTGAAACACACTGGAGCACCTTCTTTAAATTCAATCTCAATGTATTCTGGTTTATCTATTGCATCTATTGGTGACTTTGTCCATAAAAATGCCCCCTCGGGCGGCTCTAATGTTTCATCCTCAATCTGCCCACATTCAATACTCCTGCCCCAGAGGTTCTCATCTATTGAGAAAACTGATGTCTTTTCCTCAATAGGAATTTCATGTTTTTTCGCATATTCAATTTCATAATCCCGTTTGAGATTGAATTCACGCACTGGAGCAATCACCTTCAATTTTGGATTGAGTGCTGCAACGGCACATTCAAAACGGACCTGGTCATTGCCCTTACCTGTGCAACCATGGGCAATATAATTCGCACCAATTTTCTCGGCAAATCGCACAAGATGTTTAACAATCAATGGTCGGGCAAGGGCAGTTGCCAGTGGATATGCTCCTTCGTATAACGCATTTGTTTTTAATGCGGGCAGGACATAATCCTGCACAAATTCCTCTTGAGCATCATAGATAAAAGCCTGCACTGCACCAATAAGCAATGCCTTGTCCCTTATTACCGGGATGTCTTCGTTCTGTCCTACATCCACGGTTAAGGTGGCAACCTGGGCATGATAGTTATCTTCTATCATTCTTATTGCCACCGTCGTATCAAGACCGCCTGAATAGGCGAGCAAGACTTTATTCATTTTGCCTCCTTTGAAAAATTATTCATAAAAAGTGAATAATTATATCCAAAACTGAGAAAATGTCAAGAGCCAAAATAGATTGAAGTTAAAAAGTTATAAAAATATGGTTATGGGGGAAAGGACGTCTTATAAAAGCAGTGTAGGACTTTATGCCCGTAAATAAAAATTGGGGATTTGAATTTGTGGATTTGGGAATTGTGGTGCGTAACCGCAAGTGTAGGTACCTATCCTGAAGAAAGTCAGATTGCGTTAGTAAGTAGTAGATAGTAAAATTTAATTTTATGTCTTGGTCCGAATGAGCAATTCCTGAAATTGTTTTTTGATGATTTTTGTATTTTGTAAATTATCAATTATTATTAGTAGTGTATCATCACCGGCTATTGTGCCAAGAATATGTTCCATATCAGCAAGGTCAATTACCCGCGCCACTCCCTGTGCTTCACCGGGTGGAGTCTTGATGAGTATCAGATTCCCGGTTTCCTTAATATCCCAAACAAAATTAATAAATTTATTTCGCAACTCACGCTCTGAACCACTTGTCTGGTCGGCTATTTTATATATATAATCACCGAGGCCCTTAAGCATTTTCACAACACCAATTTCACGCAAATCACGGGAAAGTGTTGCCTGGGTCACAGGAATATTATACTTTAGAAGTTCTGCAACAAGCTGTTCTTGAGTAGAAATTTCTTTAGATTCAATAAGTTCTCGAATCCTTTGCTGGCGTATTTTTTTAGTTCTGTATTTCATATGGGGCATATATTATTATATTAAAAATCAACCATAAGTCAAGAACTGCCGCAAAATAAAAATTGGTCAATTGGTTAAATAAAAAATTAAGAAACACAATAACACATCATATATAAAAAAACAGGGCCGGCATTTGCCGGCCCTGCAGTGGGTTTATTTAACTTCCACTCCAATCTCTTTGGTCTTAGCTGATTCAGGCTTTTGTAAGGTTATAGTAAGGACTCCATCCTTATAAACTGCCTTGACCTTATCCGGCTCCACGCTACAAGGCAGATTAACGGTGCGGGAAAATTTTCCGTAATACCGCTCAATCCTGTGGAATTTTTTATCTTTAGTCTCACACTCTTTGTTCCGTTCGCCAGATATATAGAGAATATCACCTTCAACAGTAACCTTCAGGTCTTCTTTATTCACACCTGGAATCTCTGCGCGTACCTCAATATTACCATTATTTTCAACGACATCAATTGTTGGCATCCATGATTTCAGAACTGGCGCAAAAAATATTCTTGCCATTGAGTCATAGAAACCGTCTAAATCATTATCAAAACTTACCAAATCCTGAAATGGTTCCCAAAGTCTGAGTACGTTCTTCATATTAATCACCTCCTCACTTTTTCTACTTTTTAGACAATAAAAATGGCTAAAGGTTAAATTTGAGAGTTAAATAATCAGGGTTTTTTAATTACCGCCCCTTTTGAGGAACCCACTGAGATATTGGTTACCTTAATGCCTGTATAATGTTCAATCAATTTTATATATTCTTTTGTCTCGGCCGGCAATTGGGCAAATGATTTAATCCCGGAAATATCTTTTTTAAAACCGGAAACCTCTTCATAGACAGGCTTTAACTCATCGGCAATAAATGGATCAAATTCTTTTGCATTTGAATAACCCACGGCAATTTTAAGTGTATCAAAATTTGAGAGTACATCAAGTTTGGTTAAAAATAATTCCCGGGCATTGGTTAGACGCGCAGCGTATTTTACAACAGAGGTATCAAAGGGTCCGCAACGCCTGGGTCTGCCTGTTGTGGCACCATATTCATTGCCATATTTTCTTAAGTTTTGCCCAAAATCGGTTTTGTCTTCAGTAGGGAATGGACCTAAGCCAACCCTTGTTGTGTATGCCTTGGCAACACCGATAACATTTTCAACATTAAATGGCACACCCCCGACACCAATAAAGACTCCACCGGTTATTGTATGGGAAGATGTAACATAAGGATAAGTACCAAAATTTACATCAAGCAAAGTACCCTGGGCGCCTTCAAATAGCATACTTTTTTTTGCGGCAATTGATTGATTGATAAATTCATAATCATTGACTACAAACGCTCTCAACCTATCTGCATACTCCGTATATTTATTCACAACCTCATCATCGGAAAGGGGCTCAGCATGATATATCTCCATTAAGATTAAATTCTTTCTTGAAATATTTAGTCGTAATTTTTTTTCAATCACTTCAGGATAATAAAGGTCGCCGAGCCTTATACCGAGGCGAGCATATTTATCCTCGTAGGCAATACCAACTCCCTTTTTTGTTGTGCCGATACCATGGGTAGTTTCTTCCTTAATCTTATCAAGCAAAATATGGTACGGCATTATCAAATGGCAAAATCGCGAGATTTTAATTCGCTGTTCAACATTACTATCATATTCTTTAAGTTCATTTAGTTCTTCAAGGAATATTGCCGGGTCAAATACACACCCCGCACCAATAAAACCTATCGTGTTTTTGTTTAATAAACCGCTGGGAATCTGATGGAAAATAAATTTCTTGCCATTACGCCAGACCGTATGGCCAGCATTTGGTCCACCCTGAAATCTTATGTTAACATCAAAATCCTTTGCCAGATAATCAACAACCTTACCTTTTCCTTCATCACCCCATTGAAGACCCACGATTGCTGCATTCATAACCTTTAATATTATCTATGGAAAAAGAGAAGTCAAGCATTACATATAAAATTAAATACTGGTAATTGGGTAAATGGCTAAATTTTCACCAATAAATCTGAATTTCAAGGCTGTCTGACCAGTCCGAGGTAGCGCCCGTTTTGTCCTTTGCCTGTGCACTGATATAATAAAAATCAGGGTATGACCAGGAATGCGACAGAGATACAGTGCTGTTTGATGGCACATAAAAACTCCATGCAGATGTATCACCATCACCCCAGGAAAACCGAATAGCAACACTATCACCGTCCGGGTCAGTTGCGGATGAAGAGTAAAAATAGATTGAATCGACATAGCCAATTAAAGGTCCAGAAGGAATTGAAGGTTTATCGGGCGGATTATTTGGTGGTGAAGAGATAACAATCTGACGACTATTTGACCACCCAGAAGTTGCACCCTTTTTGTCCTTTGCCTGCGCCTTTACATTATATGTCCCTGCATTTGTCCAGGAGTGGGACATTGATATTGTATCGCCACTGGGGATATAAGAACTCCAGGATGAGGTATCACCATCACCCCAGGCAAATCTTATTGCGATACTATCACTCTCAGGGTCTGTTGCGGTTGTTGAGAAAATATACGAACTATCAACCCATCCATTTGATGGCCCTGATGGGGTTGAAGGCATATTGGGTGGATAATTGGTAACAATAGAAATAGTATGGAAACTTGACCAGGGGGAAAATGCATCATAAGTATCCTTTGCCTGCGCCTTTACATAATAAGTTCCTTCGGCATGCCAGACATGGGAATCACTGACTGATTGATTACCTGGTACATAAGTACTCCAGGATGAGGTATCGCCATCACCCCAGGCAAATCTTATTGCGACACTGTCTTCATCAGGGTCAAATGCCTGTGTAGAAAAAAGATAAATACTATCAACTTTACCGGTTGATGGACCCGAAGGATTTACTGGTGCATCAGGGTAGTTGTTGGCTCCCGCGAGAAGAATCCTAATTGAGTGGGCTATAGACCAGCTTGAAACTGCTTCTTTTTCATCCATTGCCTGGGCATTTATATTATATCTCCCAGTATCAGCAAAAATATGAGACATTGATAAGGTTTCCCCACTCGCAACATAAGCACTCCAGTTTGATGTATCACCATCACCCCAGGAAAATCTAATAGCAATATTATCCTGGTCCTGGTCAGTTGCAGAAGAAATAAAAGCATACGAGGAATCTTCATAACCATAAGATAACCCGGTTGGTTTCAATGGTGGATCAGGTGGATTATTTTGGTTTTTACTACAATTAATCAATAATAATAAAAGACAAAAACAATAAAATAGCTTACACTGCATAGAGGCACCTCCATATTTTAATATGCAAGTATACATTAAATTCAAAAAAAGTCAATAGTGAAAATTTTTTAATTGACTAATAATAAAAATCGGATATAATTTAATATTATCAGGGAGGCAAATTGCTTGATTTATCAGAAAAGGTTAAAAATTTAGTGGATGAAATTGAAAAGAATAATAAATGGCGGCAAAAGGAGTGTATAAATTTAATACCATCAGAGACGACGCCGAGTTTACTTGTGAAACTCTGCGAAATCTCTGACCCTTCTGGAAGATATGCTGAACATCGGACGATGAAAGGTGAGGAAATATATTTTTATCAGGGAACCGATTTTATTCGTGATGTTGAGGAAGAATTACGCAGAGAGATGGCTAAGTATTTTGGTTGTCCGAGTATTGAATTGAGGCCTATAAGCGGACAGATGGCCAATGAGGTTGTGTTTAAGGCAATGGTAAAATTTATAAATCGCAACAGAAAACCTGGCGAACCATTTCGCCGACTTAAACTTGTAATGAACAATGATTTGAATAAAGGCGGCCATCTCAGCTCTCAACCCATGGGTGCATTATTCAACTTTGTCGAAGAAGATTCCTCAACAGGCAAAGAAAAAGTTGTAAATTTTCCAGTGCGGTCTGATTGTATGCACAAAGCAGACCTTGATACATTAGCAGAAGTCTTAGAAAAAGAAAAACCCGAACTGATTATCTTTGGCAAAAGTATGTTTTTACATAAAGAACCAGTCGAATTTGTTTTTAATATTGTTAAAGACCGGAATCCGAGACCTATTTTAATGTATGATATGGCGCATGTGCTCGGATTATATGGTGCATTTCAGGAGCCTTTTAAGGAGGGTGCAGATATCGTGACAGGCAGTACCCACAAGACATTTTTTGGTCCACAAAGGGGGGTAATTGCCGCCACAATCACTAAAGATTCTCCCTTTGCAAAATTGTGGGTGGAAATAAAAAGCCGGGCATTTCCTGGTTCTACAAGCAATCACCATCTGGGGACTCTGCTGGCGTTATTGATGTCAGTATACGAAATGAATGCATTTAAACAGGAGTATCAACAACAGGTGGTCAAAAATGCAAAGGCATTTGCCCGGGCCTTAAAAGATTTCGGCATTGATGTTGAAGGAGACGAAAAGAATGGATTTACTGAAACCCATCAGGTTGTCATCAGGGTAAAAAGATATGGCACAGGCAATGAGATTGCACGCCGGCTTGAGAATAATAATATCATTACCAATTATCAGGCATTACCTGACGACAAAAGTTTTCTTGAGGCAAGCGGAATCAGGATGGGTATTCAGGAGATGACAAGATTCGGTATGAAAGAAAAAGATTTTGGACCCCTTGCCCAGTTCATTGCTGATGTGGTAACCAAAAACAAAGGTGTAAAAGAAGAGGTGAAGAAATATCGGCAAAACTTTTTACAGCTGCAATACTGTGTACCAGCAGAAAAGGTAGCACCACTTGCTACACGAATCTTTACAAGTATATTCCCTGATAGCGAATATCTCAGACTATTTATTAAGAATCTCACTCATTTGGTTGATTAGATAAAATCGTATAAAATTTCAATTTCCTGTCCCGCTGATACGATAAAAAAAGCCTGCTGTAATATAATGGACCGAACCATGTATAGCCTCTAACTCTTTTCGGGTAAGCAATACAGAAAAAGGGGGCTTTACAAGATAGCTGTATTCGATCCTGAGGATATTACTCCTACCAAAGAGATGTTCATACCCTGCCACGAGTCCAATTGCCCGTGGCGAATTCCGTGCGCCAAGCCAGTAGATGAAGTTTGAAGGATTATAATTGTGGAGCAAGATAGAAATTTGATAGAAACTGTTGAGCGACACACAACCCGTCCAGAAAAACTCTCCATCTGCAAAACCAGCAAATAAATTAACCGGGGAAAACATCGCCCTTGCAGTAATTACACCTCCACAATACTGCATCCCTGCCTTTGGGTTCAGCCACAATAAGAAATCTGAGGCATCTCTTTCTCCCCACTTCATCGGAAATGCGATAAGCTCAATATTACCAACCCCATGCCAAACTTTTTTGCCCTGATAGGCATTATGAAAAACACTGATACTTCCGTTTGGGTAAGTTTTAATGTAGACGGTATCGGGTTTCTCCTTTATCATCCACTTGTTATAAGCGAATGCAGCACCAATTTCCTGCGTTTCACCTGTGTTGATAGTAGGCCTTACCATCTCATTCTGGGCGTGGGGCGAATAGGCGATAGGGGCGCAATGGAAGCATAAAATGGAGAGGAAAATAATCCACTGCCTAAAACTATAATGCCCCTTTCTTTCCATCATACTTACTTAAATTTTATACGAATTTTTGGTAATGTCAATGCAAAAATTCAGAATAAAACACTGAATAATAATGTAATCTTTTTGTAAAATTGTTAAAATAGCTTAAACTGCGTTTGCTCTTCTTGTAGTCGCTTTTCAGCAGTTTTGCAGTACTCCTCTGAAATATCTATGCCAACATATCTTCTTTTCAGTTTGTGTGCTATTAAAGTCGTAGTTCCAACACCATTGAATGGGTCTAATACAATATCATCTTGATAACTGAATAGTTTTAATAATCTTTTAACTAATTCTTCGGGAAACATCGCTGGATGATTATATTTCTTCATATTGCTCTCCGGGGCAATGTCCCACCGTGCATATACCCACTTTTTGAATTCATCACCAGTAATATCTATTTTTGAAGATTCACCCTCTTTTTTATGTGATGTAGTAATCCTCATAATTTTTGTATGTAATCAGTTATAGTTTGTTGAAAATTATTTATATTTTCTAAAATCAACTTTCCGGGATTTCTTCTATTTCCTGGACGAAAAGCAAAAAAGCCATCAATATATGCTTCCCAAACTTTTTTCATTTTTTTGAATTCGTCTGTCATTTCAATTACTTCGCAAACGATGACGAATAGAGCATATGGGTAAATCCTTTTAAACATTTCTGATTCAGTAACTATATCTCTAAACATATCCAATGAAACATATTGTTTGCATTCAATAATTATCCTAGGAACAAAATATTCTTTCTCTTCTACACCAATAGATAACCCATTCTTGAAAGTAAATCGCCCCCATTTGCCAATTGCTAAATCTGCTCCGTGTCCTATAATTGATAACTTGTTATCCTCATTAAAACCTATCCATGAAATGATATTTCCTGGTGGGATTTTATCTATAATCAATCCTTTTTGTTGGCAGTTCTCAAAAAACAGAAGATAAACGAATTCTTCCAAACGATGTCCTATGAAAGTAGCAAATTTCCTCTCACTACCTATTGCATTTCTTATTTCTTGGGAATATTGGTCAAAAAACTCATCGTATCTAATAAATTCGCTTTTTAATATATCAATATTACTTGCATCTGCCCATTTTAAATATTTTTCTTTTAGTTTTAATAACAGCTTATTATGACCTTCACTAAGGTAATCTTCTAACAACTTACCATGTGTTTTTATTTTTTCCATTTTTCACCTCACTAAATATAAAATTGATTTCCACTTTCGACAATCCATATAGCTCACATATTTTAGTGTCTATAATACTTTTTAAATTTTCTGTGTAATTTTTTGATAAATTATTAACGTTTTTAATGATTTGTAGTTGCTCCTTTGTTCGTGCTAAAACCAAAGGCAATGTATTTAAATAACTTACTAAAAAGTGTAAATATCCATTATTGACATGTCCACCCTTAAACAGAATTGAATAGTAATAATTCAGCAATCTTGAATTTAAGACAGCGGCAAGGAATTCTAACGAAATTTTTTCCGTCCTCGCTCTTTCGGTTATCCTGCCAGAAAAAAATACATCTTTTAAGTACCATTTCCCTTCTCTATCAATTGCCACTGTGAGTTTTTCGGCGTTCTGCCGTATAATTAATTTAGGCGTTTCAAATATTTCTTTTGGAGGAAATGGATTATTTATTTCCCTGGCTTTTCTTTCATCATAATCAACCCAAAAACCATTCCATCTAATCTGATATTGAAATACTTCCGAATCCCTTGAATAAATATCCGCTCCAAGAATAGGTTTGGGATTGAAGCCCTTAGGATTTCTAAATACAAAATCATTTATAATATCTTTCTTATGAAAAGATATTCCCCATCTTATATCAAGATATTCTTTTAATTTAGGTAAATTTGCAGCAGTTAACTTCTCATAAATCTTTAACCCGATATTTTCTTTGGGTAAGGAATAAAAAATAAAATCCTCTGTATTTAGTAAGTCCCTTTGGTTTATTTCTACCGGCTTGGTTTCGCCTAATTCAATTTTTTCAAGTCTAGTAATAGAATCAAAAGTTCTTATTTTGTTAGCACTCGGTTTCTTGTTTTTTATAAATAACAATATTGGATAAACAGAAATGCCTTTAAAAACTTCAAGATTTGAAATATCTACTATTTCCATAACACTAAAATTTTCTAAAATATATTTCCTCAACCACCTTGCTGATTTTAAGACTTGAACTTTATTGGGAACAATATACCCAAACATACCTCCTTCTTTTAGTAAATCCAATGCCATTCTTATAAAGCAAAAATATAAGTCAAACGCGCCTTTTGCAATATCAGGAAAGTTTTCTCTACATGTCTTTTTCAGTTCAATTGGCATTTTTTTTGCCTCCAAATAGGGAGGATTCCCAATAACAAAATCAAATCCATTTTTAAATTCACCTATCTTATTTTTTAAACAAAAAATGGCATCATTGTCGTTGGTGTTCTTCTTATTTACTGAGTTAGTCAAAAATAAATTAAATTTCTTTATTTTGAATGTTGGGTTGTGTTTTTTAATTGATGACAATAAATTAAGGTTTGCAAACAGCAGGTTAATTTCTGCCAATTTAAGCGAAAATGGATTTATATCCAATCCCCATATATTATTTTGCACAGCTTCAAAAATAGAATAGTAATCATATTTTCTGTTTTTTAGATTTTTGATTAAAATATTAGCCGCTTGTAAAATAAATGCTCCGCTACCACAAGAGATGTCTATTATTTTTTTATTTTCTAAATCAGTATTTACAGTGTATCCCACACGGGTCAAAATATAATCTATAACTTCATCAGGAGTATAAACCTGCCCAAGCAATATTCTTTCTTCTTTACTAATAAATTGCTCATAAAGTTTGCCTATTAAATCAGTCTCTACATTTCTAAAATCATATTTATTAATTAAATCGACTAATTGTAAGTCGATCTCTCGGGGTGGGATATAATAGGTATACAACTCATCAGTAGTAAGACTAAAATATCTATTTTCAAATTGTTCATAAAATTCATTCATAGATTCATATAAATTATTTTTTAAGGAGATAGATAGTATATCATTATCAAGGCAATACTTCATAAAAATTGCTTTACCAAAATAAATGATAATTGCTTCCAAAATAAATTTGTTCTTTTCGGTTATTTTCGTAGTCTCAAAAAATACTTGAGTGTTAGATGATTTTCGAGCATTCTCTATAAATACTTCTAGCAAATTATGAAATTCTTTCAAAACCATATTAAAGATTTGCTTATCAGAGAAGTTAATTTTTTCTTTAAATAAGTATGCCATCTTTTAGTCCTTCTTATGATAATCGTGTATATTTTGCGATAACTTGTCGGTCTCATCGTTTGTTTTGATAATGACTTTCTTTTTATTCATCTGCAAACGGTTGGTGTCATCGGATATTTTTGACCATGCTATTTTGATAAGGTCTTTTGTAATGTCTTCGACGATTTTACCTTTTGTATATCTAACAGCACCAGCCGTGTCTTTTGTTCTCCTATCAGCATAAAGCTTCTGCGATTCAAGAATAGCCCTCTTATATTCTTGCTGAATCTCACCAATGCTTATCATATTATAATTATATTATAAGCCTCTCGAACAAAAAATCAAGAGTTCATAAACTGAAATCCTCTTTTGATTAGAACATAAGTCTTTCTCGCTTTCGTGCGAAAGTGAGAAAAGCATTTAATTATTTCATGAAATGTAGAATATACACCGAAGTAGTTCTTCAGGAAAATTTATTTGCCACCATATATTAGAAGTTGTTTTTTGCCTTGATATTTCAATTGTCCTGAATAGAATTACTTATGCGGGCACTTCTGGTCAACCCCTGGATCTATGATTTTAAGGCATTTGATTTCTGGAATAAACCGCTTGGCATATTGATCGTTGCCGATATTCTTAAAAAGGTATGTTTTGAGCTTGAATTCATTGATTGTATGGACCGCTCAAGCCCGTATTACAAGACCGCAACAAAAACCGATTTTTATGGCAGGGGTAAATACTGTTTTGAGGTTATGGATAAACCCCCGGTATATAAAAATGTGCCAAGGAGATACAAGAGATACGGTATTCCGACAGATGTTTTTATTGAACAGCTGAAGAAAATAAAAAGGCCTGATATTATATTCATCACCTCTTCAATGACCTACTGGTATCATGGGGTTGTTGAGGCAATAAAGATTTTAAAACAGGAATTTGTTAATATACCTGTGGTTGTGGGCGGGCTCTTTGCCACCCTGTGTAATGAGTATGCGTTAAAAAACTCGCTGGCTGACCATGTGATTCCGGGTAATGCGGAATCAGAGTTAATAAAATTTCTGAAAGAGAAAGGATTTTTAATAAAGAATATTGACACAGAAAATATTCTTCCTGATTTCTCCCTTTACCCGGCATTGAATTATGGCGTGGTCATCACATCCCGGGGCTGTCCATTCAATTGCACCTATTGTGCAACAAAGATTTTGCACCCTGAATTTATCTGTCACGATATTAAACTAATACTTAAGCAGATTGAATATTTTGCACAAAAAACCAATAATATTGCAGTTTTCGATGACGCGCTGCTCTGTAATCCAGGTTTTCCGTTTTTGCTTGAAAAAATCATCGCAAAGAACTATAAAATAGACCTTCACAGTGCCAATGGTTTGCATTGTCGGTTTATTGATAAAAATATCGCCAGTTTAATGTATAAAGCAAATTTCAGAACAATGTACCTGAGCCTTGAAACAACAAATCCTGAAGTCCAGAAAAACACCGGAAACAAGGTGAATACACAGGAATTCCTGAAGGCAGTGGATACATTAACCCGGGTTGGGTTCTCGAGCAATCAAATTCATGTGTATCTATTGTATGGTATCCCTGGTCAATCTTATGAAGAAATCATTGATGGCATAAACCTATGTCATCGACTCGGTGTGAATCCCCATCTCTGCGAATACTCACCTATCCCCTATACTGAAGAGTACAAAAAAACTGGCTTTGACAGTACCACTGATCCGTTGTACCACAACAATCACTTTTATACCTGGTATTATCACAAGGCAAAACCAGAGATTTATCGTAAAATCAAAAATCTTTTGTCTTGCAAGCGATTGCAGACGGTTGAAGCGTAAGTTACCGGTACCGCATCCTGCCTAAGGTTTTTTACTACTGATTATCCTTCTTGAGAAGATCTTTAAGATAATTGATAACATCGTCAGGCACTTCTCCCCCGAGTTCTCTGATTCTCAAGAAGTCTTTTAGACTGTGCTCATAGTTCTTATTATTGTAATACAAAACTGCCCGATTGTGATATGCAATAAGACAAGTTGAATCAATTTTTAATGCTTTGTTATAATCACTCAGTGCCCTGTCAAAATCACCGAGGTTATTAAAGACATTCCCGCGATGCACATAGACTTTTACATACTTAGGATTAATTTGTAACGCCTTGTTATAATCTTCAAGTGCATTTGTATAATTTCGGTTATTGCTGTGTATTGTCCCACGATTATTATAAGCTACCGATATATCCGGATAAGTATTTATTACATAGGTCCAAAGGGTCATTCCATCTTTCCAGATACGACATTGTTTGTTAGATAGGGTAGACAAAAAAACAGTAATTAAAAGAACTATAATAATTATAAAAATTCTGAATTTTTTCTTAGCGTGCAAATATAAGGTATATAAAGCTGCAGCAAGGAGATAGAAAAAACCGGTAAGACTGAGATAGGTGTAGCGATCGCTAAGTATCTGACCCACTGGAATAAGTTGCAGAACCGGAAGCATCATAATTACAAAAAACACCATTGTCAAAGCAATTATTCGGTTATACCTTAACGAAATTAATATTACTATTATAATTGCGCCGACAAGAAATGGTGCAAACCAATAATTCTGGATTGGATAGATACAGGAAAGTTTTATGGGCACGATCATTTTATAGAGATAAAAAAGGAAATTACTAAGTGATATATTTATTTGCTGCAAAAAATTTAATTTCCCCTGCGGAAAAGCACCGGCTGTTCGCTGGGCAATAACTGCAATATAAAAGAAAATTATGGAAAGAATTAAATAGGGAGCCATTCTGATTAAGGATTTTTTATTTGACTGACTATATACAAAATATTCAATAACCAACAATACAAAAGGCAAGGTGACCGCAGCCGGTTTTGAAAAAAGAGCCAAAATGAATAGCAGAAAAGACATCAAATAGTATTGTCTTCTATCACTGGTTCTAAAATAAAGATAGGCAATCACGGAACCAGTGAAAAATAAGGCATAGAGCAGATCTTTGCGTCCGGTTACCCAAGCAACAGGCTCAACATGTAAAGGATGAATGGTAAAGAATAAAGCAGTTAAAAATGATACACCTGTTTTTTTACAGAAAAGATAAACAACCCAGAAAATTAAAATACTATTTAGAAAATGTAACAGCAGATTTGTTCTGTGATAGATTAATGTGTTTAATACACCAATCTGATAATCAATCGCGAAAGAGAGAACAGTCAGTGGCACATAAGCGCCGCAATAAAAACTGGAAAAAATTTTCCCTATATTTTGTCCGGTTAATGCTTGAATATCACGATTTTCTAAAACATACTTGTCGTCATCCCAGTTTACAAAATCATTGCTCAGGCAGGGATATAAAGTTATTAAAGATATTGTCACAAGCAGAAACAAGGCGCCAATTTTCTTTGTACTTTTCATTTAATTTATATATTAACCTAATTTACTAAAAAGGCAAGGGGGAATATGATATTAAAACCGTAAGGTACGAAACAGATCTCGCTATTTCAAATTCATTGACATCATGCATTTTTTGTGTAAAATTACCTGTGCGCCGCCCATGGATTTTTTGTCTTATATTATTCTCGGCCTGTTCTCAAAAATCTGGGGATATTATCATTGCAGGGTCCACCTCGATCCAGCCTTTTATAGAGAAACTAGCCGAGGAATACATGGCTAAAAATCCAAATATAAAGATAAATGTTCAAGGCGGTGGTTCTACTGCTGGCATTCAGGCAGTATTTAATAAAACCTGTGCTATTGGCACATCCTCAAGATATTTAGAACCTTCAGAACAAAGCCTTCACACCTATACAATGGCAATAGATGGTATTGCCATTATTATCCATCCAAGCAATCCAATAACAAATTTAACACACGATGCACTGAAGGATATATTCAGTGGTAGAATCACCAACTGGAAAGATGTTGGCGGACCGGACAAAAAAATAATTATTGTAACACGTGAGGAAGGTTCTGGTACAAGGGGTGCATTTGAAGATTTAATTATGCATAAGACTGCAATAAGTGATGCCTGCCTCGTCCAGGATTCAAATGGCGCGATACGAGAAACTATTGCGATCACACCGCAGGCAATTGGATATATTTCTGCCGGGCTTGTAGATGAAAGGGTAAAACCATTATCTATCGATGATATTTACCCCTCAGTGGAAAATTTTGAAAATGGTGAATATAAATTTATCCGGCCGTTTCTTTTACTGACAAAAGATGAACCGACTGGAGTTGTTAAATCATTCATTGAATATATCCTTTCCAGTGAGGCACAGAAAATCCTGCAACATGAGGGTTTAATTCCTGTTAGTATCATTAACAATGAAAGAACGAACCTCTGAAAAAATTTTATTAATTATCTCTTTCTCTGCTATCATATCCCTTTTATTGATAACAATTTTTATCTTTGTCCAGGGTATGCCACTTATATTCAAGGTAGGATTAAAAAACTTCTTTTCCACACACTGGGCACCGACAAAAGGAAATTTTGGCATACTCTCAATGATTGTCGGTTCATTGCTGGTTACATTTGGGGCACTTATTATTGGTGTTCCCTTAAGTTTAGCTTGTTCAATATTCCTGGCCGAATTCGCGCCACCTCCAGTTCAGAAAATTCTTAAACCCATTATTGAACTGCTTGCAGGTATTCCTTCGGTTGTTTATGGCTTTATTGGCATTGTGATACTTGTTCCATTGATCAGGAATACACTTGGCGGTTCGGGTTTTTCAGTCCTGACAGCCTCAATCATTTTGGGTATTATGATTTTACCAACTATCGTCAGTATTTCTTATGATTCACTCGTTGCGGTTCCACAAACTTATCGGGAAGGTTCTTATGCACTCGGTGCGACAAAATGGCAGACTGTTTTAATGGTCTTGTTTCCTTCAGCCCGTTCTGGAATAATTGCAGCAATCATCTTAGGAATGGGCAGGGCTATTGGTGAAACAATGGCAGTGATAATGATTGCAGGTAATGCGCTTAAAATCCCGGGTTCTATACTGGATCCAGTTAGAACTATCACCTCAACCATTGCTCTGGAACTCGGATATTCTACTGGTGACCACCGTGCCGCACTCTTTGCCTGTGGTTCAATTCTATTTATTATAATTGTTCTGCTTAATATAATTGCGATAAAAATTGCCCGAAGAGAATGAAATTTAGAATCGGACCAAGAACCAGTCAGATTATTGCCTACATATTATTATTAATCTGCACAATCTTTGTAATTTCCATTCTCATCTTTATCATTGGCTTTGTCTTTAAAAATGGATTCGCTTCATTAACCTGGAATTTTTTAACCCAGAAAACAAAGGCAATGGGTAAAGAAGGCGGCGTATTCCCCTCAATAATTGGTACCCTTATGGTTACATTATTCGCCATCATTGTTGCCACACCACTCGGTCTGGGTAGTGCCCTTTATCTTACTGAATATACCAAAGGTGGCGTGATAAGAAGAGTGATAAGTTTTGGTGCGGATTGTCTTGCAGGTGTTCCCTCAATTATTTTCGGACTTTTTGGATTTATCTTCTTTGTTATTGCATTGAAATTAGGCTGGAGTATTATCTCCGGTGGTTTGACCCTTGCAGTTATGATTCTTCCCACCATCATCAGAACCTCTGAAGAGGCGATAAAGGCTGTTCCCAAAGCCTATCGGGAAATCAGTTATTCACTCGGAGTTGGCAAGATTGATACAATTATCAAAATTGTTCTACCCAGTGCCTTTCCTGGCATCCTCACCGGAATTATTCTTGGCATTGGCCGGGCAGTAAGCGAGACTGCTGCGGTAATCTTTACTGCGGGTTCATCTTTAAATATTCCATCTTCGCTGTTTTCCTCAACCCGCACCCTTGCCGTCCATTTTTATATACTTGCCCGTGAAGGTATATCAATGCCCAAGGCATACGGCACTGCCACGGTTTTAATCATCAGCATCCTATTAATCAATTTTATTGCCTACCGGCTGATGCACCGTTTTATTGCCAGGTACTACTAAAATGTCTGTATCCAAAATTAAGATAACTGGTTTAAATCTTTATTATGATAACATTCAGGTATTAAAAAATATAAACTTAGAAATTTACTCCGATGAAATCTTTTCAATAATTGGCCCGGCAAATGCTGGAAAAAGCTCTCTATTACGGGCAATAAATCGACTTGCCGATTTAGATGGCGCTGTTGTGCAGGGTGAGATAAGGCTTGATGATGTAGATATCAAAAATATTCCAGTTAATGAATTACGACGCCGGGTCGGTTTAATCTTTGCTACACCAATTGTCCTTCCCGGCTCAATCTATAAAAATATTGTTTATGGTCCGAAAATGCATAATAATTATACAAAAAAAGAACTTGATGAACTTGTATATTTTTCTCTTTCCTCAGCCGGACTCTGGGATGAAGTAAAAGATCGACTCTGGGACTCTGCCACTTGCCTTTCTGGTGGTCAACAACAAAGATTATGTATTGCCCGGAGTATTGCACTGAAACCAGAAGTGATAATGATGGACGAACCCTGCTCTGGATTAGACCCGATTTCCACAATAAAAATTGAGAATACAATGCTTAATTTAAAAGATAAATTTACTTTTATTTTGGTAACCAATAATACTAAACAGGCAGCGCGCATAGGCACAAAAACCGCATTCTTCTTTGCGGGCGAACTCATTGAAGTTGCGTCTACTGAGCAACTCTTTACTGCACCCAAAGACAAACGCACCAATGATTACATAATAGGAAGGTTTGGATGATTATCAAAACAACTAATCTGAATCTATTTTATGATAAATTTCAGGCACTAAAGAATATTAATCTTGGAATTAGAGAAAATTTGATTACCGGTATTATCGGGCCTTCAGGTTGTGGTAAATCCACCCTTTTACGCGTCTTTAATAGAATGAATGATCTGATTCCGAATATAAGAATTACGGGAAGTGTTATTGTTGATAATGAAGATATCTATTCACCATTATGCGACTTGATATTTTTAAGAAAAAAAGTAGGAATGGTCTTTCAGCGTCCCAGTGCATTCCCCCTTTCAATCTTTGATAATGTTGCCTACGGACCAAGGGTCTGGGGAATAACGAACAAAAAGGTTTTTGAGGAAATTGTGGAACGTTCATTAAAGGCAGTGGCAATGTTTGATGAAGTAAAAGATATATTGAAAAAGTCAGCATTAAGCCTATCACCAGAGCGCCAACAGCGACTGTGCATTGCCCGTCTACTGGCAGTAGAACCAGAAATACTATTAATGGATGAACCCTGTTCAACCCTGGACCCGATTGCCACAGCACGCATTGAAGAATTGTTGATTGAATTAAAAAAGAGTTATACAATTATTATTGTTACACACAATATGCAACAGGCAGCACGCATTGCTGATGAGGTCGGTTTTATGCTTTTAGGTGAATTGATTGAGTTTAATAAGGCAAAGAACATTTTTACCAATCCAACTGATGAAAGAACATTTAGTTACATCAGCGGAAGGTTTGGGTAATAACAGGAGGAGCAATGGCAAGTTATTTTGATGAAGAACTAAAGAACTTAAAAAATGAAGTTCTCGCGATGGCAACAATGG
>Ga0172364_10000755_pt1 | contig 23862 bp, 23 predicted proteins | sample LakKivSesite10cm_FD_114545 | JGI IMG/M metagenome (GOLD analysis project Ga0172364, IMG submission 114545) | Sediment microbial communities from Lake Kivu, Rwanda - Sediment site 10cm | ecosystem: Environmental > Aquatic > Freshwater > Lake > Sediment | place: Rwanda: Western Province, Lake... | reverse complement strand
TTTGGTGGAGTTTACCCAGATTTCATTAGGTGGTTGAATGAACTTCATCACAATCATACAATAATTCCTCAAGCAATTTCACAATATAAGCAAAGACGCAAGGTGGATAACTAAAAATTCTTTGTTCCTTTACAAAAATTAATCGTGAGCTGCCATTCAACTCTTTTTTTATTTTTGAGTTGACTTATCTTTTTGGAATAAGTAAAATGAAATAATTATTATGAAGTTTACCCATTTGCACGTCCATTCGCATTATTCTCTGCTCGATGGTCTGCCAAAAATTGATGAGATTTTAGATTATTGCCAAAAAAATGGAATGGATTCGGTGGCAATAACTGATCACGGGGCAATTTATGGAGCGGTTGAATTTTATAAAAAGGCAAAAGAGAGGGGAATAAAACCGATAATAGGTGTGGAAATGTATTTAGCTTTTGAGAGAATGACTCAGGAGAGGCCGAATGTCGATGACAAAAGATATCATTTGGTTTTGTTGGTAAAAAATGAGCAAGGTTATAAAAATTTAGTGAAATTATTGACCAAAGCCCACCTCGAGGGCTTTTATTATAAGCCGAGAATTGATGAGGAATTATTGGCCCAATATTCTGAAGGATTAATTGGGTTATCGGCTTGCATTCAAGGAAAAATTCCCCAACTAATCTTAGCAAAAAAAATTGATGAAGCGGAAAAAACTGCTTTGCACTATCAAGAAATTTTTGGCAAAGATAATTTTTATTTAGAATTGCAACACCATCCAAACTTGAAAGAACAAAAAATTGTTAATAAAGTTTTAATCTCCCTCTCAAAAAAATTAAAAATACCTTTGGTGGCGACAAATGATTGCCACTATTTAAAACCGGAAGATGCTGAAACCCAAGATGTTTTAATGCTCATTAATACCGGTGCCGATCCCAATGATCCTGAAAGGCTGACATTAAAGGCTGATGACTTTTCTTTGAGGACACCAGAAAAAATGATTGAAGATTTCAAAGATTTACCGGAAGCTATTGAAAACAGCCAAAAAATTGCCAAAGATTGTAATTTTGAATTTGAATTAGGGAAAATAAAACTACCAAAATTTGAAGTTCCGTTTGGAAAAACTCCTGAGGAATATTTAAGAGAACTTTGTTATGGAGGAATGAAAAGAAGATTTGGAGAGAATCCAAAAAAGGAGGTGATAGAAAGATTGGAATATGAACTTTCAGTAATTTCTCAAACCGGTTTTGCTTCTTATTTTTTAATCGTTCAGGATTTTGTCAATTGGGCAAAGGAAAATAGAATTGTTGTTGGCCCAGCCAGGGGTAGTGTGGGCGGTTCTTTGGTGGCTTATCTTCTAAACATCACCAACATTGATCCTTTAAAATATAATTTGCTTTTTGAACGTTTTTTAAATCCCTCTCGTGTTTCACCCCCTGATATCGATTTAGATTTCACTGATAGAAGAAGGGATGAAGTAATTAATTATGTAAAACAAAAATATGGTCAAGATAGGGTAGCCCAGATTATCACTTTTGGAACAATGGCGGCTAGGGCAGTGGTCAGAGATGTTGGAAGGGCTTTGGGATATTCTTATAGTTATTGTGACCAAATAGCAAAGATGATTCCCTTTGGCTCTTCTTTAGATGAAACCCTGGCAAAGATTCCCGAATTCCGCCAAATTTATGAAACAGATTCAAAAGCTCAAAAACTAATTGATTTTGCCAGAAAACTAGAGGGGGTAGCCAGGCATGCCTCAACCCATGCCTGCGGAGTGGTAATTTCAGCTGAGCCCTTAGATAATATCGTCCCCTTACAACACCCAACCCAGGATGACGAAAACATCGTCACCCAATATGAAATGCACTCGGTCGAAGATTTGGGTCTTTTGAAAATGGATTTTTTGGGATTAAAGAATTTGACCATTATTGAAGACACCCTATCTCGTATTTATGTAGTTCAAAATAAAAAAATTGATATTGAAAATATTCCTTTAGATGACAAAAAAACTTATAAGCTCTTACAAGGGGGGGAAACAATTGGTGTTTTTCAGTTAGAGTCAGAAGGCTGCCGAAGATATTTAAGAGAACTAAAACCAACCGAATTTGAAGATATTGTTGTGATGGTTGCTCTTTATCGACCGGGGCCCATCCCTCTTATTCCTGAATATATTGCCAGAAAGAGGAGGAAAAAGAAAATTGAATATTTACACCCAAAATTAAAGGAGGTTTTGGAAAAAACTTATGGTCTACCCGTCTATCAAGAGGATTTAATGCGAATTACCCAAAAATTAGCCGGATTTACTCTTTCGGAAGCCGATACCTTAAGGAAGGCAATTGGGAAAAAAATCAGATCTCTGCTTCTGGCTCAGAAAGAAAAAATGATTGATGGAATGAGAAAAAATGGAATAGCAAAAGAGATTGCCGAAAAAATTTGGGAATGGATTTTGCCCTTCGCCCATTATGGTTTTAATAGATCGCATTCCTGTGCCTACGCCCTCATTGCCTATCAAACCGCCTATTTAAAATCCCTCTTCCCAGTTGAATTTATGGCTTCGCTTTTAACTGCCGAGCAGGCCGATGTCGAGAGGGTTGGATTTCTAATTGAAGAATGTAAAAGAATGGGAATTGAGGTTTTACCCCCGGATATTAATGAAAGTTTAAGAAACTTCACCGTTCTGCCCGGGAAAAACCAGATTCGCTTTGGACTTTTAGCAATTAAAAATGTTGGAGAAAATATTGCCGAGGGAATCGTCAGGGAGAGAAAAGAAAAAGGAATTTTTTATTCAATCGATGATTTTCTTTCCAGGATAGATTCAAAAGATTTAAACAAGAAATCTTTAGAAAGCCTCATTAAGGCTGGGGCATTTGACAGATTTGCCGAAAGGAATAAATTGTTATTTAATTTAGAAAGGCTTTTGGAATCCAATCGAGAAAATCAGAAAGTAAAAATTAATGGGCAAAAGGGGCTTTTTGATAAATTCCAATTTAAAAATAAAATTCAACTCCAGGAGACAAAACCAGCAACAAAATGGGAGAAAATTTTTTGGGAAAAAGAACTTTTAGGTCTTTTTGTTAGTTCCCATCCTTTAGAAAATTTCCAAAAAATTTTAGAAAAGAAAGCCTTACCAATTTCAAAAATAAGTTCCATTTTGCCAAGCCAAATCTGCAAAATCGGTGGGATTATCTCAAAGATTAAAAAAATAATAACCAGAAATGGAAGCCCGATGTTATTTATGAAATTGGAAGATTTAACAGATAAGATCGAGGTGGTGGTTTTTCCCTCGGCAATTTCAAAAAATCCTTCTGCCTTTCAAGAGAATAAAATTGTCTTGGTTTCTGGAAGAGTCGATATCAAAGATGACGTCCCAAAACTAATCTGCGAAAGCATCGAAGAAATTGTGGAAAATTAAGTTTTGTAATAAAAATTCATTTTTTTCGTCATAATTTATAGAATGAGGGAAATCTCTGTAAAATTAGCCACTATCACCACAACCTCTTTTTAGGCTAGCTGAGGGAGTTTTGATGGTTTCTTCAGCTAACCTCTTTAAAAAGAGGTTTTTAATTTATCGCGAATAAAATACGAATTTTCTCACGAATTTTTACGAATGGAAATTAGGTGATATAATATTAGTGATATTCGTGCTAAATTCGTAGAAATTCGCGAATCTAAAAATATGGCAAAAATAGAAACAATTCGTCATTCCTTGGCTCATATTTTGGCTTATGCGGTTCAGGAATTATATCCTGGAACTAAATTTGGCATTGGACCGGCAATTGAAAATGGTTTTTATTACGATTTTGAATTCAAAAAACCAATATCAAATGAAGATTTGCCGAAAATTGAAAAGAAAATGAGAGAATTATTTGAACAAAACATTTTTTTCAAAAAAGAAAATGTAACGAGGAAAGAGCTCGTTACATTATTCAATAAGCAACCATATAAATTAGAATTAATAAAAGAATTGCCTAGAGAAAAATTAACAATTTATAAATCGGGAGAGTTTGTTGATTTGTGCAAAGGTCCTCATGTCAAATCAACAAAGGAAATTCCAATTGACGCCTTTAAATTAACAAAAATCGCTGGCGCCTATTGGCAAGGCTCGGAAGAAAATCCGATGTTGATTAGAGTTTATGGAGTAGCTTTTAAAACTAAAAAAGAGTTAGATAAATATCTTCTTTCCCTAGAAGAGGCAGAAAAAAGAGACCATAGAATCTTGGGGAAAAAATTAGGACTGTTTTTGTTTGATGAAGAGGTTGGGGCGGGTTTGCCAATCTGGCAACCGAAGGGAGCGATCTTAAGAAAAATTATTGAAGATTACTTATATCAAGAATTAACTGCTCAAGGATATCAATGGGTAATTAGTCCTCATATTGGAAATTTGAAATTGTGGATAACCTCTGGTCATGCGGATTTATACCGAGAATACATGTACTCCCCTATCAAAATTGATGAGGAAAAGTATATTATAAAGCCAATGAATTGTCCTTTCCATTTAAAGATTTATAAATCGAAAATCAGAAGTTATCGAGATTTGCCAATTAAATATGCGGAATTTGGAACAGTTTATCGATACGAAAAGTCAGGAGTGTTACATGGCTTGGTCAGGGTAAGGGGCTTTACTCAAGATGACGCCCACATTTGGTGTGTTCCTGAAAAATTAAGTGAAGAAATTGAGAAACTTTTAGGATATAGTATAAAAATTTTAAAAAATTTCGGTTTCAAAGAATTTAATATTTATCTCGCCACCAGACCAGAAAAATTTGCTGGAACTGAAAAGGGATGGCAAAAAGCGATAAATTCTCTAAAATATGTTCTCAAAAAACTAAAGTTGAAATATCAAATTGACCCTGGCGGAGGAGTTTTTTACGGACCGAAAATCGATATCAAAATCAAAGATTCGCTTGACAGGGAATGGCAATGTACAACTATTCAGGTTGATTTCAATTTACCAGAAAGATTTGATTTAACTTACATTGACCAAAAGGGTAGAAAAAAACGACCAATAATGATCCATAGGGCTTTAATTGGTTCATTAGAAAGATTTGTTGGAGTTTTGCTCGAGCATTACGCCGGAGCCATGCCTTTGTGGCTTTCTCCTGAACAAATTTGGGTAATACCAGTTGGCAGTCATCATGAAAAATACGCCCAAGAAGTAGGTGTAAGGTGTCAGGAATCAAGTATAAGGTATCAGGTGAAAGATGAAAATGAAACGGTCTCTAAAAAAATTAGAGATGGAGAAATCCAAAAAATTCCCTATCTTTTGGTTGTGGGAGACAAAGAAATGAAGTCAAAATCGGTCAGAGTGAGAGAAAGAGGAAAAGGAGATATTGGGATTATAAAATTGAATAAATTTTTGGAAAAAGTTAAAATGGAAATAGAGAAAAAGAAATAAGCCGAAGCACATAATTCATTATATGCTCGGTAAAGGTCAAACCATAATTCATAAATATGAATAATTTGAAAATTTTTCTCTTAAGTTTTATTTTGCTGTTTGCCTTTAGAATGGCTTTAGCACAGGAAGTATCAACCGAGGAGGCGATCAATCTCGATGAAAATATCCAAGCACAGGATTTAGGAATCGGAGAACCTAAGATTTTACCCGATAACCCGCTTTATTTCTCGAAAAATTGGGTAAGGGAAATCAAAAATGCTTTGACTTTTAATCCGATAAAGAAAGCTGAATTGAGATTAAAATTTGCCAATGAGAAGCTGATTGAGGTAAAAAAATTAATTGAGGCAAAGAAAAATCCAGAAGTTATTAAAAAAGCAACGGAAAATTATCAGCAGGAAGTAGATAAAATAAAAAATCAAGTGGAAAAAATTAAAGAAAAGGTAAAAGATAATCCTAAAGTTGAAAGCTTTCTTGACAAATTTATTCACCAACAGACCCTTCATGAAAAACTTTTACAAAGATTAGAAACCCAGGTTCCACCAGAGGCTTTTGATAAAATAAAAGAGGCGAGAGAAGAGCATTTGGAGAGATTTAAGGATGTCATGCTCAAACTCGAAGATAGGCCAGAAAAAATCACTGAAAATTTGGATAGAATTCTAGAAGAACAAAAAGGAAGTGAATTTAAAGAATTCAAAAACTTGGAAGTCCTGAAGAATTTGGAAGAGAAAGTGCCAGAAGAGGCAAAAGATGCTATTAGAAAAGCTGAAGAAAATGCTTTGAAGAGATTGCAAGGAGATTTAGAAAAGATGAGTCCGGAAGATCAGGAAGGATTTAAAGAATATCTGGAAAAAATTTCCGGGGAAAAAGAAAAACAGATGGAGATCATGGAGGATTTGAAAACAAAAATTAAGGAAGCCCCTGAGACGCCAAAGATTCTTGAATTAAAAGAAAAATTAGAGGAAGGAAAAGAAAAAATTTTTGAAAAAATTGAGGAAAGATTAGAAAAGCTTGGTTGTCCCGTCTGGACGCCACCTGCTTCTGATTTTTGTAAAGAAGGGAGAGTAATTATTGAAAGAGACCTGCAAACCGGTTGTCCTCTTGAGCCAAAATGTGTAATCCCTGGAGAGATAGAAATTCCGGCAAAACCTCTGCCCGTTCAACCAGAAAAACCTGAGGCCGTTGAGGCGGTCTGTATTACTTTGTGGGATCCGGTTTGTGGAAAAGATGGAAAGACCTATTCAAATGAATGCTTTGCTAAAATGGCGGACGTGGAAATCGATTACAAGGGCGTCTGTAAACTAAAAGAATGCCAAACTGATGCCGATTGTCCCCAACCAAAATGTGGCCCAGTCGGAACAATTAGTGCAAAGTGTATTAATGTACAAGCTAGATGTATAGATGGTGAGTGCAAAACTATCTCAGTAACCCCTCTTGCCCCCTAAAGTTGATAAAGAAGATTTTGAAGAAAAACAGCCCCATTGAAGGGGCTGTTTTTCTATTGTAAAATAGGTGGTATGCAAAAGTATCATGTCATTACATATGGATGCCAGATGAACAAAAGCGATTCAGAAAAAATTGCTACAGTTTTAGAAAACATTGGTTATCAACCTGCCCCAAATAAAAATGAGGCTGATTTAATTTTGGTCAATATGTGCTCGGTAAGGCAATCGGCAGTAGACCGAATTTACGGATTAATCCCAAAATTCGAAAAACTCAAAAAAGAAAATCCCAAACTCAAAACCATTCTAACTGGCTGTATCTTAAAGGAAGACAGAAAGAAATTAAAGGGGGGATTCGATTTCATTTTAGATATTAAGGATTTGCCAAGCTGGCCAAAATATCTTCCTCAAACCTCCATAATATTAAAGCCATCGCCTTTATTTTACGATAGTTATTTGGATGTGAAGCCAAAGTATTCAAATAATTTTTCTGCCTTCCTTCCAATTTCTAATGGGTGTAATTGGAGTTGTGCCTATTGCGTTATTCCTTTTACTCGCGGAAAACTGGTTTGTCGTAATTACGAAGAGATTTTAAAAGAGGCAAAAGATGTAATTGAAAAAGGAGTAAAGGAAATTTGGCTTTTGGGTCAAAATGTGAATGATTATAGGAGTAGATTAACGCAGATATCAACGAAGAAAAACGCAGAAATAAATTTTGCGAAGCTTTTAAAAATGGTGAATAATATTGAGGGCGATTTCTGGATAAGATTTACAAGCCCAAATCCAAAAAATTTTTCTGGTGAGTTGATTGAAACAATGGCGAAATGCCAAAAAGTAACTCCCCATTTAAATTTGCCAGTTCAATCTGGCGATTATAAAATTTTAAAAAGAATGAATCGACCTTATACCGTTGAGCAATATAAAAATTTAGTTAAAAAAATAAGGGTGGCTTTTAAAAAATATCGAAAGGGATTAGAAAAAGATGTCACAATTTCCACCGATATCATTGTTGGTTTTCCGGGGGAAACAAAAAAGCAATTTGAAAATACAACAAAATTGATGAAAGAAATTAAATTTGATATGGCTTATATTGCAAAATATTCTCCTCGGCCCCAAACTACGGCTTTCAAATTAAAAGACAATGTTTTTTTTGAAGAAAAAGAAAGAAGGTATAAAATTTTAACCGAAGTTTTAAAGAAAACGGCTCTAGGAAAAAATAAAAAATTTGTTGAAAAAGAAATCGAAGTTTTAGTCGAAAAAAAGAAAAATGATTTTCTAATTGGTAAATCTCGTCATTATAAAACCGTAAAAATTAACCTAACGCCTAAAACCTATTACCTAAAACCTAAATTGGTTGGACAATTTATAAAAGTTAAAATTGTCGATGCCTTTCCCTGGGGATTAAAGGGGATTTTTTATTTAAAAGTTGACAAACCCTCATAAGTTATCTAAAATTGGGCTATGAGTATTATGGGCTCTTTAAAAACAAAAATAAAAGAAGGAGTTGAAAGAATAACAAGAGAAAGACCAATCGAAGAAGAACTAGGAGCTGGCGAGTGGATGGTCCTTCACCACCTTAATCATAGCTTTGGTAAAAAACTCAAAAGATTAAAGGGAGAACTGCCAAATATAAGGGACCTTCGTGGCATATTACGGAGATTAGAAAAGCGGGGATTGGTTTCTCACCAAAGTTCAAGATGGCTAACAACAGAAAAAGGCGAAAGATTAAAAAAAAGAAATGCTGGGAATCGAGTTTCTCGTCTCAGCATTTTTATTTTTTTGAAAAAGGTATCAATGTGTAGGTCAAGCGGACAGTTTCTATTTTCCGAATGCGGCTTGTAGCTTCTCGGATTCCTTCTGGATTTTTTTCGGCATCGATTCTCACAATGATGTCAAAGGAACCGCGCACCACATAGGCTTCCCTTACTTCTGGTATTTTTTTAAGTTTCCCGAGAGTGTCAGAGGCTTTACCAGTAGTATTTATCAATACGAAAGCGAAGACCATCTTCTCTCCCTCCACTTTTTATGAGCTATGTTTAAAATATCAAAAAAATAAATATTATGTCAAGTTTTACTAAATTTTCTTTTGGCTATAATAAAAAGAATGAAAAAGAGTAAATTAATTATTATTTTAGGCCTGACGGCTTCGGGAAAATCGGAGCTGGCAATCAAATTGGCAAAAAAATTTAATGGGGAAATAGTTTCGGCTGATTCAAGGCAGGTTTACAAAGGCTTGAATATTGGTACGGCCAAACCAACAAAAAAAGAAATGAAGGGCATTCCTCATTATCTTTTAGATGTGGCCTCGCCAAAAAGAAGATTTACGGTCGCCCAATATCTAAATTTAGCTTTAAAAGCAATAAATAAAATTTTTAAAAAAGGGAAGTTGCCCATTCTTTGTGGTGGAACCGGATTTTATATCCAAGCAGTCGTCGGTGGGGTAACAATTCCGGAGGTAAAACCAGATTGGCGGTTGAGGTCAGACCTCAACAAATTAGGCACCAAAAAACTTTTCGAAATCTTAAAAAAACTCGATCCCCGGAGGGCTAAAACAATCGAAAGAAAAAATCCAAGAAGATTAATTCGAGCAATTGAAATTGTAATAAAAACAAAAAAGCCGATTCCGCCTTTGAAACTTCAACCACTTCCCTACCCCGTTTTAATGATTGGAATCAAAAGGAATAAAAAAGAAATTCAAAATTTAATAAGAAAAAGATTTTTAAAATGGTTAAAACAAGGATTAATTAAAGAGGTAGCGAATCTAAAAAAATCGGGCCTCTCTTTTAAAAGGATTGAAGATTTTGGAATCCATTATAGAGTAATAGCTCAATATCTACAGAATAAAATCGGAGAGCGGAAAATGATCGAAAATTCGATAAAGGAAATTCAAGATTATGCCAAACGCCAGATCACCTGGTTTAAAAGGGATAGAAGAATTTTTTGGATAAGAAATGAAAGAGAGGCAGAGAAATTAGTCAAAAATTTTTTAGGATAACAATTTTTTCAAAATTTTACTTGCGATTTCTGGATTTACCTCCCCCTTTGTTTCTTTCATCACCTGCCCTATCAGAAACTGAAGGGCAGTTTCTTTACCTTTTTTGAAATCTAAAACTGCCTTTTGATTTTTAGAAATTATTTCTTCTGCGATTTTTTCAATTTTAATTTCGTCAGTTATTAAAATTATTCCCTTTTCTTCAATAATTTGGGAAGGGTCTTTGCCAGTTTGAAACATCTCTTCCAAAACAATTTTGGCAATCTTTGACGAAATTTTTCCTTCATAAATTAAAGTAATAAATTCGGAAAAATTTTCAGGGGTGATGAGAAATTCTTCACCAGAAACCGAGGCCCCCCTCAAAAGTCCCTGCAGGTCGGTGATTAAATAGTTTGAGGCTAGTTTTATCAAATCAAAAAGTTTTTCATGTGGAAGACTGGGATCAAGTTCTGAAATCACTTTTTCAAAATATTCCCCCAAATCTTTTTTAAAAACAAAAGGCTCGATGCTTTTTTCTTCCAGTTTATATTCCCGGTCCAATCTCTCTCTTTTTTGTTGGGGAAGTTCGGGAATCTCAGCCTTGACTTCATTTAAATATTCTGGCATCCCTAAATGTAAAATTGGTAAATCTGGCTCGGGAAAATACCGGTAATCATGGGCGTATTCTTTTTCCCTTTGAGGGAATGTCACTCCTTTTTCATCATCCCACCCTCGAGTTTCTTGAATTACTTTTTTACCCGTTTTTAAAATTTTCTCTTGTCTTTTTATTTCATAATCGATTGACTTTTCAACTGCTCGAAATGAATTTAAATTTTTAATTTCCACCTTTGTCCCTAATACCCCCTTTTCCCCTAAAGAAATATTGGCTTCTACTCTCATCTGGCCTTTTTCCATATCAGCATCGGAAACATCCAAATATCTCAAAATAAGTCGTAACTCTTCAGCAAATTCTCTAGCTTCCTTTGCCAATCCTAAATCTGGCTCAGTGACTAACTCCATTAAGGGAATTCCCGCCCGATTAAAGTCAATCAAGGAATAGTCTGCGCCTTCGGGATGAACCAATCTACCAGTATCTTCTTCTAAATGAACTTCTCGAATCCTAATTTTTTTTCCATCGATTTCTAAAAACCCTTTCTTACAGAGAGGCTGATACAATTGAGAAATCTGATAATTTTTAGGCAAGTCGGGATAAAAATAGTTCTTCCGATCAAATTTTGAGTATTCAGGAATTTGACAATTTAAAGCTAGGCCAGTTTTTATCGTTTTTCTAATTGCTTCTTTATTTATCACTGGTAAAACTCCTGGGTGGCCCATGCAAATCGGACAAATATTGACGTTAGGATGTCTTTCGTTCGGATCATTTTTGCAATTGCAAAACATTTTGCTTTTAGTCTTTAGCTCAACGTGTATTTCGAGGCCAATTGTTGGTTGATATTCCATAATTTTTATGTTATTTTTTGAATTCATTCATAATTTCCACTCCAGAGCTTGTTCCAATAATGTCGGCGCCGGCTTTTATTGCTTTTTTTGCATCAGAAATTGTTCTGATTCCTCCAGCGGCTTTAATCAAAAGTCCGGGAGCTCCTTCTCTCATTAATTTTAGATGGTAAAACTTTTCTTTTAATTCACGATGTTCCAAAGGGTCTTTTTCGGTGGCAGTTTTGACGCAAATTGCCCCCGCTTCTTTAACTATTTTGGAAGCTTTTTTTATTTCCTCATCTGTCAAATAGCCAGAGCCGATAATTATTTTCGTTGGTAAAATTTTGCAAATTTCTTTTAAATCTTTTAAAACTCTTTTCCATCTTTCGTGTTTTACATCGGGAATTGAAATTACAACATCCAATTCATCTGCCCCATTTCTTTTTGCCTTTTTACAAATTTGAATTCTCTTTTTGTGATGACTATCCCCTATCGGTGGATCAACTAAACAAACTACTTTAATGTCGGTTCCTGCTAATTCTCTTTTTACCAATTTTACCAACTCTGGTCTCACACAAACTCCTCTAAATCCATATTCCTTAGCTTCCTGGCAAGTTTTTTTTATTTTTTCCGCTGTGGCATCGGGGCTTATATTAGTATGATCAATAATTTTAGCAATATTTTTCATAATAGTTTTTCTTTTACAATTTTTTGTATATCTTGAGCAACTTTATTAACCAGTCTTTCCCCATTTATGATATAAACATTCTCAAACTCTTTCGGTAGCTTTTCAAAATTTTCCCAGGCCTTCTCCAATTTTTCTTTTTGTTCAAATATAGTCATTTTGTACCTTGTCTTGCCGAGTCTCTTAATACAAATTTTAGGAGAAACTCTAAGTAAAAAAGTAAGATCGGGTATGAGAAAATTTTTATTTAAATTTAAAAGCCAATCCCTATCCTCAATGTCTAAAGAACCAAAAGCTATGGTTGAAAAAAGATAACGGTCGGAAACAACAATAGCTCCTTTCTCAAGTAAGGGAATAATTTCCTTTTCCAAATGATAAGCTCTATCGGCCGAAAATAAAAGCTGTAAGCATTCTGGAGAAGATTTCCAATCGTGAGTCAATTGGCCTTTTATTATCCCTCCGATTAAGCTCAAAGTGGGCTCTTTTGTCAAATAGACGCCAGTGTATCCAAATTGAAGTTTTTGCTTTTTCTTTTTCAAAAAATCAACTAGTTTAGCTGCCTGGGTACTAATACCAGAACCATCAAGTCCATCAAAAACAATAAATTTTCCTGGATAAGGATTCTTTTTCATTATCTAATAATAACACGTCAAAGATAGTTAAAAAAGGCCTCAAAAGAAGCCTTATCAAAATTAAATTTAATTTAAATTAACTAAGATTGAATTTCTTTTTTACTTCCTTAAACATATCTTGATAGATATGCATGCTGACTGAGAAATGGGTGTAAGTGCCAGTTCCAACCCCTATTTCATCGGCTATATATTTTTGGAGATTGGTTAAGGCGTAGGCATTTTCTGGCCAGGCATTATATAAGTCATTGGTTTTCATTACCACAAACAAATGCAATTTTTGCTCTACTAATTGAGGATAGACCAAAAGAACGCAAGGTGAAGAAGTTTTTTCTCTTTTTGGCCCAAATTTCATCAAATCCCTAAAGGGAATCCAGGTATGAAGGACAACTGTTCGACGAGTTGGATCTTTTTTAAAAATTTTTATTGCCTTCTCTACCTGATCAATTCTTTCAACTAAACATTTCCCATCAGGCGAAATCTTTCTTAATTCTTTTTCCAATTCCTCTTTCGAGCCAGTCACATTTGGTAAAAATGCTCTGACTGGACAATCGGGATAACAACGGAGTCGGGCAAAATAAGTGTAATCAAAACTATTTTCATTTTCTTTTCCACTACCAAAAATCATTTTTTTTGAATATTCATCAGCCTGTTCTTTGGTCACATTAGCTTTTGGTGAAAGTCGGGGTTCAAAGAAAGGTTCCGAAACTTTTATTATCAAAGGTGAATCCTTGGTTAAAATTTTATATTCCGGTGCCTCAACATACCTTTCAGTTCCTTCTTTCATCATCAAAATGCAGGCCTTTTCCCAGGCTTCTCCCAAGGTTTTGGCTTCAATTAATTTTGTTTCATACATAGTTTTAATCAAACCAACCAAATTCATTGGTTGGTTTTTTTTCTGTTTTAGCTTTTTGGATTTTTAATTCTTCATCTTGTTCAAAGTCGAGATTTTCTTTTAAAGCTATTTCTGCTTTTTGTAATTCTCTTCCCAAATACATTGAATGTTCTAAGGTCTGCTTGAAATTTCCAATCAAATTTAATTTAGCAATGGTATCACAAATTTCTTTGGCATTTTGACCAATAATTCTTTTATTAATTTTTCCATTACCAAAATAATGCTCAAGTATAATTTTTTTTCTTTCTTTATCAATAAAAATTAAAAAATAGCCATTTGGGTCAGAAATCCATTGTATTGGTTTGGCTTCAATTTCTTCTACTTTTTCAATTTTAATAATTTGACCTTTTTCAAATTTTTCAGTTTTTTCCTTTAAAAGCTGATCAACAATCTCTTCAATTTTTTTGCTGTTAGTTTCACCTGTAATATTTATAATTTCAACTTGTTCTTGAAATCTCTCAATCAATTTTAATTCGAGATTTCTCAAATAAGGCATGTTACCCATTGCTCCAATAATCCTTTTTTCACTATCTATACCGTTTTTTTTCAGAGCCTCTATTGTCTGAGCAACAAAATGTCCTTTCGATTCTCGGCCACATAAAATCAAATACCGAATATTAGGATTAGAAACTATATTTTGAATTATTTTTTCAATTCCGATATTCTCCGTAACGCATTTTCCAATAATGGCTATTTTTTTGAGATTAATATTTATTTCATCAATACTAGCATTAGTACAAATAGCAATCGGAGAGGTTTTGTTGCCAATTTTGTATCTTCCTTCTATTGGCGGCCAATTTGCTAAATTCATGATTTCTCAAGTTTGCTTTCTTCTGGCAATTTAGCTTTTAAATATTTTGCTTTCTTTTTCTTATAATAAGGGACTCGGGCCGGTGAAGAAAGTTTTTCAAAAACTAATTGACAGATCTTGGTTCTGGGATACAAAAGGATAGGCATCATTCCAATATTCTCTACCTCAAGGGTTATTTTCCCCCTAAATCCGGGGTCAACATGGCCAGATGTTGAATGAACAACAATTCCCAATCTTCCCAAGCTTGATCTCCCATCAATTCTTGCTGCAATATCATCGGCTAATGATACTTCCTCTAGAGTAACAGCTAAGATAAATTGGCCGGGTTGAAAAACAAAGGACTTACCATCTTTAATTTTTATTAGCTGAGTCATATTTTTAAAGGTCTTTGGGTTTTTAATATCGATAAATGGTTTTTTAATATGGTCAAAAATTCTAAATTCATTTCCTAATCTTAAATCCAAAGAAGCCGAACCTAATTGTTCACGGAAATTTGGTTTGGGATAAATTTTAATTTTTCCTTCTTTAATATATTTTCTTATATCTCTATCTGAGAGAATCATATACCTTAAAATTTCTAAATTATTATTTGCCTTTGTGGTTCAATGGCTCTCTCTTTTATTTTAAGTTTATTAGAAATAAAAGAAAAAAGAAAGCCAAAACTTGGAACAAAAATTAAGACTGATATTAATTGATTTTTCAAAAAGAGAAGGCCGGCAATATAACACTGAATTAATCCTTTAAAAGTCATTGGATACATTCCAAAAGTTAACCACCAGCCAAAATTTGTCCAGAGATAAAAAAATAAAACTGAAGAAATTCCTCCACCAGTGATTTTTAAAAGATAATTTTTTGAATTCCTTTTAAAAATAGTACCAAAAATTCCTATTAAAATAAAGGCTGACCAGCTAAAAAGATAAACGGAAGTGTTGCCAAAATAAAGGTCAGAAAAAAACATTATTGCTAATGGAATCAAGGCGCTATAAATTCCCCCTAAAAATGAACCAGAAAGTAGGGTAAGAGCAGTGACTGCCTCAAAATTGGGAATAGCTATTTTTTCATTTAAAAAAATTCGGAAAATCACTCCAAAAATTATAATAAAAATGGCAAAAACAATCTTCTTTACTCTCATAAAATTTTACTTTTAAAATGATGCTGGAGCAAATTTCCATTCTACTTTGTCACCTCCTTTCACTTCTTTTTTATCAGCAGATATCATTGGCAACTCACCATTTACCCAATACTGCCAATATTTATTATTAGTTCCATTTTTAACTCCGGCAATGCTTTCAATAAAAACGCCCATTCCTTCGTAGATTTTTGATTCTACCTGAAAGTTTTCTCTTTGAGCTAATTTCTGGAGTATAGAAAAAACAGTTGCCCCCTCGGAAGGAATTATTTGATACTCTAAAATCTCTCCCTCTCCTTTATCAATAATATATAAAATTCTATCTTTAACAATTTCTTTTAAAATTGTCTGAGAGATTCTTTGAATTTCAAGTGAGCTTAATATTTGCTCATTAGCAACAATCTGAATTGAAGTCCAAGAAATTATTCCCGCTAAAACTCCTACTGAGATTAAAATAAACATTCCTAAGGTGGTGTCTATTTTCGGCATAAAATTTGTCTCAGAATAAAGTTTTTATTATTATGTAATCATAGCACATATTAAAAAAGCTGGAAATAACTTCCAGCCTTAGTTTTTTAACACTCGCTAACCATTTTTATTTCTCTATAATTTCAATTCCCATATTTCTGGCCTGAGCTTCAATGATTTTCAGTGCTTTTTCAACATTCTCGGTATTTAAATCTGACATTTTTTGTTCCACAATCTTTCGAAGTTGTTCTCGGGTAACTTTACCAACCTTTTTTTTATTCGGTTCGCCAGAACCCTTTTCAATTCCGGCGGCTTTTTTCAAAAGTTCAGAGGCCGGGGGCTGTTGCAAGATAAAGTCATAAGTCCTATCTTCATAAACTGTAATTTTTACTGGGATGGTAAAACCTTCTTGGTCCTTTGTTAAATCATTGAACTTTTTGCAGAATTCGGCGAGATTTAAACCATGTTGGGCCAAGGTTGGTCCTACCGGCGGGGCTGGGGTGGCTTTTGCAGCTGGGATTTGTAATTTTATTTTTGCTTTGATTTTCTTCATAGTTTTTTTATTTGCAAAGAGTCCAACTCTACTGGCGTATCTCGGCCAAACATATTAACCAAAACTTTTACTTTCCCCCTTTCCTCGTCAATCTCAGAAACCTTTCCATCGAAATCTTTAAAGGGGCCGTCTATAATTTTCACCAAATCTCCGACCTTAACTCCAATTTTATATTGGGGCTCCTCAACCTTCATTCTTCCCATTAAATTCTCGATTTCTTCTTTTGAAACCGGAATGGGGGTGGTGCCAGCTCCAACAAAGCCAGTGACATTGGGGGTATTTCTAACAATATACCAGGAATCATCGGTAACAAGCATCTCAACTAAAACATAGCCAGGATAAATCTTTTCTTCAACCACTTTTCTTTTTCCATCTTTTATCTTTATCTTTTTTTCTTTGGGGACAATGACATTGAAAATTTTATCTTCCATACCCAGAGATTCAATTCTTTGTCGCAAATTTTTAGCAACCGATTCTTCATAACCAGAATAGGTGTGAATAACATACCAATTTCTTTGTCGGGATATACGTTGCTTTGGCATAATTAAAAGATAAATTTATTCAAAATTTTTATAAAAATAAAATCCAAACCGCCCAAATATATTGCCACGGCTATTGAAATGCCAATGACAATCAGAGTGTATCCGATTGTTTCTTTTCTTGTAGGCCAATTGACTTTTTTGATTTCCGATCTAACTTCTTTTAAAAAATTAATAATTTTTTTTGGCAACCTAGAAATATTCATGGATTTTAAATATCAAGGTTTCTAACCTTCTTCGCATAGGTTTGAATAAATCTTTTTCTCGGTAAAACCTCTTCACCCATCAATATATCGAAAATTTTATCTGCCTCCCTGGCATTCTCAATGGTGACCTGAAGTAAGATTCGATTTTGGGGGCTCATTGTTGTTTCCCAGAGTTCCTGGGCATTCATTTCTCCCAAACCTTTATATCTCTGGATAGAGGGACCCGAACTTTTCTTTATTGATTTTAAAATCTCGGCCTTTTGACTTTCATTATAGGCATATTTTATTTCTTTGCCAGTTTGAATTTTATAAAGTGGCGGTTGGGCAATATACAAATACCCTTTTTCAATCAATGGTTTGAAATAGCGATAAAAAAGAGTTAAAAGTAAAGTTCTGATGTGATTTCCATCTGAATCGGCATCGACAGTTATAATTATCCGATGATATCTGGCTTTCTCAATGTTGAAATCTTCAGCGATGGCAGTTCCCAAAGCAATAATTAAAGATTTAATTTCTTTTGAAGATAAAATTTTATCGAGCCTTGCCCTCTCGACATTTAAGATTTTCCCCCGCAAGGGCAAAATTGCCTGAAAATGCCTATCTCTGGCTTGACGACTCGACCCTCCAGCTGACTCTCCTTCAACTATATAAAGTTCCGATTCTTCCGGTTTTTTTGAAATGCAGTCAGCCAATTTGCCGGGCAAGGTTAATCCCTCCAAAATTCCCTTTCTCAAAATCGTCTCTTTGGCTACTTTAGCTGCCTTCCTGGCTTTTTGAGACAAAATGCATTTTTCAATTACTATTTTGGCATCGGTAGGATTTCTTTCAAGAAAATCGGATAAACCTTCCGATACTGCTTGCTCAACTGCCGTTTTGGCTTCAGGATTACCCAATCTTCTCTTCGTCTGGCCTTCAAATTGGGGTTCTTTGATTTTAATTGCCACCACACCCGTTAAACCCTCTCTAATATCTTCGCCACTCAAATTTTCATCGGATTCCTTTAAAATCCCATTTTTTCTGGCATAGTCATTAAATGTCCTTGTTAGGGCTGTCCTGAAACCGGTTAAATGGGTTCCGCCATCTTGGGTAAAAACATTATTAGCAAAACTTTCCTCATAGCATTCATACTCATCGGTGTAACGGAAGGCCGATTCAACCAAAATCCCATTTTTCTCCCCAAACCCATAAAAGATATTTGGATGAATTGGACTTGCTTCTTTTGTTAAATATTTTAAATAGGAAGCAATTCCTCCTTCAAAATAAAAGGTGTAATTCGAATATGGCTTTTCTCTTTGGTCAGAAAAGGAAATTTTCAATCCCTTTTGCAAATAAGCTTGCTGTCTTAAAGTATTTAAAATCCTCTTTTCATCAAATTTTATCTCCTTAAAAATTTCAGAATCTGGTTCAAAAATGACGGTTGTTCCAGCACTTTTGCATTTTCCAATTTTTTTGACCTTTGTTTTGGGCTTTCCCCTCGAATATTCTTGAAAATATTTGAAACCTCCTCGACAAACTTCAGCCCTGAGATACTCAGAAAGGGCACAAACCACCGCCACTCCAACCCCATGCAAACCGGCAGTGGCAGTATAAACCTTTCCGCCAAACTTTGCCCCTTTGTGCAAATATGTCATCACCGTTTCCAGGGCTGATTTTTTTGTCTGGGGATGTTTTTCTACCGGGATTCCTCGGCCATTATCTTCAACTCTTAGTCGATTTGAAGGTAAAAGAAAAACATTAATTTCATTGCAATAACCCATAATCGCTTCATCAATCGAATTCGAAATTACCTCCCATAATAAATGATGGAGGCCATCCGGACCGGTAGTTCCAATATACATTGCCGGCCTTCTTCTCACCGGTTCCAATCCCCTCAAAACATAAATATCTTTTGCCGTATATTCAGTTTCTATTTTTTTTATTTTTCTCATATTATTTTCTTACCTGCCACTCCGGTTCTTTTTCTAAAACTTTAATAATTTTTTCTTGAATTTCATCTATTTCTTTTGAGGACAATGTTCTGTCCTCGGCCTGATAAATCAGGTGAAAAGCTAAATTCTTTTTTCCCTCAGGTATTCCTTCGCCTTCATAGATATCAAATAAATCAACGTCTCTAATTAAATTTCCACCCGCATCATAAATTTTATTTAAAACTTCTTCCACCCTCACCAATCGGGGCACCAAAATGGCGATATCTCTCACTGCTGCTGGATAGCGAGAGATTGGCTGATATTCATGTTCTTCCGAAGCAAGTTTAGAAAGCTTCTCAAAATCAATATCGAAAATTATCGCCTTCCCTTCGATTTTTAATTTCTCAATAATCCTTGGCGAAATCTCTCCCAAAAAACCAATTTCCTCATTATCAACTTTAATTTCAGCATATTTTTTTGGCTGCCAAATTGAAATTTTGCTTTCCTCGGGAGTTGGTTTATATTCGTCATACCAGATATTTGAAATCCCCATTTTATTTAAAAGCGAGTCTATCACTCCTTTTGCCTCAAAAAAGGCTGGGCCCCCGCCTTCAGCCGGGACAGTCATTACCCCGGTCAGCATTCTTTTTTCTCTCCCACCAAATTTTGGAGCCAGGTTGAAAACTTTTCCCAATTCAAAGATTTTAATCTCTTTAAAAAATTTTTGATTAGTAGTTACATTCTTTAAAAGATTGGGAATCAAGCTTGGCCTCGGGTATTGAAAATCAGCGCTGGTTGGATTTTCTATTTCTAAAACCGCTGATTTGGGCTGATTTAACTGATAAATACTGATGTCTTTTTCACTAATAAATGAATAATTATAAACCTCAGTAAATCCGGCTTCTTTCAAAATATCCTTTGCCATATCCTCCCAGAAGATTTCAAGATTCCTTTTTGGTGGAATTAAAACGGAAATTGGGAGGGTCGAAGGTATCTTTTCATAGCCATAAATTCGGCCAATTTCTTCAATTAAATCCTCTGGAATTGAAATATCTAACCTGAAAGTTGGCACCAAAACTTCAATGTAACGAGCTCTTTCCTCGTTACATTTAAGACTCAATCTCTTTAGAATGTTTTTTATTTCTTTTTGAGGAATTTTTACTCCTAATAGTCCTTCGACGTAATCTAAATTTAGTTTTATTTTTTTTGGCAAAACTTTTTTAGGATAAAAATCAACCAAACCCTGAGTCACCCTGCCCCCTGTAATTTCTTGAATTAAACCAGCTGCCCGATTTATTGCCAATTCAGTTAAATTGGGGTCGATTCCATGTTCAAAACGCCAAGAAGCATCGGTTTTTAAATCAATTTTTCTCGATCCTTTTCTAATTAATTTGGGGTTAAAATTTGCCGATTCCAAAACAATATTTTTCGTTTTTTCATCAATTTCTGCCTTTTTCCCTCCTTTTACTCCAGCAATTGCCAAAGGTGTTTTTGAATCTGAAATTACTAAAATTTCTTTATCTAATTCATATTCTTCTTCCTCCAATGTAAAAATTTTTTCACCCTTTTTCGCCCTTCTAACTATTATTTCGGGTACCCGCCCGGAGGGGGGGTGTCCAATTTTTTCCAAATCAAAGGCATGAAGTGGCTGGCCAGTTTCCAACATCACATAGTTTGTAATATCAACGACATTATTTATTGTTCTTAATCCGCAAACTTCCAATTTTTCTTTTATCCAATCCGGAGATTCATCTATTTTGCAATCTAAGATTACTCTTGCTGTATAACGCTGGCAATCCTTTTGATTTTTTACCTCAATTTTCAAAAAATCTTTGGCTTTTAAATTTTTTTCCTCCTTTAATTTTGGATTTTGAATTTTGAATTTTGAATTTATTAGTGCTGCTATTTCCCTTGCAATTCCAATATGGGAAAAACAATCTGGCCCCCGATTTGGTAAAACATCGATATCTAAAACAAAGTCTTTGCCAGATTTTTTAACTTCCTCGACCTCAAAGGAATGCATTGTCAAAATCTCAGCCAGTTCTTCAGGTTTTGGCAACTTTCTTTTGAAAAAAGATTGTAACCAATTATATGAAAACTTCATAATTAAAACTGATTTAAAAATCTCAAATCTCCTGAGTGGAACAGTCTTATATCATTAATTTTATATTTAATCATTGCCAATCTATCCATCCCCATTCCAAAGGCAAATCCCTGCCATTCATTTGGATTCAATCCACAATTTTTAAAAACATTTGGATGAGCCATTCCGGCTCCCATAATTTCCACCCAACCGGAATCTTTACAAACTGAACATCCTTTTTTTTCACAAATTGGACAAGAAATATCAACCTCAAAAGAAGGTTCAGTGAATGGAAAATAACTTGGTCTCAATCTTGTCTCAATTTCTTTTTTGAAAAATTTTCTAAAAAATTCTTCAATAATTGCCTTGAATGAGGCAACGCTCACTTTTCCTTTTTTATCTACCATTAAACCTTCAATTTGATGGAGTTGGATTTCATGGCTAGGGTCAGTGGCTTCGTATCTAAAGACCCTCCCAGGAACAATTATTCTCAGGGGTAGTGGATTTTTCTCCATATAGCGAATCTGAACAGCTGAGGTATGGCTTCTCATTACTCCCCCACTTTTCAAATAGAGAGATTTTCCAAGAGACAAAACATCCCTTGCTGGATGATCTGGGGGAATATTTAAGGCATCGAAGTTGTGCCATTCATCTTCAATTTCTGGACCGGAAATTACTGAAAATCCCATTGATTGAAAGATTTCTTCAATCTCCCTTTTCGCTTGAGTTAGAGGATGTAGGTGTCCTGAAATTGGTTTCCTTCCGGGAGCTGTAACATCAATCCATTCCTTTCCTTCAATTTCTTTCTCAATCTTTTTCTTAATTTCTTGAGATTTTTTATCAAGTTTTGTTACTAAAAACTCTTTTAGTTTATTGGCGTCATTGCCAATTTTTGCTCTTTTTCTTTTTGAAAGTTTCTCTAAAGAACGCAAAATCTCGGTGACCTTACCTCTTTTTCCCAAATATTTTTTAAAAACCTCGTCCAGTTCCTTTAAATTTTGGCTTTTTTCTATCTCTCTTTTTGCCCTATTTTTAAGAATTTTTAGGTTAATTTTTACCATAATGTATATTTCATTTTAGCCCAATTTTAGCTTAAAATCAAGCCCTCCAAAACTTCGTTTATCCACAGAAACTGTAGAATAAATGAGATTAATATAGCTAGATTAACAGCGAAATTTGGGAGGAAAAAGCCTTCTATGTGGAAAACTTTTCGAAATCTTGACATTAAACTAACTGAAATTATAATAAAGTTGGGACCAGGTCCCAACCTCTCTTGAGGCGGTTGGCAGAATCTGCCAGCTGGTAGGAAGGCTGTCGGCTTTCCTTGACCGCCTGGTGGACTAACCATTGTGGGCCCGCTTGGGGCCCACTGGTCCCACCGATTGTTCATTAAAAATGAGGCGAAAAGAAAATGATAAGTAAAGAAGAGTTAATCGACGCCCTACCCCTAGCTGATGATTATCGAGAAATAAAGATCGCAAAGAAAAAAGGTGGCTGGAGAAATGTCTTGATTCCATCACCAGGATTGAAGAAGTTACAAAGAAGAATTTTACGTTCTTTGAGAGGAATTTGGCAGAACCCCTATGTCGCTGGTGTCTACGGTATACACCCGGGCCCTTCCTATATAGACCATGCTTTGTTACATTCAGAAAATCGCTTCCTGTTTCAGTTTGACCTGGAAAATGCTTTTTCTTCAGTAAATATCTCAGAGCTCAAAAAAATCTTAATTAAAATATTACAAAATCTATTCAAGAAAGAAGAGAAGGCTGAAGAACTTGTCGAACTTATTGTTAGATTGACGACTTTTCGAAATACTTTACCCCAAGGAGCTCCGACCTCACCATTTCTCTATTTCCTATTCATTACTGAAAGCGGATTGATTGAAAAACTTTGGTCTCTTTGCCCGCCTGGTTGGAAGATCAGTTGCTATGTAGATGATTTTATAATCTCGGGGCCCAAACCCCTGAGTCCAGAGAAACAAGAAGAAATCATTCGATGTCTTAAAGATTATGGTTTTGAGATCAATCTCCAGAAGATTCGTCAATTTGATTGCCGACAGGGAGTGCCATTAATAACGGGAGTCCGTACCGATGGAATCCGAAAGAGGATTTCTTTGCCAAAAAAAGAAATTAAAAGATGGCGCGGAATAATTCATCGCGCCACTCTCAGTTCCAATCCTGTTTTGATAAAGAAGGTCGAGGGATTCATTTCATCTCTTCAGCTGATTTACGGAAATGCATTGCCAGCTCAAATTAAAAAACCTTATCAGGAACTCAAAGGGGATTTACCACCGTTTAAACGTCTGAGACGTCTAAGACAAACCCGCCTAACAAAGTGGATGTAGGTGGGTCTTTTTTTAAATAAAAAAGGCCACAAAAATGGGCCTTTGCTATAAAGAGCTTTGATATTTTACCTTCTGGTAGTCGATTCCCTTAGAAATCTGTAATGTTCCTCACAAGCTGTTTTGACCTGTTTTTTAATAAGATCAATCCATTTGGCTCGATCAGAAGTTTTTTCTGAAAGTGTTATCGGGAATCCTCCTAGACCAAAGAAAGATGGTTTAAGTTCTACCCGAACCTTCTGAGAGCCGATAGATTCAGCTTCTATTGTGGCCTTAAGGAGATCGTTTACTCTTATTTCTATTTTCAATTCCCTCGCCTATTAAACTTTATCAAATAATTTAATGATTGTCAAATTTAAAAAATAAAATGCCCAAAAAATTTTATGGGCTCAATAGCG
>Ga0172364_10000752_pt1 | contig 23926 bp, 29 predicted proteins | sample LakKivSesite10cm_FD_114545 | JGI IMG/M metagenome (GOLD analysis project Ga0172364, IMG submission 114545) | Sediment microbial communities from Lake Kivu, Rwanda - Sediment site 10cm | ecosystem: Environmental > Aquatic > Freshwater > Lake > Sediment | place: Rwanda: Western Province, Lake... | reverse complement strand
CCTTCTTGATCTCCGCCTGCTTGGCCGCCTCTTGGAGCAGTTTGATCATGTTGTTCACATTGACCCTGCTGTAGAAGCTCGACGTATCAAGCTGCCACACGCCTATACCTTTGACCAGAGGCAGTATGAACTGGAGCGACAGGACCTTTTTGCACTTCTTGGCCAGGAACTCGGGACACTCCTGGAAGTTGCAGATGAGCTCGCCTTTATCGGACAGGTCGCCCCGCCATTCCCAGTCGGTGGTGTTGTGATCCGCCATGCCGCCCGTCTCGAGGTCGGTCTTGCGCCGGGCATGCATCCCATCCCCGATGCAGGCGAGTCCATGGCTCTGAGTGTAGGCTCGCAGGTATTGCTGGCTGATTATCTCGGTGTCCTCTGTGGGGAATACGATGTCCAGTTCGGTGGGCTTCTGGCCGTACTTCTCCTGCACTATCGGCGGGCACACGAAGTACGGCAGGGCCCTGCAATACGTCTTGGTTCCATCCTGAACCTTCTCCCCGAGGTGAATGTGGCCGAGGCGTGGCAGGCGTATGATGTCTGAAACGCCGTCATGTATTGGTGACATGGATACCTCCTCAATCCGAAATCGGCAGTTGCGTCTGCTCGATATACTGTGTCTGTCCTTTGCGATATCCGGGGAATCTCATAAGGTCAATCGCGCCACGGGTGAGGGCAGCGCGATTCAGCGCACCGGCGCCGTCAGCGCCGTGAAAGAACCCGCCGCACCAGCATGTGCATTTGGTTCCTCTGGCCTCGTGACATCGCTTGTCGCACCGTCTCACTTTGCCCATTGCAGCGACCTCGGTCGTAAGCCCCTGATGAGGTCGGTCTTCACTGGCTGGCATTTTCTGTCCTCTTAATCAAATGGACGTAGACAGTCTGTTCGGGCCTATACCCTGTGTCGGGATGGTCTTGCGTCCACAGTTGCCGGAACTCGTCGGCGCTGCTGCACCCATCCCACTGGTAGAAAAGATGGGACGCCGTCTTCAGACTTGTGCGCATGATATCCACGACGCGAAAACGGGCGCCGAAGGCTTCAATCACGTCGCCGCTGCCGGCGCATTTCGCGGGCAGGATCAGGGCCAGCTTCTGGCCGCAGAGCATCTTCTTGCGCCACCGTTTATGAATGAAGACGTGACTGTTCAACTCAGTCCTGGACCTCGATCAAGGTTTATTCGAAACTTCAAGTCTGCTAGAATACCCTGGATGACTGCTTCATCCCTGGCCGCCGCTGGAGGAAAGGAGAGACGGCCCCTAAGTCCAGCGGCAGCTCAGGGCATTATCGTGGGCCACCGCGCGCACTCTGGGTGATTCGATGACCCTACGGGAGATTCATATTTCACTGGTCTCCGCCTTTGGTCCGAGGAGGATTATCCGGCGGCACTGGTGACGGGTAGGGAATTCCATCATTCTCTTTTTTCACTCCCAGCTTGATTTTCCGCACCCTGGGCAACCTCACCACGTCGCCTACTCCCTCGATTGGCATGGTTTTGCTCCTCTTGTTCCACTACTGATGTTTGCCGATTAGCTTTTTGCTTAAAGTCTTTCAGATAGACCCGGGCGATCATGTGTGCCAATATCCTCAGGCCGTCGTCGAAATCAGTGATTTTCGCTTCGGCCATCGTTCCCCTCAATCCTGAAGAAGTCATCGAAGCTGTAGTCCTTGAAGTAGCCAAGCAGTAGCTCACGTACATAAGCCGAGGCCGGTCTCTTGCCCCTAACTATCTCGCAAAGGTAGCTGCGGGAAATGTGGATATTTGCGGCCAGCTTTTTCTGGGAGAGATTTCGCCGGGTGAGTGCAAGTTCAAAGACTTCCCTTTTGAGAGTTACTCTAATCATGTATAACTCCCGCAAACAATTTGTTAACAAAAGTATAGAACTCGTTTGGCAAGGGTGTCAAGCTTTTTGTGTCGCAGTAGTATAACAAATTGTATCAATATGATATTGATTTGGTTCGCAAAGTGTGCTATAATCTCCTGAAAGAGGTGTGCTATGGATGACTTCGGGAAATACCTCAGAGACCTTCGAAATAACCAGAAGCTTTCACTCAGGGATGTCGAGGCAAAAGGCAAGATATCGCCCTCCTACCTGGCCCAAATCGAGCAGGGCAGGCGGCGTCCGCCGGGACCTGACATCTTGAAAAGGTTGGCTCCGGTTTACGATGTGCCAGTGAGAGACCTGCTGAAAGCGGCTGGTTATCTTGAGGAAGCTAGGGGGACTCTGAGTGACGAGGAAGAGGTGGAACTGGCTTTCAAGTACGTCATGAGCGATCCACGGTACAAGTCGGGAGCACGTGTGAAGGGCGAGCTCACTACCAACGTAAAGCGTTTCATCGTGGAGATGTACGAGAAAGCGACGGGTAAGAGACTATTACCAGGAGGCTAACTTGAACAATGATTTCAGCTGCCTCCGGATATTCTGCCATCAGGTTGTCAGCAAATATGGAGGGCTTCAAGGAGTATCCGAAGAACAGATAGCAAAGGAATTCCGAGCCCTTTATTTCAGAAATTTACCTTTGAACCTGAAGACGTTGAAGACTGTAGCCGCGATGTGTGGCATCGAGCTCAAGGGATTGGCAAGGATGCCCGGCAGCATGCGTGGCTACCATGAGGTTTATGACGACAGGATAATTATCTATTTCAAGAGTGGCGATTCTTCGAGCGGCATCCAGAACACGATTCTTCATGAGATGAGAGAGATAATTGAGACACTTGTTGCCGATACTAATCCGGGCTATACGCCGCTCAGGACTACTGCCCGGCACATTGCTGCCAACAAGTTTGCTTCAGCGGTTCTATTACCTGAGGAAACATTTAGGGGAAAGGTATATCAGACCGGGCTTGATGTCATGACCTTGTCCAAAATCTATTCGAAGAGCTGCTCGCAGGTTCTTCTTAGAATGGGCGAGGTTTTACAGGGGAGATTATTCTTCTATGCAGCTTTGTACGAGCCAGAGCCCGACAGTGAAACGGCTTGGCAAGTTAGTTACCGAACCGTGAGCTACAACGAAGAAGACCCTGACTCCAATTTTCGAGGAGGAGAGGGGTTTCTCCCGAGGAAAGGCAGACCTGTTCTACCCGGCTCGTTGGCCGACATGGCAATACAAAGCAAGAAAGCCTACATGGTCCGTCAAATAAGCGTCCTCGATGACATGACAGACGAGGGCCTGACGGCGATTGCACGTCCGTTGATCGACCCGGATGCAGGCACGCTAATGGTAGCCGAAGTGATTCTACTGTCACACGACAGCCATGTGCTAGGACCGCAAATTGATCGAGTAAAGCCGGTTATGGTGGGACATTTTCATCGGCACATTTAGTTAGGAGAGAGCCATGAATATGGAAGTGAAAAAAGCGGCGCTTTACGCCCGGGTTTCATCCGAAAGACAAGCTGAAAAAGATCTTTCAATCCCTGCTCAAATCAAAGCTTTAAGAAAATACGCATTCGAGCGCGGATGGGACGTCGTAGTTGAGTATGTAGATGAAGCTGAAAGTGCTCGCTCCGCAAATCGCCCTGCCTTTAAAGAAATGATAGCAATGGCGAAGACGAAGGAAAAGCCCTTTGATACCATCTTGGTCTGGAAGCTGTCCAGATTTGCTAGGAATCGAGAGGACTCGATTCTTTATAAGTCATTATTAAGAAAACGAGGCATCTCAGTAATCTCAATAAACGAGCAAGTAGACGAAAGCCCAGCGGGACATTTGCTTGAAGGCATTATTGAGGTCATAGATGAATTTTATTCGCTAAACCTGTCCCAGGATACTGTAAGGGGTATGAAGGAAAATGTCAGCAGGGGCTTCTATAATGGTGGGTTTACTCCTTTTGGCTACAAGAGAACACGGGTGAAGGTGGGAATGGCCGATAAGACGAAATTGGCACCTGATGAAAACGAGACTATTGTTATTAAGAAAATATTTGAAATGGCAGTGGGTGGGCAAGGTGGGAAGGAAATCACTAAAGCTTTAAATACTGCAGGAATTAGAACAAGGTTCGGTAAGCAATTCAGCACGACATCTATCAATCACATCTTGAGGAACGAAGTATACACTGGCACCCTCGTATGGAGATTCAAGAACAATGTTTATGGGAATCCGAAGGCGAGCACATCTAACGATATTATTCGCGTTCCAAATTGTCATGAAGCTATCGTTTCGATTGAAGATTTTAACAGGGTTCAGCAGCTTCTTACTAAGAGACGTCCAATCTCTCAGCATCCTCGAACTGTCGCCAGTCAATATCTATTAAGCGGTTTACTACATTGCGGCAAGTGCGGCGCTGCTATGAGTGGATGCTGGGCTAAATCAGGTAAATACTTCTATTATGAATGTGTACAGCACCAGAAGAAAGGGAAAGGAGTCTGCAATTGCCGCTTAATAGGTAAGGATAAACTCGAAGACTTTGTTCTTGAACGGATAAGAGAGAATATACTGACCGATGAAAACATAAAGCAACTGGTCCAACTAGTCAATGAAGAACTGGTCAAAAATAGCGGATTGTATGAAGAACAACTTGGTATGATTGGGCAGCAGTTGGGTCAGGTTCAGGGTAGGTTGAGTAAACTCTACGCAGCTCTTGAAACCGGGGAAGTTGACCTTGAGGATTTGGGACCTCGCATAAAAGAACTTAGAGCTCAGCAGAATGAGCTTGAAGACAGGCGAACCGAGTTACTAGACAAGATGAACGAGAAGACTCCTGAGTCTCTCAACATAAAACAAGTGCAAGAATATGTATCAAGCATGAGAACAGTTCTGACCAGTAGTTCGTTTATAGAGCAAAAATCATTCTTGAGATCATTCGTAAAAAGTATCGAGTTGGATGAACCCCGGGTAGTCATTGATTACACGATGCCACTACCGACAAATGGGTTAACCACCAAAGAGGAAGTTCTGCGTATTGATAAATTTGGCTCCGCAGGTAGGACTCGAACCTACGACCAAGCGGTTAACAGCCGCCCGCTCTACCGCTGAGCTACTGCGGAGCGCCGGACTACTTATTAAGTTTTTAGACAAGCCCTGCGACTTTTTCGCCAAGCGGTTAATCCCGACGTGTCGGGACTCTACCGCTGAGCTACTGCGGAGCGCCAGGGTGTTTTTTCAATTCGTTAGTATAGCATGAGGCGGCTGCTTTAATCAATATCGTCATTGGGGTGGGGCTCATCTCTCAGGGCAGAAAAGAAGCGGGACTAACAGTGTCGGTAAAGTGGCTGCCGAGCCGGGATTCGAACCCGGACCAAAGGATCCAAAGTCCCGTGTGCTACCACTACACCACTCGGCATTGGTGCCGAAGGCCGGACTCGAACCGGCATGGGAGTTGCCCCCCAACAGTTTTTGAGACTGCCGCGTCTGCCATTCCGCCACTTCGGCGGCAGTGCCGAGGAGCAGAATCGAACTGCTGACACCGCGATTTTCAGTCGCGTGCTCTACCAACTGAGCTACCTCGGCGCATGGTGAAATTTTAGCTTAGCCCCCTTCACCTGTCAATATAAGTATGAGAAAGAGTTAATAACCATATCCGGTCCTCAGGTCGGGCACAGGACTTGAAATCCTCCTTAATTCCCCTCCCTGAGCAGGTCAGGGACAGGTTTATGAAAAGGGGAGAAGCCCCTCGGAAGCCGGGCTGCCTCCACACTCCCCATAGGTAAACTGCCTTCGAGTTCTGATGGTACTATTCGACCAGTGTATAACTGTGGGAAACCACTACTTGTCCGGGTAGAGCGTGTGGTAGTGTTTAGATAGGAGGATGCAGGTCGGCAGTGAAAACAAGCGGGCAGATGCCTGTGTAGCTTCCAGTTTTCGTACGAGGCTATATCTATTTCGAAAGGCACGCGATGGAAGACTCAGATATGACGAAGGAACGCCAGATAGATGAGTTGATGCTGCTGCGCCAGCGGATAAATGAGTTTGAAACAGCGGAAGCCGAGCGCAAAAGGACCGAGAATACGCTGCGGCAGAGTGAACATAACTACAGGGTGTTATTCGAGAGCACTCTCGATGGAATGTTCGTTCTCGATGCGGAAACTATGAGAGTGGTGCTGGCCAATCGAAATGCTGCAAGGGTCTATGGATTTGATCGCACCGAAGATGTGGTTGGCGTGAATCCGCTTGATTATGTGTACCCGGGCGATAGGGACCAGGTACTTACGCTTATGGTAGAAGACCTGTTCGGAAAGGACCTGCGTAAGATTGAGGAGTTCCGGACAAGGACAAGAGACGGCAGGGTGATCTGGGTGAGCGTGGTAGGCACGAGGACCGAATATCAGGGTAAGGTGGCGGGGCTAATCTCGGTAAGGGATATCACGGAGCGCAAGCGCTCGGAAAAGGCGCTGAAGGAGTCGGAGGAGCAGTATTCAGCGTTGGTGGCGAATTTGGCTGATGCGGTCATAATCTCCAAGGGAGGGAGAATCACCTGGTGTAACGACAGGACGAAGGAAATGCTCGGCTATACGAAAGAGGAATTGATAGGTAAGGACGCAGGTTTCTTCCGCCTGGAAGGCGTTAAGGCTTCGGAATTTGCAGGGGAGGTATATGAAGTAACAGAGGATCGGGGCCATTTCTGGGGCGTAACCAAAATGATGAAGAAAAACGGAGAAGTGGCGGATATCGAATATTCTATCTCTCGCATATCGGGAAAGGAGCCGCCTGAATTTGTCACGGTGGCTCGCGACGTTACGGAGCGCAAGCGGTCTGAGGAGAAGCTGCAGAAGCTCTACGAGCAGGAAAGAGAATTGAGACAGGAACTGGAAGCGGAGATGAAGAAAAGGGTTGAATTCACCAGGGCATTGGCCCACGAGCTGAAGACTCCCCTCACCCCGCTGATGGCTTCAAGCGAGCTGTTGGTCAACGAGCTTCGAGAAGAGCCTCTGCTGAGTCTCGCTAAAAATATCAATAGAAGCGCTTCCAATTTGAATAACAGGATCGATGAGCTCCTTGACCTGGCGAGGGGCGAGATAGGGATGCTTCAACTGAAGCTGGAACCGGTGGACCTGGGGAGACTGCTTCGAGAGGTGGCTGACGACATGTCTCCGATGGCTTCCAGCCAAGGCCAGTCTTTGATTCTGGAGCTGCCATCTTCATTGCCGCTGGCGCGGGGTGATGAAGGCCGGTTGCGTCAGGTTGTACTCAATCTCCTCAGCAACGCATCCAAGTTCACCCCGGAGGGGGGCAGAATTGTGTTGAGAGCCCGGAAAGATGACGCCAGTTTTGTTGTGGAAGTTCAGGATACAGGTTATGGGATGACTGCCGAGGAACAGCAGCGGCTGTTCGAGCCGTACCATCGTTTGGAAAGCGATAGGGAGCACCTGAGCGGATTGGGGTTGGGGCTGGCCCTGTGCAAGATGCTGGTGGAACTGCATGGGGGGCAAATATGGGTACAAAGCCAGGCAGGCAAGGGGTCGACCTTTGGTTTCTCGGTGCCTGTGGAGGGCGCCGGTTAATAGGCATTAAAACCTGAAATAGGCGGGAAGTCGTGAAAGTACTGATTGTTGAGGATGACAGGGATATTGTGGAGGCTATTTCTCTCGCCTTCCTGATACGTTGGCCTGAGACCCGGGTAGTCTCCACACACCTGGGGGTGAAAGGAGTAGAAATGGTGGAAGAGGAGTCTCCTGATATTGTCATCCTCGACCTGGGGCTCCCGGATGTAAGTGGTTTCGAGGTGTTGAAGCAGGTCCGTCAATTTTCCTCCGTGCCCATAATTATCCTTACGGTAAGAGCGGATGAGGCCGATATAGTCAAGGGCCTGGAATGGGGGGCAGACGATTACGTGATAAAGCCTTTCAGACAGCTCGAACTCATGTCGCGGGTACAGGTTCAGATGCGCAGGCAAAACCCTCCCGGCGAAATCGCGCCTCTTGTTTGCGGGCAGTTGCACTTCGATCCGTCAACACGCCAGCTTCGTTACAGGAAGAAGGAGGTAAGCCTCACGGCTACCGAAAGCCAAATCATCTATCAACTGATGAAGAATGCAGGCCATGTGATAACACATGCTGCTGTTGCGGAGGGAGTATGGGGTGTGGATTACCCTGGTGCCATCGACAGTCTCAAGGTTCATATCCGCCGCTTGAGGGAGAAATTGGAAGAGGACCCCAGCCATCCTCAGCTCATTCTCACTAAAGTCGGCGTAGGATATTCTCTGGCAAAACAGGGCTGAGCTCGCCCAAGATATCCTCTCTCCTTTCATGTTATAGCGGGTGGAGCCCCTCCAGGCGGGCTCTACCCGCCTCTTTTATTTTAACCATACTGTAACCTCTTTGTAACGCTTTCTTTATATCTACACGGCCGGGCTGAACCGTTTCTTAACCTCGGGGAACTAGACTGATGTTAGAGATGGAAAAGATGAGAGTAATAGTTTTTGCGAGCGAAGCAATAGGACAAAGGGTAGCCGATTCCTTGACCGGGAAAGGAATCAGCGTTGCCAGCGCTTCGGACTGGATTACGGCGGTAAATATGCTGAGACGAGAGCATTTTGATGTGGCGCTGGTTGACACCCTGGCCGGTGGAGTCGAGGTAGCTTGTTGCTGTATAAGCAAGCTCTTCAAAACCGCAGTGATATTGTTGGTGGATGAGGGCGATGCTGACTGGAAGCAACTGCAACTGCTGGAACCCCAGGGCTACATATATGAGGAGGCAAGCGGGGCCGAGATGGCAGCCCGACTGTGGGCTGTGATGCGGCGCCAAAGAGAGCAAGCAGGGAGCTGCCGGCATTGAGGTCGCCAGGCATGAAACTCCTCGATGCATTTCTACTTATCTGGTTTGGCATATTTTCGTGTTACATCTTCTCTATGATGTGGCGCGGGGTGTATTGGTTTCATGAGCCTAACCACGGAGTGCTTGCCCTGGAGACCGCACTGGCGGCCTTGATACTGCTCTACGGGATGTACAGAGTCTCAAGAGTGCTGAGAAAGAAGTGAACCTGGCGGAGCTGACAGCATAGTGACTAAGGAGGATAAGATGCAGACAGGTGATGAGAAGATTCGACAGGAAATCGAGGGTAGACTGAAGGTGCTGCCCATGAGAGACTTTGAGGTGGCTCGGCTCCAGGCTTTGTTCGGGCAGGCTATACGCGACCAAAACTGGAAAGACGCACTTGAGCTTCACCTGACACTGATTTATGTCCTCTTCTGCACTGCCTCCGAGTTCGAAGCCTGGGTGCAGCAGGAGTATTCATAAATTGTCTCACTTGAGCAGAGTTTTCACTTCTTTCGCGCTGAGCTCGCGTATCTCTCCCTCTTTCAGTTTGCCCAGGTTGAGGCTGCCCAGGCGTATTCTCTTGAGCGCCAGCACGGGATGTCCCAGGCTTTCGAACATACGGCGCACCTGCCGTTTTCTGCCCTCGTGTATCGTTATGCTGTAGTTGAAAGGCGGGAGGTCTACCTCTTTAATTGCGGCGGGGTGTGTGAGGCCGTCTTCAAGCTCGATGCCCTGTTCCAGCTTTCGTTCTTCCTCCGTCTTTAATTTGTCGCTGATAGAGACCAGGTACTCCTTCTCCTGCTCGAACCTGGGATGTGTGAGCCGGTTGGTGAGCTCGCCATCGTTTGTCAGCAGCAAAAGGCCTGTGCTGTCCTTGTCCAGACGCCCCACGGGGTACAATCTGAGGTGGCGGTATTTCTCGGGCAGGATGTCAATGACTGTTCTGCGCCCTCTCTCATCGCTGGTAGTAGACATAATACCTGAGGGTTTGTTAAGCACGAGGTAAACCAGTTGCCTGGGCTTGAGGTCAACGGGCTGACCGCTTATAGAGATATGGTCTGTTTCTACATTCACCGGCTGGCGGAAGTCCTCTGCTATCTCCCCGTTTACTTTGACCCTGCTCTGCTTTATGGCATCAGCCAGCCATCTTCGCGAGCCGATCCCTGCTTCAGTCAAGGCTTTGAGTAAAGGCCTGGTTGTCATGGCCTTAGTATAAGCGTTACGACTTGTCAAAGCCAGTACATATGTGTAGCATGGTAGGGGCAGGTTTCAAACCTGCCTCTACGAAAAGTAGTAGCAGCGGCATAGGCAGTTAACAGAGAGACCAATGACCAAACTGACTTTCTATGGCGGCATAAATGAAATAGGCGGGAACAAGGTGCTTCTGGAGGATGGGGGCCGCGGGCTTTTTCTGGACTTCGGCTTCCCCTACAAAAGGCACAAGCGATTCTATGAAGAGTACCTGAACCCCCGCAGCGGGGCCGGGCTGCTCGACCCTCTGACCATGGGCCTGCTGCCTCCTCTGGCGGGTCTGTATCGGGACGACCTGGTGACGCCGGGCCTCTGGGAGCAGTTTCGCGATAATCCCCTTTACCGCGAGATTGAAAAAGTAGACGGAGTGCTGCTCACACATGCCCACCTTGACCATTCGGGCTATATCTCTTTTCTGAGGGCGGACATACCCATATATTCGACAGGGGTCACTGCCTTCATCGCCAAGGCGATGCAGGACTCGGGCAAGTCGGGCTTCGAGCAGCAGGTCTGCTACTACAATCCCACTGTTCGGGACTGTCCTGCCGGCTGGAAGCAAACAGCCTTTATCTCCGATAATGCAGCGAAGCGGCAGCGGCAATTCTGCATCTCAGATGTGAACCCTGAGGCCTTGAGTGCCGATGCGGCGCGGTTCTGGGAGAGCGGATTCTGGGAGAAGACCGGCAAACAAAAGGGGATTAACTCCTGTCAGCTTGCGGCTCGTGGCGGCTGCAGCTTCAATCTGCGCTGCTTCCCGGTTGATCATTCTGTCCCCGGCGCCTGCGCCTGGGGCATCGAGACCGGTTCGGGCTGGGTCGTCTACACAGGCGACCTGCGGCTTCACGGTAAACGCGCTGAGCTTACCAGGAAGTTTGTCGAGGAAGCGGCTAAATTGCATCCCAGAGCGTTGATACTTGAGGGCACCAATGTGCTGCGCGAGTCGAACATCACCGAGCGCGAGGTATACGAGAACGCACTGAGGGCTATCGCAAAGTCCAGGGGCCTTGTTATTGCCGACTTCTCGCCTCGGGACGTGGACCGCCTGCTCACCTTTCTGCAGATAGCCAGGGATACCGGCAGGAAGCTGGCGATATTGCCCAAGGACGCCTATCTACTGAAGACCATGCGTCTTCTGGAGAGGGAGACGCCTGATATAGCCCAGGACGATAATCTGGCCATCTACCAGGAGACTGTCGCCAGCAGGTCTCCCGGTATGTGGATACGGAATATTTTTAATGAATACGATAGCAAGATTGTGCTGGCCAAAGATATAAGCTCGGCGCAGGACAAGTTCATCCTTTGTTTTAGCTTTTTGGACATAAACGAGCTGCCCAGCATCCGTCCCAGGCCGGGCAGCCTCTATCTGTTCAGCTCCAGCGAACCGCACGATGAGGAGCAGGAGATAGACTTCCGCCGCCTGCGCAACTGGCTGGAGCACTTCGGCATCAAGAGCTTCGGGCTTCCTGTGGAGATAAAGAAGGAAAACGGGAAGAGCGATTGGGACATACCCGAGGAGGAGAAAGGCTTGCATGCCTCAGGCCATGCCTGCGGCCCCGACCTGCTCAAAATTGCCCGCGAGATAAAGCCCGGGGTGCTCATCCCCATACATAGCGAAAACTCTTATTTCTACGTCGAGAAGCTGAGTGACAGTGGGATCGAGGTGAGGCTGCCGGAGGTGGGTGGGGTGGTGGAGGTATAAGACTGGCAGCTAAGCTTACATGAGATAAAAGATGGGGAGCTGACAGATGTCATCTGTAAGCTCCCAATAAGTACATCTATAACGATGCCTAACATGCTCTAGCTAAACGGGACAGGGCACTAATTCCAAGCCCTGACACTGGGCGGCTAAGTCAGCGGGTATGTCCTGCTGCGTCACACCGATAGTAGCCTGACGCTGCGGCTCAATAATGACCTGCTCTCTAGCCCCAACAGGGACTTCCTGCGGTCTGAGCGCCGGCACCAGAGCCCTCGAAGCCAGTCTGTTAGCGACATAAGTCAAAACTGCGGCTAAGCCAACCACTCCAATCACTATTCCCAATCCTTCCAGTGTCGTTGCAACAGGTACACTGATATTCACATTTGAAAATGCACCTGCCAGCAGTGCGATGGCGAGGGCGGGAAGCGCGAGCACAGCCAATGTGACTATTGCCGGAGCTGCAAGCACCAGTAACGCTCCAACCAGTGGAACGGCGAACAGGGCTAACAACCCTAATATTGGCAATGCCAGTAACAATGCAAGTAAGAGTGTCATTTTTCACCTCCTTTTTATTTATTATCGCATTATGAGTCTCTTATCTCCGGTTGTATGCGACTTTTGTCTCAAATGAAAATGTTGTAAGTGGCTATATCTACAGGAGCAACGCCGTGCTGCTAAGACGCTGCGCTTAAAGCAAGCGTAATGTAATCATTTTTTTACATTTTCCGCCTGGATTTTATGACTTATTCATGTGTTTATGTATACCATGTTGGCTGACAGGCTGATGTGAGCTTCGCGGGCAGTGAATGGGAGAAAAAAGAGAGATTCGATTACTCTTAAGGGAGGTGGGGCTTTTGTACGCGGAGTTATGAAGTTATAATAGATGGAAACAAATGCAGAAGAATAATTGGAAAGGGTGGGCATCAGCCCGTCTTCATTTGGTGGGTAAACAATGGCAGAGATAGCAATTCGCACTGAGAATCTGACCCGGAATTTTGGCCAGATAAAGGCCGTAGATGGCCTGTCGATGGAGGTCCCCGGCGGTATCATCTTCGGTTTCCTGGGGCCCAACGGCTCCGGCAAGACCACCACTATCAACCTGCTGCTGGGGCTGCTGGAGCCGACCGGGGGCAAGGCTGAGGTGCTGGGCTTCGATACCCGGACGCAGGCCGACGCAGTCCGTTCCCACTCGGGGGCGCTGCTGGAATATCCAGGCCTATATGAGCAGATGAGTGCCGAAGATAACCTGGAGTTTTATGGGCGGGTGTGGAGGATGGGTGCTGCCGAGGGGAAGGCCCGGAGCAAAGAGCTGCTCACGCACTTCGGCTTATGGGAGCGCAGAAAAGAGTCTGTGGACAAATGGAGCCGCGGCATGAAGCAAAAGCTGGCCATGGCCCGCGCGCTGCTGCACCGGCCGTCTCTGGTTTTTCTCGATGAGCCTACGGCTGGCCTGGATGTGGTGGCTGCGGCCTCGCTGCGCGACGACCTGGCCGGCCTGACCACCCGGGAGGGCGTGACCGTATTCTTGACCACGCACAATATGACGGAAGCGGAGAAGCTGTGCCGACTGGTGGCGGTGATTCGAAAAGGCAAACTGCTGGCGGTGGGACACCCCGATGAGTTGAGGGCACATACCGGGGCTCCTCATTTCGAGGTCGTGGGAAGCGGATTTAACGAGAACGTGCTGAATATGCTGAGGGCGCGGCCGGAGGTCTCGGCCGTCGAGGTGCAGGACAAACGGTTATCGGTTCAATTGCGCCAGGAGATGGACGTTGCGCCGCTGGTCAGCCTGATGGTGGGCGCCGGGGTCCAGGTGGAGGAGGTGCGCAAGGGCAAGGCCAGTCTGGAAGAGGTGTTTCTGACCTTGATGGAGGAAGAGCGATGATCGCCGACATGTTGACCGTGATGTGGAAAGAACGGAAAGGCCTGTTCGTCAGCCGGGGCAGCAGGTCAAGAGCTATGTTGAGTTTGCTGGTCCCTCTGGGACTGGTGGCTATCTGGTTCCCTTTCATCGAAGGTGCAAGATGGGTGAGCAGCCCTTTAGCGCTGGTTGCTTTACTGATACCCATAATGCTGGTGGCTACAACAGTCCCCGATTCCTTTGCCGGGGAGCGCGAGCGGCATACACTGAGCACACTGCTGGCCAGCCGCCTATCGGACAGGGCGATACTGTTCGGCAAACTTGCTGTGGCTGTGGCCTACGGGTGGCTGGTGACAATCATCGCTATATTGCTGGCTCTGATAACAGTTAATGCCGCCCATTGGCAGGGCCACGTAATATTGTATTCGCCGGCCGTAGTTGTTGCCGATGTCGTATTGACCTTTTTGATGGCTATATTGGTTGCAGGTGTGGGTATATTAATATCGCTGCGAGCTGCCTCGGTACAGGCGGCCCAGCAGCTTCTGGTGATGATTATGTTGCTTCCCCCTATAATACTGGCAGTAATATTGACCGTCTTTCGCAAGCAAGTAGCGAGTGCCCTCAGCGGACTCAGCTTCCTGGAGGTAGTTCTTATTGCGATGGGTGTTCTCATTGTAGCGGATGTAATATTACTCATGATTGATATGGCGCGTTTTCAGAGGGCACGTTTGATTCTGGGTTGATGTGGCGCAATCAGTTTTTTGTTTTCTTCGGTAGGGGCACAGCGTGCTGTGCCCCTACTAGTGTATAATACGGGCATTACGGAGGGCAGGAATGCTGAGCTGGGAGAAGAAGCTGGCGGGGATCGATGTCAATCAAAGCGAGTTCCCCATGTGCTTCGCCTGTGGCAAGGATAACCCTGTCGGGCTGAAGCTCAAAATTGTGAAGAACGGCGATGAGGCCAGGAGCGAGTTCACCGTCAGCGAGCTCTACCAGGGGTGGCGCGGGTATGTCCACGGCGGCATCATCTTCACAATCCTCGATGAGGCCATGGCTTATGCATTCTACCCCGAGATAATGGGGGTTACCGCCAGGACCGATGTCAGGATACGGCAGCCTGTGCCGATTGGAGTGCCGCTGGTGGTTACGGGAAGGGTGGTCAAGAAGACGAGGAAGCTGTTCACTACAGCCGCTGAGATAACGCTTACAGATGGCACGGTGCTGGCCGAGAGCACAGCGCAGGTGTATGTTGTTAATCGGGGGAAGCATCCTGCACCTGGTAGGGGCAATTCATGAATTGCCCCTACAAATACCTCTTGCCACATCCCTGAACGATCGGGAACAGGCGGTAGGGCGGGTTTTCCAACTGCCCTCACTATTTATGTACAGGCACCTCTATTGACAAAATCATGCGAATCGTATAGAAAGTTCGTACTCTAGATTACCTGAAACAAATCGGTAGCGGGGAGGTATGATGGTTGATGAGGTGATGAATCAGGCAGGGGCCGTAACCCCGGTACAGCAAAGCAGGTTGAGGCGAACTAATATCTCGCTGGGCTTCCTCCATCTGGCGCAGGGCATCGTTATACTTATACTGGGCTCCGGTTTCAGCGCGCTGGTTACTGCATCATATATCGGCTCAACTGTAGAATACAGGTATGAGCCGCGGATAACGCTTGCCGTGTTCCTGTTCATCTCGGCGTTCTGTCACCTGCTGGTATCGCTGCCCAGGGTATTCCCATGGTATATGAGGAACCTGGGCAGACATATTAACTACGTGCGGTGGTATGAGTATTCGCTCAGCGCATCCGTGATGATTGTGGTGATAGCCTCGCTGTGCGGGATTACCGACTTGGTGAGCTTGCTGGGCTTGTTCGTTCTCACCGCAGCTATGAACCTATTCGGTTTGATGATGGAGCTGCATAATCAGTACACGGAAAAGACTAATTGGACGGCGTTTGTCCTTGGGAGCATTGTGGGGATCGTGCCCTGGGCTGCTATACTGCTCTATTTCGTCAAGGCTACACCGTCCCCGCCGATGTTTGTGTATGCTGTAGTTGCCTCTCTAATGTTCTTCTATGCGCTGTTTCCACTGAATATGTGGCTGCAGTATGCCCGAAAAGGGCGCTGGAGAAACTATGTCTGGGGAGAGTACGGGTATATGTTCCTCAGCCTGACCGCTAAGTCGCTGCTGGCATGGCAGGTGTTTGCGGGTACACTGAATGCGTCTGCATGGTTGAAGTAAATGGTTTTTCGGGCACAGCACGCTGTGCCCCTGCGGGCACGGTCATTTGTCTTTCGGTTTACGCAGCGGGTCAGGCCCAGCCCCAGACCGTGTGGCCCTCTTTTACGGTGTATTTGATAAGACCTTGATTTACCCACTTGGTGATGTCTTGGCTTATCTGATGGCGGGAATAGGGCACTAACTCAGCTACTTTTGTTATCAGTCTTTCTACCGGGTCACCGGCTGCTTCGAGCATACCCACGCTTTCGATGATATCGCTTTTCAGTATCAAAGCTGCAAAGGGGACTTTTTTCTTTACTTCGCCTGATTCCCCTTGAGCTTCTTTACGTTCTTTTTCAAGTGCCGCCAGGTATCTATTAAGTGCCTCGAAGTATTCGTGAAGAAAATCATTTATCTGTTCGGGGCTCGCGTCTTTGGTACGTGTAACCGGTCGATTGCAGTCGTATTTTGTCCAATCGCTGGTAAGTATTTCGATGCCGTACTCTGCTGCTTTCTCCCGCACTTCCGTTCCGGGGAATGGTGAAAGCACATGGAACCCGTAAGATGCTTTAAGCCCTTGGGCAAATTGCAGGCTTTGCCTCATTGTCTCCGGTGTTTCGCCGGGTAAACCCAGAATAAACGATGCCAAAATCCCTATCCCTACCTCTTTTGCCATATCCACGGCATCCTTTACTTTCTGCAACGTGATTTTCTTCTTGATGATGTCCAGAATCTCTTGATTACCGCTCTCCACGCCGTAGAGAAGCCAGGTGCAGCCTGCCTGTCTCATCTTGCGGAGTATCTCCAAATTTACGGTGTCCACCCTGGAGAAGGCGCTCCAGTTGAATTTCAAACCTCTGGCTATTATCTCGTCGCATATGGCGTTGAGGTGCTGATGATTGAGCGTGAGGTGGTCATCCTCGAAGTTTACTTCTCTGAAGCCGGTCGCCAGGTCTTGCTCTATCTCGTCAATGATGAGCTTAGGGTTGCGGTATCTGACTCTGCGGCCTCCCATTTTGGAGCCGACGCAGAAGATGCAGTTGAAGGGGCAACCTCTGCCCGTGAGGATGCTGGCATGCACATCGAGGGCAAGATACCGCGACAGGGGAAAAAGGTGTTTTGCGGGTGAGGGGAGTCCGTCCAGGTTCTCGATTAAATGGCGCTCCCCGGTCATCTTTATGCCATCGGCCTTATCTCTGTAGGCTATCCCGTCTATTTCAGCGAGCTTTTTACCGCTCACGATGTCCAGTATCGTCCTTTCCCCTTCGCCCTTCACTACGATGTCTATCCAGGGGGCTTCGGTGAGGGTTTCCACGGGGGCAAAGGTGACATGGGGCCCGCCGATGATTGTGATAACGTCTTTGTCCACAGACTTAGTGTACTTGAGTATTTCGGAGGCTATGGGGTAATTCAGCGTAACCGACGTTACGCCTACAATATCGGGCTGGCACTCCTTGAGCTTGTTCTTTATCTTCTCCTTGGAGTATTTGGATACCAGAAGGTCAAGGACCTGTACCTCGTGTCCGCCGTGTTCCAATACGCCAGCCAGATATGACAGGCCCATGGGCAGAATAGGGATCTCGGAAAATGGGTAGGGGGGATTTATCAGCAGCGTTTTCATATCATCCTCGAATGTAGTTGCTCGGTCTTAGTATTATAAGGTAAATATTAGGAGTCTGTCTCTCGGTTGTCAACCTTTAGGTGCTGCCGACTGAAAGCCGATGCTGTTTGCTTGAGTTTGAATTTATTCGGGATTCCAGCTCAGGTGTTCAGGCTTGTTTCTGAGGCTTTTGCGGTTGGTCGTGGTTCAGGTAATTTAACAGAAGGTTGTTGAAGTAATCTCTGTTCTTGGCGTGGGGAGCATGGCCATAGCCGGGGAATATCTCAAAGCGTGCCTCAGGCATGAATCGCTTGGCCTGCAAGGCTTCTTTCAAGGGATAGTAGGGGTCGCGGCTGCTCCATATTACAAGCGTGGGCACTTTGAGTGTTTTTAGTTTGTCCAGGCATCTCCAGTCTTTGTCCTCACCATCTTTTATGAGGAATCTGGGATAGGGCTGCCGCTTTCCCAGTGCACGGCGGATAAAGAAGGCTGCAGCGCCAAGGAATGTTCCCCATCGGGCCAGCCTGGCAAATCCTACCGAATCTATGAGGACAAGTCTGCGTACTTTTTCGGGGTGTTGGAGGGCTATATCCAGGCATATCCTGCCGCCTAGTGAGTGCCCTACGAGGGAAATGGTATCTGAGTCCAGGCCCACAGTTTTGATGAAGTCGAGAATAAAATCGACGAACTCCGATAAATAGTAGCCGGGCTTATCTCTCTCGGTCAGGCCGTAACCCAGCATGTCGGGGGCATAGAAGGTGTAGGACTGAGACAGGGGAGTGATGGTCTCTATCCAGTCATTGGAATCGCTGGCACCGCCATGTATGAGGACTACAGGCGGACCGCTGCCAGCTTTCAGGTAATGCGCCTGACGTTTGCCTACCTTGAGTTCCAGATTTTCTATAACGCTGTTAGCCACTATATCGAATAATTTCTAGAAAAATCCCCGTTTACATATTTAATGATAATACAATAAAGCTTCTGTGGCAAGGGTAACGCGAATAGCGTTTAGTATCCCTTTTTATCCCCTCAAATAGTACCCGGTCGGGGGGCCTCTTCCGTGCCTGTTCACCTTTTAGAGAGTATGCGGGCGGAGAGGTGTCGCCTTTGAGGCATGACTATTTATCTACTCCGCCTAGTACTGCCTGGTGATTGTCGCAGTAGTACGCAATTGATACGATTGTTACCGATGTGTATCTCATTGCTCGCAAAAGGTGCGAATTCTTATTTAATAATCGAATTAGTTCTAAAAATACGGCGGAGGAACGATACGGTATCAAAATGGCTTCATAGCACAACATAGAGCATTTTTTGATTGCGGAAGCCTGCATTGATACGAAGAGGGCAGTGCAGTGAACAAAACAATAAAGACATCAAAAAGGAGATTAAACGGGGAAAAGGCCGATGATAAGGCAATCATGACCTGCGATGAGGTTGCTGAATTCCTCAGGGTGCATGTCAGCTCAGTGAGGCGCTGGAGTCGCTGCGGAAAGCTCAGGGCCTACAAGGTGGGAGGCCGCGGCGATTGGCGATATCGGAAACAGGACGTTTTGGCCTTCCTATATGATACGAGCTACACCGATTCAAGAGGTCAAGGCCAGAGGGAGGTGATAGGGATGATCAAAGCCTAGGCCAAGCTTTTTCTCTGGCAGCCTGTAGTGCCACGAGCAGGCTGTGCTGGGCAGTGGCATCAAACTGATAAGGAGGAATAAGGATGTTGAAAAGATTAGCAAAGACAATGCGCAGGGACGAGAGAGGCATCACCGGCCTGGAGACGGCGATCATCCTGATTGCCTTCGTGGTTGTGGCCTCCGTATTTGCGTACACCGTGCTGTCAGCTGGTATATTCTCGTCCCAGAAGGGGCAGGAGGCGGTCTATACCGGGCTGCAAACTGCGAGGTCCACGCTGGAACTGAAAGGCGATGTAGTGGCTCATAGTAACGGTACCGCCGTTGATCAACTGGTGGTCTGCATGGCCACTGCTTTGAATGGCGAGAAAATCGACATGACAGACCCGTCGGGTAATGAGAATGTAGTTGTTGTCTCCTATGCCAGTAAGGACAAACGCACCGACGACCTGAGCTGGACTGCGGCACAACTGGGCAAGGGTAATGGCGACGCTATGCTGGACCCCGGCGAGACATTCGAGATGACGATAGACCTGACAGGGGCCGGCGAAGCCATAGGGACCTATCACACCTTCGATGTAGAGATTAAGCCGCCTGTCGGCAGCGTGCTCGTTGTCGAGAGGACAACCCCTGCTGCCCTTGATCCCTACATGATACTGAACTAAGGGTCGGGCTATCGGAATCGGGTATAGATTAAGGAAACAGACAAGAAAGTAAAAGGAGGTAAGCGAGATGCTTAAAGGATTGAACAAGGGCCTGCGCCGGGATGAGAGAGGCATCACTGGACTGGAGACGGCGATCATACTGATTGCCTTCGTGGTTGTGGCATCCGTGTTCGCCTACACAGTGTTGTCGGCAGGCATATTCTCGTCCCAGAAAGGCCAGGAAGCGGTCTACGCAGGGCTATCGGAAACCAGGGCGACTATGGAGACCAAGGGAAGCATGTTTGCCTATGGCAATACCAGTGGAAATACTAGCACTGTTGATGCGGTATCCTTCACGCTGACCAACGCGATGAAGGGGCAGGCTATTGACCTTACACCGAACACCGGCAATGGCACCGCCGTCACCGTGATCAGCTACACCGACAAAAATCAGCATGAAGCTGAGTTGCCATGGACTGTCACCTGGATAGGCAAGAACAACAGCGACAACCTGCTGGAGCAGGATGAGCAGGCTGTAATAAGGGTAGACTTAACAGGCCTGGGAACCAGTCCTGGAGTTTACGACATATTCACCATTGAGGTGAAGCCTGTGACCGGTGCGTCCCTGATCCTGAACCGGACATTGCCCGCCAGGATTGATCCTGTAATGGACCTTCACTAAAAATAAAGTGGGCCGAAGATGAAAGAGGTCGCTGACGGCGGGGCGGCGACTCCGCCCTGTCAGCGACCTCGATGGCATAAAAAACAGGGGTGGCAGCATGGAAGAACAAAGAATAAAGACTCTGGAAGAGGAATTCAAGGTACTCAAGAACCAGATTAAAGCGGTCCTGCTGGACATCAAGGAGCAGTTGGCTACCGGCGGCGGGAGTGGGCCGGGAGCTCCTCAGTGGGCGAGTGTCAGCGCGGCAATTCCTCAGGCAGAAAACAATGTCAAAGTTGTGCCTGAGCCTCCCTCGGGTGAGCCTGGATTCGCAGAAAAGGGTCCCAGCGCCGGGACTGCCGAGAAGGCTGAGCCTGATTTTGACGCTGTGATGAACCGCAGCGGCGTGGCAGGGGCTGCCGGGAGGAGCACCGACGGTGAGGGACGTGTGGACCTGCTGACTGTATCTGTGCTGTCGCAATGGCTGGCCCGGGCTGCTGCATCTGTAAGCAAGGCGCAGATATGCAAGCTGGTGGAGATATATGATATAACCGGCAATCTGCCGCCCAGGCTGAAGCAGGTTATCCTGCTGCTGGCAGACCTCTATGGCAATGGCAGCCATGCCGAAGAGGATGAAAATGTACCGGCGACGGCAAGCATGCAACTGCTGATAGAGCTCGACAGCCTTCTGCGCTACCGCACGGGGGCGCTTGAGTCTGTTGTCCTGTCAATGCTTCTCGATAAGGGGCAGAAGAGCAGAAGGAGCGGCTAGCCATGGATAAAGTGCTAAGCACCATATTATTGGTGGTTGCAGCAGTGGTATGCGTTGTACTGGTGATCAACGCTGTGTATCCTGCTATAACCAGCTCCAGCGGGGCGCTGAGCAGCGTTTCCGCCAGCATGAACGAGCGCATAAAAAGTCAGGTCAAGATCATCAACGCTACAGGTGAGCTGGACAAGAACGGGAACTGGCAGGATACAAATTCCAATGGCTACTTCGATGTGTTTGTATGGGTGAAGAATATCGGCACTGTATCTATCGACGACGTGACCCATTGTGATGTCTTCCTCAGCGGTAACAATACTATCTGGACATGGATACCCTACGTCGACTACGCCGGGAGCGAATTCCCACGGTGGAGCTACGTGCTGGGTAATAGCACCGAGTGGGGCATAGCAACTACCTTGATGATTGAGATAAGCTATGACAGCTCTCTGCCGTCAGGACAATACAATGTCAAGGTTATGATCCCTAATGGTGTGTCTGATGAATACGATTTCAGTATGTGACTGCGATGAGCAATGCAATTGTAGCACTGGTTGTTATAGCGTTAATGTTGACGGCGGCTTTGACCTGGTCACAGACCGCTTACACTTCGTTTGACTCTGTCTCTCAGGCATTGAAGCAAACGACGCAGACAACTCAGGAGGTGTTAAGGACTGATATTAAGATAGTCGATGCTCAAACGCAGGGTGGTTTTGTGGAGGTATCTGTTCTTAATGAAGGCGAGGTGCACCTCGCCCAATTTGCTGAATGGGATGTGCTGGTCCAGTACTATGATTCCAGCAGCGGTTATCACATCAGCGATCTCACGTATACTGAAAACTCAAGCCCCGGTGATGGCCAGTGGAGTATCGTCGGTATATATACGGACGAAAGTATGGGACAAAAGGAGATTTTCGAGCCCGGCATACTGGATCCGGGTGAGGTAATGTTGATGAGGTTAGGACTTGCTCCGCAGCCCGGTGCGGGCACTACTAACTTTATTACTGTGTCCAGCGCCAATGGAGTGTCAACTTCAGCGCAATTTAATGGTTAGGAGGACTTAAATGAGAACAGGTTCAGATAGCGATCCCAGAATAATCTCTACAGGGAATGATGAGCTGGACAAGAAGATTGGCGGCGGGATACCGCTGAGGTCCCTCAGCCTTGTGGAAGGACAGCCCGATTCAGGCAAATCGGTGCTCACCCAGCAAATGGTCTGGGGCTCGCTGAAAAAGGGGTGTAGCGCCGTGGTCTTCACCACAGAGAACACGGTGAAGAGCCTGGTGACTCAGATGCAGAGCCTGAACCTGGATATCATGGACTATCTCCTCCTCTCCCGATTATGGATATATCCTATAGACACCAAGAAAACGAGGCGGAGTCTGACCACAGGCTTATTGCCCATGCTTGAGACCTATGCTAACAAAGGCCTGGATATGGCGATAATCGACTCCATCACTTACTACGTGACCCATGCTTCCATGGAGGAAGTGCTCTCCTTCTTCGAAGAGTGTAAGAGGCTTTCCAGCAGAGGGATGGGCATTATCTGCGTGGCGCATTCGTATGCCTTCGATGAAAACGCCATGGTCAGGCTGGGGTCGATGTGTGACGTTCACTTGAGACTGCGCATAGAGACCATGGGGAGCAAGATGATAAAAATTCTGGAGGTGGCCAAGGTACGAGGCGCTGAGCTCAACACAGGGAATATCATTTCCTTCGATGTCGAGCCCAACTGGGGTATCAGGGTGATACCGTATTCTAAGGCCAAGGCTTAGGGGTTGCCATGCCCAAGATAATTTTGCCCTTTAGCGGCCAGGGCGAGGGAGGGTCTCCCCAGAACAGCATGTCTGAGGGAGACCTCTTACAGTTGTTGCCCGAAGAGTTGCAGGAAGCTTGTAAGCAGAACAAGCATCTTATGGACTATCTGCGTATGATTCCTGTCAATGAGATCGGCGTACCGGGATACTACACCAAGCTCACACGGACACAGAGTGACCTGCCGCAAAAAAACCTCATTTACAAGATATCGGACAATATTTACGTCCATGTTTACTCCGAGCCCGGCGGCGGCAGGCCTATCTATATCCCCATAGAGCCAAGTCTAACGCAGGATATGAGCCAGGTGTTGCCCGAGGTGGAGAGTAAACTGGTCGATGTAGCCGGCGGAATGAGCATGGCTGAATCAGATGCAGAGAGAAAAGAAGCCATTCTGAAATTGATAGATATGGTGTGTGTGGTACCTCGGAACGGCTCTACTCATTCTCTGTCTAATGCCAAAGATAGCAAGGACGGCGGCGGCAACGGGGGCAAGGTTGCTACCAAGGCTAAGGTGCAGGTTACCCCCGAACAGCTCGAAGCCCTGAAGTACATCATCGTCAGGGACAAGGTGGGAATGGGCACTATAGATGTGATGATTAAAGATACGCATATAGAAGACATTAGTTGCAGCGGGTTGGGGGCCATATTTCTGGAGCACAAGATTTTCAAGGGCGTTAAATCAGCTATAACCTTCGAAACTCATGAGGACCTGGATGATTTCGTGTTGCGCCTTTCCGAGCAGATAAAGAGGCCTGTGACATTGCGCAATCCTATAGTAGATGCCACCCTGCCGGATGGCTCGCGTATAAATATAGTCTTTGGCAGGGAGGTCTCGCGGCGCGGCAGCAACTTTACTATCAGAAAGTTCAGTGAGACTCCGCTCAGCATAATCGAGCTTATCGAGTTCGGAAGCATAAGCTACGAGATGGCGGCCTATCTTTCTGTGGTTATCGAGGATGGCATGAATCTGTTTGTCGTAGGAGAGACGGCATCAGGCAAAACTACACTGCTCAACGCTGTCACTACATTTATCCCGCTGAGCCACAAGATAGTCAGCATCGAGGATACGCCTGAGCTTCAGGTACCTCAT
>Ga0172364_10000748_pt1 | contig 23940 bp, 22 predicted proteins | sample LakKivSesite10cm_FD_114545 | JGI IMG/M metagenome (GOLD analysis project Ga0172364, IMG submission 114545) | Sediment microbial communities from Lake Kivu, Rwanda - Sediment site 10cm | ecosystem: Environmental > Aquatic > Freshwater > Lake > Sediment | place: Rwanda: Western Province, Lake... | reverse complement strand
TTATTCTGAATAAATTTTATAGGTATGAACAATATTGAAGTATTAAGTTTAGAATAAGATTAGAACCAAGTGGTGCAAAGTATAATGATTATACTACACCGGAGGGTTAAAAGCCCAGGCGGAGAGGTTCCACTCTGAGAGATGGAATTTTTGAAGCCTGGGTTTTTTATTTGGCTATAATCTTACTAGATTCGTAAGTTAGAATAGGGATGAGGAGGTGAACAATAATAAAGAAGATGGACAAAGAAGTTGCTATCATAATGGCCAGCTTGTCTGATCAAGAAGCGATGAATAAGGCAGTGGACATACTGAATGAATTAGGTATTTCTTATGAGATAAAAGTTCTTTCCGCACATCGAACTCCTGATTTATTATTAGAATATATTGATCAGATTGAAAAGAGAGGATTTAAAATTATCATTGCTGGAGCAGGAGGTGCCGCTCACCTTCCTGGAGTGATTGCCTCTAGAACAATTTTACCGGTCATTGGAGTACCCATGGAAACAAAAAGCTTGGGAGGGCTTGACTCTTTATTATCTATAGTACAGATGCCTGCAGGTATTCCAGTGGCTACTGTAGGAATAGGAAATGCCAGGAATGCAGGACTTATGGCTGCACATATTTTAGCTATAGAAAATTCTGAAGTTAGAAAGAAACTTAAGGATTATCGAGGAAATATGGTTAAAGAGATAAAAAATATTTCGATTTCCTGAAATAGAAAAATTAAAAAGATTTTATAGACTGGAAAGGAATTATTAATGGTCAATCATCAACAAGAAGAAAGAAATTTAAAAAATATTCTTAAGAAAAATAACCTTAATGAGGTCGAATATAAAAAAATTGTAGAAACTTTAAAGAGGGAACCAAACGATGTCGAGCTGGGTCTTTATTCAGCTATGTGGTCAGAACACTGTAGTTATAAGAGTTCAAAACCATTATTGAGTATTTTACCTACCCAAGCAGAATGGATTATTTTTGGACCAGGAGAGAATGCTGGAGCCATTGACATTGGAGAAGGTTTAGCTTTAGTAATGAAGATTGAAAGCCATAACCATCCTTCAGCTATTGATCCTTTCCATGGGGCAGCTACTGGTTCAGGAGGAGTGGTGAGGGATATTCTAGCTATGGGAGCTCGCCCTATTGCTCTCTTAGGTTCACTTCGCTTTGGTAATTTAGAGGATCCTTACGTAAAATATTTAGTTGAAAAAGTTACAGAAGGTTTAGCCTTTTATGGAAATGGTATCGAAGTTCCAATTATTAGTGGAGAAACTTATTTTTTAGATTGTTATCGGGATAATCCTTTGGTAAATGCCATGTGTATTGGCTTAGTAAAAAAGGAAGATATTGTAGTAGCTGTAGCTAAAGGGGTGGACAATCTAGTGATTTTAGCTGGAGAGAAGACTAGTAGAGATGGGGTGGGTAGCGCAAGTTTTGCCTCCCAAGAATTAGAAGGAGAGAAACAGAAGATAGAATATCCTCTTATTCCTCAGGGTAATCCGTTTTTAGAGAAAAAACTAATTGAAGCCTGTTTGGAAGTAGTGCAAAAAAAGCTCACCGTGGGAATGCAGGATTTGGGAGCGGCTGGGCTGGTCTGCTCAACCTGCGAAATGGCGAGCAAAGGAGATTGCGGAATAGAGCTTGATTTATCTTTAGTTCATCGAAAGGAAGAAGAGATAACTCCCAAAGAAATCATGCTTTCAGAAACTCAGGAAAGGATGTTATTAATTGCTGAAAAAGAGAAAAAAGAAGAGATTGGGAAAATATTTGAAAAATATGGTGTAGATTATACCGTAATTGGGAAGGTAACTTCTGACGGGATTTTACGATTAAAAGAAGGAGAAAAAATAGTAGGAGAAGTCCCTGCAAAATCTTTAGCGGAAGGTGTTCCTATCCGTTATTATCAGGGTAGAATTTTAGATAAATGGAAAGAAATACAAAGATTAGATCTGGAGAGCATCCCCTTACCAGAGGATTATAATCAAGTATTATTAAAAATACTAGCTTCTCCAAATATTTGCAGTAAGGAGTGGATATATAAAGATAATAAGAAAATTAGCGTAGATGGAACTGAAGTTATTATGTTCCCAGGGGATGATGCTGGAGCTATAAAGATTAAAGGTAGTAAAAGAGGTTTTGCTTTTACTGTAGATGGTAATGGAAGATATTGTTATCTTCAACCCTTTACTGGAGGAGAAATTGCCGTGGGGGAAGCTGCTCGGAATCTTTCTTGTAAAGGGGCTCTACCTTTGGCGGTAACGGATAATCTTAATTTTGGAAATCCGGAAAAAGAAGAGATATTCTGGCAATTAGAAGAAGCAGTAAAAGGAATTAGCGAGGCCTGTGCAGCATTAGAAATTCCAGTTATTAGTGGTAATGTTAGTTTGTACAATGAGATTAATGGAGAAGCCATTTATCCGACTCCGATAATTGGCATGGCTGGAATTATTGAAGATTGTGATCAATTTTGCTCCATGTCCTTTAAGAAGGAAGGGGATTTAATTGTTTTAATCGGAAGAAATAGAGAAGAATTAGGGGGAAGTGAATATTTAAAACTTTTTCATAATCTAGAAAGGGGATTACCACCCCAGATGGACTTAACCTTAGAAAAATTAGTTCAGGATACCTGCAGGGAAAGTATTCAGGCTGGCCTAATCTCTTCAGCACATGATTGTGCTGAAGGAGGGTTGGCAGTAGCTTTAGCCGAATGTTGTCTGGGCGGAAAAATAGGAGCAGAAATAGAATTGGAGAGCAATCAGATTAGAAATGATGCTCTACTTTTTGGTGAAACTCAGTCAAGAATTATAGTTTCTCTAAATGAAAAGAAATTATCTTCTTTACAGGAAATTGCTCATAAATATGAAGTGCCCCTTCAGGTGTTAGGAAGAATGAAAGGGGATTTTTTAAAAATTAATAATTTAATTAATATAGAAGTCGAAAAACTAAGAAAAGCTTGGGAAAGGAATAAAGATTGATGCGGGAAGAATGTGGGATATTTGGAATTATTAGCAAAGATGGTTTGGTTGATGTTACTCAGATAACCTATCTTTCGTTATATGCTCTTCAGCATCGGGGACAGGAGAGTGCAGGGATTGCCGTTTCTGATGGAAAGAAATTATTGGTCTATAAAGATTTAGGATTGGTTTCAGAGGTATTTAATGAAGAAAGATTAATATCTTTAGAAGGTGATTGTGCCATTGGACAGGTGAGGTATTCGATTAATAGTGTGAATACTTGGGAAAATAGCCAGCCTCTTTTAGCAAAGTTTAAAGGGGGAATTTTTTCTTTGGCTCATAATGGTAGCTTGACCAATCTGGAAGAATTGAAATTAAAATTGGCAGGGAAAAATATTCAAAGTAATTCTTGTACAGATGGCGAAATAATCTGTAATTTAATAAAGACTACCCCTCAAGAAGACATTGAAGAAAACCTTAAGGTAGTAGCTCGTCAATTAAAGGGGGCTTTTTCAATGATAATAATGACGGAAGATAAACTGATAGGGCTAAAAGATCCTTTCGGTTTTCGCCCACTTGCCCTAGGAAAAATGAAAAGTTCCTATATATTTTCTTCTGAAACCTGTGCCTTTAACCTTATTGGAGCTCAATTAATCAGAGAATTAGAACCAGGTGAAATAGTGATGATAGACCGAGAGAGCATAAAATCAAACAAGATAATTTCTACTAATCAAAGAAGGGCTTTTTGTATGTTTGAATTTATTTATTTTGCTCGTCCAGATAGCAATATCTATGGTGAAAATGTGGCTTTATGCCGTCAGAGGATGGGTCAGATATTAGCCCAGGAATACCCTGTAGAAGCAGATATAGTTGTCCCGATACCAGATTCGGGAATTTCTGCTGCCATCGGTTATGCGATTCAATCAGGTATTCCTTATGAGGAGGGATTAATAAAAAATCGCTATATTGGCAGGACCTTCATTCAACCGGGACAGTTAATTCGCGATTTGGGGGTAAGGATTAAACTTTCTCCTCTTCAGGAGATACTGTGGGATAAAAGAGTGGTTTTAGTAGATGATTCAATAGTCAGAGGTACTACTATCCAAAAGATTGTAAGGCTAGTGCGCCAAGCTGGAGCCAGAGAAGTTCACATTCGAATAAGCTCGCCACCAGTTAGATGGCCCTGTTTTTATGGAATAGATACTCCTAATCAAAAGGATTTATGGGCAGCAAATCATAATCAGGAAGAAATAAAAAAATGGTTAGGAGCGGATACCCTTGGTTATATCAGTATAGAAGGGTTATGTAGTGTTTTTAAGAAAATTTCTGTTAATGATTTCTGTTTAGCTTGCTTTAATGGAGAGTATCCAGTATAAAAACCAATATGTTTATAGTAAATGTATTAAATAATATATATAGGGGGAGAAGAAAGCAAGACTAGTTATATTTTATTTATCTTATTAGTTTAAGAATAGATTAGAGAAAGGGGAAAGGAAAATTTTATAAATGGGTATATCTTATAAAGACGCTGGAGTGGATATCCATCTAGCTAATCGAATATTGAAAGAAATAAAACCACTGATTAGAGATACTTCTATCTCAGGCGTAATAGGTGAAATTGGTGGATTTAGTGGATTATTCGATCTATCCGGTCAACATTGTAATGAACCAGTATTAGTATCCAGTACTGATGGGGTGGGAACTAAATTAAAAATTGCTTTTGCGTTGAATAAACATGATACAGTAGGTCTAGATTTAGTAGCTATGTCGGTTAATGATATTATTACCTGTGGAGCTAAGCCTTTATTTTTTCTAGACTACATTTCTACAGGCAAGATATCTAAACAAGTGGTGATCAATATAATTGAAGGAATAGTGGAAGGATGTAAGATAGCTGGGTGTGCCTTATTAGGTGGAGAGACTGCGGAAATGCCGAGTCTTTATAAAGATGGAGAGTATGATTTAGCAGGTTTTGTTCTGGGAATGGTGGAAAGAAGCAAAATAATAGATGGTAGAAATATTAGTCCAGGAGATGTAGTTATTGGGATTTCTTCCAGTGGGCTACATAGTAATGGTTTTTCTCTGGTGAGGAAGGTTTTATTGAAGGATAAAGGATACAGCTTAGAAGATAGGTTGCCTGGTTGTGGAAAGACCTTAGGAGAAGAATTACTTACTCCCACCAGGATATATATAAGACCAGTATTACATTTATTAGAAAAATATGAAATACTGGGTATAGCCCATATTACTGGTGGAGGTTTAGTGGAAAATATCCCCCGGATTTTGCCAGAAGGGATTTCTGTAAGGATTAATAAAGAAAGCTGGCCCAAACCTTCGATTTTTTCTTTGCTGCAAAAGGAGGGAGAAATATCCGAGGAGGAAATGTTTTTAGTCTTTAATATGGGGATAGGAATGGTTTTAATAGCGCATTCAGGGGAAACTGCAGCAATCTTGAATACACTAAAGGAATTAGATTACCAATCATATATCATTGGCGAAGTAATCAAAGGAAAAAGAAAAGTCATAATGTAAAAAAAGGTGCCTGGCACCTTTTTTTACATTATGAGAGGAGAAAAGGCAATGATTAATATTGGGGTGTTAGTTTCGGGCAGAGGAACTAATCTGCAGGCCATAATAGATGCCACCAAGGAAGGCAAGGTTGAGGGGAAGATTACCATTGTGATTAGCGATAACCAAGATGCCTATGCTTTAAAGAGAGCAAGAGAAAATAACCTTGAAACTCGCTATATAGATTTTAAAAGTTTTAAAACCCGAGAAGATTATGATAAAAAGATAGAAGAATATTTAAGAGAGAAAGATGTAGATTTGGTAGTTCTCGCAGGGTATATGAAAATTTTAAGTCCTTATTTTATTAAGGTATTTCAAAATAGAATTATCAATATTCATCCTGCTCTACTTCCATCTTTCCCGGGATTGCATGCTCAGAGACAAGCCATAGAATATGGAGTGAAAATTTCGGGATGCACTGTTCATTTTGTAGATAAAGAGATAGATGCTGGCCCTATTATTTTACAGAAAGCTGTAGAAGTAAGTGATATGGATAATGAAAAATCTTTAGAAGAAAAAATTCTTCAAGAAGAACATCAAATTTTAATTCAGGCAATTCAATTATTTGCCCAGGGAAGATTGATTATTAAAGGGAGAAGAGTTCTTATAAAAGAACTAGATTAAAAAATGAAGATATTGGTAATAGGTAGTGGCGGTAGAGAACATGCTCTAATATGGAAACTCAAACAAAGTGCGAAAGTTTCCCAGGTTTATTGCGCTCCGGGTAATGCTGGAATTTCAAGAATAGCATCGTGTCTGGAAATTAACTTGGAAAATATTCCTGCTTTAGTAGATTTTGCCAGAAAGGAGAAGATTGATTTTACAATAGTTGGACCAGAATTACCTTTAGCGGAGGGGATAGTAAATGATTTTATTCAAGAGGGTTTGAAGATAATTGGACCTACCAGGGAAGCAGCAGAAATTGAATCGAGTAAGGTTTTTGCCAAATATTTGATGAAAAAATATAATCTCCCGACTGCAAATTATGCAGCATTTAATGATCTAGAAAAGGCACTAATATTTTTACGTGATCAAAATTTCCCCCTGGTAATAAAAGCGGATGGATTAGCGGCAGGGAAGGGAGTATTTATAGTAGAGAATTGGTTACAAGCGAGTGAAGTCTTAAATTCTTTAATGAAACAAAAAAAATTTGGCCATGCAGGTAATCAAGTGGTTATTGAGGAATTTTTGAGGGGGGAAGAGGTTTCTATTCTTTCATTTTGTGATGGCAAAACGGTTGTACCAATGGTGTCTTCTCAGGATTATAAAAAGATAGAAGAAAATGACCAGGGATTAAATACCGGTGGAATGGGGGCATATTCTCCTTGCCCTTTTTATAATGAGAAGTTAAATCAAATAGTTTTAGAAAAAATATTAAAGCCCATCTTGCGAGGATTAAAAGAAGAAGGAAGAGAATATAAAGGAATTCTTTATGCTGGTATAATTTTAACTAAAGATGGACCAAAAGTTTTAGAGTTTAATGCGCGCTTTGGAGATCCAGAGACTCAAGTCGTATTACCGAGGCTGAAGACAGATTTAATGGACATATTTGAAGCTATAATTGAGGGGAATCTGGATAGGATTAAGATTGAATGGAAAGAGAATGCGACTGTATGTGTGGTGGTTGCTTCTAAGGGCTATCCAGAAAAATACTTTACCGGGGAAGCAATTGCTGGTTTAGAAAAGTTAGATGGAATGAACAACCTTATGGTTTTTCATGCCGGTACCAAGCTACAAGAAGATAAGGTTGTAACTGCCGGGGGAAGAGTTTTAGGGGTAGCTGCCTGGGATGAGAGTATCTTTAAAGCAAGAAACCGAGTATATGAGGGGATAAAGGAAGTTAATTTTAGAAATATGTATTACCGAAAGGATATTGCCTTAAAAGCTATTTTGTAAATAATAAAAGAGGAGAAAAAGATAGATGACCAAAATAAAACGTGCTCTGATTAGTGTATCTGACAAAGTAGGAATTATTGAGTTTGTTAAGGGTCTAGAAAAAATGAGGATAGAAATTATTTCTACTGAAGGGACAGCAAAATTATTAGCCGGATCCGGATTAAAGGTAAAACTTATTTCTGAGATAACCAATTTTCCTGAAATATTAGATGGACGAGTAAAGACTCTTCATCCTGTAATTTTTGCAGGTATACTGGCTCGAAGTGATAATCTCACTCATCAAGAACAATTATCAGCTCATCAGATTATCCCTATAGATCTGGTAGTAGTCAACCTATATCCCTTTCAAAAGACGGTCTCTCGAGAAGGGATAGAATTGGAAGAAGCAATTGAGCATATAGATATTGGAGGTCCTTCTCTCTTGAGGGCTGCAGCTAAGAATTATCAGGATGTAGCTGTGGTAATCAATCCTCAGGATTACCCCATAATTTTAAAAGAACTAGAGAAGAATCAAGGAGAACTGTCTTTAGAGACAAGAAAAAAGTTAGCGCTCAAGGTATTTGAACATACTTCACACTACGATAGCGTCATTACTTCTTATTTAAAGAGGAGGTTCTTTAAAGAATCGATAGATTTCCCCAATAATTTTAATTTAGCGGGAGAGAAGGTTTTTGACCTGCGCTATGGAGAAAATCCTCATCAATCTGCTTCTTTCTATAGAGAAGTGTTTGTGGAGGAAGCTAATCTTGGAACAATGGAGCAGTTAGGTGGTAAAGAATTATCCTACAATAATTTAGTCGACCTGGGGGCGGCCTTAGAGATAATTAAAGATTTTCCTGAACCCACTGTGGTCTTTATAAAACATACTAACCCCTGTGGTTTAGCCAGTGCCTCCACCATAGAGAGGGCTTATCGCAAAGCTTATCAAGGGGATCCTGTTTCTGCCTATGGAAGTATCATAGGGATAAATAGGATAGTTCGGCAAGGATTGGCAGTCTTAATTAATGAAACTCCTTTTGTAGAGGCAATTGTGGCTCCCGATTTTCAGGATAAAGCTCTAAATATTTTGAAGCAGAAAAAGAATCGGCGTATGATTAAAGTAGGTGATCTAAGAAGAAGGGATTCTTTTTTAAAAGATATTCAAAGAGTACCAGGTGGATTTTTGGTTCAAGAGAGGAATCTTAAAGAAATTAGTTGCCAAGATTTAGTAGTAGTAACCAGAAGAGAACCAACTCCGAAAGAATTAGAAGAACTTTTGTTTGCCTGGAAAGTAGTTAAGCATGTCAAATCCAATGCTATTGTTTTAACTAAGAAAAAACAAACCATAGGCATTGGAGCAGGTCAGATGAGCCGTTTAGATGCTGTAAAACTAGCAATTACAAAATCAGAAGAACGTTCCAAGGGCGCATACCTGGCCTCCGATGCTTTCTTTCCCTTTAGGGATAATATAGATGAGGCAGCTAAAGGTGGTATAAAAGCTATTATCCAACCTGGTGGCTCAATTCGAGATGAAGAAGTCATTGAGGCAGCCAATGAGCATAATCTGTCCATGGTATTTACTGGAATAAGATTCTTTAAACATTAGTCGATAATAAATTTTGAGATATAATTTTAAAGATTAGAAACTATAAATATCTTACTTAGTAAGGAGGATTTTATATGCCTGTAAATAGAACCTTTGAAGAAATAAATTGTAAAATCAAGAAAAAAGAAGTGGTAGTTCTAACCGCAGAGGAAATAATACCTTTAGTTGAAGAAAGAGGCATAAAAAAAGCAACAGAAGAGATAGATGTAGTTACTACAGGCACGTTTGGTCCCATGTGTTCATCAGGAGCAATAATTAACTTTGGCCATAGCGATCCTCCTATTAGAATGAAAAAGATATGGCTTAATGATGTAGAGGCATATGCAGGATTAGCAGCGGTTGATGCTTATATAGGTGCTACTCAGCTTTCCGAAAGTAAAAATATAGAATATGGAGGAGCTCATGTAATTGAAGATTTTATTTCAGGTAAGCAAATTAAATTAAAAGCTCTATCACCTGGTACCGATTGTTATCCTAGAAGAGAAATAGAAACTTATATAAATAAAGAAAGCGTGAATCAAGCTATTTTATTTAATCCTAGAAATAGTTATCAAAACTATAATGTAGCGATTAATACTTCTCAAAGAAAGTTATATACCTATATGGGTATTTTACTACCGGAAATGGGTAATGCCAATTATTCTACCAGTGGTCAATTAAGTCCTTTGTTTAATGACCCTTATTTTATGACTATTGGTATCGGGACTAGAATTTTTTTGGGAGGAGCTCAGGGATATATTATATGGGAGGGAACACAGTTTTTTCCTCAATCCTTAAACATAGAAAAGGGAAGAATTGTTCACCGCGGTGGTACACTAGCAGTAATTGGAAATTTAAAAGAAATGAGTTCTGAATATATTCGTGCAGCTGTTTTTAAAGGTTATGGAGTTAGTTTATATGTGGGAATTGGGATACCCATTCCAATTCTTAACGAAGAAATAATGAAGTGTGTACTGATAAAAGATGAGGATATTTATACAGAAATAATTGATTATAGTATCCCGAGGTTAGAAAGACCATCCTTAGGATGGGTAAATTATAAGCAGCTTAGAGAAGGGAAAATAATAGTAAAAGGAAAAGAAGTTCCCACTTCTTCTCTTTCTAGTTATGCTAAAGCCAGAGAAATAGCTCAAAGGTTAAAAGAAGAAATATTAAAAGCAAATTTTTTTTTACAGAAACCGATTCAAACATTTTCCCAGGAGGGAGTTGCCTTAAAAAAGTTACTGGGAATTCATTAAGATTGATATTTTAGAAAATACTACAAATATTAGGAACTAATAAAAATCTACTTTGCAGTCAATTATTTTTCAATACAAGGAGTAAAAAATGACAAAAAAGAAGGTAATACTTACTTTTTCTCCTATTAATGTAGAAAAACCAATAACATTTCAATTGGTTAAAAATTATGACTGTGAATATTTTACAAGCTAAGTTTAAACCTAATTTAGGGGGTAAGTTGGTATTAGAAATTAGAGGAGAGAAAGGGAAGATAGACAAAGGACTAAATTTTGTAAGGCAACTAGGGGTAGGAGTAGAACTTTTAGAACAAGAAGTTTTATGGGATAGGGAAAGATGCATTGATTGTGGAGCCTGCATTTCCATTTGTCCAACTGGAGTATTATGTCTGGATAAAGTTACTTTTAAATTGAATTTTAATTATAATAAATGTATTGTATGTGGTTATTGTGTGGAGGCTTGTCCGCTTGGAGCAATTAAAATTATTTTTTAAATATTCCAATAGTAAAAAGTTAGATATTTTAATGATGTAGAGCAGTTATAGACCATATTTTGTACAAGGCAAAGAGAAAAGAGGAGAAATTTTACTATTAATAATAAAAGCATGGATTATCAAGAGAGAACATATCGTAATTTAATTCAGGATAAGGATTTGGTTTCTTTTCAAATATTGGAAGAAGAAAGCGATTTATTTATAAGATCAACTCAGAATTTAAAATTTTTTGCTCAGCAGGCTCTTTCCTTTTTTAGAAGGCAAATAAAAGATTATATTGCTAAACATCCTTTGTTTAAGGAAATTCTTTTCCCTTATCCTATAGATAAATCTGCTCCTGAAATAATACAATCTATGCTTACAGCTGCCAGTCAATGTAATGTTGGACCAATGGCTGCGGTTGCGGGAGCAATAGCTGAGTTTATGGGTCGAGAACTTTTAAAATATTCCGAAGAACTTATAATAGAAAATGGCGGAGATATTTTCTTAAAGAGTAATAAGATTAGAAAGGTCAGTATTTTTGCTGGTAATTCTCCGTTGAGCCAAAAAATTATTTTAGAAATAGATTCAAAGAAGGATTATATAGGAATATGTACCTCTTCAGGAACAGTGGGGCCATCTTTAAGCTTTGGATTAGCAGATGCGGTAACGGTGATTGCCCCTTCCATTTCTCTCGCAGATGCAGCGGCTACCGTAATAGGTAATAAAATAAAAAAAAAGGAAGATATTAAGGATGGTTTAATTTTTGCGCAGAGTATAGGAGGATTAAAGGGAGTAGTAATATTGATAAGGAATAAAATAGGTATGTGGGGTGAAATTAATTTATCTTTTTAAAGCATATTCCATTTTTATTAAATTTTTTTAAGTTTAATTTTAATGTTTCAAATTAATGTTATTAACTATTATAAGATATGGGAGTATACTTATGATTAGAGAATAAAAAGATAGTACTCATCTAAATATTTCCCCTTAGTAGCATTATAGAAAAAATTTTGGGTTAATATTTTTACTAATAAAATTTTTAACTGATTTATAGCGGGAGCTGGAAATTAATGTCTTAAAAGATTTATTTTTATAGGAGGAGAAAAATATGCGTAGTGATGCTGTAAAGAAAGGTGTTCTTCGAGCCCCTCACCGTTCTCTTTTTAAGGCTTTAGGAATAACTGATGAAGAAATGAGAAAACCTTTTATTGGTATTGCTCAAGCAGCTAATGAAATTATTCCCGGGCATCTTCACCTGCGCAATATTGCTCAAGCGGTTAAAGATGGTGTTAGAATGGAGGGAGGGGTTCCCTTTGAATTTTCTACCATTGGGATTTGTGATGGAATAGCAATGAATCATGAAGGAATGAAGTATTCTTTACCCAGTAGAGAATTGATTGCTGATTCCATTGAAGTAATGGTTAGGGCTCATGCTTTTGATGCTTTAGTTTTAATTCCCAATTGCGATAAGATAATTCCAGGGATGATTATGGGAGCCATTCGGCTTAATATTCCTACCATAATAATAAGTGGTGGACCTATGTTAGCGGGTGTTTATCAGGGGAAGAATATCGGTTTAAGTAATGTCTTTGAAGCAGTAGGGAAATTTCAGACTGGCATTATAGATAACCAGCAATTGAAAGAGGTTGAGGATTATGCCTGTCCAGGGATCGGTTCCTGTGCGGGTCTTTATACAGCAAATTCTATGAATATTTGGGCAGAAGCTGCCGGGATTGCTCTTCCCGGTAATGGGACTATACCCGCAGTGGAGGCGAGAAGAATTAGATTGGCTAAGTGCACTGGAATAAAAATTATGGAATTACTGAAAAAGAATATTAAAATTTTAGATCTCCTTACTGTAGAATCTATCACCAATGCTCTTGCTGTGGAGATGGCCTTAGGTGGTTCCTCTAATACCATCCTTCATACTTTGGCAATTGCCCATGAAGCGAATATTACTTTAACTATTGATCATATTAATGAACTAGCTGAAAAAGTGCCTCAACTTTGTAGTTTATCTCCAGCAGGGAATTATTATCTTCAGGATCTGGATAGAGCTGGCGGTATTTCTGCCCTATTAAAGGAGTTAGGCAGAAAAAAATTAATTAGCCTAAAAGAGGTTACAGTAAGCGGCAAGAGTGTCGGTGAAAATATTAAAAATACCCACATATTAGATCAAGAAGTAATCAGAAGCATAGATAATCCTTATAGCCAGAAGGGAGGCATTATCTTTTTAAGGGGCAATCTTGCTCCTCAAGGGGCAGTGGTGAAGAGATCAGCAGTTCATCCCGATATGTTAAAGCATAAAGGTCCTGCTAGGGTGTTTGAGTCAGAAGAAGAATGCACCAGAGCAATTTTACAAGGTAGAATTAATAAAGGAGATATTGTGGTAATCCGCAATGAGGGACCAAAAGGAGGGCCGGGAATGAGAGAGATGTTAACTCCCACTTCTGCCATTGCAGGTATGGGTCTGGATAAGGAGGTAGCATTAATTACAGATGGACGTTTTTCGGGAGCTACCCGGGGTGCATCTATCGGGCATATTTCTCCTGAAGCAGCAGCGGGAGGGCCTTTAGCTATTGTTAAAGAGGGAGATATAATTAATATCAATATCTCTCAAAAGAGATTAGATTTAGTTTTGGATGAAAAAGAGATAAAGGAAAGATTACGTAATTGGAAATTATCTCGTCCCAAAATTAAGTCAGGATATTTAAAATTTTATGCTAATTCAGTAGGTTCGCCAGATAAAGGAGCAGTAAGAGAGATTAAGTGATTATTGGAGAATAAAGATGGCGAAAAGATAATACTCATAAATGAAGAAGTTAGCATATAACTGGTAAAAAAGGAAGGGAAAATTAAAATAACCTGTTGATCAGCCAAATACTGAATACATATATATGATATCCAAGTCCAATAAAGAAGTCGTTGGGCTTTATGACGAAGAATTATAGATAAAAAACAACCAGAAAAATTTTGGGTGATGTTTAATTTTTTTATGAGATATGAAATATATTAAAATAATTAAAGATTTCAAATTAAATTTAAATATAGACGTAGCCGAAGTTTTACGATATCAGGGTTGTAAACTGAATAAAGAGAGTGAAATCTCACAAAACGTTATGCGGATTGTGGAGGAGGAAATTAGGCATGGCTATGAGCTTTTCGTACCCCAGGGCATTTATCGTTTATTAGAAATTTATAGATTTATTTCCCCGCAAAGGGTAGAATTGAAAGATGGATATATTTTTAAATTTCCCGAAAGAATGACAAGATTATTAAAACTTGCTGATCACTTGCTGTTAGGTATAGTGACTATAGGTGATTTATTAGAAAAAGAAGTGTCTAATCTTATTTCCCGGAAAGAGTTTCCCCGTGCCCTAGCTTTAGATGCGGTTGGTACGGTAGCAGTGGAGGATTTAAGCCGAAAGATTCGCGAGTTGGCCAGTCAAGAAATAAAAAAATATGGTTTTAACCCAAGTACACATTTCTCACCAGGTTACGATGGTTGGGATATCACCCAACAAAAAATAATCTTTGACCTTATTCCTGCCGACCAGATTGGAGTAATCTTAACCGAAGGTTGTATGATGTTTCCTAGGAAGTCATTATCCTGGCTCATAGGAGCTGTACCAGTCATCCAGAAAGAAAAGATCAATTCTCTCAGTAGTGATGAGTCTTATCATTGCAAAAGATGCAAATTAAAATCCTGCCAGTTTCGTTTAGATAGTCATCAAAAATAACTGCCCTGAATTTACAATTGGAATAGGATAGATATTCTATTTTTTAAGATATCTTAAATCTAATTTGTCTTTTTTGATATTTTGAAAATACTCCTTTATATCTATTCCAGAAAAAAGAGAGAAACAATATTAGAACGTCAAAATTATTTAATTAAATGTTTGTTAAAGCTAATAATATAATTTCTTGGCTATTATTTTTTATTTATAATCAAGAGTTTAAGCTATAATTTATGTGAAAGTAGAGTAAGATAACTTGTAATAATACACCGAAAATTTCTTTAATGAATAGGAGAACATCAAGAATATTCAGGAGGAAAACTTCAAGATAATCCAGCTAACTGGTGAACTAATAAAGAAAATTTGGTAAGAGGCACTCTTGAAAGATAAAGATAGATACTTATTAAAAGAAGTGGGAGAGCATAAGGCCCGGATCTAGAAAGAAGAGCTGGGATTCACTTACCTTAATCCATCTAAACTACTTCCGACATCATCAACCAATCTGATTTACAGTTAATCAACAAATATTAGTAACCCTATTATAAAATAATCAGCATTTCCCCTAAATAAAGAGTCTGGTCTGAGGTATGTATGTCCCAGAATCACGGAGATTAATGAGGCAAGGCAGACCGTGAGTAGAGATATGAGAATTCTATAAAAGTATAAAGATTTAGAAAAAGAGGTTGATCTCTCAAGAGAGATTAAACAAAGGGAAGAAGAAGTAAAAAATAAGGAGGAATTGGTGCTAACTTGGCTCTACAGTAAAATTGGAATTACTCACCTTGTCCATTGACAAGCTATCAACTATTTTAATATAATATAAAATACAATTAATCTAATATACAATATAACATTAAAAACCATTGATTTCTAAAAAGTTTTATAGGGTATGCTATTATTTTTGAAATAATTTTAAGCTTGACAGGTTATTCTAGAGATGATAAAAGGAGGAATTTTTTACTGAAAAAGAAAATAAGAAATTATGTAAATATTAAATATAATATTATAAGTTAAAAGCCTACGGTAATTCCCGCAAATAATAGTATTTTACCTGGATAAGCTTTTTAAGCGAAAAATTGAATATTTTCAATCTTGTCTTACGGGATATTTTTCACTTTTTTGGTAGTGACTAAAAAATGCAATTTATAAGCGGGTGAATAAATTTTAAAGGATTCATATCGAAAACTTATGCATCATGAATTTTAAGCCTAAATAATCTTTATTTACTTTGAATTAAAATTTTTTCTGTTATCATATAAACACTTAATTCATAATTAAATTAACTGAAAAATATTTTCTAAGACAAGGAGGTGAATATCAGAAATATTGAATAATTTTTATAATTATCTGTAAATTTTTAAAGGGGTATAAGGATACCTAAAAACTAAAAAATAATATTGGAGGTAATAGTGAAAATTTTTTAGATGCAATTAAGCAAGCTAACCAAAAATATCACCTGACTGGAAAAACAATTGCTATTAATAGTACTATAAGAGGAATAGATTTATTGGAACTCAAAGATTAACTATCGGCTAAATTTGTCAATGGACACGATATATTGGAAATACTAAGAGTGAAAAAGGATAAAAGTGAAGTAGAAAAATTAAGGAGGGCTGCCCAGATAGCTGATGAGGTGGTAGGAGAGACCATCGCTTATATTAATCTCGGTATGACCGAAAAAGATATCAAAAAGAAGATAGAGGAATTATTTATCCAAAGGGGATTTAACCTCGCCTTTGATCCCATTGTCGCCTCCGGTTCCAATAGTTCTATGCCTCATTATTTTGATGATTCTCGGATAATTGAGGAAGAAGATATCCTTATTTTAGATTTAGGCTGTCAATATGAAGGTTATTGTTCTGATATATCCAGAACTGTTTTTTGTGGGGAAAATTTCAGAGGAACAGAAGAAGGTCTATAATATTATCCTGCGAGCTAATAAAGCCGCCGAAGAAAGGGCTAGAGCAGGAGTAAGTGCAGAAGAGGTGGATAAAGTAGCACGAGAGATATCATTACCCAAGCAGGTTATGGCCAGTACTTCCTCAACAGAACCGAACACGGCATTGGTGTCAGTGTGCATGAAGCACCCTACATCAGGACTGGCAATAAACAGGTCTTAGAGCAAGGAATGTCCTTTAGCATAGAGCCTGGTATATATTTAAGAAATAGATTCGGTATGCGTATTGAAGATATAGTAGTAATTGGGGAAAAGGAGCCTGATATCCTGAATAATTTTTCGAAAGAGATTATTGTGATTAAATAGATATTTTTGTTTTTCAAGCTTACCCCATCTTTGAACTATTCCATAGATAAGATAAGAAAATATTTCTTTAACATGTTTAGTACCATAGGAGTGAAAGGTTTAAGCCAAAAGATTCGCGAGTTAGCCCGCTAAAAAATTAGCCCCGAAACAAGATAATTGAACTGCCCAAAAGGTAAATATGTGATCTTCTTAGAATTTCACCTGTTATTATTTTTGGTTTCCGCAAAAATTCTTATTAAAATTTCAGAATTTTTTCTGATTAAGTAATTTTAGGTTAAAAAGATCTTTTGAATTTAAGAACTGATTTAAGAAAAATGTGTAAGATATTCGGATGAATAATAAAAATAGAAAGTGAATTTAAAAATTTGACTTTTTAAGTCCTAATGGATATAATTTTTGTAGTAATATTGTCTTACAATATATAAAATATAAATAATTTAACTAAAATTATAAAAGTTTGCAATTATAAAGGAAAAGGAGTAGTGAATAAACATTTTTAATAAGATTAAAACCCAAAAATTGTATGTTAAAATTATTGAGCAAATTAGAGATCTTATTAAAGAAGGAAAATTAAAACCTGGTGATAAACTTCCCCCCGAACAAGAATTAGCTGAACAATTTGGCATCTCCCGACCCTCCGTAAGAGAGGCCATGAGTGCTTTAGAGATATTAGGCATCACAGAAAGACGGGTAGGGAAAGGGAATTTTATAAAAGATACCAATTCATTTTCTATCTTCAATGAAGCAGAAATTCTTGAGCTCGAACAAGAGGAGAGCCCTTTTGAATTATTAGAAGCAAGAAAAGTTTTAGAGACAGAGTTAGCTGGTTTAGCTAGTCAAAAGGGTTCACCAGAAGACATCACTGCTATTGAAATTGCCTTAAGTAAGATGAAGGAAGCACTAGGAAATATACCCAAAATGATGGAAATGGATCGGGAGTTTCATATCAATATTGCTAAAGCTGCCCATAATAATTTGTTATTTTCTGTCATGCTCAATATGAGTGATCTTTTAAAGGAAAGATTATGGGTTAATATGAAAGAAAAGACCTGGAGCCTTCCTGGCTATCCTGAAAAATACTTAAAAGAGCATTCTGCCATATTAGAAGCTATAAAGGGAAAAGATGAAAAAGCTGCTCGTAAAGCAATGTATTTCCATTTAGCCGGAGTAGAAGGAGATATGCTAAAAGAATATGAATAATCTGGAGTATTTAAACAAGGAGAAAAGTTATGCAAGAGTCAATGTATAAGTTCATGAAGGTGGGCATCATTCATTTCATGGCTTACCCTCAAGTCATGAAAGGGGAAGGACCTATCCTGGAAACTTTGCAGAAGATTGCCGAAGATGATTTTTTTACTGCGGTGGAAGTGACCTGGATAAAGGATTCCGAGGTGCGCAAAAAGGTAAGAGATTTATTAGAAGCCAGTCATCTCTCAGTAGCTTACGGAGCTCAGCCCAGATTGTTAGTTAACAAACTGAATATTAATTCCTTTGATGAAGAAGAGAGAAAAAGGGCGGTTCAACAGATAAAAGAGGGTATTGATGAAGCTTATGAATTGGGAGCAAAAGGATTAGGTTTTTTGAGTGGGAAGGATCCTGGTGAAAAAATGAGAGAACAAGCTCTTGAACTTCTAATATCTTCTACTAAAGAAATTTGCGCTTATGCACACTCTAAAGGGAATCTAATGATTGCCTTGGAAGTCTTTGATCAGGAAATTGATAAGAGATGTCTAATTGGTCCAACTAATTTAGCTCAAAGATATGCTAAGGAGGTCAGGAAGGAGTTTAATAATTTTGGCCTGATGGTTGACTTATCTCATCTTCCCCTCTTAGGCGAGTCGGCACGAGAGGCTATCTTACCAATTAAAGATTTTTTGGTGCATACCCATATGGGTAATTGTATTATGAAGGATAAGAACCAGGTGGGTTATGGAGATGAACATCCCCGTTTTGGGATTAAGGGTGGAGAAAATGATGTGGCAGAGCTCACTGAATATTTAAGAGTACTGCTGAACATTGGTTATTTAAATCCAGATCATCCTCCGTTTTTGAGTTTTGAAGTCAAACCCTTACCTGGCGAATCTTCTGAGGTAATTATTGCCAATGCCAAGAGAACCTTAAGGGAAGCCTGGGCAAAGGTGTAAGTAAATATGTTAAATAATAAAGAATTATGACTTTATTTATTATAAAAAAAAGTGAGATTTTTATTTTAGATTTCAAAGTTAGAAAGATTTAGTAACTTATAAATTAGTTAAAAATAAATTTTTAGAATTTAAATAGTTAAGGGGGGTGAGAGATGAGAGATGGAATAGAGAAAGACAGATATGGTAGAAATTTATTTAGTAAAGTATAATCTGATAATATTTTTTGGAGGAAATAAAAATGAGAAAGTTGTTTATATTAATTATGATAATTATGTTAAGTTTTTTTCTTATTAGTACATTAATAGACGCAAAAATAATAATAAGACTTTCTACAACCTTTGGAGAGGAGCACATTGATACTAAAGTTTCTCGAACCTTTAAAAGTTTAGTAGAAGAAATGACTGATAAAATAGAAGTTCAAGTTTTTCCTTCTTGCCAATTAGGCTCTGAGGATGAAATTCCGCAACAAATAGCTTCTAATTCACTGGAAATGCAAGCAGATGGTTTTATGATACTAGACGCTTATGCTAATGATTACGGCTATTTTGATACATGTTATGTATGGAATAATTACGATCATTGGCTAAACACTTGGAATGGTGAAATAGGAGAAGCCGCGAGAAGAAAACTTGCTGAAGTAGCTAATTCTGAATACTTGGGTGTTTATTATGTTGGCACTCGACATACTACTTCTAATAAGCCATTAACTAAAGTGGAAGATTTTCAAGGTTTAAAGATAAGAGTTCCCATGATTCCAGCCTGGGTAGAAACCTGGAAAGGTCTGGGGGCAAATCCCATTCCTATCTCTTTAACTGAATTATTTATGGCCCTTCAAACTGGTACCGCAGAAGCTTCCGAGGGACCGGCCGGACAAATATTAACTTATAAGCTTTATGAAGTTCAAAAGTACTATACTTTAACTAGTCACGCCATACAAGCTGGTGATTTTGTAATCAGTAAAAAGTTTTTCGATGGATTAGATCCGGAATTGCAAAAGATACTTAAAGAAGCTGGAAGTAAAGCTTGTGAATGGGGTACCAAAACATCAATAGAGTTAGAAAAACAACAGATTGCTGAATTAGAATCAAAAGGTATGAAGATAATGACCATAGATACAAAAGTATTGCAAGAAAAAGCAGCCGCAGCACTGAATATTTTATTTACCAGAGATTGGACCACCGCAAGCTTAGATCGAATCATGTCTTTTGCTAAATAAAGGATAAAAATTTAAGAAAATAAATTAGTAATTGTCAAAAATATTTTCTTTTAGAGCAGCCAAATTTATTGGCTGCTCTAAAAGATATCAGAGGGATCTATGTTAAGTAAAATTTTAAAATATTTATTAGTTTTTATGTTTGTCATACTAGTTATTACAGTACTCTTGCAAGTATTTAGTCGATACACATTGGCAGTTGCTATTCCGTGGACCGAAGATGGTGCGCGCTTAATTTTAATTGCTATAACTTTTTTAGGTGCTGCCGTAGCCTTAAGAGATGGTGAACATGTTGCAATTAACTTTTTATTTAAAAGAATACCATTAAAACATAGAAGATATGTTAATATACTTTTTAACGGAGCAATTTTATTTTTTTTATTTTTTTTCATTAAAGGTAGCATAGAAATGACTATTAAAAATTGGGTTCTTCCAGTAGTGTCTTTTCCCAGATTAAAAATTGGTTATATTTACCTATTTCTTCCAATTAGTGCTTCACTTATGGTGTATTTTCTTATTTTAAAAATTATAAATGATATTAATAATATAAAAAGTAATCATCTAATTAGATAGATAATATTCAAAAATTTCAGGGAGAAAGAAATGTCATTCTTATTCATTATATTTCTGGTAGTTTTGCTTTTTATCGGTATACCAGTAGCTTTTTCAACAAGTATTACTCCTTTAATTATAATGATTATCGAAAAAGGAAATTTCAATATTGATACAGCTATTATTTCGACAAAAATGTTTTCTGGTATAAACAAATTTACTCTTCTCGCTATTCCATTATTTTTATTGGCAGGTAGATTAATGAATGTCGGAGGTATGACCGATAAGATATTTAAATTTGCAGATGTGTTGATTGGTCATTGGAAGGGAGGTATGGGGCATACTAATATATTGGCCAGTGTTATCTTTGCAGGAATGACTGGATCCGCGCTTTCTGATGCAGCTGGCTTGGGGATGATCGAACTTAAAGCCATGAGAGATGCGGGTTATGATGATGATTTTGCCCTTGCTATTACCGGTGCTTCATCGCTAATTGGACCGATTATTCCTCCAAGTATTGCCGCGGTTATTTATGCTGTCTTAGCAGGTGCTTCTATTGGGAAAGTATTGATTGCGGGAATAATTCCTGGATTACTAATGGCTATTATGTTAATGATTATGGTAACTTTTTATGTTAGGAAAAAAAATTATCCTACTAGAAAGCGGGCATCTTTTTCTGAAATTCTACATAGTTTTCGGGATTCTATTTTAGAATTAATAACCCCTCTTATCATTATAGGAGGTATGTTAAGTGGATTTTTTACCGCCACTGAGGCGGCTGCTATTGCCGTGTTATATACCTTTATTATTGGTACTTTTGTTTATAAAGCGTTTAATTTAAATAACCTGATTGAAGTTCTTTATGAAACTGCTAAGGATACCGCTTGTATTATGTTTATAATGGCAGCAGCATCATTTTATGGTTGGTTATTAATTAGATCACGAATTCCTATAATAGTATTAGAATTTCTTACCTCTCTTACTCAAAATAGATTAATTATTTTATTTATTATTAACTTATTTTTATTATTTATTGGTTGTTTTATGGAAACCATCGCAGCTTTAAGTATTGTAGTTCCAATTTTAGTTCCAGTACTTTCAAAATTTCAAATAGACCCAGTTCATTTCGGAGTCATTATTATTTTAAATTTAGTAATTGGTCTTTTAACTCCCCCTTTCGGTGAAGTTCTTTTTGTACTGCATAAAATCAGTAAAGTTCCTTTAGAGAGAATTATAAAATGTATTTTACCTTTTCTTATTCCCTTATTAATTACTTTATTATTGATTATTATTTTCCCCCCCATAGTGACCTGGTTGCCATCGATAGCCTTTGTTAGGTAGAGTAATTAAAATTATTGGTAAATGACAAGTTTTTTAAGAAGTTCTTAGCTTGGAAAAATATGAATAGATTTAAGGAGTAGAAACAAAATTGTAATCTTTCTATTTTGATAAATTTTTCAATATTTTGTAAAGTAGTAAAATTAAGTGAAGACCCATTGATTATTTCACTAAAAATTGTAAATTTTAAAATGAAAAGAAAAAGTTATATTTATCTATAAAGAAGAGATTAAAACAAGGAGAAGTCAAGATAATTAAGTAAAAATAAAAATTATCAGAGTGTTTTATAAGAGGAGTGAAAAATTAAATGACTCCCAGAGAAAGAGTGTTAGCCACTTTGAACCATGAACAACCTGATAGGGTTCCAAAAAGTTCAAGATATTCTCCGGCAATTCTTAAAAAATTCAATGATGAGGTTGGAGCTAATATTCCAGATAGATTTCTTCAACAAGATGGCATTAAAAATGGTTTAATTGCCAATGAAATACTAGAAGAGCAAGGAATTATTACTTTTGAAGATTACTTTAATATTGAATTTCGCCATGTTGAGTTTAAATTTCAGCAAAAAATAAATGATTTTCTTGCTTATCATAGTAATCTACCAAAAGATGCTAAGATTGATGAATGGGGCGTTGCTGAAATACCCGGTAAGTCTGAACATTATATTGAAATGAGGTCTCCTTTATCTGAAATTAAGAATATTGAAGAAATAAAAAAATATCCCTGGCCAGATCCAGTTAATGATTGTTGCCAAGATCATTTAGATAAACTAACCAAGGAATGGCAAAAAAAGGGGTATGTGGTAGCAGGATTAATGCAGATGACCATCTTTGAACAAGCCTGGTATATGCGGGGATTGGAGAATTTATTAATAGATATGATGGATAATAATATTATTGCAAAGCATCTATTAGATAAGATTACAGAGATAAAAGTCACCATGGCTCGTCGATATGCAGAAGCAGGAGTTGATATAATAAGACTAGGCGATGACATAGGAACTCAGAGAGGATTACTAATGAGTAAAGAATTATGGTGCAGATGGCTCAAGCCACGTTTATTAGAAGTAATTACCGCAGCACGGAGCATTAAACCAGATATATTTATATTTTATCATACAGATGGCAAGGTTGACCCAATAATACCAGAGTTAATTGAAATAGGGATTAATATTCTCAACCCTGTACAACCGGAGTGTATGAATGTTTATGAATTGCATAGAGAATATGGAAAATATCTAACGTTCTGGGGTACGATTGGAACCCAGACTACCTTACCATTTGCTACGGTTAAAGAAATAAAGGAATTAGTTCGAGAACGAATTGAAAAGATCGGACGTTTTGGAGGATTGATATTGGGTCCAACACATACTATACAGCCAGATGTACCTTGGAAGAATGTAGTAGCTTTATTTAAGGCTATAAATGAGTATAAAATAATTTAATCTAATTATTGTTGGTGACTGATTCTTTTGTTTTTGAAAAATAATATTTATAGTTTTCAGATAAAAAGCATAATTCAATAAACTTAATTAGAAACTATTCATTTTAAAAATAAATTTATTCAAGTTTTTTTTCTGCATAATTTAAATATTTTTTGTAAAAATAAATTTGATAAAGAGGGTGATTTAATGCCAATTTTAGATTCTAAAACCGGAAAGGTTAAAAAAGATTATAATCTAGTTCAATTATTGGATAAAGCAAAAGAGATGAGGGCTTATAATATGGTAGCCCTTACTGCTGCTGGTTCCGGTCACACTGGAGGGACCCTTTCTATTATGGATATAGTAGCAGTCTTATATCTGAAACATATCAGACATGATCCAGCTAATCCAGAATGGGAAGACCGTGATCGGGTCTTCTGGTCTGTTGGACATAAAGCTCCCGCCCTGTATATAGCTCTGGGAATGGCGGGCTATTTTCCCATTGATGAGGTAGTAAAATTAAGAAAGCTCTGGTCTGGTTTTGAGGGACACCCCAATC
>Ga0172364_10000746_pt1 | contig 23960 bp, 17 predicted proteins | sample LakKivSesite10cm_FD_114545 | JGI IMG/M metagenome (GOLD analysis project Ga0172364, IMG submission 114545) | Sediment microbial communities from Lake Kivu, Rwanda - Sediment site 10cm | ecosystem: Environmental > Aquatic > Freshwater > Lake > Sediment | place: Rwanda: Western Province, Lake... | reverse complement strand
GGAATGCCCCAGCGTGTGGATGGGCGCATGTTCTACATGGCGACACCGGAATACTTCGGTGTCTATGCGAAACGGTTTATCGAGACAGGAGCTCGGATTGTCGGTGGGTGCTGCGGAACCACTCCCGAACATATAAAAAAGATGGCCGAAGCCATTCTTCAAAAACAGGGAAGGATTGCCGTACAAATTCAAGTCAAGACGCGGACACGTGCAGAAGTGTCTATCCTTCAGGAGGAAGTACCTCAAAAAGAAAAATCGCAGCTGGCCAGTAAAATCGCACAAGGCGACTACGTCACTTTGGTAGAGATGATCTCCCCACGCGGCAAGAACATTGAAAAGCAACTGGATTCTGCCCAAAAATTGAAATCCGAAGGGATTGATGCGATCAATATCCCGGACGGTCCAAGAGCATCTGCCCGAATGAACGGCCTGGCTTTGGCGGTATTGCTTCAAAATCACGCAGGAATAGAAACAGTGATGCATTACACGTGCAGGGATCGGAATCTTTTGGGAATACAATCCGATCTTCTGGGCGCCTCTGTATTGGGTGTTCGCAACATACTTGCCATTACAGGAGATCCTCCTCTCATGGGGGATTATCCGCAATCCACGGCTGTTTTCGACATAGATTCCATTGGTTTAACCCATATTCTGCACAATTTGAACCACGGATTGGATATTGGCAATAAGCACATTGGTGAACCGACAGGTTTTTTCATTGGTGTCGGCGTGGATCCCAATAGCATGAATCTTACCAGAGAAATACAGCGGTTTCACGGAAAAGTGGCTGCAGGGGCTGAATTTGCCATAACGCAGCCGGTATTTGATTTGGACGCCCTGAAACGATTCATTGAAAAAGTAAAAGATTTTCGGATTCCTTTTATTGTCGGTATTTGGCCCCTGGCAAGCCTTCGGAATGCGGAGTTTATGAAATACGAAGTTCCCGGAGTCACGGTACCCGACTCGATTATTCGGCGAATGGAAAAATTTGATGCCAAGGACGACCAACTGAAAGTTGGGATCGAAATAGCGCAAGAGATGGCAAGTCATGTTCGAAAAATCTCTCACGGAATTCAGATCAGCGCTCCCCTGGGACGGTATGAAGTGGCCCTTGAAGTCGCGAAAATCGTGCAAAAAGAACTTGACAATAGAAAATAAATTTTGGAAATTTTACGATCTAATTTTATTCATTTTAAATTGGAGGCACAAATGACCGAACGTCTACTTTTTGAACTCAGCTCGGAAGGCCGCAAAGGCTATTCTCTTCCTATTCTGGATGTTCCTGAAGTTCCCGTGAATACTCTTCTTCCGAAGAAATATCAACGAAACGAACCCCCTTCTTTGCCTGAATTGAGTGAACTGGAAGTGATGCGCCATTTCATACACCTTTCGGTTCTTAACCATCATGTGGATAAAGGGTTCTATCCCTTGGGTTCATGCACCATGAAGTACAATCCAAAGATCAATGAGAATTTGGCAAGGTTGGACGGATTCGCTTTTACACATCCTTTTCAAGAAGAAGCGGACGTTCCGGGCGTCCTTCAGATTATGGGAGAACTCGGGGAATATCTCAAAGCGATTGCCGGCATGGACGGCATCACCCTGCAGCCTGCTGCCGGTGCGCACGGTGAAATGACAGGGATCAAAATCATGCGTGCGTATCATGAAGATCGGGGCAATCCGCGGCAAAAAATTATTTTGCCCGACTCTGCGCATGGCACCAATCCAGCAAATGCCACAATTTCCGGTTATCATACCGTACAAGTAAAATCCACACCCGAAGGTTTGGTGGATATTGATGATTTAAAGGCACACCTGGATCAGGACGTGGCAGGATTCATGCTTACCAATCCCAATACGCTGGGTCTGTTTGAATCTCAGGTTATGAAAATTGCTCGCCTTGTGCACGATGTGGGTGCCCTTCTCTACATGGATGGGGCAAATCTCAATGCTCTTTTAGGGATTGTACGACCCGGAGACATCGGTTTTGATATCGTCCATTTTAATCTGCACAAGACATTTTCCACTCCGCACGGTGGAGGAGGGCCGGGCAGCGGTCCTGTCGGAGTGAAATCCCATTTGATTGACTATCTTCCAACCCCATTGGTGGTTCGTACAAAAGACGGTTTTACCTTAGACCATAAGCGGCCGAAGTCCATAGGAAAACTTCAGGGATTTTATGGAAATTTTGGAGTCATGCTCAAAGCCTATGTATACATACGTATGCTGGGTGGTCCGGGATTGCGAAAAGCAAGCCAGAATGCCATTCTCAATGCCAATTATCTCATGCGCATATTGGAAAAACACTTCTTATTACCACACAAGCAGCACGCCATGCACGAGTTTGTACTTTCTGGAGATTGGCAGAAAGCCAAGGGCGTGAAGACACTGGACATTGCAAAAAGACTTTTGGACTTCGGGTTGCATGCGCCGACAGTCTATTTCCCTCTCATTGTACACGAAGCAATCATGATCGAACCCACAGAAACCGAATCCAAAGAATCACTGGATGCGTTTGCGGATGCCATGATTACCATTGCCAGGGAAGTAAATGAAAATCCGGATGCCATTTTGAATGCGCCGTCCACAACGCCCGTTTCACGGTTGGATGAAGGCCAGGCAGCTCGAAATCTGGACGTCAAATATTCAAAGAAAAACTGAACACAGAGTGGAATCGCTCGAATCAAAAAGTGTATCTATGCCCGTAACAAAACAGGATCACATTCTGATCGTCGAGGATGAAACGAACAGCAGGTTTTTATTGAAAACCTATCTGAATTCGGAAGGGTATGACGTCAAAATGGCCCGAAACGGGGAAGAAGCGTTGAAGATGGTCGCAGAAGATCCACCGAGTGCGATCGTTCTGGATATTCTTCTGCCCAAAATGAACGGATACGAAGTTTGTAAGATTCTGAAACATTCCATAAATACGAGTTTTATCCCCATCATTTTGGTCACTGCACTTCGTGGAAAAGAGGAAAGAATCCAAGGCATTGAAGCGGGAGCAGACGATTTTATCAACAAACCGTTCGATCGTGTGGAGCTTTTGACACGGATTAAATCTTTGCTGCGAATCAAGGCCCTTCATGAGGCGTTGGAACAAAAAGTAGAGGAGCTGGAGAAAGCGAAATTAAAACTCCGAAAAATGGCAGTGACCGACGGACTCACGGGTCTCTACAATTACCGTGTTTTCAGACGACAGCTTCGTTTCGAAATATCCAGATCCAAACGGTTCAACTTTCCTTTTTCTCTTTTGATGATGGATATTGACCATTTCAAAGCGTACAACGACCGCTTCGGACATCCCAAGGGGGATATGGTTCTTAAGCGCTTTGCACGCCTTGTTTATGAAAACATACGGGAGGTGGACATTCTGGCCAGGTATGGAGGCGAAGAGTTTGTTCTCATCCTTCCTGGTACGGATAAAAAATCAGCACGCATTGTTGCAGAAAAGCTGAGACGGTTGGTAGAACAAACATCCTTTCCAATGGCGGAAAAACTCCCAAATGGAAGGGTAACCATAAGTGTAGGGGTTGCATCTTTTCCCCAGGATACGCAGGATGAGGGGGAACTGATACGCCTCATGGATAAAGCCCTTTATCAGGCAAAGAACAACGGACGAAACCGCACCGCTGTTATAAATTCCTAGATGATGCGGATGAGGTAAATAACCGATTGTATAATTTTGTCCGTTGATGGTTTGAAATTTTGTTTATACCAAAAGTATGAGGTGATTTTTGTCACCCATGGCAAAAAGTAAATTTTTAAGCTATCCAACCTTTTGGAAGGTATGTATTGGTTTTATTGTTTTTTCTTTGGCTAGTGTGGCTTTTTTCCAATTTTTACCAAGTCAACTCTCCGATACCCGTTCAAAGACAACGTACGAGAATGCGATTTTGAACCGCGCACAGGAGTTGTCCCGTCGTTTTGAAGATCGTTTTTTATTTTCCAATGTCAATGAACTGAAAGCACTGTCCGACCTGTTGCCCTTGCAAAGTACCCAAGTGGAAAGCTATCTGGAAAACTGGCAGGAAAAACGAAATGACATCCTTTGCGTGTCTCTTTGGTTGAAAGAGAAAAAATGGCCTGTCCGTGTTGTCCGTAGAGGATTCTGGAGTGATCCGAAGATCCAGAAAATTTCACCTGCGGATCGTCAAATCCTTTTTGATTTTCTTTTTCTGAAGGACAACGTGTTTCGATCTGAGAAGCAACCTTGGGTTGTGGGTCAACTATTGCCCAAAAATGTGCTTGGGAATCCCATTCTTACGCTTGGACTGTCTTTAGAAGGGAAAGGGAATTTTGAATCTCTGGTCGCTAAAATTAGTCTTTCAGGAATGGATACTTTTTTAAAAGAAAGTCTTCTGGAAGGAGAAGAACTGAGTGTCGTGGATTCGGTGGGGAGTGTTCTTGTTTCCACAGGAACGGTTCCTTTTGTTCCGGATTCCACTTACGCTGAAACCGACCGAGTTATCTGGAATGCGAACCAGGGTTCGGTGCGTTTGCATTTGACTCATTTACCGTGGACGATTTGTTTCAGTAAAAAAACAGCCTTTCAGCCCGGGAAGCAACTCTGGATAGAGAATCCTCGGCTCACTTTTTTTCTTGGATGGCTTCTGATTATTCTTATTCTTGGAATGTGTATCGCTGTCTGGATTGACCGTCCTCTGAGAAAATTGATTCGAACCGCAGCGGAAATGGCGAGAGGTAATTTTTCTCTGAGGATTCCTTTCCAACGAAATCGGGAAATAAATAAATTTGCCAAACTTTTGAACTATATGATGGAGGAGATGGATCGCCTTCAAAAAATGGATGTCGGGGATATAATCAACGAAAAAAACAAAACAGAAGCGATTCTCCGAAACATCGCAGACGGCGTTGTCGTTACCGATGCGCAAGATCGTATTTGGGTGATCAACTCGGTTGTTGAGAAATGGTTCGGAGTGAATGAGCACGATGCAAATAAAAAGCCCATTCGGGAATGTATTAAAAATCAACCATTGATATCGTTGCTTCAAGAAGTAAAAGATGGCAAGCATCACAGCGTAACGGAATTTGCATTCCAGATGCCGGGTGAGAAAGAAAAAGTATTTCAAGCCCATGCGGCACGCATGCATAGTCGTGGAGATCGTTTTCTGGGTGTGGTAACTGTCATTCGTGATATCACCACTGAGAAAGAAGCAGATCGCATCAAAACCGAACTGGTCTCCATGGTGGCGCATGAGTTAAAATCTCCTCTCACCTCGATCTATGGTTTTAGCGAACTTTTGCTGGAATCGGATCTCAAAGATCCTCAGGCAAAAGAATACGCCCAAGTGATCATGACAGAATCTTCGCGACTCACAGATTTGGTAAATAAATTTCTCGATCTTTCACGGTTGGAAGAGGGACGGACGGAAATTCGGATGCATCCTTTTGACCTTCGTCAGGTGATAGCGAAAATTGTCGAAACATACAAAAGTCAAGCTGAAAAGAAAGAAATTCGTGTTATTGCTGAAATTTCCGATAATCTTCCGCCGGCTCTTGGAGATTCGGACATGATTGAACAGGTTCTTGTAAATCTGTTCAGCAATGCCGTGAAATACAGCCCGAACCGTTCAAAGATTGGAATTGAGGCGCAAGAACAAGACAATGAACTCATCGTCAGTGTTATTGACAACGGGTACGGTATTCCTGCGGAAGCCCTTCCAAAGATTTTTGATAAATTTTTCCGTGTTGTCAATTCGGAAGAGGACCACGAAGTGGAAGGATCGGGATTGGGTTTAGCCTTGGCCAAAGAAATCGTCGAAAGGCATGGCGGAAAAATTAAAGTAAACAGCCGTCTTGGCGTGGGATCGGTTTTTAGTTTTACGCTTTCCAAGGCGGAAATAAAGTGAACGTATTTGAACGGCAGCATTTTTTAAAAATATACTGAACATATCGCTAATCGTATGGATGATTTTTTATTAAATAAAACCATTTTACTTATTGATCCAGATCCTGAAACAGAGTCGTTTTTATGTAAGACCATGGAAGGCACGGACGTGCATATCGTCCGAGTCGGATCAGGAAAAGAAGGAGTAAACGCCCTGCATGAAATCGAACCGGATCTTATTGTGTCGGAATTTGAAACAGAGGATGTGGATGGTCGGGCCTTGTTACGCACGTTGCGTGAGGATCAAAATTTTATACAATTTCGACATACGCCATTTATTCTACTTTCAGAGAAAACGCTACAGACCCAGTATAGTAAAGAATTATTTGATCTAGGCCTGAGAGGATGGTATACGAAGCCATACAGTGCGTGTGAATTCAGAGAAGTCCTAACGAATCTTTTCATGGCTCAAGAGATTATCCAGAAGAGTAGCGAACTGCGACAAGAAGTAAAACGCTCCGAATACCGCTACCGAGATTTATTGGAGAATGCCAACGATTTTATTTTTACTCTGGATTGCGATGGAAAGTTTGTCTATCTGAACAATCGTTTTGCCCCACTGACCGGATGGGATAAAGAGTCTTGGCTTGGAAAGATCTTCTTGGACCTCATTGCTCCAGACGATCGCAATCTTGCCTTTGAACATTATCAAATGGCGCATCAAGGACGTGCCCGAGTATTCGAGGCAAAAATTTTGGGAAAGTTGTCCCAGTCTCCTGTTCTTTCTTTCAACATTACTCCCATCTTAGAACGAGGAAAAATTATTGGCTCCATGGGAATTGCGCGAGACGTCACTGAAAAGAAGAAGATGGAGAAAGAAATTCTTGACTTGAAAAACTTCAATGAGAGTATTATTCAGAGTATGGAAGCCGGTTTGCTTACAACGGATCTGGATGGCCATATTACGTCACTGAATGCAGGAGCAGAACGAATATTGGGATGGAAATCCGAGGAAGTTTTAAAAAAACAGATCCGATCTGTACTCAAACCGGAAGAAGTGAATATTCTGTTTTCGAGTCTTCCGAAACACGGTTCGCTTCCTTACAGCAGGGAAACAGAACTGACTGTGAAGTCAGGAAAGAAAATTGCGATAGGATTTACGGCCACGGATCGGATCGACAATCAAAACAAAAAAGTAGGAATGATTGTCTCCTTCCGGGACATAACTCAGCTTAAGCAAATGCAATCCGAGGTGATTCGAATGGACCGGTTGGCTTCCTTAGGTGTTCTTGCTTCTGGTATTGCTCACGAAATTAAAAATCCGCTTGCTGGAATAAAAACGATGGCTCAGGCTTGTGAAGAAGAATTTTGCGAGGACGATCCGCGAAAAGAATACGTCACTCGCATTGTGCGCCAGGTGAACCGATTGAATGAACTATTAAAAACATTTTTTGAATATGCACGACCAAAACCTCCGGATCGGAAAAAACATGCCTTGTCAGAAATTCTTCATGAGGTCACCAACTTGGTTGCCAAGAAACTATCCAATGCAGGAATTACATACGTAGAAGATTTCACTGCAGATATTCCAGAGGTTATGGTGGATTCACAGCAAATTCAACAAGTTTTTCTCAATCTAATTCTAAACGCGGTAGATGCCATGCCTTCTGGAGGTTTTTTGAAAGTTTCTACAAGAAATATAATAAATCCTGACTCGGGCATTATTCGGCATAAAGGTGAAAAAGACGCCAAGGGTTCTTTTGTTGAGGTTGTTGTTTCGGATACCGGTACCGGGATTCCGATGCAGAATCTGGAAACTATCTTTGATCCCTTTTTCACAACAAAGACCAACGGTATGGGATTGGGACTTTCTATTGTTCACAGAATCATCGAAGAACATCAAGGGGACATTCGTGTTGAAAGCCGGATAGGTCATGGTACATCTTTTACTATCACGTTGCCCACAGGAGTATAAGTTATGGATAATACAAAAATTTTAATTATAGAAGATAATGAGGATATGGCCTTCACGCTTTCGAAGGTTTTAAAAAAAGAAAAGTATAAAGTTTTTACAGCTTCCACTGGAGAAGAGGGTATATCTATTTTTCAGAAAGAACTTATTGATTTGGTGCTCTTGGATCGCAAACTTCCCAAGATGGGAGGGATTGATGTACTTGTTAAAATGAAGGAGATAAATCCAGATATTCTGGTGATTATGATGACTGCCTTAGCGGATATCAAGCCGGCCATTGCGGCCATGAAAGAAGGTGCCTATGATTATCTGATGAAACCCTTTGAACTGGATGAACTCAAAATGGTTGTGACCAAGGCACTCGAGACACACAACCTAAAAAGGGAGGTGGCCAGGTTAAGGCGGGAGCATGAAATTCGATATCCAAACGATGTGATTTATGGTGAGAGTCCAAAAATACGGGAAGTGCGGGATCTCATCCGTATCATTGCGGAAACACCGAAAACATCCGTTTTAATTCAAGGAGAAAGCGGAACGGGGAAAGAGCTTGTAGCCAATGCGATCCACTATTTAAGCCGCAGAGCGAATCAACCGTTCATTAAAATCAACTGCAGTGCCATCCCGGACAATTTATTAGAGAGCGAACTGTTTGGTCACGAAAAGGGAGCCTTTACTGATGCCAAGGTGATGAAGAAGGGTCTCTTCGAAATGGCCAACGGTGGAACCATTTTTTTGGATGAAATATCGAGCATGAAACTCGGCCTTCAGCCAAAAATTCTCAGAGTCATCGAGTCCCACATGTTCAAACGCGTCGGTGGTGTTTCAGATATTAAAATTGACGTTCGGGTCATTGCCGCCACCAATACGGACTTGGCTGCACTGGTCAGCAAAAAGGATTTTAGAGATGATCTTTACTACCGTCTTAAGGTCATGGAGATTATGCTTCCTCCTTTGCGGGAACGAAGAGAGGATATCCAATTATTAACGAAACTTTTTATTCAAGAGTATAATAAAGAGTTCAATCGAAATATACAAAAGATGGATTCCAAGACTGAAGAATTGCTCATGGCCTATCCCTGGCCGGGCAATGTTCGTGAATTAAAAAATGTCGTTGAAAGAGCCATCATTCTTTGCAATAGTGATACATTGCTTCCGGAGCATCTTCCATTGGAATTAAAAAAAGACGGCGAGCCGATTACTTCCGTTCCAACTTCTTTGGGGAAAATTTCTCTGCAGAAAATGGAAAAACATCATATTGTCGAAGTACTTAAACTTGTCAATGGAAATAAGTCACAGGCAGCCAGAATATTGGATATTTCGCGATCAACATTAAGAGAAAAACTAAAAAGCTATCAGATCGATTAGTGCTCTGATTTTGACCACCCTTTGAAGAATTTCTTATATTGCTCAGAAACAGATTTTTTTAAAGTGGAAAACGTTTTCTTTTTCAATTCGAATAATTCTAATAAATACCGTCTATTATCTCCTTTCATTTCCAAGTTATTTTCCCACCTTTTATTCATACATCTCTGGTATGGTATTTGCGAAAACTAATAACGAATAAAGGACTTTTACCTAATTTGGAAAATGCAATGAACTACGACAAGAAACGGATTTTGATTGTTGATGATGAAGAAGATCTGACGTGGAGCATTTCGAAACGACTTACCAAGGAAAAAGATTCTGTGGAAGTCATGTGTGCAAACTCTGGGAATCGCGCTTTAGAAATGCTCGCAAAATACAGAGTTGATCTTATCGTTACTGATATCCGAATGCCTGGTATGGATGGATTGCAGCTTGTGAGAGAAGTAAAGAGTCATTATCCAAAAACTCAAATTATTGTCATGACAGCGTACGGTTCGATGGAAGTAAAGGATGTTCTGGATCGTTGGGGAAGTACGGGGTATATTGAAAAACCATTCGAAATGAACGATCTTCGAAAACTTGTTTTTACCTATTTAGAACGGAATGAAAAATTGGTTTGAGAATCTATCTCAAACATGTTCGAGGGAGAGGAAAGTAGGAATGGTAAAAAACCAACAGGGGACTATACCGAATATATCATCTCTTGCGCAAAATACAATTGATCCATACCATACAATCATACGAGTTTTAGGTACAGGCGGCGCCGGAAACAATACAATTCATCACTTAAAACAGATGAATATCAAAAAAATTGAGACCATTGCTGTCAATACCGATGCACAAGATCTTTTGGAAGTAAAGGCGGATAAAAAAATCCTCATCGGTAGGAACATTACAGGCGGACTGGGTGCAGGCGGAGATCCAGAAATTGGTGAACGGGCTGCGGAAGAGAGTAAAGAAAGTTTAATTGGTGCCCTCGAAGAGACGGATATGTTGTTTTTAACGTGCGGTCTGGGAGGCGGAACAGGAACAGGATCCGCTCCAGTCATTGGTCGCTTGGCTATGGATCAAGGCATTCTCACAACAGCGATTGTCACCATGCCCTTTTCGGAAGAAGGAATTATTCGATGGGAAAACGCCCAAGTAGGACTGGAAAAATTACGAAAAAATGTCGACACACTGATTGTTTTAAAAAATGATCGGCTGATGGAATTGTTTCCAAATTATCCCATATCAAAAGCCTTTCATGCCGGCGATCATCTATTGATCAATTCATTGGTCGGCATTTCGGAATTGATTTTAAAGAAAGGATTGATCAATCTTGATTTTGCAGATGTGAGCATGGTTATGCGTGATGGTCCAAATGCTGTGATTGGCGTGGGAGAGAGCGATTCTGAAAATAGGGTGGAGGAATCTGTTCGAAAAGCAATTACACATCCTATGATGGAAATTGATATTTCCGGAGCACAGAGTGCATTGATTCATATTATGGGCGGCTCCGATATGACACTGAAAGAAGCCAGCGAGGTCGTTAAAGTGGTTGCCAAGCAATTGGATCCCAGTGCAAAAATTATTTGGGGAACCTCCATAGATACAAACCTCAAACATACTATAAAGGTTATGCTCATTGCAAGCGGTTTGCAGAAAAAAGAAACAACAAAAGTGACAGAAAAGTATCGCAGCGCGTCGGATATTGAAAGCATTGGAGAAGAAAGTGAAAAATCGCTTGCAGGCGCAAAGGGATTGGATAATGGGAGAACCATTTTTGATATCAAAGAATCTATTCTTTCCTCCAGTTCGGAAATCTCGACCCAGGTAAAAACTGCCAAACCGGCTACCCGGACCACTTTTGTATTTTACAAAATTTTCGAAGAGGAAGCCATTGGAGATTTAAAACGATTTGATCGAGCGATTCATATTTTAAGAAACAATCCCGATAACCGTCGAGCCCTCTTGGATGCCAAACAATCCTGTAAACTTATCCATGCTTCTGCTCAGATGTTTGGTTTTGACGAAATTGGACATCTCCTTTCCTCCATTGAACAGATATTGATTTGCGCCCAGTCAAAAGAACTGCAATTGACCACGAAAATTCTTGATTCCATCACCTTGGCTATGGAAATGGTAGTGGATCTTATCGAGAATCGGAGCGACGGAAAAGGAGAAACAGGATATATCGTAGATAGATTGAAGGAGTTAAAAGAGGAACAACTCAAATCCTCTCATTCCAACGATGGTTTAATTACTAATTGAATACGTTCTCTTATTTAGGCATCAGGATTCTTGTTCTGATCTATGAAGAAACCCTGATGCCATTTTTACAGTACATGCAAAAAAGTAATGCGGGTTTTGGATAAAAATCGTCCATCGTATCTCTTAAATAATTCTTGACTTTTACTGAAAATGATATTACATTTTCAAACAATTTTGGGCGATTAGCTCAGATGGTTAGAGTGCTTGCTTGACATGCAAGAGGTCACTGGTTCAATTCCAGTATCGCCCACAATTTTTATTTTTTTCACTAAAAAAATTTATCGAATCAAAAGGTAAAAGGAAAATTTCCATATTTGAATCAAATTACGATTACATTCAACGATGGTAAAAATAGGAGTTTCCAAAGCGGCATCACTCTTGCTGAAATCATAAAGGCGACATATCCAAATACCTACCGTAGCGCTGTGGCGGCTGTGCTCAAGGGTCAAATTATCGATTTATCAAAAACCGTTGAGTCGGATGCAACACTTCGAATTTTGACCTGCAGCGAGGCAGAGGGGCTGCAGGTATTTTGGCACAGTGCTTCTCATATCATGGCACAGGCAGTCAAAGCCTTTTATCCAGATGCTATTTTGGGAATTGGACCGTCCATTTCAAACGGTTTTTACTACGATTTCCTCCTCAAGAATTCGCTGAATAGTGATGATCTTCCTAAAATCGAAAAAAAGATGAAGGAAATCATCAAAGCGGACCAACCTTTTATCCGTAACATTCTGAATAAAAAGGAAGCAGTACAACTTTTCCAGAACAGAGGAGAACCGTTCAAAGTGGAACTTCTTGAGGGTATTCCTGATCAAGAAGTTTCTATCTATTCAAATGGGGATTTCATGGATCTTTGCAGAGGACCGCACGTTCCCTCGACAGGATACATATCGCATTTCAAGCTGCTCAACGTTGCTGGGGCCTATTGGCGTGGAGACGAAAGAAATCCTGTTATGCAACGAATCTATGGAGTTGCTTTTCAGGATAAAAAGTCTCTCGAAAAACATCTTCACGTGTTGGAGGAAGCAAAAAATCGGGATCACCGCAAGCTGGCCAAGGAATTGGATCTTTTTAGTTTTAATCCTGAAGGCCCAGGTTTTCCTTTCTGGCATCCAAACGGTTTGATTGTCTACAATGAAATTATCCAATTTATGCGTGAGACATTGACCCGACACGGATACCTGGAAATAAAGACACCTCTCATCCTCAATGAAGAACTTTGGCATCGAAGCGGCCATTGGGACAATTACAAAGAGAATATGTATTTTACCAAAATTGAGGATAAATCCTACGCAGTGAAACCCATGAATTGTCCCGGCGGGCTGATTGTTTACAAAAACCATTCGTATTCCTACAGAGATTTGCCATTAAAACTTTCGGAGATGGGTCTGGTTCACCGACATGAAAAATCAGGAGTTCTTCACGGTCTTTTCCGTGTGCGCCAGTTCACACAAGACGATGCGCACGTTTTCTGCACCCCTGAACAAATGGAAGATGAAATCATCCGTCTTATTGATTTGGTGGATGAAGTGTATCGTGCTTTTGGATACGAAGAATTTCAGATAGAGCTTTCGACACGGCCACCCAAATCCATCGGAACTGCAGAAATGTGGGAAAAGGCTGAAAACGCATTAATGCATGCTCTTGAGCGAAAAAATATTAACTACAAAATCAATCGGGGTGAGGGCGCCTTTTACGGTCCCAAGATTGATTATCACATCAAAGACTCTCTGGGCAGAATGTGGCAGTGCGGAACCATTCAGGTTGATTTTTCGATGCCGGAAAGGTTTGAACTTGAGTATGTTGGATCCGATGGCCAAAGACATCGTCCTGTAATGATTCATAGAGCCATTTTAGGATCCTTGGAGAGGTTTCTCGGTATACTCACGGAACATGTCGGCGGGGCATTTCCGGTTTGGTTGGCTCCGGTTCAATGCATTCTCTTACCCATCAGTGAAAAACATCATGACTATTCGAAACAAGTTTTGAAATCATTTTTGGATAGAGGAATTCGTTGTAAGCTTGATGATCGCTGTGAAAAAGTAGGTTATAAGATTCGGGAGGCAGAAACAAAAAAAATACCCTATATGTGTATCGTTGGGGATAAGGAGACAGAAAAAGGGACAGTCTCTGTCAGAAAAAGAAAGGAAGGCGATGTAGGAGAAAGAGAGCTTTCCAGTCTAATGGAAGAAATCTTGGACAAAATTAAAAGGAGGGCAAATCATTAGCAAGGATGAAATTCGACTGAATGAGAGCATTCGTGCTCGGAAAATCCGACTTATTGATCCAGATGGAAAACAGATCGGCATCGTAGAAACATCGAAAGCATTAAGTTTGGCATCCGAATACGACCTTGATCTTGTCGAAATTGCACCCACTGCATCACCTCCGGTATGTCGGATCATGGACTACGGAAAATACAGATACCAGTTGAGCAAAAAGGAAAAAGAAAGTAAAAAAAAGCAGCACGTGATTCATATCAAGGAAATTCGACTGCGTCCGATGATAGACGAACACGATATCGGTTTTAAAATGAGGCAAGCACGAAAGTTTATTGAAGAGGGGAATCATCTCAGAATACGAATTCGATTTAGATGAAGACAAATCGTGCATCCAGAACTTGGTCAGGCGATTCTTCAGAGAGTTCAACAGGAACTTGAAGATATTGCGCGAATGGAAAAAGGTCCTATCACAGAAGGCAAAAGTATCGTCGTTAATTTTGTGCAAAAATAAACAGGAGCAGAAATTCATGCCAAAGATTCGAACGAAAAAAGGCGCTATGAAACGATTTAAGCTTACCGCCAACAAAAACGTGAAACGGAAAAAAGCATTTACAAGCCACATTTTAACGAAAAAGACGAGCAAGCGCAAACGTCATTTAAGGAAAGCGGGTCTGGTTGACGCGACGCAAGAAAGACGCGTCAAACGGATGATGGGTGTTTAAATTGAAAGAGGTAGATCATGCCAAGAGCACAATATTCTGTTGCTTCACATCAAAGAAGAAAAAAAATCCTGAAATCGGCGAAAGGGTATTGGGGAGCCAAGAGCCGGTTACTCAAAACCGCCAAAGAGAGTGTGGAACGTGCCATGCTCTATTCGTACAGAGACAGACGAGCGCGCAAAAGAGAATTTCGAAAACTCTGGATTGCCCGTATCAATGCTGCTGTGCGTCCTTACGGGATGAACTATTCAAAATTCATCCATTTGCTGGAAGAGCATAAAATTGAACTGAATCGGAAAGTGTTGGCTCACTTGGCTGTTTCAGATCCAGTCGCATTTGAAAAAGTTGTTGAAAGCATCAAATAGAACCTTGGAAACATTTTTTATGACGTATCGAGAGATAGAGGAAAACATTCAAACACTTGAAAAAGCGTTTGAAAAAGATTTTGCGAATGCGAATACCACGCAAGATTTGGAATCACTTCGAATTTTTTATTTGGGACGAAAAAGCACGATTCATGATATTTTTGGTGTGTTGGAAAACATACCCCCGGAGCATCGGAGAAATGTGGGAAAAAGGTTAAATGATTTTAAAAAATACGTTCAAACGACCTTAGCAAAACGCAAGAATGTGCTTTCCTCAAAAGGAGAGTCGAAAAGTTTCTTTGATACGACCCTTCCTGGGAATCAACCGCGGTTTGGGCGATACCATCCCATTACATTGGTTCTGCGACAAATTAAATCTTCGTTTTTACGGATGGGTTTTACCGTGGCGCAGGGACCAGAAGTCGAATCCGAATACTACAACTTTGAAGCTCTGAACATTCCCAAGGGGCATCCGGTAAGGGATATGCAAGATACATTTTTTGTTGATGAAGGGAATGTGCTTCGAACACACACATCACCGGTTCAGGTTCGAGTCATGGAGAAACAATCGCCCCCTGTTCGGGTCATTTCGCCGGGACGTTGTTACCGCCATGACACACCGGATTCAACCCACTCTCCGATTTTTCATCAAGTGGAAGGATTGGCAGTGGATGAAGGCGTTACATTTGCAGAACTGAAAGGGGTTATCTTGGCGTTTGCCCGCGATATGTTCGGATCCGACATGAAAATTCGATTTCGACCCAGTTTTTTCCCTTTTACAGAACCCAGTGCAGAATACGATTTTTCCTGTCTCATCTGCCGTGGAAAAGGATGCAAAGTATGCAAGGGAACGGGATGGATTGAAATTTCAGGTGCAGGAATGGTGAATCCGGAAGTATTCAAATATGTGGATTACGACAGCGAAAAATATACAGGCTATGCATTTGGAATGGGCGTGGAGCGGCTTGCCATGCTTTTTTACGAAGTAAACGATATCCGATTTTTCTACGAAAACGATGTTCGTTTCTTGCAACAGTTTTAGGGATGCACGTATGAAAATCAGTTGTAATTGGCTTAAAGAATATATACCGTATGATTTTTCCGTAGAGGAACTGGCAAAGCGACTCACCATGATCGGTCTTGAAGTGGAGGACATTTACCGCTTTGAACCCAAATTCAAAGGAGTCGTTGTCGGGAAAATTTTGCGCATCGAAGATCATCCCAATGCCGATAAACTGAAGGTATGCTCTGTTGATGTGGGAAAAGAGAAACTGTCCATTGTGTGCGGCGCACCCAATATTACCGAGGGTCAATACGTACCTGTTGCAAAAGTGGGTGCTGTACTGGGGGATGCACAAGAGTTAAAATCGGTAACCATTCGAGGCGTGCAATCTGCAGGCATGATCTGTTCGGAATGGGAACTGGGTTTAGGGGAGAATCGCGAAGGGATTTTCGTCTTAAATAAGAATACCTACGAAGTAGGAGATGACTTTCTTACAGATTTGCCGAAGGAGCACGATGCTGTTCTGGAAATTAATGTGACCCCCAATCGGCCCGATTGTTTAAGCCACCTTGGTGTTGCAAGAGAAGTGGGAGCTATTGTCGGAAAGAAGTTTACAAAACCAGAAATTACACTGAAAGAAACCAGCATACTTGCAAAGACATGGATATCGGTAGAGATCAAAGATCCTGTAGCGTGTCCGCGATATTCTGCGCGTGTAATCTACGATCTGAAGATTGCTCCTTCTCCTTCTTGGCTGAAGAAAAAACTGGAATCGGTGGGAATCCGTTCCATAAACAATGTCGTGGATATAACCAATTACGTCCTAATGGAAACGGGTCATCCTCTTCATGCCTTTGACCACGAATTCATACACGGGAAAAAAATCATTGTTCGAAAAGCAGAAGCAGGGGAGGAGTTTATCACACTGGATGAAAAAAAACATCGCCTCACCAAAGATGATCTTCTTATCTGCGATGCGGAAAGAGCCATTGCAATCGCGGGTGTCATGGGAGGATTGAACTCCGAAGTCCAGGATACCACAACGACAGTGGTTCTTGAAAGCGCTTATTTTGATCCTTTCACAATCCGTAAAACAGCCAAGCGATTGGGATATGCAACGGAAGCTTCGCAACGGTTCGAACGGGGAACGGATCCCAACAATACGCTTTATGCGGTTCATCGCGCGTCCCAGCTGTTTACCGAAATTGCGGGAGGCAAAGTTGCGCAAGGTGTGATAGACGAATATCCTCAACCGCTAAAGGAATGGGACGTTGTTTTACGTCCCTCGCGTGTTTCAAAGGTACTCGGATGCGATATTCCAAAAAAGAAAATGCTGTCCATTTTAGAAAATTTGGGTCTTGCTGTCGCTGTAGAAGGAAACGATTCGATCCGAGTAACGGTTCCAACATTTCGCCACGACCTGAAGCAGGAGATTGATCTTATCGAGGAACTGATTCGTCACTACGGATTTGACAAGATCGAACCGCAGAAGTACGTCCAAGTTCCTCTGAAACATCCGTTGGATGAACAGAATGCAACAGAAGAGATCCGGGATATTCTCGTAGGGCTGGGATTTCAGGAAACGCTGAACAACAGCATGGTATCCGAAAAACATGTATTTTCCGTGGAGCCAAATCCTACACCGGTCGTTGTTCAAAATCCTTTGAGTCCAGAAAATGCTTTTTTACGAACAAGCTTAATCCCCGGTCTTCTGGATGCGGTGCAATGGAATAAAAACCGTTCAATACACAATTTGCGATTTTTTGAGATTGGGAAAATATTTCAATCGCAAAAAAAATCGTTACCAAAAGAAAGACTTGCTGTAGCTGGAACGATTTCCGGTCTGGTGCGATTCAAACCCTTTTGGGGTGAAAAAGATACTGAAAGCGATTTTTTTCATCTGAAAGGCATGATGGAAGTCTTGTTTGAGCGACTGAAGGTAGAAGGCTATGAATTGAAACCCTGGGATCACGCGAGTCTCAAATCGGATGTTTCGCTTGCTGTGTTTTGCGGCTCAAAAACGATTGGTTATTTGGGAGAGATGAAAAAATCTGTACTGGAACAATGGGATATTACGGACAGGGTTTTTGTTTTTGAAATTTTCCTGCAGGATCTTAACGCTTCCCGTTCTCGCAAGATTACGTTTTCACCTATCCCAAAATTCCCTTCGATTAAACGTGATCTTGCATTGATCGTAGACGAGAACATTCCCATCCGTACCATTAAAGAACATATTCAAAAAAAAGGAGGAAAAAAGCTCGTTTCTGTAGGAGTTTTCGATCTCTATAAGGGACCACAAGTTCCTTCGGGAAAAAAGAGTGTTGCGATTTCATTAACTTTTATCTCCCCATCGCGGACACTGAAAGAAAAAGAGATTGATCCGATTATGGCTTCCATAGTGAAGACACTCAAAGCATCCTTGAATGCGTCCTTGCGCTCCTGAAATAGATTCCGAGGAAAAGGAGATTTGCATGGAAGATATGTCATTTGAAATTTTAGAAGAAAAGATCAATACCATTTTATCAAAGATGGACCAACTGAAAGTAGAAAATCACGATCTTCGTCAAAAGAACCAGGAACTTCAGGCGATTATTGAAGAAAAAGAAAAGAAAATTCAAGTGTTAAAATCCGAATCTAAGAGTTATAGTAATATGCAAAGCAATGTACAATCGTACAAGGAGAAACACGACCGTATTCGTTCTAAGGTAGAAAATTTGCTTCAAAAATTGAAGGAGTTTGAAGATACAGAATAAGGTAAAATTTTTATAATCAGTTTATGCAATGTTGAAAGGATTATTATCAACGTATTCATAAACCTGCAGGACCGTTTCGATGTCTTCGGATAAAAATGTTCTCAAAGTGAGAATATATGGTGCAGATTACTCCATTCGAGGTCAAGCAGATACCGCTTACATTCAAACCGTTGCAGAATACCTGGATAGAAAAATGCGAGAAGTAGATAAAAATGTTCGTGTTGATTCCTCTCTTAAAGTGGCTATTCTTGCTTCCTTGAATATTACGGATGAATTGTTTAGAGAACGAAAAGAAAAAGAAGAAATCTATTCTAAAATTGAGGATAAAATAAAGAAGCTTAACGACCGTATTGATCGGCATCTGTAGACAAAAGAGGTTCTTTTTCTGATTATCCACATTGAATACGATTCCCGCAGGTGATTCCAGCCCTTTCGACATTTTTTGGACCGATGGAATCTTCATTCTTTCTATGTGTTCGTTGAGGTTGGACTTAATATAATCGCGGGCTTTTTTATAAATTGGAGGTGTTATGGAAACTATGCCGGTTGTGATTATTACGGCCATTACAAGCGTTGTTATGTTTTTTCTCGGGTGGATATTAAGCACCCGAATAGGGCAAGGAAAAATTGCCAGTGCAGAAAAACTTGCAGAAAAAATCGTTTCGGAAGCAGAAAAGGAAGCTTCTGCTCTGAAAAATCAAAAAATTCTTGAATCAAAAGATGAATGGTACAAGCTAAAACAAGATTTTGAAAGAGAGACGCGCCAACAACGGCAAGAACTCGAAAAAAGGAGAGAAAAGTTACAGAAAAAGGAACTGGAAACAGATCGAAAGCTTGATCATCTCAATCAGAAGGAAAAAGAGCTAATTAAATTGGAAAAACACTGTAAGGATCAGACTGACATCCTCTCGAAAAAACAAGAAGAATTAAAACAAATTATAACAAAACAGAACGAAAAACTTGAAAAGATTTCCGGCATGACGAATGAGGAAGCGTTGAAGGAGCTGAAAGAAATTCTTCTTGCCAAAGCGAAGCGTGAAGCTGCACAATTGATTAAGGACATTAAAGATCAGGCACGTCTTTCAGCCAATAAGGAAGCCAAAGAGATTATCATATCGGCCATTCAACGTACCGCCGCAGACCATTCCGTGGAAACAACGGTATCGGTAGTCCACCTTCCCAACGATGAAATGAAAGGAAGAATTATCGGCAGAGAAGGAAGGAATATTCGTTCTTTTGAAAACGCCACGGGAATTGATGTGATTGTGGATGATACACCCGAAGCGGTCATCCTTACGGGATTTGATCCGTACAGAAGAGAAATTGCAAAAAGAGCACTTGAAAAACTCATCGCGGACGGACGTATCCACCCTGGCAGAATCGAAGATGTTGTGGAGAAGACCGAAAAAGAGATGGAAGAACTTCTCGTTCAACTGGGTGAACAGGCCATGCTGGAAACAGGTGTACATGGCCTTCATCCTGAATTGGTAAAGTTGTTGGGAAAATTGAATTTTCGAACGAGCTATGGACAGAATGTACTTCAACACGACATTGAAGCAGCGTATTTGGCCGGGTTGATGGCCAGTGAACTTCAACTGGATGCTGTTGTGGCAAAAAGGGCCGCTCTGCTTCACGATATCGGAAAAGCGGTGGATAGAAACACTGAAGGGACGCATTATGAAATCGGCGCAGAACTGGCAAAGAAGTACGGCGAAGGTCCCATTGTTCAGAATGCCCTGGCTTCTCATCACGATGAAGTGCCCATGACGTCTCCTATATCTGCTCTGGTTCAAGCAGCGGATGCGATATCCGGGTCGCGTCCAGGCGCAAGAAGAGAAACACTTGAAGGCTACATCAAGCGCCTCGATAAACTGGAAGAAATTGCCGAGTCGTTTGGGGGTGTCTCGAAAACGTATGCCATTCAGGCCGGACGAGAAATTCGCGTTCTGGTGCAGCCGGAGAAGATCAATGACGCCATGGCGGATCAATTGGCTGCAGACATTGCCGAAAAAATCCAAGGAGAAATGGAATACCCTGGACAAATCAAAGTGACAGTTATACGCGAATACCGTTCCGTAGATTACGCTAAATAAACAAGCACGATGGGTGATTCCGTGTCTTTATCCCAAATACACGTTCTCTTTATAGCGGATATTGTAGGAAAGCCTGGGTACGAAATGGCCGCCCAGTACATCCCAGCGATTAAAAAAGAACATGCGATTTCTCTTACCATTGCCAACGGTGAGAACAGTGCAGAAGGAAAGGGAATGACACCCCAGATAGCTCAATCCTTATTCGATATTGGCATTGATGTGATTACCAGTGGAAATCATATTTGGAACAAAAAAAACCTCTTTCCTGTTCTTGATCAGAATCCGTATATTTTACGGCCGCTAAACTATCCCCAAGGATGCCCTGGTCATGGATCCTGTATACTGGAGATCGAAAAAGGGGTTCATGTGGGTGTCATTAATCTTCAGGGAAGAAGTTTTATGTATCCCATTGACTGTCCCTTCCGATCCATGGATGAAGAAATCCAGCGTATGCAAGAACGGAATGTCCAAACCATTGTTTTGGATTTTCACGCAGAAGCAACTGCAGAAAAAATTGCGATGGGCTGGTATCTGGATGGACGTGTCAGTGCAGTCATCGGAACACACAGCCACGTGCAGACCGCCGATGAACGGATCTTACCTAAGGGCACAGCGTACATTACGGATGCTGGAATGACCGGTGCGTTTGATTCGGTCATCGGGATGGATAAAAACTCAGCAATACAGCGATTTTTAACCCAGTTGCCGATTCCTTATAAAATTGCCTACGATGATCCCAAATGCTGTGGAGTCATTGTCTCCATGGATCAAAACTCAGGAAAAGCAAATTCTATTTCACGTTTTCAAATTTCACTATCACAGACTTAAAAAAAGGAAAAAAGCTATGGCACAAATTATCGAAGGAAAAGAAATCGCCCAGAAAATTCGTGACGAAGTGGCTGATGAAGTTCAACAACTAAAGAAAGAAGGAATTGTTCCGCATCTGACTGTTATCCTTGTCGGAGAAAATCCTGCATCGCAAGTGTACGTCAGGATGAAGGGGAAAGCCTGTGAAAAAGCGGGTATATCGTCGGAGACCTTAACCTATCCGGCTACAATCACACAGGCGGAATTGATTGATCGTATCGTCAAGCTAAACAAAAATCCCAAGGTCCATGGTATCCTCGTCCAGCTTCCGCTTCCCTCGCATATTGACGAGAATCTCATCCTGGAAACCATTTCTCCGGGTAAGGATGTTGACGGATTTCATCCAGTCAATGTCGGAAAACTGGCTTCTGGTTTATTGGATGGATTCGTTCCGGCCACACCTGCGGGCATTGTCGAGCTTCTCGTGCGAAGCAATCATCCCCCGGATGGAAAGCATGTCGTTGTCGTTGGAAGAAGCAACATTGTGGGAAAACCTGTAGGTCTTTTGCTCTTGCGAAAACAGAAAGGAGCCAACGCCACGGTGACTTTTTGCCATTCACGAACCAAGGATCTCGGAGCCGTCACCCGAACCGGTGAAATTCTTATTGCTGCGATTGGGCAGGCCGAAATCATAAAAAAAGATATGGTGAAACCAGGCGCAGTCGTTATTGATGTGGGAGTGAATCGGGTTGACGATCCCACACAGCCAAACGGATATCGCTTGGTAGGGGATGTGGATTTTAAAGAAGTGTCTAAAATCGCAGAAGCCATTACTCCTGTTCCGGGTGGCGTAGGCCCAATGACCATTGCGCTTTTGTTAAAGAATACGGTCAAAGCATGTAGACAATTAACGGCAAAAGCATAGGGGTAATTTCTCTTGCGATTATCCAAGGCCTACATTCCAACACAAAAGGAAATACCGTCGGATGCAGTCATTCCAAGCCATCGCCTCATGCTCAGAGCGGGTCTAATTCGCCCTCTGGCTTCCGGTATCTATTCCTATCTTCCTCTGGGATGGAAAGTAATGAAAAAAGTCATTGACATCATCAGGGAAGAGATGGATCGTATTGGAGGACAAGAACTTCAGCTGCCAGTACTGAATCCTGTTGAAATTTGGAACGAATCCGGTCGAAATACCGATTTTGGCGATGAAATGTTTCGCTTGAAGGATCGCAAAAATAGGCTGTTGGTCATGGCTCCAACACACGAGGAAGTGATCTGCGATCTTGCCCGAAAATATATTCGATCGTACAAGGATCTGCCTCAAATTTGGTATCAGATCCAAACAAAATTTCGGGATGAACCGAGGCCTCGATCCGGTGTCATGCGGACACGCCAATTCATCATGAAGGATTCCTATTCACTTGACAAGGACGAAGAAGGCCTGGAGAAAGCGTATCAACTTCATAGAGAAGCGTATTGCAGAATATTCGATCGTTGTGGCCTTCATTATCATGTTGTCGGTGCGTCTTCAGGAGTGATGGGGGGGAGTGGTTCCCAAGAATTCATGGTTGAATCAGAATTTGGAGAGGATGTGTTGGTTCTCTGCAAAAAATGCGCTTACGCAGCGAACCTGGAAGTGGCCACTTCGATTCCATGGAAGGTTGAAAAAGAGGAAAAAAGTCTGCAGAAAGTTCACACGCCTGGTAAGAAAACGATAGGTGAGGTTTCCAGATTTTTAAAGAAACCATCGCGAGAATTGATGAAATCTCTCCTATATATATGTGATGATTCTCCCATCATGATTCTGATTCGAGGAGATCATGAGATCAATGAATCCAAATTAAAATCGTACGTGGGGCCGACAATTAGACCAGCTCATCCTGAGGAAGTCATTGACATTTGTGGCGTCGAAATTGGGTATATTGGTCCGATCGGTCTTAAAAAGAAGATCCGAATCGTTGCAGACAATGCACTTCAACAGCAACACAATCTCACAACAGGTGCGAATGAAAAAGATTTTCATTTATCCGGTATCGAACTTATCAGAGATGTTCCTGTTGAAAGATTTGTTGATCTAAAAAATGTGATTCCTGATGAAAAATGTATTTTGTGTGGCGGAGAATTGCGTGTTGTAAACGCAATTGAATTAGGACATATTTTTAAACTTGGAACAAAATATTCAAAAAGCATGAAAGCGTCCTATTTGAGTAAAAATGGAAAGGAAAGACCGCTTGTCATGGGAAGTTACGGTATTGGTGTGGAAAGAGTGGTCGCAGCATCCATTGAGCAAAATTATGATGACAAGGGGATTGTCTGGGATGTTTTTCTTAATCCATACCAAGTTCACATAATTCCGATCAACGTTGATAATCAGGACATTATCCAAAAGGCCAATACTCTCTACGATGTACTGAATAAAGCGAAAATAGAAACTCTTATTGACGATCGTGAAGTGACACCGGGGTACAAGTTCAAAGATGCAGATCTGTTGGGAATACCTTTACAAATTATTATTGGAGAAAAATGGCTCAAAAAAGGTCAGATTGAAATC
>Ga0172364_10000745_pt1 | contig 23976 bp, 20 predicted proteins | sample LakKivSesite10cm_FD_114545 | JGI IMG/M metagenome (GOLD analysis project Ga0172364, IMG submission 114545) | Sediment microbial communities from Lake Kivu, Rwanda - Sediment site 10cm | ecosystem: Environmental > Aquatic > Freshwater > Lake > Sediment | place: Rwanda: Western Province, Lake... | reverse complement strand
TAAGGAGATCGCATCAGAACTCGGTTTTGGTCCAATTGGGCATGCAGAAGAGGCAGAAATCTCTCAAATGCTTTACATCCAGCCTGAGCTAGTTAAGATGCACGAGGCTGTTGACTCACCCGAGCATGCGCATGCTCGTTCTCTGTACCACATAGATCCGAGGTCTACGCAAGACACGCTCTGCTATGTCCCAAGCACTCTTTCCACTATGAAGAGACTGGCTCGGGAGACAGGCGGAAGCACGGGGAAACCTACCGAGGCAAGTGCAGATCTTGGTCAGCGGCTTCATGAGCACCTGGTGAAAAGGCTCGTGGAAGTCATCAAAGAAATGGAGGAAGGCACAGGTTAAAAGGTACAGGCACTGGCCAAGGGTGTATGCTATGTAGTCATTCCTTGGATAGAACGGTCAAGCATATTTGGTCGTTCGCTTTGACGAACATGAAAGCCGTTGTATACTGGATCGCTGCACGGAAAACTGCTTCTTGATCAAAGATTCACAGGTGGAGGCTCAAGCATGCGCACAAGCAAACCCCCAAGGATCCTGGTCACTGGCGCTGTTGGTCAAATCGGCTCCGAACTAACACCGGCGCTGCGACAACGATACGGCAACGAAAATGTCGTGGCTACAGGCCATAGGAAGCCCCCAAGTCCCGAGCTCCGCGATTCGGGCCCCTTTGAATTCATTGATGTCACCCGTCGGGAAACGATCGAGGCGGTGGTGAAGAAGTATAACATTGACACGATCTACCATCTGGCCGCTATCCTTTCGGCTGTTGGAGAGCAGAACCCTCAACTGGCATGGGACGTGAACATGAATGGGTTGTACAACGTTTTGGAAATAGCGCGAGAGCGCAAAATTGCTCGGGTTTTCTGCCCCAGTTCCATTGCCGCCTTCGGCCCAGAAACTCCACGGGACAACACCCCACAGGAAACCGTCCTGCGCCCCAGGACCATGTACGGAGTCACCAAAGTTGCTGGCGAACTCTTGTGCGATTATTACTTCTACCGCTTTGGCCTGGACGTGCGTGGCATCCGCTACCCGGGCATTATCAGCAGTGAGACACTACCGGGCGGTGGTACTACCGACTACGCGGTGGAGATTTTCTATGAGGCAATCAAACACAAGCGGTACAATTGCTTCCTGCGGGAAGATACGGTATTGCCAATGATGTACATGCCTGATTGCATCAGAGGCACCATACAGTTGATGGAGGCCGACCTCTCTCGGCTCAAACACCATGCTGATTTCAACCTGGCGGCGATAAGTTTCTGCCCAGCCGAGCTGGTAGCAGAAATCGAGAAGCACATCCCTGAACTAACCTGTGAGTACAAACCTGATTTCCGGCAGCAAATTGCCGATTCCTGGCCACGGTCCATTGACGACAGCGCCGCGCGGGAAGAGTGGGGCTGGAAGCCACAATATGACTTGAGGGCCATGGTGGCGGATATGCTGGAGAAACTGGGGCGAAAATATGTAGAGGGGAAACTATAGTGTCTGCTGATAGAACTGATAGAAGGAAGTGGGGAGGATAGGGAATGGCAAAGGACAAACTGGCCTTCATTGACGAGGACGTCGCAAGTCTCAAAGAGCAGGGACTGTTCATCAACATCCGGACGATCGAGAGCGCCCAAGGGCCCTGGTTGATCGTAGATGGAAAGCGTGTGCTTAACTTTTGTTCTAACAATTACCTGGGTTTGGCTAACGATCCGCGCCTGAAAGAGGCAGCCAGGAAGGCCATTGATCAGTTTGGTGTGGGCCCGGCCGCTGTGCGTTCCATTGCCGGCACGCTAAGCCTGCACCTCGAGTTGGAGAGACGGCTGGCTGCATTCAAAGGCGTGGAAGATGCACTTTACGTACAGTCTGGCTTCTGTGCCAACCAGGCCGCAATTCCACCACTGGTAGGCAAGGACGACGTCGTTTTCTCTGACCGGCTTAACCATGCTTCAATCATTGACGGCTGTCGGCTGGCCGGAGCCAAGATCCTGGTGTACGAGCACTGCAATGCTGCTGATGCCGAATGCGTGATTAAGGAGAACTTGTCCAACTACCGACGGGGTATCCTCATTACCGATGGCGTGTTCAGCATGGACGGTGATGTCGCCCCACTGGACAAGCTATACGAAATCGCTGAACGCTACGGCGTGATGACCATGGTTGACGATGCCCATGGCGAAGGCGTGCTGGGCAAGGGGGGGCGCGGCATCGTGGATCACTTTGGGCTGCACGGCAAGTTCGACGTGGAGATTGGTACACTGTCCAAAGCTTTTGGCGTGGTGGGGGGTGTGATTGCTGGAAAACGGAAGATTGTGGATTACTTGCGGCAGAAGGCGCGACCCTTCCTCTTTTCCAGCGCAGTGACTGCTGCTGACACCGCCGCTTGCCTGGCGGCAGTGGACATACTGGAGTCCTCCACTGAGCTGGTGGACCGCCTATGGGAGAACACCCGCTACTTCAAGGCAGAGATGAAACGCCTGGGCTTCAACACGGGCAACAGCGTGACCCCCATTACTCCGGTTATGCTTGGCGAAGCGCCCCTGGCCAAAGAGTTTTCCAGGAAGCTATTTGATAATGGCATCTTCGCCATGGCCATCGGCTTTCCCACCGTGCCACGCGGCCTGGCCCGTATTCGGGTCATGATCTCGGCCTCGCACAGCAAGCAGGACCTGGATCAGGGTCTAGAAGCGTTTGCCAAAGTGGGCAAGGAACTAGGGGTTATTTAAGAGGTTCGATTTCTCGTAACAGGGATGCACAGGATTCACAGGATGTTTCCTCTAGGTTATTATCCCGTGTATCCTGTCCATCCCTGTTGAAATCAGACGAAATGCTTGGCCAAACGCACATAAGGCGGCCATGGCCCGCCGATCAATGGTCTGGCATAAGCAAAGAAAGCCTCGGTAGGGGAATTTCCGGCTTCGTTCATGAAATCAAGCGGAAGCGTTTTCTCTCGATTGGCGATTTCTTTCAGGCTGGCGATGCTTACCGAGCAATGGTACTCAGGGCCAGGGTCGCGGATTAGAGTGATCATCCCCTCCATCTGCCCCGCTACGGCTTCTTTGACTGCCTGTCGTCCCACGCGATAAGCTTCTTCCAGGTCAATAGGCGAGGCGCAGACCATCATGGAACGCTGCAGGTAGTTGGGCTTGTCCATACGCACTTTGAGACCCAGTCGGCCACTGAGCAGAGTGGCCACAAAATCGCTCACCCCGCCTTTCATACGGTGCCCAAAAGCATCTATTTCTTTCGGGGCGTACTCTTCCCCTAACGTCTTGCCTGGAGCCTCCTGCGCTCCCTCGCTCATAGCAATGACTACGTACTCACGTTCCTCGTAACAGCGCTTTACATCTTCTACGAGTTGCTCCACGCTTACTGGTCGCTCCGGGACATAAACCAGGTGTGGAGCATCTCCTTCTTCTTCGCGCGCCAGTGCGGCTGCTGCCGTCAGCCAGCCAGCATTGCGGCCCATGATCTCCACAATCTTGACCGGACTTTCAGGGCCCATCGCTTCCGTGTCCCGGCCGGTGTCGCGAAGGGCTGCGGCTACAAAACGCGCCGCGCTGGGATAGCCGGGGCAATGGTCAGTGGCACACAGGTCATTATCTACCGTCTTGGGCACGCCAATCACATGTAGCTCGTAGCCCGCGTCGGAAGCCAGTTTGTGCAATTGCCAGCTTGTGTCCGCTGAATCGTTGCCGCCAATGTAGTGCAGGTAACGGATATTCCTTGCTTTGAGCACTTCCAGGATGCGTTCGTAGTCGTTGGGAGTCACTTTGTAGCGCACCGTCCCCAGCACCGCACCAGGCGTGTGCCGTAAGCCCTCGATCGTTTCGGCAGATTGGTGCCGCAGGTCAATGAACTGGTCTTTCAACAGCCCCCGGATTCCACGGAACATGCCGTAGATTTCGCCAATTTCGTCATGGGCGAGTGCTTCGTGTATCACTCCACACAAGCTGCTGTTGATGGCAACTGTTGGCCCACCTGACTGGCCGACAGCAAGATTGCCCTTTGCTTTGCTCATTCTCTCCTCCTCACCTGTTCTTGGTTGTAGGGACATTCCATTGAATGTCCCCACAGGTCTACCTTATCTTGTGGCAGATAGGGACATTTAATGAACACCATCTTCAAGGGTTGTTTGCTTTCGTTAACAACATTGTGACGTTCCGGTGCCTCCAGCCGGATGGCATCACCAACTACCAGGTGGTATTGGACATCGTTCACGTAGCAAGTAGCTTCTCCTTCTAGGATATAAAAGGTTTCCTCCACCTCTTGATGGTAGTGCCCTCCCAGACGTTGGCCTGGCAGCAGCAGGATCACGCCCCAGTCAACCTTTGGGCCGCGAAAAAGGTACTTGACACCGCTATCTTCACCTCGGAACTGCTTCTCCGATTCCCTGACCTTCTCCATCTGTATCCCCTCCTTCTCCCACACTTGTACTCAACCGAAGAACAGCAGGCCAGACTCCCACGCCCTCCGGCAGGTTCAGGGCGACGCTTGGCAATTCAGTGGCATGGGAGCCGCCTCTGCTAACTTTTACTTGCTACAGCACGCGCTCAAGGATGACCCACAGGTCATCTGCTTCCAAGGGCCGCGGATTATTCTTGAGGTTAGCCGATGGCAACGCTTGGGCAATGATGGCTGCAAAATCCTCTTTCTTTACGCCAAAGATGTGCAGGTGGTTGGGGATCCCTATCTTGTTGAGAATAGCGCGCACAGTCACGACTGCCTGCTGTGCTGCTTCGTGCATGTCCAGCCCCTGCGTCTCCAATTGCAGTAGCCGGGCCACCTCGGCATACTTCTCCGGCGCCTCCTCCAGGCTGTACTCCATGACGTATGGCAATAGCAGGCCGCAAATGACTCCGTGGGGGATATGGTAGCGGTATCCCAGTGGATGGGCCAAACCGTGTGCTCCACCCAGACGCGTATTGGTCATGGCCATCCCGGCGAGCAGGCTGCCATACAGCATGTCAGCGCGGGCATTGATGTCTGAACCCTTTTCATATGCGCGTACCAGGCTGCGGCCGATCCATTGGATAGCCTGGCCAGCCAGGGCATCAGTGGGAGGTTGAGCTTCGGTGGCTACGAACGACTCAATGGCCTGGCACAATGCGTCAGCGCCACTGCTGGCCGTGATCTCAGGTGGCATGGATACTGTCAGTTCCGGGTCTACCACTGCGGTTGCGGCGAACAGATACGGGCCACGCAGGCTTTCTTTGATACCACGTTCTGAGTCAATCAATACGGCGTTGTTGGTGACCTCTGCACCGGTGCCAGCAGTCGTGGGAACGCTCACAAATGGCAGCCCTCGTGCGCTAATAGGGCATCCACGATAGTGTTCGCGCACCGTTCCTGTCTGGGTACACAACACAGCGGTGGCCTTTCCAACGTCCATAGCGCTGCCACCCCCTATGCCGATGACTGTTTCTACCTGTTCCTGCCGAGCCAAGTCAACTGCCGTCTGCACCATGTCCAGGGTTGGCTCGCCATGCACCGCATCGTACAATACGGTATGCACTCCTACCCTCTGCAAGCCGTTCAGGGCCCGCTCCAGGACACCGGAGTGCCGCAAAGCTCTCCGACCGCAGACCAGCAGAGCCTTCTGCCCGTATGCTCGGACTATCTCTGCCATCTGAGAGAAGCAGCCCGAGCCAGTGATGATCCTTGTGGGTAGATAGAACTGCTTCATCCTTCTGCTCCTCTCTCCTATGCTGACGAAGCATAGCAGCAATTATCTAGATTGTATCACGGCTGCTGCGAGTGCGCAAACACCTGACTGTTCAGATCATGACGTCCTATGCCTGACACGATAAGCCCCAAGGCAGGTGCAAGTCAAGAGACGCCCGCAAACAGAACTTGACTAGTAACGATAAATATGGTAAAATTGCCCACCATGTGGGAGCTTTCCCTGTTATGGTGTCGGCCTGGGACGAATAGCTCCGAAACAACTTGTTGTGAGGTGAAAACGAGATAAGCAGTAGGGAACATCGCATTAACGAGGCTATCACGGCCAGCGAGGTGCGTCTGGTTGATGAAACAGGCAAGCAGATGGGGGTTTACCCTATCCGCGAAGCCCTGCGTATTGCCCAGGAACAGGATGTAGATCTAGTTGAAGTCGCTCCTGCAGCCAAGCCGCCAGTGTGTCGCCTGCTGAATTATGGCAAATTTCTTTATGAGCGGACCAAAAAGGAGAAATTAGCCCGCAAGAGCCAGCGGACAGTGGACATCAAGGAGATTCGCTTGCATCCCAAGATCGGCGCACATGACCTCGCTTTCAAGACTAGGCGCGTTCGTGAGTTCCTTGCTGACGGAGCTAAGGTACGGCTACGGGTGCGATTCCGTGGACGCGAGAGAAGCTATCCAGAGATTGGTCAGGATTTGCTGGAAAGGGTAGTCACGGGGCTTGCAGATGCCGCTGTAGTCGAGCAGGCACCGACCATCGAAGAGGGGGCAGGTAGCGTATTTGTACTTCTTGCACCAAGGCCGTCAGACCGCCGGCATGAGAGCAAACAGGCCGAGGCCACGGAAGCACTGGACACCAAGGAACAGCACGAGATATAGGGAGAGAAACCCACCCGGTTAGAGGAGGTAAGTACTTAGGTGCCAAAGCTAAAGACTCACAAGGCCACGGCCAAGCGGTTTCGCGTGACAGGCACGGGCAAAATTATGCGGCTCAAGGGACATCGAAGCCACCTGCGACGCAAAAGGGCCAAGCGGGTGCAGCGTCTTTATGATCGCAACATTGAGCTTGAAACCAGAGGGGAGAAGGCCCGTATCAAGCGACTTGCACCATACCTAAAGTAGCACCATAGAGTGCTTCAGTAGAAGGGGGTTTTTGTATTGTCTAGAGTTAAGAGGGGTGTGCCAGCCCATCAACGGCACAAGAAAGTACTCAAGTTCACCAAGGGTCAAAGGGGAAGCAAGCACTTGCTGTATCGGCGAGCTAACGAGGCGCGCATGAAATCACTCTGGTACGCCTACCGTGATCGCCGCAATCGCAAGCGCGATTTCCGGCGCCTCTGGATTGTGCGTATCAACGCCGCTGCTCGTCTCTGTGGTACAACCTACCATCAACTCATTGCTGGTCTTAATAAGGCTGGCGTGGACATTGATCGCAAGATGTTGGCCGACCTCGCTGTCAGTGACGATGCAGCTTTTGCTCGTCTGGCAGCCATAGCCAAGGAAGCGTAGGGGTAATTCTTGTAATCGCCGCTGCCTAGGAGCCGGGAAACCCTGTTTCTGGAGTGAAGAACCGAGTTGCTAGACAATTCAAGCGTGATCACCAGTACCGCCAATGAGAGTGTCAAATACGTTCGCTCTCTTCATCGGCGGCGCACTCGATCTGAGGAGCAAGTCTTCATCGCTGAGGGTCTACGTACAGTCGAGGAAGCAATAAAGGCGGGCATTCAGCCCGCTTTTCTCTTTCATACGCCAGCAGTGGTGGATTTGCCGCGTGCTCGCGTGCTTCTATCACAGGCTGAGGAACGAGGTGCCAGGGTCAAGGCTGTAAGCGAGCCAGTGATGGCTGTCATGGCGGATACCGTTACTCCCTCAGGTATCTTGGCTGTGCTTCCTATAGCCGTGTGCTCGATCCCTCGTCCTTTAACATTAGTGTTGGTCATAGACCGTCTGCGTGATCCCGGTAACATGGGGACGGTTCTGCGTTCCGCGCTCGCCGTTGGCGTTGAATTAGTGATCACTACCAGAGGTACGGTGGATGTCTATAGCCCCAAGGTAGTGCGTGCAGCGATGGGGTCGCACTTTCGCCTGAATCTATTTGTGAACCAAGCCTGGCGTACTATTCAGAATACCCTGGCGGGATTGCGCGTGCTTTTGGCAAAGCCAAGAGAGGGCACTCCTTATTGGGAGGTTGACTGGCGACAGCCAACCGCACTGTTGATCGGCGGCGAAGCCGAAGGGGCTGGGCCAGAAGCCCAAAGGTTAGCGGCAGAGCATGTGACGATTCCAATGCATGAAGAAGTCGAATCCCTCAATGCCGCAGTCGCCACCAGCATCCTGTTGTTCGAGGCGGCGCGACAGCGCTCTGGCACTCGTCATGGCTGAAGCAGTTCTGCCACGCCAGGCTCGTTGCTTTCCGTGGTCAGGTGCTCTTGTAGCAGTTCCAGGGCTGCTCTGGCTGACAGTTCCCTGTTCTCCCAACGATCCCCTGCCCAGACGTACCTGCGGCACTTTTCCCCTTCCGATGAGGAGAGAGCGATGTACGTGAGCCCGACCGGTTTTTCGGGTGTACCTCCGGTGGGCCCGGCAATGCCGGTGACGGCCAAAGCCAGGTCTACCCGCAGGAGACGCCGCACTCCTTGGGCCATGGCGATGGCTGTCTCGGGGCTGACCGCACCGTAGCGCTCCAGGACGCTGGCCGGCACGTTGAGCACACGCTCCTTTGTTCCATAGGAGTAGGCGATTACGCCTCCTGTGAAATAATCTGAACTGCCCGGAATGCTGGTGATATGGGCGGCCAGCAACCCTCCAGTGCACGATTCAGCTACCGCCAGGGTGAGACGGCGTTGCCGCAGCAACTCGCCAACAGCTTGTGCCAGGGAATCTGTGCCCATTTCATTGCGCCTCAATGCCAGTCCTTGGAAATACCGATGTCCGGGTTGCATATCCCCTGCGACGGAACGATTCCTTATGAGCAGATGTAGTGAACCCCAAATTGGACACATTATAAGCGTGCATCCGTAGACTACAAAATAGTCGCCACGCAAATTGCGTATAGCAGACAGGCGTGATATAATGCTGTGCTGTACAGGAACTTCACAAGCAGGCAGCAACACAGATACTACTCACTGCTACCTGCTGCCAGCTACCTGCTAGAATTATGGAAGAGCCTTACTTTTTTGATGAAGCAACAATTCACGTTCGCGCTGGCAGCGGCGGTAATGGCTGTGTCAGCTTCCGCCGCGAGAAATACGTGCCTTTTGGCGGCCCCAATGGCGGCAATGGAGGGGCTGGAGGCGACGTGTACATCGTGGCCAATCGGCATCTGAACACCTTGATTCAATTCCAAAGGCGACGGCACTTTCGGGCCCAGTCGGGTGGCGCTGGACAGGGCAAAGACAGGCAAGGGAAACGAGGAGGAGACCTGTTTATTGATGTGCCGCCAGGCACAGTGGTGCGCGATGTCAAGACCGGTGAGCTATTGGCCGACCTAGTTCAGAATGGGCAGATGGTTATGGTCGCGCAGGGCGGGCGTGGCGGAAGAGGCAATGCCGCCTTCGCTTCGCCTACGAACCAGTCGCCACGTATTGCCGAGAAGGGGGAGCCTGGCGAAACTCGCTCGCTGAAGCTCGAACTGAGACTAATCGCCGATGTCGGCATCATTGGCGTGCCTAACGCGGGCAAGTCCACACTGCTGGCCGCTGTGAGCGCGGCCCGTCCCAAGATCGCCGACTATCCATTCACTACTCTGACCCCCAATCTGGGCGTGGCAACAGTTGATCAGCAAAGCCTGGTGCTGGCCGACATCCCCGGTTTGATCGAGGGTTCGCACGCTGGGGCTGGTCTGGGCATCAAGTTCTTGCGCCATATAGAGCGGACACGGGTGTTAATACACCTCTTGAACGGGGCTTCGGCTGACCCTGTGCAGGATTTCGCAGCGATCAATGCCGAATTGGCCTTGTTCAGTCCCAAGCTTGCGGCCAAACCCCAGCTCGTGGCTTTGAACAAGATGGACCTGCCACAGGCTCAGCAGCTTTGGCCCGCTGTGCAGACGGCTATGCTTGAACGGCATCTTCCTGTGCTCGCCATATCCGCCGTGACGGGTCAGGGAACCAGGGAACTCTTGCATGCTGCAGTGGAAATTTTGGAGACGACACCGGTGGAACCCGTTTCTGCTTTAGAAGCCAGGGTCTTCCGTCCAGCAGCGGAGGCTTTTGACATCGTCAAGGAAGGCGATCATTTCCGCGTTCACGGTCGGCATGTAGAACGGGTAGCCGCTATGACTGACTGGAACAACCACGAAGCTGTGGCCCGATTTCAGCGTATTCTGAAAGCCATGGGCGTCTTTGAGGCACTGCAGCAAGCAGGCGTCCAGCCAGGAGACACCGTGTTTGTCGGTGACTATGAATTGGAGTGGCAATAACGTGACACGCATCGGCGTCTTAGGAGGTACATTTGACCCTATTCATTATGGGCATCTGGTCATTGCCGAAGATGCACGAGTATATCTGCATCTAGAAAAGGTCTTGTTCGTGCCGGCTCGTCAGCCGCCGCATAAGCCAGAGAAAACGTATTCCGCGTTCCAACATCGCGTGCGTATGATAGAGCTGGCAATCGCTGATAATCCCTATTTTGCTCTCTCGCTCATTGAAGCAAACCGTCCTGGCCCATCGTATACAGTGGACACCATGCGACAGTTGCAAGCCGAATTGGGGCCAGATGTCGAGTTCTATTTCGTGATGGGCATGGATTCTTTGGTCAGCATCTTGACCTGGCACAAACCAGCAGAGTTACTGCCCCTCTGCCGCATTGTGGTCGCTGAGCGTGCTGGCTACCAGGTAGACTTATCGGCACTGGAAGCGGCTCTCCCCGGTCTTCGGCAAAGGCTTGAGTTGATTGACACGCCGGAACTGTCCATATCCTCGACCGATCTGCAGCGACGAGTGCAGCATGGGCTGTCCATCAAATATCAGGTGCCACCGGATGTCGAGAGATATATCTACGACCACAAACTCTATTTGGGTGAAAAGGCTGCGGCTCGGAGGGACAACCAGGCCAGGCAGGGAACATCGTGTTGAAGCTCAGCTTCTCCACTGGTACTCTGTACCACTTACCACTACGGACCACTTTTGCCCTGGCGCATGAGGTGGGTTTCGAAGGCGTAGAGCTGGTTCTTGGTCCGGAGGTCATTCTGCGTGGCGCTGCTTATGTGCGACAGTTAAGCCAGCAATATAGCCTCCCTGTGCTCAGTGTGCATCCGCCCATTGTTCCCTATCCTGGTCAGCACAAAGCAGCCCGCATCTTACCACGTCTGGTCTCGCTGGCAGAGCAGGTGGACTGCCACCTAGTCGTACTGCATACGCCCAAGGTCACCACACCAGAAAAGGCTCAATGGACTGAGTTTGTCGGCGCATTACTACGCCAACGGGAACGCTCCAACCCAGGGGTGCAGATTTCACTAGAGAATTCCGGCATCTTCTGGGAGTCAGATGCCCTTTATATACTGCACGATATGCATAGACTGCGCAACTTTGCTGACCGCTATGACCTGCCGTTGACGTTCGACACAGCTCACGCAGGCACTTCGGCTTATGAACTGCTGGAAGCCTATGCTCTTCTTGTTGGGCGTATAGTCAACGTGCATTTCAGTGACCTGGTGCACCGACGCATCTTCCCAGATTGGCCACCACTCTACAATTTTTTCAAGCACCACCAGATGCCAGGGGAAGGCATCCTGCCGCTGACCAAGTTCGTGCATGCATTGCTGACCACTGGCTACACCGGCATATTCACCCTGGAGATCAGCCCTACGGCTGTCCAAGCTTGGAATCTCTCGCAGGTGCGTGAGAGGTTAGCGAAGGCTATCGGCTTTGTACGGCAGCTAGAGCAACAAGCCCTGCTAGCAGCAAGGTCTTAGGGCGAGTGGCGAGTAGTGGATGAAGAGTGACGCGCGACAAGTGATACTTTTTGCTTGAATCTTGCTGCTCCTAGGGTGCCAACCTGTCCAGGTCTCTGGGAAATAGCGTAGCCTCCCGTAGATTGCTCAGCCCTGCCAATTGCATTAGCAGCCGTTCCAGCCCTATGGCGAAACCACCATGTGGGGGCATTCCATACTTGAAAGCTTGCAGGTAGCCAGCAATATCCTCTGGATTGATCCCCCACTGGCGGGCGTTGTTCAGCAGTTGCTCATAGCGATGAATGCGTTGTCCTCCAGTCACGATCTCGCAGCCACGGAAAAGCAGGTCAAAGCCCTTGGTCAGTGTTGGCTCCTCGTCGTCTGGCATAGTGTAAAAGGGGCGTTTGGATGTGGGATAGTGGGTGACGAACAGCAATTCTGAGCCAAATTCTTGTTCGGCGTATTGACAGAGCCAGGCTTCGTGCTGGGGCGCTAGATCCGGTTCGCCACGGCAATCTTCCCCATATCGCTCGAAAATGAGTTCCTGTGCGTCCGGCAAGCGGAGAGAGGGTACTGTCTCGCCAATGCTGGGCACTGTTATTTTTAGCAACTCTATTTCTCGCACGCACGATTGTGTAAGGCGGGCGAAGATATGACGTAGCACGGCAGTGAGCATAGCCATTACGTCCGTGTGATCGCGGATGAATCCCATCTCTATATCCAGGCTGACATACTCATTGGTGTGCCGTGCTGTGTTGTGCTTTTCAGCGCGAAAGACGGGACCGACCTCAAACACGCGCTCGTACACTCCTACCATAATCTGTTTATAGAACTGCGGGCTTTGGGCCAGATAAGCGGGGCGGCCAAAGTAGTCTATGCAGAAGACATTGGCTCCGCTCTCGGTGGCTGCACCAACGATCTTCGGGCTCTGAATCTCCACAAAACCCTGCTGCATCAAGTATTCCCGAAAACCGGCCATTATCTCGGCTGAGATGCGGAACAGGGCACGTTTGTGTAGATGGCGTAGGCCCAATGGCGCGTTGTTCAGGAAGATGTCCAGTGCAGGCTTCAGTTCTTTTTTGTTGACCTCAAATGGCAGGGGTTCTGTAACGGGAGAGAGCACTTTGACTTGACAATCGTGCAGTTCCATTCCGCCTGGTGCGCGGGGTTCTGCCGCTACCACCCCCTCGATTTCCAGCACCGATTCATACTGCAAGGCTCTTATCTTCTCCAATTCTGCTGTATTATCCAGAACGGCCTGGAACGTCCCTGCCCCATCACGTAACACCAGGAAGCCAAACTTGCCCATGTCGCGTAAGTTGTGCAGCCATCCGGCAAGTTTGACCCTCTCCCCCACGTGGGTTATGGCTTCGTTTGTTCGTATTCTCTGCATAGTTGCCTCCTTTGAAAAAGAAACACCCCGTCTGACTAAAGGACGGGGTCTTCCCGTGGTGCCACCTTTATTCTCGCTGGCCGCGCGGCCAGCGACTCTGTGGGTCAATAACCCAAACTCGTTAACGGGAGCGTCCGGCGCAGCCTACGGTGGAGCTTTCAACTGCGCAGCTCTAGAGCGTCTTTCGGGGGCTCCTGAAGGCTACTTCACACCCGGCGTAGCTCTCTGTGCTTCAAGTGGGCCCCTTACTCTCTCCTTCTTTGCTTTTGCGCTTTTATACCACAAAAGTGAACTGTCGTCAACTCAGTCGTGGATCACTATCAGGGTGCCGGTTCCCCTCACCGTATCCCATACTTCAGTTGCTCCTGGCGGTAGTGGAGGATCTGTCCAGTCAAATAGCCACTTGGCGTTCGCGGTGCGGAGATTGACGCAGCCATGGCTTCTTGGCTGGCCAAAGTCATTGTGCCAGTATGTCCCATGGAGGGAGTAGCCACCGTAGAAATACATAACGTACGGGACATCAGGTTGCACATAATCGGGGCCGGTCATAGTCTGCGATAGTAGTTTGTGGAAGATGCGAAAGCGACCGGTCACAGTTGGCGTCCAGGCGGTGCCTGTGGACACTGTAGTACGAAAGACTTCTATTTCTCCCTCGTAGGCGATCAGTGTCTGCGAGGAAAGGTCAATGTCTATCCATTTCTCACCCCGCACAGGTTGTGGCGTGGGGGGGATAGCCGTTGGCAACGGTGTCCAGGCTGGTGAAGGGCTTGGTGTAAAGGCACACGTTGGCGTTGAGGTGGGTATAGCCGTGGGCGTGCTAGTCGGTGTCGGTGTACAGGTAGCAGTTGCTGTGGCCGTAGATGTGGGCGTTGAGATAGGCGTCGAAGTGGCTGTGGGGGTACTGGTGGATGGAAACAGCAACACACGCCATGCTTCAACATTGTCTGCGACAGTAAAAGCACCCCAAGCGAGACTCAACAAGAGCAGAGCTACCAGAAGGCCCAACCATAGATAACGGGATCGAGATGCCCGTCTCTTGCGCCTTGCTCGAGCAAGCGGCTGGCCAGCTTGGCTCTCGGAGGCATCAGCTCGAAGGGCTTGTCCTGAGCTCCTCCCAAGGGTTTGCAAGCGCTGGTGTGCCCAACGCAACCCAGCTTTCGCACGTTCGTTGCCCGGATTGATTTTCAGGACCTGCTTCAGATAAGCGATGGACTCTCGAGGGTCATCAGCCAAACCTGCTTTCCAGAGCAGTGCATCTTCGTTGGCCGGGTCAATGCGCAGTACCTGGGTGAAGTAACGTCGAGCCAGTGCCCAGTGACCAGCTTCAGCAGTAGAACGGCCTAGATTAAGAAGACGTTCTGCCTCTGCAGCCTTCATGCCTTGTTTCCACCCGTCCATAATTGTGTGTTATCCATTATAACATAAAGTGTACGCGGTGCATAAGAGATTGGCTTATAGCAAACTTTGTGGTAAGATTTGATTGCAGTAGACGCACAGGTAGTGATAAGTTGGAGGGAGGGACACTGGATGAAAGCAGTTGTCATGGCGGGCGGTGAGGGTTCGCGGTTACGGCCCCTGACCATTAACCGGCCCAAACCAATGGTGCCCCTCGTCAACAAGCCGGTAATAGTTCATATCATGGATCTGCTGAAAAGGCATGGCATCACAAATATAGTAGTGACCCTGCAATATATGGCCGATCTGGTGCAAGACTACTTTGGTGACGGCTTGGCCATGGACATCGAAATCAGCTATTCCGTTGAAGAGGTTCCACTAGGCACGGCGGGAAGCGTAAAGAACGCCCAAAAGCACTTGGATGAGACATTTATAGTCATCAGTGGTGATGCCCTGACCGATTTCGACCTCAGTGCTATTATTGAATACCACAAAGCCAGGAAAGCGAGGGCGACGCTTACCCTGTATCGTGTACCCAATCCTCTGGAGTACGGAGTAGTAATCGTGAATGCAGAGGGGCGCATTCAGGAGTTTCAAGAAAAGCCCGGTTGGGGTCAGGTTATCTCTGACACGGTCAACACGGGCATCTATGTGCTGGAGCCAGAAGTACTTGACTACTTCGAAGCAGGTACGGCTTTTGATTTTAGCAAAGACCTATTCCCCATTCTGTTGGAAAAAGGCGATCCCCTCTATGGCTTCGTATCAGGGGGTTATTGGTGCGATGTAGGGAATATTCAGGAGTACATGCGTGCATCCAGCGACTTGTTGGAGGGCCGCGTCCACCTAGAGCCTATCGGCAGGCAGATCGGTGGTGGTGTGTGGTGTGGTGAGAATGTGGAGATTGCGCCCGATGCCCAGCTCTATGGCCCCTTATATCTGGGGGAGGGAGTGAAGATCAAGGGAGGTGTTGTCGTACACGGGCCCAGTGTGGTACGTGACTACACAGTGGTAGACAACCGGGCACATATTGCTCGTAGCGTCGTCTGGCGCAATTCGTACGTGGGGGAGGGTGTGGAATTGCGTGGTGCTATCGTGTGCCGACAGTGCAGCATTAAGAGCAATGTGGTCATCTTTGAGGGCGCCGTGGTGGGAGACATGAGCACCATTGGTGAGAGAGCAATTATTTATCCCAACGTCAAGATATGGCCCGCAAAGGAAGTTGAAGCTGGTGCTACAGTCAAAGCCAGCATTATCTGGGGCTCGCAAGGACGCCGCGTGCTTTTCGGACGCTATGGCGTTACCGGGCAGGTAAATGTTGATCTCACGCCCGAATTTGCCACCAAGCTAGGGGCAGCCTTTGGCGCTACTTTGCCCAAGGGGGCTTTGGTGACGATCAATCGTGATTCTCACCGTAGCCCGCGCATGCTCAAGCGAGGCATTATCTCGGGCTTGCCTTCGGCAGGGATCAACGTGCGCGATCTACGGAGCGTGCCCATCCCTGTGGCGCGCTATATTACCCGCAAGATAGGTGCCGCGGGTGGCCTTCATATTCGCTTGTCCCCTCATGATAATCGCGTGGTGGACATCAAGTTCATGGACCACCGTGGCTTGAGCTTGAGCAAGGGCGCTGAACGCAATATCGAACGGGTCTTTTTCCGTGAGGACTTTCGTCGCGTCTATCTTGATGAGATTGGTGTCATTGACTATCAACCCCGTGTGATCGAAACATATTCTGAAGATTTCCTTGCCTGTCTTGATGTGCAGGCCATTCGTGATGCTCGCTTTTCCATCGTTGTAGACTATGCTAACGCTTCTACATCGCTGGTGTTGCCCAACATTCTCAAACAGCTTGGGGTCAAGGTTGTGGAACTCAACGCCGCAATTGACGAGAGCAAAATGTCCATTTCCCCCCAGGAATTTCAGCAATCCTTGGAGCAATTGGCGTCTATCTGCTCTGTGCTAGGTACCAACCTGGGGGTGCGACTGGACGTGGGGGGCGAGAAGATGTTTCTGGTAGACGATCGGGGCAAGATTTTGCCAAGTGGTCTCGCTGCAGTGGCTTTGGCGGCTCTGGCACTGCAAGCGCACAGTGGGGGTATCATCGCCATGCCTGTCACTGTCTCCCGCACCTTGGAGACAATAGCGAGTCAGTACGGCGGCCGGGTGATACGCACCAAAGCGGACATGCACGACGTGATGGAAGCTGCGACACAAGAAGGAGTGGTCATGGCTGCAGATGGCGCGGACAATTTTATCTTTCCGCAGTTTCAGGCAGCAGTGGATGGCATGATGGCCTTGGCTAAATTGCTCGAGTTCTTAGCTACACAAAACGTCAAGCTGTCCCAAATTGTAACTTCATTGCCGCCTCAGTACATGGCTGTGCGTACTGTTCCCTGTCCCTGGGAGATCAAGGGTACAGTTATGCGTCTGCTACACGAGCGGTATAGGGAGAGCCGGGAAGCACAGATAGATGGAGTGAAGGTTCAGTTGGGCAATGACTGGGCGCTTATTTTGCCTGACCCCGACCAGCCACTTTTCCGCATCTACGCCGAATCGGATTCTGTGGCTGCGGCCGGGGAATTGGCGGACAAATACGCGCGCATTGTCGAGAGCCTCCAGGAATAAGAGGAACCGTTCATGCACCCTGTCCTGTTTCGCTGGAGAGCTTATTCCCTATACTCGTATTCGGCACTGGTATGCTTGGGCATTCTGTTGGGTGCGGTCTATGCACAGTGGCAGGGCCGCCGCGCCGGCTACCGTGACATGCAGATACTGGATGCGGCACTGTGGGCGCTAGTAGGCGGTCTCATAGGTGCACGTGTGGCATACGTTATCCCCAGTTGGACGGACTATGCGGGTCGTCCAGTGGCACTGCTCAACCTCTGGGGTGGACGATTGGTCTTCCAGGGCGGGCTGATTGGTGGAGTCTTGTCCCTGTTGCTGAATTCGCTCTACGCAAAGCTGTCCTTCTTCCACCTGGTGGACCTGGCTGCCCCCGCTGTATCCCTGGCTCAGGGACTGGGGTGGGTCGGTGCACTGATGCATGGGGCAAACTATGGCCTGATCATGCGCACTCCACTTAGCCTGTGGCTGCCGGACCTCTATGGCATCTATGGGCCACGCTTGCCTACACAGCTTTTGGCTTGCCTGCTTGGTTTCCTTCTATTTTTCATTCTGTACCGGCTAAGCAAACGTAACTTGCAGCCTGGTACATTAAGCCTACTCTATCTGCTTGGCAACGGCGTTGGACACTTTCTGTTGGAATACACCCGCGCTGACGAGGTTCCACACCTTGGCCTGCTGCGGTTTACACAAATAGCCGAGTTGGTGGAAGTCGTAGTGGCCTGCGCCTTGTTACTATATCTATGGCTCAGGCGAAGGGCAAAAGTGCAAGAGGGATAACAATGAGCAAACTCAAGGTTGGGTTGGCGCAGATAAGCCCATTCCTGGGCAATGTGCAGAGTAACTTGCGTCTGCATCTGGACATGATCGAACAGGCAAGGAAACAAGAGGTGCAACTGCTCTGCTTCCCTGAATTGTCGCTCACAGGCTATGTGCTGAAAGACCAGGTGTTTGAGGTGGCCATTATGGCTACGGAGAACAATGCGATCATGGCGGAGTTGCTCGCTGCCAGCCAGAGCATAGATTTGCTCATTGGCTTTGTCGAGGAGGATCGCCGCCACCGTTACTACAACTCCGCTGTCTATCTGTCACAAGGGCAGATTGTGCACGTGCATCGCAAGGTGTACTTGCCGACTCACGGCATGTTTGAAGAGGGGCGCTACTTTGCAATGGGAGACAGTCGTCGCGCTTTCGATACATCATTCGCCCGCGCAGGCATTTTGATTTGCAGAGACTTCTGGCATATGAGCTCCCCCTATGCCCTCTGGCTGGATGGTGCGGACATATTGCTGCTGATGTCGGCAAGTCCTGGACGGGGCTTGAGCTCAGAGGCTGCGCTAGGCAGTTCGCGTTTGGTGGAGTTGCTCAATCAAATGTACGCCACTTTTCTCACCAGCTTTGTATTGCACTGCAATCGTGTAGGCTTCGAAGATGGGATCAATTTCTGGGGTGGCTCAACGATATTCGGGCCAGATGGCAACCTCGTGGCTCAAGCGCCATATTTTGAAGAGACCTTGCTGACTGCAACACTGGATCTGGGAGCTCTGAGGCGCGCACGGATACAGTTGCCGCTATTACGAGATGAGCGGCCAGACTTGCTGTGCAAAGAACTGGAACGGGTCAGGGGATAAAAGTTAGGGAGCCAGGTGCTGATAGGGCATCACAGTGAACAAAGGTTATCGTTCTGAGCAGGAGCATTGGTGAAGACTCCTGTCTAACAGTCGGAACACGAGATCCTTCCCTTTGCTCAGGACAGGCTCGCTATGCTTCCCAGAACGGCAATCCATTAGATTCAATACAGGGAGGGTTGGCTTTGGACATTGCTGCCAAGTTGTTGCTCAACACTGAGGTAATACATGGCGTGCTAGTGACTTTCCTGCGACGCGAACTGGAACGCTTTGGTTTTAAGAAAGCTGTGCTGGCCTTATCCGGGGGGTAGATTCCTCCTTATCCTGCTTTCTTACGGCTGAGGCTATGGGTGCCGAGAATGTCCTGGCTCTGCTCATGCCCTACCGTACAAGCGCACCAGAGAGTGCCGAGCACGCGCGACAGGTAATAGAGATCACTGGTGTGGCTAACAAGACCGTGGACATTACGCCGATGGTGGAACCCTATCTGGAGCAAGACCCGCAGATGAGCGATGTGCGGCGTGGTAACGTGATGGCACGGATGAGAATGATCGTCCTCTACGATCATTCTGTGCTTTGGAACGGCCTGGTCATAGGCACGAGCAACAAGACAGAGTTGCTCCTCGGCTATGGCACGCTCTTTGGTGACATGGCCTCGGCCATAGACCCACTTGGCGATCTGTACAAGACACAGGTACGCCAGTTGGCACGGGCAATGGGCGTGCCAGAAGCCATTGTGCAGAAGCCACCATCTGCTGACCTCTGGGTTGGGCAGACGGACGAAGGCGAGCTGGGTTTCACCTATGCCGAAGTGGATAAGCTCTTGTACCTGCTAGTAGACGAACGGTACACGCCCGAAGAAGCAATTGCAGCGGGCTTTGACGCGCAGTTTGTGGATACAGTAATCCGTAGAGTACGTGGCTCCCAATTCAAGCGCATGCCGCCGATTATTGCCAAGGTCAGTCGGCGCGACGTGGGACACGATTTTTTGTATCCCAGGGACTGGGGTACATAGATATTTTGTCGTCGAGCACGCCGAGGCCGCAGAGAGTTCTTACTTTTTCCCTCTCTGCGGTCTCTGCACTCTCGGCATTGAAATCAGGAGACAGCAGGTGTTGGCCCTGTATAGTGGTATATTCCTGGTATCGGCGGCGATGTTGTTCTTCGAGATCACCCTGACACGCCTTTTCTCGGTGACCCAGTGGTACCACTTTGCCTTCATAAGCATCAGCGTGGCCTTGTTGGGCTTTGGGGCTAGCGGTACATGGTTAGCATTGCGTCCCCTGGATTCAGGTGGCCGGCACTTTCAGCAGTGCCGGTCACTTCAGGAACGAAATCAAGCTGTTCTGGTTCGCCTAGCAGGGATTGCCATCCTCTTCTCGATCAGCATCCTTATCGCTTACCTAGCCATTAACCATGTGCCATTCGATTCATATCGTGTCGCCTGGGAGCGACGGCAATTGCTCTATCTAGCTCTATATTATCCTGCTTTGATTGTCCCCTTCTTCTTTGCCGGCTTGTGCATTGGCCTATCCCTCGCCGCCTGGCCGAAGCGGGCGAACGCCGTATACGCAGCCAATTTGGCCGGCTCGGCCGCAGGCAGCTTAGCGGTGCTGGTGCTAGTACCACCCTTGGGAGGGGTGGGGGCAGTGATCAGCGCGAGCATCGTGGGCCTGCTGGCAGCGCTCACTTTCACTTTGGGTGCTTCGAGTGCAAACCTTTGGGGTTTACAACCAAACCCCAAAGGTCTCGCTTGCTGCCTGCTGCTCCTCGTAGCCTTCCTGGCCCTGCTGGCACACCCTCCATCATTGTTTGCTCTGCGTATATCTCCCTACAAGACACTGAGCATATCCTTGCTCTTCCCACAGGCTCGCCTTGTTTTCAGCCGTTGGAATGCTTTCTCTCGCGTAGATGTCGTGGAGAGTGAGGGCATACACTCTGCGCCTGGGCTAAGCCTCTCTTTCGCTGGGGAGCTACCCAAGCAGTTGGGACTGATGGTGGATGGAGGCAATCTGAGCCCTATCACCTGCATTGAAAAGCCCTCTGACGAGCTTTTCCTGCCGTATCTGCCCACTGCACTGCCTTACATGTTACGACCTCAGGCACGAGTTCTGCTTATTGAGCCACGAGGCGGTCTTGACCTTCTGACTGCATTGCACGGTGGTGCATCGTCTGTGGTTGCATTGGAGAGCAACCCGCTTGTGGTGCATGCCGTGCGTGGCCAGGTTGGCCGATGTGGTGCAGCAGCCTACGATGATCGGCGGGTTACAGTCATTTCAGAAGATGCGCGCAGTTATCTGCGGCGTTCCACGGAGCAGTTCGACGTAGTATTGCTATCCCTGGCCGATGCCTACCAGCCGGTCATCTCCGGCGCTTATAGCCTGTCCGAGTCTTATGCTTACACGGTGGAAGCTTTCCTCGAATACCTGAAGCATTTGAGCGAAGAAGGCATCCTCGTGATAACTAGATGGGTGCAGTCCCCTCCTAGTGAGGAACTGCGTGCCTGTGCACTGTTAGCTGAGGCATTGGAACGAGCTAAGGTAGGAGATCTGTCCAAACGAGTCATCGCTTTCCGTAGCTGGTCCACAGCTACGATCCTGGCCAAGCGCACATCTTTTCGTAACGACGAAATTGCCGAGTTGAAGGATTTTTGCGCCAAGCGTAGCTTCGACCTCATCTACTATGAGGGCATGGCAGCCACGGAAGCCAATCGCTACAATGTGCTCTCCGATACAGCTCACTACGACACCTTCCGGAAGGTGCTGTCTGGCAACGAGCGGCAGGATTTCTTGAAGCAATATCCCTATCAGGTCTCGCCACCCAGCGATGATCGCCCCTTCTTCTTCCACTATTTCAAGTGGGGTCAGACACAGAGTATCCTCAGGAACTTGGGCAAGACATGGCAGCCCTTTGGCGGTAGTGGCTTCTTGATCCTGATAGCGCTCTTGGTATTGGTGATCGCCCTATCTGCTGTGCTTGTTCTGTTGCCGCTTGTTCTGAGCCACATCAAAACACTTCCTACTTCCTACTCGCTGCGCCCTACGGCCTGCTACCTGCTGTACTTCGCCTGTTTGGGATTGGGCTACCTCTTTGTAGAAATGCCGCTGTTGCAACAATTCATCCTGTTCCTGGGTCAACCTACATACTCCTTCTCCCTGGTGCTGTTTTCGGTCTTGCTTTTCTCTGGGCTTGGCAGCTTTCTTTCGGCCAGGCTCCCACTGCGTCCGCTATTGCTTATCCTCGCTATAGTCGTACTTGCTTACCCATTGTTCCTCTCCTGGTTGTTCGCCCTTTCCATTGGCTGGTGCCTTCCTTTCCGTCTAAGCGTTGCCGTGCTCAGCCTCGCACCTCTCGGTTTTTTGCTGGGGCAGCCTTTGCCTGGCGGTATTCGCCTGCTGGAGGGACGCGCACCGCAACTCATCCCTTGGGCCTGGGCAGCCAACGGCTGTGCATCGGTCATAAGCTCTATTGTGGCGGTAATAGGTGGTGTTACGTTTGGTTTTTCCCGTGTCCTGGTCGCTGGGGCGCTAGCCTATCTCCTGGCATGGACTGTAGTGGCTTTTTCGCTGTCACGGCCAAATCCAGGGGTAACGACATGAATGTAACATTGCCTCCTGCAGGGGACAAGCTAGTCCACTTACAGAATCTGCGCACACTGACGCTGCGCAACTTTCTCTTCGGGTTGCGGATGAACATCGTACGGGCAATCTGGCAGCCTTTTGTCCTCAGTCTGGGTGCCTCTATGCCTTTGCTCGGTCTCTTGGAAAGCATTGGGGGGTTGGGGGGTATTGTCTCCACGGCGATGCTGCCCCTGGGCGGCTGGCTCTCCGATCGTCGTGGACGCAAGCCGTTTGTCATCATCGCCAGTGCCTTTGCCGTTATCGCATTGTCCACCCTCGCCCTGGCTGGATGGATGCAAAAGTGGCAGTTGCTCCTGCCAGGAGTTTTGTTTCTCGGGCTGGCGGCCATTGGTCGCCCTGCTGTGGATTCCATGACCGCAGAGTCAGTGACACCCGATGCTCGCGGTCAGGCATTTGGCCTGGTAACCATGTCCTACGCCATTTCTGGCATCTTTGCGCCAACGTTGGGGGGATTCCTGGCCGGTCGCTGTGGTTTCTTAACTGTGCTCCTGGCAGGTGCTGCCCTGGAACTGGGTATCCTCTACTTGATAGCTATTGCTTTATGTGAGACGTTGCCATTGGAAGGTCAAGTTCCTCTGAGAGCATTCGAGTTCTTTAGGTTGCTCAAGAGAATCATCACGCCACCAGCCAACCTGCGCAACTTTTACGTCGCCGTCACAATAGACGTTTTCGCCTTTGGCACAGGTGCGACCATATTAGCAGGCCTCCTTACCAAAACCTACCACTTTACACCATTTCAGTTGGGCATCATGGCCAGCGTGAGTTCTGCAACCTGGGCTATTTCGCAGTTATTCATTGGCCAACAGGTGGACGAACACGGCTGCGTACCTTTTCTGATTGCTTCAGAAACTTTGGCCGTGTTTGTCACCGGAGGATGGCTCGTAGCCAAATCCTTCGAGGCATTCGTCGCTCTGGAGGTTCTCAATGGCTTGATTCCCGCCACTTGGATGCCAGCTTTTATGGCCTGGATTAGCAACAGCGTTCCTGAGGGCCAACGCGCAGAGGAGATAGGACGACTAGGTGCTTTTCGAGGATTCCTTGGCTTTCCAGCGCCCTATGTTGGTGGCCTGCTATACGAGGCCGTTGGCTTTCGGGGGCCGATCATGGCTAACCTGATTGGCGCAGCGATGGTAATCCTCGTTTTGTGGCTCTTCGTCGGAGAACCGCAAAAGGCTTAAGCCAGCAGAGGTAGCTCCCAGGCTGCTGAATTGTCAGGCGTTGCCTGAACCTGCCAAAGGGCGTGTTACCAGATACGCTTAAGGGGATGGGTGGGTGCCGGTCAAGGGTACAAAGATGACGCCCATGATGCTTTTTGATACGATTTTCTCGCCCTGCTTCTCGATCTGCCACAGAGTCTGGAAACTACCCGGAGGGCCAACTGGAATGACAAGCCGCCCACCGTCTTTGAGCTGGTTGACCAGCGGCTGTGGAACGTGGTCAGGAGCAGCGGTAACAATGATAGCGTCATAGGGCGCATGCTCTTCCCAGCCGTAGTAACCATCAGCGTGTTTGGTCTTCACCTTTTGGTAGCCGAGCCGCTTCAATGTCTCACTGGCACGTTTATACAGTTCCTCGATGATCTCTACAGAATAGACCTCGTCGGTCAATTCGGCCAAAATGGCTGCCTGGTAGCCAGAGCCTGTGCCGATTTCCAACACTCTGTCGCCGCGTTTCAGCTTGAGTAGTTCAGTCATCGCAGCTACGATGTATGGCTGCGAGATGGTCTGACC
>Ga0172364_10000744_pt1 | contig 23980 bp, 20 predicted proteins | sample LakKivSesite10cm_FD_114545 | JGI IMG/M metagenome (GOLD analysis project Ga0172364, IMG submission 114545) | Sediment microbial communities from Lake Kivu, Rwanda - Sediment site 10cm | ecosystem: Environmental > Aquatic > Freshwater > Lake > Sediment | place: Rwanda: Western Province, Lake... | reverse complement strand
TCAACATGTTGGGCTCTCTTTTTCTCCTTGTAAGCCTGGTACAGCTCGGCTAGTTTGGCATCTATACTCCTCTTCAATTCGGCAGGGTTTAGACTGAGATATGTCATCCTTAGTTTCTCTACAACCTCCTCGGGGATTTGGTTCGACGCAATGAACCTCTGGTATAGTGTTTTTGCTACTTCGTACTTGCTCGATTGCCCGGTATTATCAGAGTATTCATCCAGGAGCAGAGTTTTCTCCTCCCATGTCCTGACTCGGCAATACTTCTTCCTTATTACCTTGAGATACTCATTTTTTGAGTGTATGTCCATCCTTTCCATAGCATGGTCTCACTTCCTTCTGAAGTTTTAACCGGGCTGCATAATAATTCTTCGGTTAGATTTTAGATGATTCAAATCGCGGACTTGACAATTTTGACTGTGACTTTTTATAATTCAATAGAATTCGGGTTTGCTTCGCATTCTAATATCAACCTGCAGTATTTAGTTTTCTTTATATTCGTGTAATATACTCTTGTAATGAGCAGTGAGTAAATACATTTTTATTACTGGTGGCGTAGTTAGTTCTGTAGGGAAGGGAATTTCAGTAGCCTCCGTAGGGAAAATATTGAAAAGCCGTGGTATATCTGTCTCTGTACAAAAGCTTGATCCTTACCTGAATGTTGACCCGGGGACGATGTCCCCTTACCAGCACGGTGAAGTGTTTGTTACACAGGATGGTGCTGAGACTGATTTGGACTTAGGGCATTATGAGAGGTTTATCGGCGTAGAGCTAACTCAAGCCTCTAATGTTACTTCCGGTCAAGTCTATTCTTCGGTCATTGCTCAGGAGAGGCGGGGAGATTTCCTGGGTGGTACAATTCAGGTGGTTCCTCACGTAACTAATGAAATAAAGAGGAGGATAAGGGAGGTAGCCGAAATATCCCGTGCTGATTTAATGCTTGTTGAAGTTGGTGGCACAGTGGGGGATATTGAAGGACAACCCTTCCTCGAAGCTATAAGGCAAATGAGGAAGGATGAAGGCAGAGATAATGTGCTATACATTCACGTTACTTTTTTACCATACATCGCTGCCACCGACGAGCTAAAGACCAAGCCCACTCAACACAGCGTCAACGAGCTGAGGAGAATTGGTATTCAACCCGATGTTATACTGTGTCGCAGCGATAAGGAGATATCCGAGGGAATAAAGGACAAAATATCGCTATTTTGCGACGTAGATAAAGAGGCGGTTATCTCTCTGGTTACCAGCGAAACGATTTATGAGGTGCCCCTGGTGCTTGAAGATGCCGGGTTGGGGGAATTGGTAGTTCACCGATTGGGATTAAGGGCCGAGAAAAGTAATTTAAAAGAATGGCTGAACATAGTAGCCAGGTTGAAAGCTCCTAAAGAGCTTGTGATTATTGGATTAGTAGGCAAATACGTAGGACTCCAGGATGCGTATTACTCCGTACGTGAAGCATTGTGCCATGCGGCATTGGCTCACAATCACGAGGTGAAAATAGAGTGGTTGGATTCACAGCAATTGGATGGTCTGGTCGATGAGAAACTCGGACAAGTTCAAGGCATAATTGTTCCTGGTGGCTTTGGTTATCGAGGAATTGAAGGCATGATAAAAGCTGCCAAATTTGCCCGAGAAAGGGAAATTCCTTACTTGGGCTTATGCTTAGGGATGCAAACTATGGTCATCGAATTTGGTCGTCATGTTTTTCATACTGACAAAGTAAATTCCACTGAGTTTGATGCTAGTAGCGCTTATCCTGTCATCGACCTCCTCCCTGAACAGCATGGTATAGAGCAAAAGGGGGGAACCATGAGGCTCGGGACTTATCCTTGCCACCTGGTAGCGGGAACAATAGCAGCTCGTGCCTATGGCAGCGAAGTAGTCTATGAAAGGCATCGCCATCGTTATGAGTTTAACAATAGTTTCCGCCAGCCATTGAAGGAAGCTGGTCTTGTACCTTCCGGATTATCTCCGGATGGGAAATTAGTGGAGATTGTTGAATTGCGAGATCATCCTTGGATGCTTGCCTGCCAATTTCACCCTGAATTTAAATCTCGCCCTGATTCTCCTCACCCGTTGTTTGTGGGATTTGTTGGGGCAGCCAAGGAAACGCTTGTTGAAGGCGCTCAAACAAGTCTACCTTTGAATTGAGAAGATGAAGATATTTTTAGATACTGCCAATATAGAACATATTCGCCACGGAGTAAGGTTAGGGGTAGTTGTGGGCGTAACCACTAACCCTAGCCTTGTATCGCGGGAAGGCAATGTTGATTATCGAAAGTTAGTCCAGGAAATTTGCTCCATTGTCTCTGGGCCGGTATCTACTGAGGTATTGGGCCAGGATGTTCAAGCAATGGTAACTGAGGCCAGGGAAATAGCCAAATGGGCGGGCAACATCGTGGTTAAGATACCTGCAAGCCTTGAAGGAGTGGAGGCCACCTCAGTGCTAGCCAAGGAAAACATAAAGGTGAATTTCACTCTATGCTTTACCTTGAACCAGGCTTTGCTAGGGGCAGCAGCAGGAGCCACTTTTGTAAGCCCTTTTGTGGGCAGATTAGACGACATTGGCGAGGATGGAATGAAAGTGGTGGCTGACATAGTGGAATATCTGGATTATTATCAACTCCCAACGCAAGTTATCGCTGCCAGTATCAGACATCCACAACATTGTTTAGCAGCAGCTAGAATTGGTGCACATATTGCCACCGTGCCCTATGAAGTGTTACTGCAAATGATACGACATCCTCTGACAGATATCGGCATCGAGCGTTTTAGGAATGACTGGAAGATGGTGATGGTGAGAGAGGGGTTATTGTGAAAGCTCTCATCAAACAATCCCGATGCAATCGGGAAAAAGAAAAAGCATTTAGAAAGAGGTTACTATGTTAACTATGGTGGAACTAGAAAGCAAAAATCGAGATGAATTGGAGGCAATAGCTAAGGAGTGTGGCATCATTGGCTACTCTGCTTTGAAGAAATCCGAGCTTGTCCATCGCATCCTGCAAGCGGAGGCGGAGGAGCAGGGGAATGTGTTTGTAACGGGCGTCTTAGAAATCATCAGTGAGGGCTACGGCTTCCTACGACAGGATACCTTCCGGCGTGGTGCTAATGATGTCTACGTATCAAATTCCCAGATACGCCGTTTTAACTTAAGAGACGGCGACGCTGTTCATGGTCAGGCTAGACCTCCTAAAGAAAGCGAGAAATACTACGGCTTACTTCGAGTAGAGAGTATCAATGGACTTGACCCTGAACTGGCAAGAACGCGCCGTAATTTTGCTTCCTTGACACCCATATTCCCTAATAAGCTCATTAATCTGGAAACAACATCAGATGAGTTATCGACCCGTCTAATTAATCTTGTGGCACCTATAGGCCGGGGGCAACGAGGGCTTATTGTGTCACCACCTAAGGCAGGTAAGACTGTGCTTCTTCAAAAAATTGCCAATAGCATAACTACTAACTACAATGATATTCATCTCATGGTTTGCCTTATTGGAGAAAGACCCGAAGAGGTCACTGATATGAAAAAGTCGGTTAAGGCCGAGGTTGTCGCTGCCACCTTCGACGAACCAGTGGAGAGCCAGACTCGGGTAGCCGAATTAGCGTTAGAGAGAGCCAAACGGCTAGTGGAAATGGGCAAAGATGTAGTCATTCTCCTTGATGGTATTACCAGGCTTACACGGGCTTACAATTTAGCTCTGCCCGCTAGCGGACGCACTTTATCTGGTGGTATTGATTCAATAGCCTTGCATCCCCCCAAGCGCTTCTTCGGCACTGCTCGCAACACCGATGAAGACGGGAGTCTAACTATCATCGCTACTTGCCTCGTGGATACCGGCAGCCGCATGGATGATCTCATATATGAAGAGTTCAAAGGAACAGGGAACATGGAACTCCATCTGGATAGAAAACTAGCTGAGAGGAGAATCTTCCCAGCTATAGATATTATGCCTAGTAGCACGAGAAGGGAAGAGCTTTTGCTGGATGAAAATGCATTGAAGCAAGTATGGCTGCTCAGGCGCATAGTTAATATGATAGATAGTGATTCCCCTAACCACGGTGAGGCCACACAGAGGATATTAGAAAGGCTAGCTAAGACGAAGGACAACGCTGAATTCTTAACAACTCTATCTAAGGATATCTAGGAAATCCTGATTAGATTGGGATTTCCACGGCTGCAACTCCGAACACGGTGAAGAAGCAAAGCAATCCCAGTTGGATAGATAAATTAAAACTCAGGGTCAAGAAAAGCCTGGGCATGAATATTTTCCTGTGTGACAGTTGTAAATGGAACTGGAGAACTGCTTGTCACCGCCCCGAGCGTCCCAACGCCACCTGGTGCCCTGATTATACGAAGAAGGGGCAATAACCAAATTTCTGGTTGGCGTAAGCGTCACGCCTGCTATTTCACCACGAGCGAATTGAAAAATCTCAGAGATTCTCCATCGCCCAAATTCATTTGGACTTTTCAGATTGACGTTGCTGAACACTCTCTTCCACACTGATTGACATTATAGCTGGCACCTTCTAAAATCAAGAAGGTGACTGATAAGTGACTGGGGACGCACTCAGGCAAGACTTTCTGAACTTTTTCCAGAGTAGGGGGCATAAGCTTATCCCCAGCTCTTCTCTGGTACCTCACAAAGACCCTACTTTACTGTTGACCAGCGCTGGCATGGTACAGATTAAGCCATATTATCTGGGATTGGAGACTCCACCTAGCCCGCGATTGACCTCCTGCCAGAAGTGTTTCCGAACCACTGATATAGATTCGGTGGGCAATAGCAAGCACCTTACCTTCTTTGAGATGCTGGGCAATTTCAGTGTCGGTGATTATTTTAAGAAAGAGACCATTTCTTGGGCATGGGAGTTTGTTACCGAGCATTTGAAGCTGCCTGAGGAAAGGCTCTGGATAACCATCTATCTTGATGATGACGAAGCCTTTGCCTATTGGCGAGAAGTTGGTGTCCCTGCCGAAAAAATACTGCGATTCGACGATGAGGATAATTTCTGGGGACCAGTTGGCGATTCTGGTCCCTGCGGACCATGCAGCGAGATTCATTATGACCTGGGTGAAGAGTTTGGCTGCGGAAGGCCTGAATGTAAGCCCAATTGCGACTGTGGTCGCTTCTTCGAGATATGGAATCTGGTATTCACCCAATACAATCAGGACAAAGGTGGACAACGTACTCCTTTACCCAAACCAAACATTGATACCGGTATGGGATTGGAGAGAACTTTAGCCGCTATTCAGGACAAGTCCTCTCCTTATGAAACAGACCTGTTCTCCCCTTTGGTGGACCACATTTGCCACTTATCCGGGCAAGGGTATGGTCGAGACGAGGATACCAACCGGGCTATTAGAATTGTGGCTGAGCATTCACGTGGTATAGTCTTTCTTATCACCGACGGCGTAATGCCTTCTAATGAGGGGAGGGGATATATCCTGCGGCGGATACTGCGTCGCGCCTCGCTTTTTGGCCGGAAACTGGGATTGAATGGCCCTTTCCTTAATGAAATTGCTGACGTTGTCGTTGACACAATGAGCCACATATACCCCGAGCTTATGGCTAATCAGGGCCTGATTAGCGAAGTAATCAGAGTTGAAGAGGAAAAATTCATTGCTACTTTAGATACCGGACTTAACTTGGTGGAAAAGCTCATTGGTGAAGCTTCTACTCAAGGAAAGGTGGGGCTGACAGGCGAAGAAGTATTCAGGCTTTACGATACCTATGGCTTCCCTCCGGAGCTAACCGCCGAGATTGCCAGAGAGAAAGGCTTATCCCTAGACTGGGAGGATTTCCGGGCTGAGATGGAGAAGCAGCGGGAAAGGGCTAGGGCGAAGGGGGTGGTAGTGAAATCTAGGCCAGCGACAGTGGTGGTAAAAACACATGGGCCCAAAGTTATTATTAACACGAAATTTGTAGGCTACGAGGTAGCCTCTTCTCAATCTAAAGTTATTGAGTTGACTGCCAAAGAAAAGCCTATAGAAACCGCTTCTTATCGGAGTGCAGTTTTCATTATACTTAACAAAACCCCCTTCTACGGTGAGATGGGTGGGCAGGTAGGCGATACCGGCGAAATCAGCAGCCCAAAGGGAAAGGTAGCCGTCACAAATGTTATCAGGACTCCCTCCGATGTGATTGTACATCATGGGAAAGTCATAAAAGGCAGCATATCTATCGGTGATGAAGTTGAAGCCAAAGTTGATGTCGACCGCCGCCTGGATATCGCTCGCAACCATACTGCTACCCATCTCCTCCAGGCTGCTTTAAGGCAGATAGTGGACAGTCGTATTGAGCAAAAAGGTTCATTGGTAGAGCCAGAAAGATTTAGATTTGATTTTTCCTATTTAGGACAGGTAACCGAAGAGCAGCTTAATGAAATTCAGAGGCAGATCAATGAGTGGATACGCCGGGACTTAAAAGCGAAAGCGAAGAGAGTCCCCTATAAGCAAGCCAAAGGTGAGGGCGCTATTGCCCTGTTTGAGGAAAAATATGGAGAAGAAGTTCGGATGTTGGAAATCGGGAAGCCGCCGATAAGTAAGGAGCTATGTGGTGGCACTCATGTAAAGTCAACAGGGGAAATTGGTATATTCCTGATAACCAGTGAAAGCAGCATTGGCACAGGACTGCATCGTATTGAAGCAGTAACGGGAAGGAAAGCTGAATCTCTAATTGAATCTCGCTTAACCGCCTTGCAGAGCTTAGCCAAAGAAGTAGAAAGTCCCCTGGAAGAGGTTCCTGGGAAGGTGAAAGCTCTCATCGGCGAACTGGAAGCAGAGCGCAAGAGAGTGCTTTCACTGGAAAGAGAGCTGTCACGTAAAATAGCAGGGGATTTGATTGGGCAAGCGGAGCAGGTGAGTGGTGTGACAGTTCTGGCTGTTAAGGTGCCAGCATTGACCATACCTATCCTCAGGGAAATGGGCGATATATTGCGAGACAGGCTAAAGAGCGCCATAGTGGTTTTGGCTACAGTTCATAGCGGCAAGCCTAACTTTTTGGCTATGGTGACTCCTGACCTGATAGCCAAGGGGTTTCATGCCGGCGATATTATTAATCAAGTAGCCAAGGTTACCGGTGGGGGTGGTGGTGGCAAGGCTGCTATGGCTCAAGCCGGCGGGAAAGACGCCGCCATGATTGACGAAGCCCTGAAATTGGTGAAAAAGATTATTGCTAGCAAAATCTGTTGAGGTTGTTTACTTTATAAACTTGGGAGCTAGTGAAGGCGCTAAAAGATTCTGTGCCCAATTGCATCGGGACTTAGCATGATAAAAAAGGCCTCGGATTCAAAGGTGAAAGTGAAATGCGCAGCTTAGGGCTGGATATTGGAGATAAGAGAACTGGCGTAGCTATATGCGACCCCCAGGGGATTTTGGCTACCCCTCTAACCGTGCTCGACAGTAAAGACGAAGATGTCCTTGTAGATGTGATTCTCAAACTGGTGGAGCAATATGAGGTGGGGTGTATTGTAGTTGGCTTGCCTCGCCGATTAAACGGAGAACTTGGTAAACAAGCTAGTAAGGTAACAGCTTTCGCTGACAAATTGTCCTGGCAAGCGAAGCGAAGCAATTGCAACCAGCTTGATGTACAACTATGGGATGAACGCCTCTCTACCAAGGCTGCGGAGCGATTAAAGATAGAGGCCGGTGTCAATGGAAGAAGACTGCGCTCCAGGACAAAAAAAGGAGCCAAAAATTACAGCTTTTCGGTTAAGGCCGAAGTAGATGCCATAGCAGCAGCCTTTATTCTCCAGGGTTTCCTGGATAGCCACCGTCCTGAGCAATAGCGAAGGAACTTAAGCGATGTCGAGATACATAGGCCTCATCGGTTATCCCCTTAAGCATTCTATCTCTCATTATTTCCAGCAGGCGGCTCTGGATTATTATCGACTTGATATTCGCTATGAAGCCTGGGAGACAAGCCCGACCCAACTTCAAGAAATAGTGAATGATTTAAGAAAACCCCAAAATGTCGGAGCTAACGTAACCGTGCCCCATAAAGAGGCAGTTTTACCTTTATTAGATGAAGTCGATGGCTTGGCAAGTTCGATCGGCGCTGTCAATACCATAGTCAAGAAAGATGATAGGCTTCTGGGTTTTAATACTGACGCCTATGGTTTTAGCGAGGCGATAGATAAAGAAGGGCACTTTGACCCTGAGGGTAAGCGAGTGGTCATTCTAGGTGCTGGTGGGGCGGCCAGGGCAGTGGGTTTTGCCTTGGTGCAAAAGAATGCAAGCTCACTGATCATCATTAACCGTACTTTTGAGCGAGCCCAGACATTGGCAGATAGCTTGGCAAGCTACATCACAGATTCTTCGTCAGGCATGGAGATAGCAAAAACCGAAGTCGCTGCTTTGCCTTGGCAAAGCGTAGGTTCTCACCAAACTTTTAGCCATTGTCACTTAATTATCAATTGTACTACCATGGGAATGAAACACAGTTCACAAGAAGGTCAATCGCCTTTGAGCCTGGCAGTGATTCCCAGGGGCGTCTTAATTTATGACCTGGTATATAATCCCTGGCCAACTCCTCTGTTAAAGCTAGCACAGAAAGCGGGGGCCGATATACTTGGGGGCTTACCTATGTTAGTATACCAGGGAGCGGCTTCCTTCAAGCTGTGGACAGGAAGGGAAGCTCCAGTTGACATAATGATTAGTAAGGCTAAGGAAATACTAATAGGAGGAAAGGGATGAAGAAAAAGGCAATTATTATTGGAGTAAGCGTAGTAGTGGTTGTGGTCATAATAGTACTGGTGCTATCTCTAGGCGTCCCCAGCAGACCAGCAGCAGATAAAATTGCTGTAATCTCACTCAGTGGAACTATTACCATGCAGGATTCCTCGTTGTTATCTGGTGTAACTATTACTCCGGATTTGGTGAAAGGTTATTTAACGAGAGCGGAGAAAGATAAGGCAGTCAAGGCGATTGTCTTCCGTATAGAGAGCCGTGGCGGTGAGATAGCGCCCTGCCAGGAAATCCTGTGGGAGATTGAAAGAGTTAAGGAGACAAAACCCATTGTGGTAAGCATGGGGGGCACAGTTGCTTCGGGTGGCTACTATATCTCCTCAAAAGCAGATAAGATTGTGGCCCTTCCTACTACAATGACAGGGAGCATTGGAGTTATCTCTCAAGTAATAAACGTCGAGGGGCTTTTGGAGAAGCTGGGTATCCAGATAGAAAGTTTCAAAGGCGGCAAATATAAGGACATGTATTCAGGATTCAGGGAGATGACACCGGAAGAGGAAAAAATCATGCAGGAAATGGTTGACGAGTATTATGAGCTCTTTGTAGATGTGGTGGCTGAGGGGAGAGGACTGAGCAAGGACGAGGTCAGGAATTTGGCTACCGGGCAAATTTACACCGGTACCGAAGCCAAGGAATTGGGTCTGGTCGATGCGCTAGGTGGCCTGGACACAGCCACAGAGTTGGCCATGGAACTGGCTGACATCGAAGCTGCGGTAGTGGAGTATTATCAACCACCTAGAATAACACTGCTGTCGCTATTAGGGTTTGCCAATGCTATACAGGCGAGGATAGCAGGATTGAACGCCCAAGATATAATTTTGTTGGAAATCTTAAGCCATAACTACAGGCAACCCCTATTTCTATATCAAAGCTGATGGGACAATTTCGTTTTCTTACCGGTGGAGAATCCCACGGAAGGGGATTGATAGCCATCGTAGAAGGTATGGTGGCTGACCTTCCCCTGGAAGAAGGGTATATCAATCAGGAACTCAAGCGCCGCCAACAGGGCTATGGGCGTGGTCCCCGCATGAAGATTGAAGAGGATAAGGCAGAAATTATTGCCGGCGTTCGCTATGGGCTCACTATAGGTAGCCCCATCGCTTTCCTTATCACCAACCGGGATTGGCAAAACTGGCAGGAACAGTTAAGCATTTCTCCGGTAGAGAAAGAAACCGAGCCTGTAACCCTTCCCCGGCCGGGACATGCCGACCTGGCTGGAGTGACTAAATATGGTCTCAAAGACATCAGGCCGATTATGGAAAGAGCCAGTGCCAGGGAAACAGCCGCCAGAGTAGCTGTCGGAGCCATAGCCCGAAGATTTCTAGAGGAGTTGGGCGTTGCTATTCATAGCCACACTCTAGCAATTGGCCCACACCGCTGGGAACGGCCCAAAACCAGTCCCATAGATTGGGGAAAAGTAGAAGCCTCCCCGGTCCGGTGTGCTCATGCAGAACTAGGGAAGGCAATGATGGCAGCCATTGATGAAGCCAAAGCCAACGGTGATACGTTGGGTGGTATTTTTGAGGTGATTGCTGCCGGTGTCCCCATCGGCCTGGGCAGCCACGTTAGCTGGAACCGCCGGCTCGATGGCAGGATTGCTCAGGCGATAATGAGCATCAATGCCGTGAAAGGGGTCGAAAGCGGAGTGGGATTTGCATTAGCCGAGCTTAAAGGCTCGCAGGCTCACGACGTCATCGAACCTAGTCCACGTAGCAGGGCGAAGAGGCTCCCTTGGCGACATGCCACTAACCGTGCCGGGGGCATCGAAGGCGGCATAAGCAATGGCGAGGACATAATAGTCAAGGCAGTAATCAAACCTATTGCCACCTTGGCTAGTCCTTTACCTTCCATAGACCTTCGCAGTGTTGAGAAGGCCAGAGCCCACTATGAGCGTAGCGATATTTGTGTTGTCCCGGCTGCCGGGGTAATCGCCGAAGCCATGTTAGCCATTGTCCTGGCTGATGCCTGCCTGGAGAAATTCGGCGGCGATAACTTAAAAGAGACCTTGACGAATTACCGTAGTTATTTGAGCAACATATCCTGATTGAGCACTATTACCCCAAGGTAAATTAGGAGGGAAGAATTCACCCTCACCTTAACCTAGTGCTGGTCATTTCATCAGAATGTTAGGACTTAAGGAGAGAACGCTAGATAGAATTCTAGCTGCGATTCACGAAACCCAATTTGAAGTAGCTGGAAAAACGGCGTTCTGCCTAAAAGATAAGGTGTGGTCTCATCGTCGACGATGGCGACATTACATCTTTGGGTAACACCTTCGACTGTAATGTCGCACAGGCATTGCCAAGTTCTCGCCATTCCGCCAACCACTTGCGATTGGTCCGATTGTAGTGCTGACAAATCTATGCCTAGTAGTGTAGCAGCTGTCTTGGGAAAGAAAGGCAGATCCGCACCGCTATCAACGATAGCCAACCTATCAGTGCTTCGGCCCCGGTATGTAATTCTTATAGGGATTTGAGGCCTCAGTCTATTGCCCGGCAGTGATGGAATATAGGGAAATCGCCTATCGTATACTGCTACTATCATTTAAACTTTGGCCGATAAAAGGCTTATCCGCTTTTGAGGGAACACGAATAAGAAATGGCACCTTGATACCTTTCATTCTAGCCTGCATCTCAACCGTCACTTCGTTTGAGCCAGAAGCAACAATTTTGTCTCCTTCAAGAGCTATCCATTTACCTTCATACTTACCGAGTTGCTCAGAGTTAGATGATAACCAATTCATTTCGCTCTGCCTGAAGGGGGTTATCGGTCTCTCTTCCTCCTCTTTAGAAACGGTCTCGGTAACAAATGGCAAACCCGTCGCAGAAGGCTCGCCAGAGACTTTAATCTTAGGCAGCTGTATCTTACCCAGTTCATCTAGCCAAGGACGACTATAGACGTTGCGAGTATAGATATAGACAATATTTGGCTTATTTGAAATAATTACGTCTGGTGAAATTGTAATGCCCGTGTTAGTAGGTATATTCCAATTGCTGACCCAGTGCCTTGCTGCCTCGTAAGCATTCTCTAAGTGGAACTCGAAGTCATTCATGGCTGCAACATCTATTGTTGGTTGGTTTTCCAGAACCTTAAACTCAAGTGGCACTTCGGTGGTCTGTTCCAATGCAGGCCACCTTGTTTGTAGACGCTTCACCTGCGTAGCAGTACTTTGACTCACCATAACCTATAACTGCTCCATAGCTATAATTAATTGAGAAACTCTCTCGATTAGCTCCTTAGCGGCTTTGACTACTTTATCCTTATCCCCACTTCTATAAATCACATTAGAGTAATAGGTGTTTCTCGATTTAGTCAGAAGTGGTTCAATTCGGTATTCCCACCACTCCTCGTGGTTCGGGTCTTGCCCTTTCCTCACTAGGCGAACACCATAGTTTCCTGTCCCGTCTTTCAGAATATCACTGAATGTAGACAAACTCTTGGAGTCAGAAAAGAGCTTGCTAATGGTCTCAATTGGATTCTGGTCTGTATTTACAGTAAGGTCAGTTAGAATCTCATAGAACCGTTGTTCTTTGTTGAAATCAACAGCAAATTCTCTTCGCGCTAAGTCCTCTATCGCATTAAACTCTGAAAGCACCTCTTCAATATTCTTTCCCTCTAGATTAATTACACCTCGATCGGGGTCTAAATTGAACTTGAGATCGCCCTTTTCAGCTATACGGCCTACTACCACAATTTGACCACCGGGAGGCAGTGAGGGCCTTTCTTTCAAAGGCGCCACGAGGGTAAAGCCAGTTCTGTCAACAAGCTGGACAACATCACTAAAGGCGAGAGGGAAAAAAAGCCCTTTTAGACGCACACTAAATGTGAACCGTTCAATCCTCGTTTTTTCCTTATACGCGGCTGTGTCAACCATGAACCTACCTCCTGGCTATCTTGCAAGCATGTGTTGTGTCTCTTGTCTTGTCATTATAGTATACCATTTCAAAAAGTTTAGTTAGTAATATTACAAAACTCCCTCTTTATAGAGTATATCATGGTTCATATCATAGCCTCTACAACACTGAGAAAAATAAATTAGGTAATTTTACATAAGATTTTGCACTGCCCTATAATCCTCTCCTATCAAGGGAAAGGAACTTTGCAAGAACTTATAAGGGATGCTATATTAAGAGCTGTTAAAGAAGTCTCTAAAGGGGATAATCACTGGAGGAAAGGATTTCCCCGGCGTTCATCGCCGATAGTGGTGGCTGGTCCGTGGCCGGGGTAAACAATGGTTTCATCAGTCAAAACCATGAGTTTTTCACGAATGCTCTTCATCAAAAGTTCGTGGCTACAACCGGGAAAGTCCGTTCTGCCAATGCCAAAATTAAATAGAGTATCGCCGCTAAAGACTACTCCATGCCCTAAAAGACAGATTCCACCAGAACTATGTCCCGGGGTGTAGAGAACTTCAAAGTGCAAGTCGCCAACATCTATCTGGTCACCGTCCTTGAGTAACCTATCAGGATGAGGGGGTGATTTAATAGGGGTAATGCCAAGTACTGTTAACATACGCATTGGGCTAGCAAATATTAAGCCTTTTTCAGACTCATGAAGGGCAAACTGGGCATGAGTCTTTTCTTTAACTGTGCGGAGAGCACCAACATGGTCAATATGGGCGTGGGTTACTACAATTAAGGATATAGACAATCCTATTTGCTGCACTGTTTTCAGAATAGTCGGTGCCTCAGCGCCGGGATCAATAATCATTCCTTTACTGGTCGAAGATGAACCAACGATATAGCAGTTGGCAGCAAAAGAGCCAACTACTAACGTTTTTACCATCATTGTCTTTTCCTCGGGAAATCTTATCGGTGAATTCCTAGCATAGTAACATAATTAATGCTGCCAAAAATTGCTTGTGCTGGCCAATGAAGTCGTTTAGCAGATTGAATTGCTATTAAGAGCCCGTCGCCTCTTGCCATTCTTCGCCGCCCCGGCTTGTCGGGGCGAAGAATCTCCTCTTCACTTTGTCGAGACTCAGCGTGACAGAGAACCTATTATACCTAATCTTGACAAGCCTAGCATGCTGAGACTTTTGGGAATCTGTAAACAGACACTTTATAAGTATCTCTGCTGTTGTTATGGTGAGGCGAACATTGTTCTTTTAACTATGCTGAGGAAATTGCAATTTTTTACATTTTCGAGTATAAGTGTAAGCACTCTTATGACTACTGTTCTGAGTGTAAGAAATCTGACTAAACAATATAACAATCTTACAGCGGTAAATCGCATTTCTTTTGAAATCAAAGAAGGCGAGATTGTCAGCCTGCTGGGACCCAATGGGGCTGGCAAGACCACAACTATCCAGATGCTCCTCGCCCTCGTTTCTCCCACGAGCGGTGATATTGAAATTTTTGGTAAAAATCTCAAGGAGCATCGCGAAGAGTTGCTTTCTATGATGAACTTCACTGGTCCTTATTCTCTTTTACCCTACAATCTTACTCCTAAGGAAGGTCTAACTGTGTTTGCGCTTCTTTACGGGGTTCGGGATTATAAAGATAGGGCAAAGTTCCTTCTTGATGAATTTGATCTTGCCGGCTTGGCTAATAAAAAGATAGGTCAACTTTCTTCGGGTGAGCACATGCGTCTCGGTGTGGCTAAGGCGTTTGTTAACAACCCCAGACTTCTTTTACTTGATGAGCCCACTGCCTCCCTTGATCCGGCTATTGCCCAAGAGCTCCGGGCTAAAATCTTGAAACGTGTCCAGGAATCAAGCGGCGCTGTTCTCTGGACCTCCCATAATATGCGAGAAATAGAAACAGTATCGGATAGAATTGTTTTTCTTTCTCGGGGACAGATTATAGCCGATGCTACTCCCCAGACCCTTAAGAAACGCTTTGGCCAGGAAGATTTAGAAGAAATTTTTATTACTATTGCCAAAAAACCAACCAGCAAATCTCTATGAACTTTCTACACATACTAGGCATATTCTACAGGAATATAGTTATTATCCGGCGAAGTGTACCGAAATTGTTCTCGCTTTTTGGTTTTATTACTGTTGAATTATTTCTCTGGGGATTTATCACTCTCTGGGTGAAAACTGTTGCTCCAGCTGACGGTAATTATGATTTTATGTTGCTTATTCTAAGCGCCTTTATTTTTTGGTCCATGTTCGACCTCTCCCAACGATCTTTTGGGGTTTCTTTTTTGGAAGAGGTATGGTCGCGCAATATCATCAATCTTTTCGCCTCTCCAGTAAAGTTGAGTGAACTGATTCTGGGATTTGTCCTGATAGGTGTTGCTCAAGTTTTGCTGGCTTTCTGTTATGTTACCCCTCTGGCTTTTTTGCTCTACACTCTTAATATCTGGAACTTGGGGCTTTACATTATCCCCTTTTTTATGAACATCCTTGTTTTCGGCTGGGTGCTCGGTGTGGTGACTATCGGACTCGTTGTCCGTCTCGGACCGTCAGCCGATATTTTTGCTTTTTTCATTCCTTTTCTCTTGCTGCCTTTTTCCGCAGTCTATTATCCAATATCTGTATTTCCTCCTTTATTGCAAAAACTCACCTTTGTTCTACCAACCAGGCATATGTTTGAAGGTATGCGTATAGCTATAATCGAGGGAATAGTTCCCTGGCATAATATATATTGGGCAAGTGCTCTGAACTTAATCTGCGTTCTCCTGGGATTTCTCTTCTTGTATTGGATGCTTCGCCTTGCCCGAACTAAGGGATACCTCAGCCGCTTAGTACAGGATTAAACTTGTGCTTCCGTATCCCATGACAGCGGCGGCCCTCATTGAAAAATGCCAGCCGAAATTCAAGCTCTCCACGCGTGGTTTACAAGCAATCAAGTGCGAATCTAATTCTTGCTCTAATCTGGCTTTTTCAATATACTGATAGAGGTAACTAGGTGAAATTGGACAGGCGAATGAGCAATCTCATTATCACAGGTTTCTCAGGCACTGGTAAATCTCTGGTGGCCAAGGAGGCAGCCCGGAGATTAAATTGGGCTTTCCTGGATACTGATGATGAGATAGTTAAACAAATTGGCAAGCCTATTGCTGAGATTTTTCGTCAGGATGGGGAGGCAAGATTCAGGGAACTGGAACGTGAGGCGATTAGAAAAGCTTGCCAGCAAAGGCAGACAATCATAGCTATCGGCGGCGGTGCGATAGTCGACCCGCAAAACTATGAGTTGCTTGCCAAAAGTGGGTTAATTGTTTGCCTGGAGGCTAAACCCGAGACAATCTATGAGCGATTATTACGTGAGACTGGCCATAGTCCTGAGACTGAAGTTCGTCCCCTTTTGACTACTGATAACCCCCTGGAACGTATCAGGCAACTAAAAGCTTCCCGACAGTCTTTTTATGCGCAGGCGGATTGGGCAATCCATACTGATAGCTTAAGCGTCAGTGAAGTTGCAGATGAGGTAATAAGGGCGTGGAGATTGCTTCATAACTACGTCTCTCTGAATAGTAAAAAAACGGCGCAGAGTGGCAGTGACAAAGACATCGCCTGCCTGGTAGAAACTGCGACTCAGAGTTATCCTGTCTTCGTTGGCTATGGTTTGTTGGATAGACTTGGTGAGAAGATGAGGCAGGCTGCTCTATCTGGCAGAGCCATCATAATTAGCGACGATAATGTTTTCTCTCTTTACGGCAGCAAAGTTGAGGGAATCCTCAAAGACGCTGGCTTTGCTGTTAATTCCTTTGTAGTGCCGCCGGGTGAAGAAACGAAAAGCACGGACTATGCCATCAAAATTTATGATTTTCTTGTCGAGCATCGAGCGGAGCGAGACGACATTATCATCGCCCTGGGTGGTGGTATGGTAGGAGACCTGGCGGGTTTTGTCGCTGCCACCTTCTTACGAGGCGTGTTCTGGGTACAGGTGCCGACCAGCTTGATAGCCATGGTTGATGCCAGCATCGGGGGTAAGGTCGGGGTTAACCATCCTGAGGGGAAAAACCTTATTGGTGCCTTCTATCAACCTAACCTGGTTTTGGCTGACCCTCAAACTCTTACCACTCTGCCTCAGCGTGAACTGACCTCAGGCTGGGCCGAGGTTATTAAGCATGGCATGATTCTAGATAAGGAATTTCTTGAGTTCTTAGAGACTAATATAAATAAGCTGACAAAACTAGAGCCGGAGGCGCTTACCCGGGCTGTAGTCCGTAGCGCTGCTATCAAGTCTCAAGTAGTCAACCAGGATGAAAAAGAAAGGGAAGGGAAGCGTGCCATATTAAATTATGGACATACCATCGCTCATGGCTTGGAGGCGACTACCCAGTATAACTGCTTTCTTCATGGCGAAGCAGTTGCCATTGGTATGATGGGAGCCGCTAAGCTCAGTCAACGATTAGGTCTTTTACCTTCAGCGGCCGTGGAACGCCAGCAAGTCCTATTACAGAAGTTCGGCTTACCCATGGTCTTCTCAGGCTTGGATTTGACTGAGATAACAAGAGCTATGGAGTTAGACAAGAAGACCAAGGAAAAAGCAATTCGCTGGGTTCTGTTACAGGATATCGGCAGAACAGTAATTCGTAATGATGTGCCTCAAAAGGAAGTGCTAGCTGTTCTCAAAGAGCTAGCAGAGCTGTAATCTCTTTGTTCAATTGAAGGCAAGTCTGTTATAGGCTATAATGACCAGTCCAGAAAAGGAGACTAGCTTTGCTTAAAAGCCATAACTGTGGTGAACTGAGGGCGCATCATGCAGGAAAAAAAGTAACTTTAGCGGGATGGGTGCATCGGCGCCGTGACCATGGTGGGAAGGTATTCATTGACCTGCGTGACCGGGAAGGTATAGTCCAGGTAGTGTTCAATCCCCAGATATCACAAGAAGCGTACCAGGTAGCTGGTTCGTTCCGTAGTGAGTATGTAATCCAGGTCACAGGAGAAGTTGTTCTCCGCCCTGAAGGGACGGAGAATCCCAAATTGCCTAGCGGAGATATTGAGGTCATAGCAAAAGAGGCTATTATCTATAACCCAGCGAAAACGCCCCCCTTCTATATAAGTGAAGATGAAGAAGTTGAAGAATCGCTTTGCCTTAAAAACCGCTACCTGTACCTGAGAAGACCGAGGATGAAGGACAATCTTCTCTTACGCCACAAGGTGATAAAGTTTATCCGTGATTTCCTCGACGCCAGAGGGTTTGTTGAAATTGAAACACCTATTTTAATTAAAAGCACACCAGAAGGAGCGCGGGACTACCTTGTGCCCAGCCGTATTAACCCCGGCAAGTTTTATGCCCTTCCTCAATCTCCCCAGCAACTCAAACAAATCCTCATGATAGCCGGGTTTGACAGGTACTTCCAGATAGCCCGGTGCTTCAGGGATGAAGACCTTCGAGCGGATCGCCAGCCTGAGTTTACCCAGCTTGACATGGAAATGAGTTTCATCGAAGTAAAGGATATATTGCAGATTATGGAGGAACTTTTCACCTCGCTTGTGGAGACAGTTAGACCTGATATGCGCTTACTGAAACCTTTTCCCTACCTCTCCTATAAAGAAGCGATGGAGAAATATGGCACAGATAAACCAGATATCAGGTTTGGTCTGGAGATTAAGGATATAACTGATATCGCCGCCGACACCGACTTTCAAGTTTTCCGCTCAGTCCTCGATTGTGGTGGCAAGGTGAAGGGAATATGTGTCCCCGGTTGTGGTCATTATACTCGCCATCAACTTGATGATTTGATAAATTTCGCGAAGAGCTGTGGTGCTCGGGGTTTAACGACCGTGGCTTTCACAGGCGGGGCAATAACTTTAGATGAGGTAAAATCGGCGGCTGCTAAATACTTAACTCCTCGCCAGTTAGAAAAAATAGCCGGTAGATTCGAGGCAAAGCCTGGCGACCTTTTACTTATCGTGGCTGATAAGCTGAATGTGGTTAATAAGACACTGGATGAGTTACGCCGCGAGATGGCACAGCGGCTTAATCTAACTGATGCTGACCAACTGGCTTTTGCATTCATAGTTGATTTTCCTTTTTTGGAATGGAATAGGGATGATAATCGCTGGGAACCAATGCACCATCCTTTTACTGCTCCTCGAGAGGAAGATGTAGCACTTCTTGATACAGAACCAGATAAGGTTTATGGGCAACATTATGATGTAGTGTGCAATGGTTGTGAACTTGGCAGCGGCAGTATCAGGGTTCACAATCGTCAGCTTCAAGAAAAAATATTCAGTCGCCTTGGTTATAGTAAAGAGGAAACGGAAAGCCGATTCGGAGGTTTCTTAGATGCACTGGAATATGGAGCGCCACCCCATGGCGGTATTGCCATAGGGCTGGACCGGTTGGTAATGTTATTTGCCAAGGAGCGGAGCATAAGGGAGGTTATTGCTTTTCCGAAAAATCAGAATGCCGTTGACCTCATGCTAGACAGTCCTTCCTATGTTGACAAACACCAGCTTGACGAATTGAACCTCAAGCTAAAGTATGAGATTCTGCGCCACAAAGAGAAGGAGCATGGTACATGAAAGTAAGCACAGAAAATTTGGGAAGTTGTCAGGCAGTTATTACTATTGAGGCTGAAGCCAGTGAGTTAGATAAATCGCTGAGCGAGGCTTATCATCACCTGGTTAATGAGGTGTCCATACCGGGTTTTCGTAAAGGAAAAGCGCCGCGGACTATTCTGGTGCAGCATGTAGGAAAAAAAAGTTTGTTAGGAGAGGCATTTGAACATCTTATACCGCAACTTTATAAACAAGCAATCGAGTCTCAAGAACTCGAGCCTATTGCTAGGCCTGAAATAGAAATTATTCAAACTGAGCCCTTGGTTTTCAAAGCCATGGTGTCACTCAAACCTGAAATTAAGCTTGGCGATTGCCATAGCATAAGACTGGATCCCAGCCCCGTAGTGAAAATCACCAGGAAAGAAATTGCTGCTGCCCTTGATGAGTTCCGGGAAAGACAAGGGGCATGGGTGCCTGTAGACCGCCCTGTTAAGCTGGGTGATTTAGTTACCATAGACGTCGAAGCCAGTGTGGATGGAAAACCCTGGCTAAATCACAAGGGCGTATTATATGAGGTGGATAAGGATTCAAGTTCGCCTGTGCCTGGGTTTGCCTCTCATTTGCAGGGAACTGAAAAAAACAAAGAAATGACTTTCAGCTTGACTATCCCTGGTGACTATCCTATTAAAGAAATGCGCGATAAGGAAGGTTTTTTCAAAGTCACTGTCAGCGAAATAAAAGAGAAGCAATTGCCAGAGCTTGATGATGAGTTGGCTCGGAGTGTTGGCTATGATAACCTGGCGGTTATGAAGAAGAAGGTGGCTGCTGATTTAAGAGCCCAATCTGAAGCCAGGAATCGCTCGGAGTTGAGACAAAAGGCGCTTGATGCTCTGGTCGAAATCAGCGAAGTGAGTTATCCCCCTATTTTGGAGGACGAGGAAATCAGGGCGCTTCTTAGAGATGAAGCGCAGCGCCTGGGTTTCAGAGAGTTAGCGGAGTACGTAAAGAAAAGTAACAAAACGGAAGAAGAACTTAAACAAGAACTGCGACCTGTAGCGAAAAAGCGGCTTATTCGGAGTCTTGTTCTGGAGAAATTCGCTGAGGAGGAAAAGATTGAAATTAATTCTTCAGAGGTAGATAATAAAGTAGGTGAGATTGCCGATAGTGCTGAGGATAAGGAAAAAGCGACGCAATTCTTTTCTATGCCTCAAGTAAGGCAATCAATTGAACAGTCTCTGCGTACGCAGAAGACGATGGACCGATTATTACAAATAGCTATCGGCAATAGCCAGGTTACAACAAAGGAGGAATAATGGAAACAATATCTCAAGTGATAATTCCTACGGTGACTGAGACCAGTGCTAGGGGTGAACGTATTTTCGATATATATTCGCTCTTGCTCAGAGAGAGAATCGTTTTTTTGGGTACGCCGATCAACGACCAGATAGCCAATCTTATTATTGCTCAACTCCTCTACTTAGAAAGAGAAGCTTCAGAAAAGGATATAAACCTTTATATTCATTGCCCTGGGGGCATTATCAGCGCTGGCTTAGCCATTTACGATACTATGCAGATTCTTCGCTGCCCTGTATCCACCATTTGCGTTGGTTTGGCAGCTAGCATGGGTACCGTACTTCTTTGCGCTGGGAGTAAAGGTAAAAGGTATGCTTTACCCAATTCGACTATACATCTGCACCAGGCAGTTGGCGGTGCTCAGGGGCAGGCGGCGGATATCGAAATTGCTGCCAGAGAAATTATGAGGATGCAGGAAATGATACGTAACATCATAGCTAAGCATACTGGTCAGCCAGTAGAGAAGATTGCCCACGACACAGACAGAGACTTTTATCTTAGCGCTGAACAAGCAGTGGAGTACGGCATTATAGACGAGATACTTAGCAAGCCAGCCAAAAAATAAAATTGATGCGCTACCTCTTCCTTCGAGAGAGGGGTTTCAGAAGGCATTGGTTTCACTGTTTTGATAGGTGAGATGATAGTAGATTGGATAGAGGCAAGTGCTACGGTTTATGATGCCGGTGAAGCATTTGGCGGGTTGGGCAGAGGGGGCTTGATTGCCGTAATCGTTATTTCTGTGATTGCTATTGTCACCTTCGTGTGGATCTTCCGCGAGACCGGAAGGAGGGATTAAGTAATTTATATTAGCCCAGTTGGGCAGCTTCCTCTCTAACCAGGAGTCGGATTCTTTTATGGATTTCCAGTGCAGTAGTTACGTCCTTTGCTCCAGCTAACCAGTGAAACCACACTCCATCCTCAGCGCCTCCAGTCTCTTCCTTTTCCTTAACCACCCTTTCAACAACGTGGCGACCACCTTTCTCCCAGGCTTCTAAGACCAGCCATAAGTCAGACAAGCTTACCGACGCCAGACCCAGAGTGGAATAAGGCAAGACGTACTCATTAGCATTGAAAGCAATAGCTAAGCCACCTGCTTTATTCACAGCCCGAAGCATTTTGAAATCTGTGATGCTATCTCCTACAACCGTCCAACGAGAAAGCGGTTTTCCCATCCTGGTGCTAAAGTTTTCCAGTGCCTCTACCTTGCGCCTCCCCCCTACTGGTTTCACCTGGCCTATAATTCTCCCCGAACTTGTTTGAGGCAATTTCTGCCAATAAAAATAGTCCAGATATTCCCTTATGCTAGTATCGTCAGTAAAAGGATTAAGATTCACAATTTCGTGTTCTGTTTGCTCTAGTAAGGCAAATTCATCCTGGCTTAATAGTTGGCGAATCTGTGCCAGGGGAAAAGAAGTGCAAGCTACATTCTCACCGGGTATGCCCAGTCTCTGTGTGATGGGGAAGGCATATTGTTTGTAGCTAGTACTGATACAAAATATGTCCCACCCTCGAGATTTAAGTTTGGGGATTAATTCAGTTGTCCCTGGGGTTAACCTGGCTTTCTGCCCCATAGCAGCGATTTGTTCCTCTTCTATTCCGTGATAAGCAAGGAAAGGAGTGATGAGAGCAAGTGTGTCTCCCGGCTCATAGTCAGGCCGACCTTCTAAAGTCAGCAAATCATCATAGCGGCTGATGATTTCGAAAATTTTACCGCCACGGGGGAATAGTTTCATCAGTTCATAGGCATTATCTTGGGGAGCTAGAGGCCCTTCGAGATCAAAGCAAATCAGGTTCATTCCAGACTTTTCTGCACCTCCTCATCTACTTTACCACTAAGGTCATAGCCGCTGATTAACCTTCCTTGTTCATCGATTACTCCCATGTCCTGTATGCCGACCTCACCCCGGGCCAGAGATTGTAATGTCAAGATGATAAGAGGGAATTCTCTAGCAAGTTCGTGCTGGCGGATAAGCCGAAACAACATCTCTTTGTCATCATTGCGCCAGTGTTTAGCAAAGGGTGCACCCTGAATAGAGAAGAGGCAGTAGCTAACTACTGGGCCCCTGTCTAGTTTGGGACTAACGAGATGCATCATTGCTCCGGCTGTCTTGGCTTTATTTTGTATCAACGTCCAGATCACCTCCTGCCAGCTACCCGCAGGACCACCGGGAGGTGCAGGATGAAGATTAATCATATCGTATTTCTGGCATAGCTCTTCACTCACGATGAGCATATAGCCGGCAAGAACGCAGAGGTCGGGAGCAAATGATTCAATCTTGTTGTTTACCTCTCTATCATATTTAATGCGCCAATCTTTTTCTTCTCCGACAGTCCTGAACCTTTTGTGAGATAAACAGACAAGAGGAATATTGTAGCTCCGAACAAGATCGAAGAACAGGTCACTTTCTTTTGTTTCGCCGGGTTCTCGATTGCTAAACACGAAGCCAATTTTCACATTGATGTCGCCGCCGCATGCCTTATCCTCTACAGCTTGTAAAAGCTGTCGGGCAGCTTCATCTCTCCCTGTGGAAAACCAACCAATGTTTAACAAGAGCCCGCTTTTCCCTCCGCATTTATGTCATTTTGAGCCCTTCGTTTTTTTATCATTGGCGAAGCAGTCTCCTGGCGCTCTGGGTAAACTCTGTGAAGAATCTCCCAATACATGTTTCCTGATCCTGGCCCAAGTGCTGGAAAAATGAGCTAAATAGCTGGATTGTTGCCCGAATATTTTGCCCTGAGCTAACGAATTTAGGAAATCGTCAGGTCCAGTGAATTCTGGCATTTCCACATATGCTCGGCCAATTTCGCCTAAAGTGTGGGCATCGCTGCCAGCGCTGGCAGCCTTTCTCTGCTCTTTGGCTAGTTTCCGTGCTCTGGCGATATCACTGGAAAATGGCGTACGAGAATTAAAAGTTTCGATGATATCGACCTTTGATAAAATCTCTGCTGAGGTTAGCGGGTTAGACTTCCACGACAACGATCTGCCAAATGGGTGGGGAATAGCCACTAGACCGCCCTGGCTTCTGATTCGAGATATTGTTTCCTGGGGAGACAGTCCACGAGGAATTTGTTCATTAAGAAAGAGCCCCATTATTTCACCCACAGGCGTTAAGATTTCCTCGGCAATGATTACTTTAAACGGAGCGATTTCCCTTAACTTTAAGGCGCCAGCAATGGTGTTGTGATCAGCTACAGCAATACAATTTATGCCTAGCTCGAGGCAACGCTTGACTATTTGCTCCAAAGTTGAGAGGCAATCTATAGAATAGCAGGTATGGATATGTAAATCAGCTTTTATCAATTATCTTACTTATCCTGTTATTGCCCGTCAGTCGCTTCGCACCCTATCCGTCTTGGCATCCAGATTTTTATAGTTGCCCGATGCAATTAGACAACTACATTTCTAAACAGCCCTGATTATACCAGATTTCTTAAAGTTTGCAGCTAAATTCGTTCAGCGTCAGTGTGTTAAG
>Ga0172364_10000741_pt1 | contig 24015 bp, 21 predicted proteins | sample LakKivSesite10cm_FD_114545 | JGI IMG/M metagenome (GOLD analysis project Ga0172364, IMG submission 114545) | Sediment microbial communities from Lake Kivu, Rwanda - Sediment site 10cm | ecosystem: Environmental > Aquatic > Freshwater > Lake > Sediment | place: Rwanda: Western Province, Lake... | reverse complement strand
TTGGTAATTGGCATGTGCTTGTGTTTCCTCTTTTTTTCAGGAAATGCAGCAGCAGGATATAGTGACACAAAAAGTGATGGTACAGGTGATATTTGGCACTGGCACATCACAGGAACAACATATGCCTGGGGTTACAACACTGAAAGACCAAATATTGATATAACCCAGGTCAGCATGAGTGAGAGCGGGGGTACTGTTAATGTCACCATGAAGGTTAAAGGAACGATTACGGATTCTGGGAACATAGTGTATTGGTTGTGTATTGTTGACGATGGAGGAACTGCTGGTACAGAAGATGATGACACCAATTATAATATATTATACGCCAACGGGACATGCACATTGTATGGCAGTGGAGAGGCAGCATACATATACATAAGTTTATCAGATAATACCTCCCATTCTGGCAATACGCTTACAACACATTTTCAACTAACAGACATAGGTAATCCTGGACAGTTGAAGTTTGCTACAGACACGGCTGGTTGGACCTATGACTATGCAGAAACAGGTGATACAAGCGGGGAATACTACTATGACATGGTTCCAGATGTATCCACAGGTGAAGGCACAACAGGTGATGGCGAGAAAGAAGAAAAAGGCAAAGGCTTCATCCCTGGATTTGAAACAGCATTACTGATTGGTGCGATTGGTATATCCATGGTTTTAATATCAAAAAAACTGAGGTAAACTTTTTCTTTTTTATTTTTTAATTAATCTCTGCAAGAAAACTGTTTAACTATCCAAATCCATATACTCCAGTATGCGCACCTTCATCATAATTGGTCACAGGATTAAAACATCAGGTGATTTTGCTCTGAATGATTTATGCGGCTCAACAGGAAGGCTTGATGTTCTGCTAAGATGCATAAACACAGCATTTTTTGTTTCAAACAACATCAGAAGGGATGTTGAGGTCTATCTTGTTCTTCTTGGTGAGCCTGAGCCGCCGAAAACAATACATTTAATTGGCTCTGAATTAAAGTATCTGAATCCTGATGAGAGAAGCACTGGAGCGCTTATCAGGAATGCACTGATGAAAGAAATAAATCATGAAGAAATTAAGTCAACGCCTGGTATTTATGTTTCAAGAAAAACTTTTGAGGAACTTTTAAAGGGTTTAAACCAGCAGATAATATACTTAAGAGAGGATGGAGAGGATATAAGACAAACCGATTTATCTGATGATGCTACATTTGTTCTTGGTGATGAAAAGGATTTAACAGAGGATGAGGAAAAAATTTTGGAAAAATATAACGCAAAAACAGTCAGTCTTGGACCAAGGAAAATGCATGCAAGTCACTGCATAACGGTTGTGAATAATGAGATGGACAGGAAGTTCAGCAAACATTTTTAATCTTTCATATCTATGTGTTATTGATGAATGATGTTATTGCTGTTGCTGATGTGCATGAGGGCATAAACTTTGGTTTTAATCTGGATGTTGAAACAGGAATATCTGAAAGGGCGCTTGACATTCATAGAAACTTTGTAAAAGCAGCAAATTTTGCAATTGAAAATAGGTCAAAACTTTTTGTTATCGTGGGTGATTTGTTTGATAGAACCCATATTTCGCCAACCTACAGGGAGATGATTAGAAAGGATGTTATTGAGCCGTTAGGAAAAAACAATATAGGTGTCTGGATTCTTGCTGGGAATCATGATCAGCCACATTCATCAAAAAAGGGTACATCAATTGATGATTTCAGAGGCTACCCCCATGTTAATGTTTACAGGGAACCCTCTGTTGAGGAGATTGTTATTGATGATAAAAGGGTTAGATGCATCATAATGCCGTACATGCATCCTGACAGCATTGCATTAATGGTGAAAAACAAACTGGGAAAAGAGGTGCCCCCTGAGCATGTCTTCACAGCAGGTCAAAAATTAATAAAAAACTGGCTTAAGGAAAAATCGGTCCAGAATGCTGATTATAAGGTTTTGTTTGCGCATTACTATGTTGAGGGGGCAAAAATCAGGGAAACATCCTGCCCTGAGGTTCTGCCTGGTGAGTTTTCTTTCACAAAGGATATGATTCCTGATGCTCTTGATGTTGCTGTTTTTGGTCATATACATCTGCATCAATCAATGGGCAAAGTTGGAAATACTGAGATTATTTACCCTGGTGCTGTTGAAAGAATTGACTGGGGAGAAAGAAATGATGCAAAGGGTTTTGTTTCATTGTCTATTAAAGAAAGGTCATGGGATTTTATAGAACTACCTGTCAGGGATATGCTGAAAATCAATGTTGATGTAATGTCTGATGAGGAGCCAAATAAAAAGATTTTAAAAAGCATTGGTGATACTGCTGGGAAAATGGTCAGGCTGGAGGTCACACTGCCTGAAGGATTTAGAACCAAAGTTTCTGAAGATAAAATAAACGAAAAGCTGAAAAACGCATTTTATTATGATATCAGATGGGTTGAAAAAAAAGGTGAAAAAATCGGTCTAATAAGTTTCACAACAAACCCCTATGATTTGCTGAGAGAATTTATAGAACTCAACTATGCGAAAAATCCAAGAAAAAATGAACTGCTGAATGAGGGTAATAACATTCTTAGAGAGGTTTTGGAATGAAAACATTAGAATCATTTATTCACGAAAATAAAGACAGAGAAACAAAGAATATTCTGAACATAAAAGAGCAGCCAAATCTGGTGGCAGGCGGTTTCATCATAGACCGCATTGAAATGAAAAAATTCATGAGATACACTGATAAAACAACAATTGTTTTTCCTGAAAAATTTACTGTGATTGTTGGCAAAACAGGTTCTGGTAAAACAACAATACTTGATGCAATCACATTTGCGTTGTACAAATCAACATCCAGGACTGATTTGCCAGGCGTAAAAATTGAGGATGTATGTAAAAACGATGGTTATGTGCAACTATTTTTTTATCAGGGAAGCAACAAATATGAGGTTAAAAGAGGATTGACAAGCACCGGTAAATCCTATGTAACCCTGAAGATAAATGATGAACCCATACCTGGAAGCATACCTGAAACTGATGAGAAAATAAAGGATATTGTTGGTCTTGATTATACGGGCTTCAGGAACTCAACATTTGTTAGGCAGGAGGAAATGAAGCAGCTTGGCAGTGAAACAGGCTCCGAACGCCTTGAGATATTTCAAAAACTTTTCAGACTTGAAACATTTGAGAAAGCGCAAAACATTACTTCAGAGAAGCTGAGGGTTCTCCAGCTGGACATAAAAAGTGCTGAAGCAAAAATTTCTGTCAAGAATGAGCAGGTTGCTAAGCTTCCTGAGAGAACAAAAACATTGGAAGAAAAAAACAAGCAATTTGAGGAAGAAAAAAGAAAGTTAAAAGACATAGTAAAGATTCTTGACGAAAAAGAAAAGGAACAGGTTGAACTTTCAAAAAAACATGATGAGTACCTAAAAATTAAGGCGAAAATTGAATCAAGGAAAGAATCGCTTCAGGACATAGAGAAAAAACTATCTGACGCTGGCAAAAAAGAGGGGATGATTACACTTCTAAAGGATGAAATAGGAAAGCTGGAAAAGGGAACAGCCGACTATGAAAATCTGAGAGATGAAGGGGACAAACTCAGGGAAAAAATACAGAATATCAAAGTTCTGGAAACGGAAAAAATGCTTTTTATCGAGCAAAAAAGCAGGCTTGAAACAGAATATAAAAAAAATGTAGATGAGTTATCAGAGCGCATTCAGGCGTTAGAAAACAGAGAAAAAAATCTGACAACAGATATCGACAAAGACAAAGCGTTTTCTCTTCTTAGAGCAGAAGGGGGGTTGAAGGAAAGAATTAGCAGGATAGAAAAGGAAATAGGATGGAAACTTGAAGACAGAATTAAACAGGAAATCCTCACGGAAAAAAAGGATGCTGAAAAAGAAATAAAGGTTGTTTCAATCCGTGTGAAAAAAATCAACGCAGACTCATTTCTCAAATCAGAAATAGAAAGGCAAATAGAAACAATAAAAAAGGATTTGAGTAAGACTGAAAAAGATTACAGGAATAAGATGATTGAGATTGATGAGTTAATCAAGCAAAAACAAAAATCCATAGATGAGACAGGTTTTGATGAGAAGCAGAAAAAAAGGTTTTCTGAACTGAGGATTCTATTAAGCAAAAAACAGGAAATGAAAGAAAAACTTGATTTAAAAAGAAAAGAATTTCAGGAGATTGGTGATATTACTCATCTTATTGAGAACTTGAAAAAACAGAAAAAGGAAAACGAAGAAGACTTAAAGGAAAAGCAAATACGTTCAAAAGAGATAGAGCCATTTGAAACAAAATACCAGAAAATAGAGGAGGAAATCAAAATAATTGAGGAAAAAAGAAAACGGCAGGACAGAATCGTCGTTTCGCTTGAAAGGGATATTGTGTATCTTAATGATGAAATAAAGGAACTAAAACGTCTAAAAAACGAGGTGGAAGAGGAAGAAAAAAAATGCAGTAATCTAAGAGAAACCTCTGAGATTATTACTTTACTCAAGGAAAACATATTCCACAAAAAAGGCATAGTCATGTATGCAATAAACAAGCTGCTGCCTCATCTTGAGATTGAGGCATCTAAAAATCTTTCGGACCTGACAGACTCAAGATTCAACAATGTGAAAATGGAAACATATGAGGAGAACAAAAAATATGGTGTTAAAATAAATGTTGTAGGTCCTGACACCCTGTGGCATGATGTTCAGGAGTTTTCTGGTGGTGAAAGAACACAAATCAATGCTGCGTTGCGATTTGCAATAGCAAAAGAACTTGCATCCCTACCCCAAGTTGGTAAAACATATGGCAGAATGAAAACCCTGTTCATCGACGAAGGAGACCTGGGTTCACTTGACACAGAGGTCAGCAGGGAGTTATTTGTGAAAAAACTTTTTGACATGGGAAAGTTCTTTGAAAAAATCATACTCATAACGCATCTCACAGAAGTCTCTGAAAGATTCCCAAGTAGGATACAAATAAGTATGACACCAAATGATGAATCGATGGCTGAGGTGGTAAGATGAAAGTAGTTAGTAGTTTCGGAATTACTGAGGTAATTCCTCACTCCTGCAAATCTGCGATTTGCAGAACTCAGGGATTAGGGGTCAGGGACAAACAGGTAGTCAGGGATCAGAAGTTAGGAATTAGGGGAACAATCTCCCTGCTGCCTGGCTACTTGCCCCTAGCTACTAAACAAGGGGCGATGAAATGAGAAAAAATCTTCTTATTTTTTTCCTAATTTTCTGCCTGATTTTTTCAGGTTTTATACCAACAGTCATAGAAGCAAAAGCAAGTGAAAATCAAGATACTGTCAAATCAGGAAGTAAAGCGTCTACATTTCATTCTCCTATCTTGATATCAGGAAATTCAGATTTTACAGAAGAAAATGGTGTCTCTTCAGGGGATGGAACAGAAAGCAACCCTTATATGATAGAAAACTGGGATATCAACTCATCAGTAGGAAATGGAATATATATCCAGTGTACAACTGCTTATTTCTGGATACGAAATTGTAGCCTCCACGACGGTGTGAGTTGTAATCCAGAGCAATGGTATCATGGCATTCTTCTTTATGATGCACCAAATGGCATGATTGACAATTGTACGGTTACAAACAATAATCATGGGATTGTTCTAGATCATTCGCCAAATAGCAGATTAATAAACAATACGGCTCATAACAACAATGCAAGTGGATTTGAGATTTATGAATCATCAAATGTTTACATAAAAAACTGTAATGCACTTAATAATACGAACGGCATTGTTCTGAAGTATTCTTCAAACAGCAATACCATTAACTGCACTACATACAATAATACTTATTGTGGCATTGCACTCACATTGGCATCAAATAACAACTCAATAATAAATTGTGGGAGTTACTTAAATGGGAGAGGCATTGGCATTTATTATTCATCATATAATAATATAACAAACTGCACATTCTACTCCAATTATTACGGTGTTAATATGGGTGAAGCCTCATATGGTTTTGTAACCAACTCTAATATTTTAAACAATACATATGGATTTTACATGGGTTGTGAGTTAAAAGAGAATTTTATCTACCATAACAACATCATCAACAATGTAAACAATTTGGATTCGTATCTGAACTATAATCATTGGGATAATGGTTATCTGGACGGTGGTAACTATTGGGGGGAGAATTATAGTTGTGATATGTATAGTGGGAGATACTATACCTTACTCCGGATTCATGGAAGCGATGGTATCTATGATGGGGTAGTGAATGTGTCTGGCGGAGTTAGAGACAACTATCCATTAGCACAGCCAATAGATATTTCTCTACCCGAAATAGTTGTTACAGATATCAGTTTTTCAGGCCGCTATGTATGGGATACCTTTTATCCTGTGGCTGGAGACACTGTAGGCATTAATGTAATCATTTATAATCGTGATTATACAAACATAAGTAGTGTTCGCCTACATTTTTTTAATAATGATAAATTAATTTGTGTGCAGGTTTTAAACTTTAGCTGTAATGAAACTGCAAAAACTGTTTTTATCAATTGGAAGACTTCAAGTTCTTCTGCTGGCGACCACATAATCAAAGTTAAAATTTTTTCGAACGATTTGACTGAAGAGGAAAAAAAATACGGAACATTCAACACAACCCTGATTATCCATCAACCATATCTCCTGTTAATTTTAGAGCGAATGTGCACAATAATAGTCACCCTGTTTATTTTAGTATGCATTCTTGTGATTTTGTATTTTGTTATAAAAGAGAGAAGAAGATCACATCTATAATCTTATTTTTTATTTGTCATAAAAATTTGGTCGTGAGAAAAACTTTACTTTTTTAAATGTCCTTTCTGTGTAAAGAGGGAACAATAAAATAATTGAGAAAAAAACACCAAAAAGTACATAATATGATACAATTGTATCAAAAAAATTATACAGTTGAGGTTTAACATCCTCAAAACATAATTTTGAATCGAGGGTCAATAGAACATTTATAATATAATAAGTGTATGATATAATAATGATCGATGTTGAAAACCTGCTTTCATTAATAAAAAAACATTATGATAACGCACAGAAGGAAACAGAAAAAATTCTCAAGGCTGTCAAAATAAAATCGTTTAAGCTTTCAGATGAAAAAACAGAGCTTGTTGCTGTTGATGGAAGTTACACATTCCTGCTCAATTTTTCATCTGTTTGGATAGCATTACTCAGGGTTGGTGCACTCCATTATTCTCTAAATGATGGCTTTGTTTTAAAGGACAAGAGGTGTGTTGAAAAATGTGTTCCTGTGGCAGTAGATGAAAAAATTATTGAAATGTTTCCTGAGGAATATCAAAAATTGTTGAAAACAATAAAGATGAAAACACCCAGTGAAATAGTGAATGAGTACAGGCGCATTCTTGAGCATCAGATTGTTAATGAAACCTCAAAAGAAAAAGCAGAGTGTATTATTGCAGTGGATGGTGCGCTCACAACACCCTTTTCATCTGAATTTGCAGAATTAATGAATAACACAATAAAATGCTGTGAGAAAAATAATAATATTCTTGTTGGTGTTTCAAAGGATTCCTTAACACATGCGTTCGGCTCATATTTCACTGATGAAGAACTGTTAGGCAATTTCAGGGATGGATTGTATTATGTTAAGGCGCCTGAGTTTTTTCAGAAAAAATACAAACCACCACTTTTTGGTGATGTGTATTTTGCATGCCTTTATCCAGAATCAAAATGGTTCAGGATAGATTTGGGAACACATAAGGATGAACCTGAAGCTGTATTCAGTAAACTTGCAAACTATGCAAAATCATGCGTATGCCCAGGATATATTTATCCTCTGCTGGAGGCGCACAGGTATGTTGTGACTGTGAGGCAGTTTAAGGAAATTTATGAGAATGAAATTCTGAGGAGTGCATCAAAACATTTCAGCGTAAATGAAATCATAAATGCATTCACAGATGTTGATGGGAAAAAGAATTCTTCTTTCCATAGTTTTCTGGATAGGATGAGCAGATGAAACCTGGCATAGCATTCATCAGGGGAATAGGCATGTTTGGAAAAAGAAACTACTCCAAGCAAAAGATTCTTTCCTGTCTGAAAAAGGTTGAGAATGAGAATCTGAAAATTGTTGGAATGTATGGAAATGATAATATCCTGTTTCTGAAAAGTAATAATATCCATTATGCTACTGTTGGCAGAAAAATTGAAAACTTTTTAGAGAAATGCTTTAATGAAAGATTTTATGTGACAACAAGATCGCTTAGGACTGTGAAGGGGCTGGTAAAAAATATCAAAAATTAGCATCGTTATCTTTTTAACTCCTGAACACCCTTTATCCATTCATGAAAATTGGTTCTGTTGTTTCAGCATCCGTTCTGAAAGGTATTGATGCAAAACTTGAGCTTGAGAATCCTGAGGAGCTAAAGGTAGGGTGCCCTGTTATTGTTGAAGGGAAAAAATATGATTTTTACTGCATCATAAAGGATGTATACAATCCGCCAGCAAATATTGTTGAAAGGATTGCAGGCTCAGGAATTCATGACACAGTACCTTTATCAGGACACAACCCCAATACTGTTTTCTCAAAAGCATCTTTGAAGGCAATCCAGCTCATAGACAAAAATGGGAAACTTTTTGAGCCTGAGACAATACCCTCCTATCTTTCAACTGTGAGAACCGCAAAAAAGGAGGATGTGAATAAAATTTACACAATTACTGAGCAAAGCATGAGTATTGGAACTCTAAAAGGGGTTCCTGAGTTTGAGGTATCTATTGATTATGAAAAACTGACAGAGAAACCATTTGCAATATTTGGAAGAACTGGCATGGGGAAAAGCATACTCTGTAAAATAGTATGCAACTCTATTCTGGCAAAATCCTCGGCTTCTGTTTTCATTTTTGACATGCACTCAGAATATGGAGTCTTCTCAAAATCAGATAATACGCCAGGACTGAAATTTTTCTTTCCTGAGAAAGTAGAGATGTTCACACTGGATCCAAGTAACAGGGAGGCAAAACCTTTCATCATAGACTCAAAAAACATCAGACCAGAGGATATTATTGTCGCATTCCAGGATTTGAGTTCTTCTATGGTGGATACGCTGTACATAATTGATAAGGAAAGAAAAAACAATTTGATATCTGAAATCAAAAATGCTACAATGGAAAAATATCCGACTGCCCATCCATCTGCTCTTCAGGCATTGCAGAGAAGGATAATGAGGCTCGACCGGTTTGGTTTTGTTATGGAAGGGAATGACACATTCAACCAGTTGATAACACTGATAAAAAATGGGGAATCCATTGTGCTTGATTTTGGGAAATACGGCAGGGATGCAATGGCTTATCTTTTCCTTGCGAACATCATTGCAAGAAGACTTTACAGAGAGTATTCTGAAAATGATTACCCGCGTCTTGTTTTGTTTCTGGAGGAGGCACATAAATTCCTCGCACCAGAAATAGCAGGTTACACAATTTTTGACAGGCTTGCACGTGAAACAAGAAAATTCAACCTTATACTTGCATTGATAGACCAGAGGCCTTCAAGGATTGATGAGGAGGTAAGAAGCCAGCTTGCCAACAGGCTTATACTTTCTATGAAGGAGCCAACAGATGTTGAATCAGCACTTGCAGGCGTTCCTGACAAATCTGTCTGGAAAGACATTGTCGCAACCGTACCTGCAAGAACACTCCTTTTATTGGGTGATGCCATAAGGGTTCCAACTGTTATTGACATAATGGATTATGCTCAAATGAAAAAATGTTTAAACAGGTTTAACAAAGATGACATTGATGAGATAGCAAAATCCTCAGATAAACTATTCGGGTGAGCAACATGGAAAAAATCATCAAAAAGGCATTAAGTATGGGTGCCGAATACTGCGACATCAGGTATGAGAAAAGAACAGGTTTATCTTTGGAGGTAAAGGATGGGGAGCTGAAAAAAGCAGTAGCCGGTAAGGAAGAAGGAATTGGCGTACGGGTTTTGTACAACGGCGCGTTTGGTTTTTTCTCAACAAATAATATTTCTAATATGGATAAAGCCTCCGAGATTGCGTTCAAACTTGCGAAATGCTCAAAACCAAAGGAAAAAATAATTCTTGCAGAAACAAAAACCGTTAAGGACAAGAGCATTTGGAAACCCAAGAGGAATCCTGCAGACATTTCAACGGAGGAAAAACATAAACTGATTATGGAGATGGACGAGGAAATGAGAAATGTTGAAGGAATACTTACTGTAACAACAGGTTACTCCGAGGGAAATGTGGAGATGCATTTTCTGAGTTCTGAGGGTTCTGATATTTATACAAGCATTCCAAGGATTGTTGCGCAAGCAGATCTGGTTGCAAAAAAGGATGGGAATATTGTTGGGTACAGGACAAGGGTTGGCGGTACATCAGGATACGAGATTTTTGAGAGGAGTGATCCTTTAGAAAAAGGTGTAAATGCTGCAAAATCAGCTGTCAGACTTCTTTCTGCAGAGTCCTCACCATCTGGCAGATTCCCGGTGATTACTGACCCTGATCTTGCTGGTGTTTTCGCGCATGAGGCGCTTGGACATGCCGCAGAAGGCGATTCTGTAATTTCAGGCAAGTCCGTTCTTGAGAAAAAAATAGGTGAAAATGTTGCGGATGAGCTTGTGACAATATATGATGACCCAGCAATTGAAAATGGGTTTGGTTCATTTCCATATGATGATGAAGGTGTGAAAGGAACAAAAAAAATTTTGATTGAAAAAGGCGTTTTAAAAAATTTTATTCTTAACAGGGAAACAGCATATAAACTTGGAATGAAGCCGAATGGTGGTGCGAGGGCAGAATCATTTGCTGTGCGACCCTTGGTGAGGATGAGCAACACAATGATAGACAAAGGGAGCTGCTCTTTTGAGGAATTAATTGAAGATATAAAATATGGTGTTTATGCAAAAGGCACAAGAGGGGGGGAGGTTGACCCTGCAAAAGGAAGCTTCCAGTTTTCTGCTCAGGAGGCGTTTTTAATAGAAAAAGGAGAGATTACAAAGCCCCTGAAGGATTTATCCTTATCCGGTTTAACGCTTGAAACATTGAAAAACATTGATGCTGTTGGTAAAGATGTCAGATTTGGTGACCCAGGATTCTGCGGTAAAGGACAGCTTGTGCCTGTTGGTGACGGTGGTCCCCATATAAGGATAAAAAATGTGCTGATAGGAGGATGATAATGATAGATGCAGGGAAAAAAATTTTAAAACTATCATTAAAACTTGGTGCGGATGAGGCTGAGGTTTTTTTGGTGAAAAACAATGGAACAAGTTTTTCTATAGAGAGAAACTCTGTAACCTTTGCATCTTCTAACATGACTCACGGCATAGGTATCAGGATATTGAAAAACAAAAAGATTGGTTTTGCATTCTGCACAAAAGAGGCGCAGGCAGAGGATGCAATAAAAAAGGCTATGTTGTCATCAAAACTTGGGAAGGAAACAAAATTCACATTCCCAGAACCAAGGAAAACAAGCAAAATAGAAAACCTGTATGACAAGAAAATAGTTGGACTGACCCCTGAGGAAGGTGAAAGATTCGCAAAAGATGTTATTGAAAGCGCTTTAGATGTCAACAAAAACATTATTATATCCTCAGGAGGCATTGGCTACGGTGAGGAACATTTAACGATAGTGAATTCAAAAGGAATAGAAATAGATGATAAAGGAACAGAGATAGGAGGAAGTGTAACAGCGGTGTTGAAAAAAGGAGGGGGAGATGCAACAACAGGTTTTGAGGTTTTATCTTCAAGGATGCTGGATATCGGTTTTAATCTTATTGGGAAAAACGCTGCTGGGCTGGCTATGAAAACCCTAAACCCCAGAAAATGTGGATCAAAAAATATGACTGTGCTTTTTACACCTTATGCACTTGCCTCTTTACTGGAGTTTACAACAATACCTGCACTGTATGCTGACAAGGTGCATAAAGGTGAATCAATTTACTCAAACAGAATAGGTGAGGTTGTTTCATCTGAAATCTTGACAGTTGTTGAAGATGGCTCTATGCCAAACGGCTTAAACTCTGCAACTACTGATGATGAAGGGTTTCCATCAAAAAAAACAGAGCTGATAAAAAAGGGTGTTTTAAAAAATTATCTTTATGATGTTTCAACAGCTGCTGAATATGATAAAGAAAGCACAGGAAATGCTGTCAGGTCTGAAAAATGGGCAAGTTCAAGAACATTCAAAACAACGCCTTCCATAAAATCAAGAAACTTCATTATCAACGGAAAAACAGAAAAAATTGAGAAACTAATATCCGGGGTAAAGGAAGGAATACTTGTTTATGATGCCATGGGTGCGCATACATCCAACCCTGCGTCAGGCAGGTTTTCAATAAACTCCTCTATATTATTCAAAATAGAAAAAGGTGAGATTGTCTATCCAGTAAAGCAGGTAATGATTTCAGGAAACATGGGGGATTGCCTGAAAAATGTTTCAGGGATAGGTAATGATTTCAGAAAACTTCCCGGGGAATTAAGCCCTGTAAGTGTGATTGCACCAACTGTGAGAATTGAAAATGTGAGGGTGAGCGGATAAATGGTAAAAATCTTTGAAAAGGACTCATGGAAAAATGTCAGGTATCTGCCGCTGAGGTTCAGGGGTTTTATTGATTTACTCAGACCTTTTACACTCCTTGCACCAGCAGTCGGAGGAGTTTGTGGTGCTTTAATGGCATGCGGTTTTAACCATTTCAGCAGATTTGAGATTTTCACATTTATTTACGGTGTTGGAACACTTGTTCTCGTCAACGCTGCGAGCAACTCGTTGAACCAGGTAACTGATGCAGAGATTGACAAAATAAACAAGCCTTACAGGCCGATACCATCAGGTATTGTAACAAAGGATGAGGCGAGAACAATTGCATATTTTCTTTATTTTTTTGCATTGTTCAGAGCATGCATGATAAACTATGATTTCGCTATCCTTATCCTTATCATTATGTGTTTAACTATAATTTATTCTGTTGAGCCAATAAGGCTGAAAAAAAGGTTGTGGCTCTCAAATATTACCATTGCTATTGGCAGGGGATTGCTTGGTTTTGTTGCTGCATGGTGTATATTCGGAGACATATTAAGCCTTGTGCCATGGATTGTTGGAACAATAATGTGCATATACCTTGTTGGTGCGACAACAACAAAGGATTTCACTGATGTCAAAGGCGATAAGGAATATAACATGAGAACATTGCCTGTTGTTTACGGAAGAAATAAATCCGTGGCGATATCAGCACCGTTTTTTATATCCCCATTCATCTTGATACCAGTTGGGGTTATATTAGATTTTTTGAAAAAGGAAACAATGATTCTGACTGCTTTGGCGGCATGGGGTGCATACATTGCTTTTCTTTTGTTCAAATACGCTGAAACACCTGATAAAAAGTTTGAGAACACACCCGTGTGGAAGCACATGTATTTTATGCTGATGGCAATGCAGATTGGTTTCTGTGTTACATATTTGATTTAAGGATTTTCCCGAACTTAAACATTATCCTTGGTCTTTTAAGAATTACAGGCAAAACCATTCTGAGGCCTTTAAGCATTATGTCTTTATCACCAGGTTCTGGGACAGTAATTACACCAATATCTTCAAACAATGAATCAACCTCTTTTTCAGCCGATTCAAAAAGAACATCTTTTGCAACGCTGGAAATTTTGAAAACCAGCCCGAACTCTTTATCCCACAGTTTCTCGTATTCTGAAAGTTTTTTCTCAGAAAAATCTCCTGCTTTTAAAGCATCAGAAGCAATTTTTCCGGCAATTTCCCCTGCCCTGAAAGCAAACCTCATTCCACCCCCGGTCAAGGGGTTAACCATTCTTGCGGCATCACCAGCAACAATGAGCCCATTTGAAACCATTTTTTTTATTACTCCACCAACAGGCACTATACCCGCGTTCATTTCTATTATACTCCCATTTTTTAGCCTTTCATCTTTTTCAATGAAATTCCTAAGATGGCCCAATGCTTTGTTCCCTTCACCTCCATTTATTCCTATGCCAACATTTGCGGCCCCATCACCTTTTGGAAAAATCCATACATATCCCCCGGGTGCAAAACTCCCAAAATACATTTCAGCCGTGCTTTTCTCTATTTTTATGTTTGACATCTGGAACTGCGCGCATGAATCAAATCTTCCTGATTCAGTATAAATTTTTAACCCGGATTTTCTCGCAATAACTGCATTTGGTCCTGATGCATCAATCACAATTTTTGATTTTATCCTGATTTTTTCACCGAACCTTTCAAGTATTGCACCCTTAATAAAACCATTCTCTTTTATCACGTCAACAGCAGATGTTTTTGTAAGAATATTTGCTCCAATATTTGCGATTTTCATAGCCAGCTGTTTTTCAAACCTTTTTCTCTCTATCACAAGAAACAAGCTCGGCTCTGGAAAAATTATTTCTGCTTTTTTCCTGTTCGGAGAAAAAACCTCTATCTTTTTTATTTCATTCCCCTCAGGCTCCATTCCAAGTTTTTCAAAAACAAATCTTGCAAGTGCTTCGCCGCACTGTACTGGTGTTCCTATTGCTGGGTGTTCCTCAACAAGGAGTGTTTTAAGGTTGTTTTCAGCACAGGATTTTGCAGACGCAAGCCCAGCAGGTCCTGCACCAACAATTATAACATCATACTCTTTATCGAGCATGATTCTCACCTGAAAACCTTCCAAACTTAAACTCACATCTTGACTGCAATGCAGAGCCAATTAGATACCCAATAATAAGATAAATTATCAGGAATACTACAGGCATTAATCCAACCTTCCCAAATATCACAGAATAAACAAGTATTCCACTCAATGTAACATCAAAAAGAATGGTTTTCCTGTGATCAACAGGTTTCTTTTTTGTTGCAAATCTCCATAAAATAAATGTCTGTGATGGAACACCATAAAGTAAAAGGAATCCAAGATAGTATATGTTTCTACAGGAAAAATATGTAAGGAAACAGGAAATTAGGAAACCTGTTTTTAATCCTATCCCGTAAATCAAATATGGATGAAAACCAAGTTTTTCACCAGATTTCACCCTGCTCAGCACTGCGAAACTTTTGACACCGGCAGCCCTGTCAGCATCAACATCCTTCAAACCATTTTCCCACTGGGCAAATGCTGTTGTTGCGAAAATTGTGACAAGTACAAAAAACAATGTGTAAATTGTTGGCATGCCACCAACAGCAAAAACACCAAATAAAACCCAGAATCCCCATGAAACAGAGAATGAGAAATCGTATGAGAAAATCATTTTTTTACCTTTGTAGCCATACCATATGAGCCATATATAGGATAAAAAAAGGCAGAGAAAAGTAAGTAAAACAAATTTTAAATCATATCCCGATGTGAAAAAGAATAGGATTGTTAAAATAAAAAAAGCAATTGTTCCAAAATAAACATATCCCATCGCCTCTTTTTCTGTTAACTTACCGCTGATTATAGGGTTTCTTTCAGGAGCATAGGTCTTGGAATCAAGATAAATATCCCCTTTTGCTATGTATGTGTTTAGGACAGTATGATAAAATATTGCTATCAATGTGAAATAAATAACATGGTACCAGTAAACATTTGCCGTTGATGACAAAGCGCCGCATATTACAACAGAGCCTGTGACAGTTATACCTTGTGCCCTTCCAATATCTGCGAATGCTCTAAATTTTTCAAACATATTCTCACACAAAATACGGCATTACTTTCCCAAACTTTAACGCAAGTCTTGGTTTTTTCACAATGATTAAAACAACTTTTTTCAACAAAGGGTACCATGGCTCAACCATGTCTTTGTCTATTTGTATCCTGCCTACTGCTTCAACAATATCATCGATTTCTTTGTCAGATAGCAACAGGAAAACATTCTTCAACGCATTGAATGCTTTGAATCTTTTTCCAATATCATTTTTCCAGATTTTCTCATACTCTAACAAAAACTTTTCAGAAAAATCTCCTGCTTTTAAAGCATCAGAAGCAACATTCCCAGCAGCCATTCCTGCCTTAATCGCATAAACCATCCCGCCACCTGTTGCAGGGTTAACCATTCTTCCTGCATCACCAGCAACAATAAGACCATCCGAAACCAGTTTTTCTGTTTCTCCACCCAACGGGACTATACCCGCATTTGTCTCTATGATGCTACCATTTTTTAATCTGAAATCATTTTCAACAAATTTTTCAAGATAACCCAAAGCCTTATTCCCCATATTTCCGCTCACACCAATTCCAACATTTGCAAAACCTTTACCTTTTGGGAAAATCCACACATAACCCCCTGGTGCAACACCACCAAGATATATCTCAGCTGTCTTACCATCAATATCAATACCAGCCATCTGGAACTGCGCGCAGCTGTCAAAATTTTCAATATTCCTGTAAACATTCAATCCTGCTTTTCTTGCAATAAATGCGTTAGGACCAGTTGCATCAATTACAATCTTTGAATAAATGTTTTTTTCTTCACCGAAATGCAAAACCCTTACACCTTTCACAAAACCATTCTCCTTGATTACATTTATTGCAGGTGTTTTTGTGAATATGTCCACTCCAAGATTTGCAACCTTTACTGCAAGAGACTTTTCAAGCATCTTTCTTTCCACAACTACAAGAGGAGAGGATACACCATCCTGCAATACTATCTCTATCATTTTTTTGTTTGGTGAATAAATCCTGGCGTTTTTTGGTTCATTAAAAGGAATATTTTCAAGTCCAAGTTTCTTAAGCATGGAAACATGAAATATCTCGCCGCACTGTACTGGTGTTCCTATTGCTGGGTGTTCCTCAATAAGGAGTGTTTTAAGGTTGTTTTCAGCACAGGATTTTGCAGACGCAAGCCCAGCAGGTCCTGCACCAACGACAACCACATCATAACTGTTATCCATACTTTGTTATCCCTATACAAACATTTATAATTTTTCATATCGTTCTATGCATAGATGCTGAGAGAATATGTTAAACTCACACGCCCGTTTAACCTTGCATTAACAGGAATGGCACCTGTTCTTGGTGCACTCAGCATGAATGAAAACAGCATTGTTTCATTTTTTGTTCTTTTTATCATAGGATGCCTGTCCCATATTTATGGTTTTGTTTTCAACGATTATCTTGATGTTGAAATTGACAAAACCTCAAAAGAATTAGATGAAAGACCGCTTGTAAGCGGAGCAATAAAAAGAAAAAATGCGCTTTTTTTTGCATTCGGTTCAATGATTCTAAGCTGGGTTTTTGCACTTTATTTTTTCAGCACCCCCTACAATTTTCTAATGCTTGTTTCTATACTAATTTTTGCAGATATACTTGCCACAATCTATAATTTTACGAGCAAAAAAATACCAGGGATGGATTTCTTTGTTGCATCCGCAGTGTTTTTCCTGATACTTTTTGGTGCAGCAACAGTTTCATCTGATTTGACAAGGTTTGCAATAATTGTTGCATTCATAGGTTTCATTCAGGTTTTATTTATGAACATGATAAACGGAGGATTAAAAGACATTGACCATGACTGCAGAGCGGGAGGAAAAACAGCTGCTGTAGCATTAGGTGTCAAGGTTGAAAAGGATAAAATAATAATACCAAACAGTTTCAGAGCAGTTGCATATTCCATAGCCCTTGTTCATCTTTCCATTGTTTTCACACCATTTATCTTCTTAGGCATGGTTTACTCCACCTGGCAAATCATTATCCTTGTAACTCTCTCCTTTATCACCCTATATTTTGTCACAAAGATGCTAACAATGAAAACCTTTATCAGAAAAAACATGAGGAAAAACATAGGACTGCATGTAATATTCATGTATGCGCTTGCGCCAGTTATGATGATGTCACTAAATCATTATATTGGGTTTTTAGTATTTGTTCCACCTGTTGGCTTCCTTCTCTCAAACCTGATTCTGCATGGCGGAATGTTGAAGCCTGAGACGATGTAAGGACGGCAAATTAATTATGTCATATCCCCATTATCCTTTTGATGATATACATAACCTCCCTGCCTGTTTCGCTCCTTGTCTTCCTACTCAGTGTTCTCCTTCTTTACAAGGGCGCAGATTTTCTCGTTGACGGCGCATCAAAAACAGCGGTCAGGCTCGGTGTGTCATCATTGATTGTTGCATTAACAGTTGTTGCCTATGGGACATCACTGCCAGAGTTTGCTGTTAGTTTTTTTGCATCATTAAAAGGCCATACTGACCTATCTGTTGGGAATATTGTTGGTTCCTGTGTTGCAAATATTTTGCTTATTTTAGGGATTAGTGCCTTAATAAAACCGATAAAGGTCATAAAAACTGTTGTGATCAGGGAAGCGCCAATAATGATTCTTTCATCTTTTCTGCTGTTATTGCTCTCTTTCGGATATGTTCTAAATAGAATTGACGGCATAATTTTGTTGTTATGTTTTGCTGCATATATCATGTTTCTTTTATGGACTGCAAAAAAAACTAAAAATAATTATGACATAAAATCAAGCCCTATGTGGAAAAACATTATCTTAATTGTTGTTGGTCTAGCATGTATTATTATAGGAGCTCGCTTCCTTGTTGACTCCTCGGTGTTTTTCGCAAAAACATTTGGCATCAGCGAAGCAATTATTGCCCTAAGCATTGTTGCTGTGGGAACATCCCTGCCAGAGCTTGCGGTTTCTGGTTTAGCAGCCTGGAAGGATGAATCAGACATAGCCATAGGAAACATCATAGGCTCAAATATCTTCAATATACTACTGATTCTGGGTGTTTGCTCGACTGTTACACCACTCATTATTGATCAAAAAATGTTTATAAACATGTTTCTTGTATGTGTTGTAAGCATCATTATAATACCAATGTTCTATTACGGAAAACGCTTTCAGCGTTTTCCTAATATTTCAGGAAAAGCCGAAAGCTTTTCCGTGAAATATTACGGAAAACACTTTCAGCGTTTTCCTAATATTTCAGGAAAAGCCGAAAGCTTTTCCGTGAAATATACAGGACATATGCTTTCAAGAAAAGAAGGCGTTATTCTATTAATAGGGTATGTTTGCTACATAATGTGGCTTTATATTCCCCTATAAGATTGCAATCGCTTAAAGGGCTACTCAAAATCTTTATAAAGGCGCATACCATTTCATTAAATGATAAACATGAACAAGGTGTACGTGCTGATTAGTATTAAGAGAGGGGCGGCAAAGGATGTTTTGAAAGAAATTTCTAGGTTGAAAGGGGTTTCAGAGACAAGCATAGTAAGTGGAAGGTATGATATGTTTGCAAAGATTGAGGGTGAAAGCCTGCCTGTAATTACAGATACAATAATAAACCATATCCATAAAATAAAAGGCGTTGAAAGAACAGAGACTCTTATAGCACTTGACCTTGACATAACTGGTGAGGAAGGACCTGCTGTAAGGGCATTTTAACCTATTTTACATCATATTCCAAGAAGTCCTCAGCAACAACCGAATTTGGAAAAACCTTTTTTGCATCCTTTTCCAGTATAGTTGCATCCTCGTATCTTGGGCTGATGTGTGTTAAAAACAAAAGTTTTGCATCTGCTTTTTTTGCAATCACAGCAGCCTGTCTTGCAGATGAATGACCGTATTTGTTTGCTTTTCTCTCTAAACCTGAATCCGCAGTGGAGTCATGAATCAGAACATTGCTTTCCCTAGCAAAATCAGCGATGGTTTCAGATGGTTTTGTATCACTTATGTATACAATTTTTTCCCTTTCCTTGGTTTACCTAAAACCATGCTGGGCGTAATCCTCCTGCCATTTACTATTATGTTCTCGCCTTTCTGCAATTTCCTGAAAAGAGGACCTTCAGGTATCCCTAGTTTTTTTGCTTTTTTCACATTGAATCTGCCTGGCTGCTTGTCTTCCTCAATAGCATAAGCCAATGTTGGGACATTATGCTCAGCCATTTTTGCCTTTATAATATAACCGTCGCATTTGACTGCATCGTTATCTTCCAAATCCTTTATAACAAATTTGAATGTCGGGGTGAAATACCCAAGGTTGATAAGTGTAGTTACAAGTTTTACTGTGCCAGGCGGTCCATAGATTTCAAGAGTTTTTTTTCTGTTGTTAAGACTCATGCTTTGAACAAGACCAGGCAGTCCTAGAAAATGGTCTCCATGAAAATGTGAAATCAAAATCTTGTTGATTTTCATAAAACTCACATTCGAACTCATTAACTGTCTTTGTGTCCCCTCCCCACAGTCGAAAAGAAGAATATCCCTGCCTATTCTTACAGCAACTGCGGAAACATTTCTATCTTTTGACGGCCAACTACCGCCTGTTCCAAGAAACACAATCTGCATAGTAGCACCCAAAAAATAAAATAACAAAAAATAGGTTGAACAGCACAGGCAGGGAAACTTTGGTTTTACTCCTCTTCCGTCTTTTCTTCTGGTTTTTCTTCTGTTTCCTTTGTTTCCTTTTTAAGCGCCACTTTTCCAGGGAAGTACTTCAATAGTATGATATCCCCTACTGCTTGGATCCATCTATATGGAACATTTACATTGACACCCTCTTCAACAAGAGCAGGGTTTGTCCCACTCAGATACAAAGCATCTACTTTGCTGTTTGTTACATCCAGCACCACATTTTCCACAGTGCCAAGGTGTACACCCTGATTTGTGTATACAGGCATATTTGAAAATCTGCTAATTTCTTCCAGCATTTTTACCACCAGACTATAACCTAAATGGACGAACTACATAATAAAGTCTTCGTCAGCTTTCCCTTTTTTTTCAGTATCAGAAGATTGTTTGCTCACTTCTATTTTTTCTTCAGATGGTTGAGGGGTGCCTTGTTCCCCCTTTTCAGATACCTCTTTTCTGCTCTCTGTTGACCCTGTCTCTGTTCCACCAATTTCTTTGGGGACAGACAAAATTTCAGACGCCCTGATTTCCACCCTCTTTAGGGGATACACAGGTTTGCATTTGGTGAAAATATTAGCAGAAAGCCCACCTGAAATCATTTCCTTGATGAAAACCCCTAAGGTTTTGCTTCCTGCGCTTTCATTGATTGTTTCTTTCATTATGTTCCTTATAGCTGTTCCTTGGGACGACTGAATCTTTTTTTCAGCAAGAGCAAGTGCTTTCACTGTTAATCCAAAACCATCTTTTGTAACAACAGAGTAGGCTTCATCAATCTGTGACCTCCTTTTTCTAGTCAGCCTTCTGATATAATCACTGGCTAAACTATGCCCTATGAATCTTGTGTAGGCATCATTATCTTTCACATCGTTTACCTGAAATCTCAGTTTCAGATGTGTTTTTGAGATGTCCCCTGTTAGTTCCTGCATTGTTGCTTCAATGGTTCTACCCATGATTTTTTCAGGTGCATCAGATATGGTTTCTGCTATCAAAGCATTATTGAACATTTCAGGTGCTATTACCCTGTACCATCCCTTTGCTTTCCATTTGTCTTTCACTTTGCCTGTTCTCTGTTTCACCAATCAATCACCCACCCATAATAGTTTTTCATGTTCATATATCCTTTGTATAGTCAAGAACATGATAAATTATACCATGGAATGTTCTTGACTAGAAGTGGAAAAAACATATTAATACTGCGATGTAGTTTTTTCCACTGTAATACTATCTACATTCATGTATTTTTTTAGTACATCCGGAATGCTAACAGAACCATCCTTGTTTTGGTAGTTTTCGAGAATGGCAACCATTGTTCTTCCAACAGCTATACCAGAACCGTTCAAGGTGTGCACATATTTTGCCTCCAAATGTGGTTTCTCCCTGTATTTTATCCTGTTTCTTCTTGCCTGAAAATCCCTGCAGTTTGAACACGATGAAACCTCTACATATCCATTCTGACTTGGAAGATATGCCTCAATATCATAGGTTTTTGAGGCTGCAAAACCAAGGTCGCCTGCGCATAGTTGCATAACCCTATAAGGTATTTTTAGGAGTTTCAGGATTTCCTCAGCATCATTAACAAGCTTTTCCAGTTCATCATTTGATGTTTCAGGCTCAGTAATTTTCACAAGTTCAACCTTATTAAACTGATGAACCCTTATAATGCCTCTCATGTCTGCATGCTTCCCTGCTTCTCTTCTGAAACATGGCGTGTATGAAACATAGCTTTTTGGTAGTTCATCCTTTGTTAAGAACTCGTTGGAATGCAATGCTACCAATGGTGATTCTGCTGTCGGTATCATGTACATATTATCTTTCTCGCATTTGTAAAGGTCATCCTCAAACTTTGGCAGATTACCTGAGCCTACAAGGACATCTGAGTTCACAAGGAGTGGTGGAAAAATCTCTGTATATCCCTGCTTCAGATGAACATCAATCATAAAGTTTATCAGTGCCCTTTCCAGGGCTGCCCCCATACCCCTCAGTGTGTAAAAACCTCCGCCTGCAAGTTTTGCACCTCTGTCAAAATCAATAATCCCAAGTTTTTCCCCTATTTCCCAGTGTTCTATTGGGGTAAAACCAAATTTTTTTTGCTCACCATATTTCCTGATCTCTACATTGTCTTTCTCATCCTTCCCGGAAGGAATAGAATCATCTGGAATGTTTGGGAGCATAAGGGCTAAAGCCCTAGTTTTCTCAGCATATTTCCTGAGTTTTTCATCGGTTTCCCTGATTTTTTCAGCAATCTCGGTCATTTTTTTGATTTTCTGTTGTTTTTTATGACTTTTTAATGACCTAATCTCCTCAGCACCAACATTTTTTAAATGCTTCAGCCTGTCTGCTTCAATCCTGAGAGCTCTCCATTCCTCATCCGCACTTATAAGTTCCTCCAAAGGGGTTTTTTGTCCCCTTTTTGCTAATGAAGCCCTGACAAAATCTGTTTTTTCTCTTATGAGTTTAATATCAAGCACAGGAGAGAATTAAACAATGTATTTATAAATCTATCGTTTTTGTCGAAAATTCTAAATATGTGTAAATCTATACCTTTTTTGATGTTCGGGGGCTTCTTTTTCATTTTTAACACCTCCTGAAAAACCATCTCCAACCCCGAACGTCGCTTAAGAAAAAATGCTGGATGGTTGATGTTTTCACATACAAAAGAGAGTCTTAGTAATTTATTTTATCACCACATTCCTCTCAGAATACCCAGCAAATGATTTTATATCCGTTATCGCATTTCTCAGTTTTTCAACTTTTTTCATTTTTTCCCTTTTTGCTCAGATAATCCTTTATCGCAGCATGCAGAGCATCAGCTGCAAGGTTTGAGCAGTGCATCTTTATAGGCGGCAAGCCGTCTAATGCATCAGCAACATTGTTTCTGTTAATCTTCAGTGCCTCATCAACTGTTTTCCCTTTTGCCATCTCAGTAATCATTGAACTTGTTGCTATAGCCGCAGCGCATCCAAAAGTCTTGAATTTTATATCTTCAAGCCTGTTATCTTTGACTTTTATGTAAATGGACATGAGGTCACCGCAGTTGTGTATTAAAAGAGAATTTGTTGTATAGGAATGAGAAGCATCCACCTCAAGATTATGAACAGGGCCACTATATTCCTGTTTTTCTGTTTTTGTTATTGGAACAAAAAGCAAATTTTTATCTATCCACGCATTGCATGGCGATTTACTTTTAAAATTAAAGTCGATCCCTAAAATAGATGAGAGTTTCTTCAGTGAAGGGGTTTCAAGAACATAAATTCTGTACGCCTTCTTATGTTTAACCCCTTTTGAATTTCTTGCTTTTTCCTCATAAACAGATGGAATAATCTTCTGTCTTAACAGCAAGGTTTTCATCTGCTGGGAGAGTTGTTTTGAAACCGTGGAATAACTTGCTCTTAATCTTTTTTTATCAATATATCCATCACCATACCAGAGCCCTTTAATTAATTCAGCCTGTTTTTTTATAGGTAAAAACATCATGAATTCAGGAATGGTCTTCTCTTCTGCTTTATTTCCAAATAAGTTTATCAGAAACCTAGTTATGTGCACATTGTATATCAGGATATTTATGGTTTTTCTTTTCTTTTTTTTCTCTATTTTTGCGCTTAATCCAAACATAGTTTTAACCAGATTTACAACATCCTTGACATACCCATCTTCGTTGATGTTGAATGTTAATGTTGTGTAGGTTTTACGTTTTTGGACTCTT
>Ga0172364_10000738_pt1 | contig 24039 bp, 19 predicted proteins | sample LakKivSesite10cm_FD_114545 | JGI IMG/M metagenome (GOLD analysis project Ga0172364, IMG submission 114545) | Sediment microbial communities from Lake Kivu, Rwanda - Sediment site 10cm | ecosystem: Environmental > Aquatic > Freshwater > Lake > Sediment | place: Rwanda: Western Province, Lake... | reverse complement strand
GGGTGTTCGGCCCGCAGCTTCTCGGGGCCTACCTGCGGGCGATGGTCGTGTACTACCCGGTGTGCCTGGGTTACTTCTTCGCGGCGTTCACCGTCTACGCGTTCCTGGCCGCCGGGGCGGGAGGCGTCCGGGCGTACTGGTCGAACATCCCGCCGGCAGCGTTGACGGCCGCCGCCACCGGCAGCAGCTTCGCCACGATCCCCGCCAGCCTTCAGGCGGCCGAGAGGATCGGCGTGCCCCGCGACATCCGCGAAATGGTGATTCCCATCGGCGCGACGATCCACATGGACGGCTCGGTGCTGTCGGCGGTGCTGAAAATCGCGTTCCTGTTCGGCCTATACCGCATGCCGCTTGCGGGGGCCGAGACGCTGGCGTCGGCGGCGGGCGTGGCGCTGCTGAGCGGGGCGGTGATGAGCGGGATACCCGGCGGCGGGTTCGCCGGGGAGGTGCTGATCGTCACGCTGTACGGCTTCCCGCCGGAGGCGCTGCCCATCATCTCGATGATCGGCACGCTGGTCGATCCGCCGGCTACGATGGTCAACGCCGCGGGCGACAGCGCGGCGGGCATGATGGTCGCCCGCATCCTCGGCGGCAGAGGCTGGATGCGGAGGCGGCAGGCATGAGCATCGGCGCACTTGCGGCGGCGGTCGCGGCGGCGCTGCCGCTCCTGCCGGCCGGCTGCGCGACGGGCCGCCGCGCGGCGCCGGCACCCGCGGGCAAGACCGCCTCGCCCCTGCGCGACTCGCGCCAGCTTGTCCTGGTCGTCGCCGACGACTGGAACGCCGCCGCCGCGGCCATGCAGTGCTACGAGCGCGACGGCCCGACTGCGCCGTGGCGCCCCGTCGGCCCGCGAACCAGCGTGACCGTCGGCCGAACCGGCCTGGCGTGGGGTCGGGGCCTGCACGGCCCGGCGCCGCTGCCCGGGCCGATCAAACGCGAGGGAGACGGCAAATCGCCCGCCGGAGCCTTCGCGCTGCCCTTCGCGTTCGGCTACGCCCCGGCCGAGCGGGCCGGCGAGCTCAAGCTGCCCTACCTTCCCCTGACGACCGACGTGGTCGGCGTGGATGACCCCAACTCCGCCCATTACAACCGGCTCGTCCACGCCAGCCGCCTGCCGGCGAAGGACTGGACCAGCGCCGAGACGATGCGGCGCGCCGACGGGCTGTACGAGTGGGGCGTGTTCGTCGCCCACAACACCGCCCCGCCCGCAGCCGGCGCAGGCTCGTGCATCTTCCTGCACGTCTGGGCGGGGCCGGGCAAGCCCACGGCGGGTTGCACCGCGATGGACCGGCGGGAGGTGCTGCGGCTGCTGCGCTGGCTCGACGGCCGGGCGAGACCGGCGCTCGTGCAGCTTCCCCGTTCCGCCCTTCGCTCCCTGGCCGGCCCCTGGCGCCTGCCGGAGTTCTGACGCCCTCCATCGGAACTTCGGCATCGGCGCTGGATTGGCTCATCTCACGCGGTCTTGGCGGATGAGTTCATCGCTGTTGCCGGTGATGCGCCGCCCGGACAGGCGGCGGTCCCATTTGTCGAACATGGCGGCGATCTCCGCGACACCTGCCTCCGCGGTGCGTCGCGCCACCTTCTTGGCTTCGCTCTGAACCGGCCGCCCGTGCACCTTTGCGCGGGCTCTCCGTTCCTCCTGCGGCGTCTTCTTCTTTCCACGCATGGGCAAGTCGGGCATCGCGGCACCTTCTGCAATTGTGGACAGCGCCATGATGTCGCCTCGTACCCCCGGCGCCAAGGGGAACTGCCCCGTCGCGCACCGTTCCGGCCGGCTATTCGTCTTCTTCCGGTTCGCCCTGGCGCATGGTGCGGATGGTCAGCTCGCCGCGGCCGAAGCGGACATGCACCCAGCCGCACTGGGCGGTGGTGCAGAGCCGCCCGGCCAGCATGTTGCCCAGCTCTTCGCGCAGGCGGCGGGGGGTGCTGGCCAGCACGTGGCGCGGCGCGACGGCGGCGAGGAATTCCGGCAGCGCCGGCGCCCAGGCGCCGTGGTGCGGCAGGACGAGCACGTCGGCGCGGAGGTCGCCCGGCCGCTCCGCCAGCAGCGCCGCCTGCGCGGCCTGCTCGATGTCGCCGCACAGCAGCACGCTTCGCCCGTCGCAGACGACGCGCAGGACCAGCGACGTGTCGTTGACGCTGAGGCCCTGCCGCCCCGGCGGCGGCCAGAGCACTTCCACCGTCGTCCGCTCGTCGAGGGCCAGCTTCGCCGGCGCAGCCAGGCGGCGCACCTGCGCGTCGCGCCGGCGGCAGACGTCGAGGAACCTGGCCGCGCCGGCGGCGCTGACCTCCGGCTCGCCGTGCCCGAAGTAGCCGTTGAGGTACACCGTGCGGACCCAGCCGCGGTCGAGCAGCGCCGGCAGGGCGTTGTAGTGGTCGGTGTTGGCGTGCGAGACGAAGGCCGCCCGCGGGCGCGGCAGCCGGCGCGTCAGCACGAACGGCACGCACACGTCGTCGCCGGCCGAGGCGTTGCCCAGGCTGCCCGCGTCGAGCAGCCACGTCGTTCCGGACGGCGCGCGGAGCAGGGCGCACTGCCCGGCCCCCACGTCGAGCAGGTCCAGCTCGGCGACCGACGGCGGCGGCGCGGCCCGCTGCGTCCAGGCGGTCGCGGCGACGAGGACGGCCACCGCCGCCGCGGCGACGGGGCGCCCGCGCGGCACGCGGCGGCAGAACACGATGGCCGCGATGGCGGCGTAGCAGGCCAGCACCCACCACACCCCGACCGGGCGCAGCTCGTAAAACAGCAACGGCAGATGCCGCGACAGGGCGTTGAGCTGGAGGAACCACCCGCCTGCGTGCCCGGCCGCCACCGCCAGCACGCCAGACAGGTCCGGCGCCCACGCCGTCGCCAGCGACAGGTAGCCGGGCACGACGACGAGAATCGTCAGCGCCGTCGCGGGCACCGTCGCCAGCGGCCCCCACGGACTGAAGATGCGGAAGTGATACGCGATGAGCGGCGCCGAGACGGCCGAGGCGACCAGCGCCACCGCGGCGCCGTTCATGGCCCAGTCGGCGGCGGCGAAGTGGAGCCACCGCGCCGCGCGGCTGCGGTCGCGGAAGACCATCAGCCCGCGGCGGCGAATCCACCGCCCGAACAGCAGCTCCTTCAGCGGGCGCGTCAGCAGCAGCAGCCCCGCCACCGCCGCGAAGCTGAGCTGGAAGGCGGGCGAGAACAGCTCCATCGGCTCGGCCGCCAGAAGCACGATCGCCGCCAGCGCCAGCGCGTTCAGGGCCGCGCCGGGCCGGTGGACCAGCATCCCCGCGCACAGCAGGGCGGCCATCACGGCGCTGCGCAGCAGGGGCGAGCGTGTCTCGGCCACCAGCAGGTAGCCGAGCAGGCACAGCAGCGCCGCGGCGGCAGCCTGCCGCGGGCCGAGCAACACCAGCCGGCACAGGAGATACACGAAGCCCAGGAAGATGCCCAGGTGCAGCCCGGATATCGACATGAGGTGCGCGATTCCGGAGCGTTTCATGGCGAGGTTGGCGTCGCGCAGCGCGGGGTCGCGCCGTCCGACGATCAGCGCCTCGACCAGCATGCCGCTGCGCCCGGGGGCGAAACGCCGCAGGTGGCGCCCGGCCCACGTGCCGGCCGCGTCGCGCAGCCGCCGCAGCCAGCCCCCGCCGCCGGCGCCCAGAACCGTCACGCCGTCGACGCCCGGCACGGCCAGCTCGACGAGCTTGCCCGTCAGCCTGCCGGCCGCGGCGCGGTCGTGCTGGCCGCTGTTGCGCGGGGGCGCGATCCGCCGCAGCCGCCCCAGAAGCTCCACGCGCATCCCCCGCCTGAGGCGGGTGTCGCCCTCGGCGATGCTGACCCCCACGCGCCCGCCGGCCCCGCGCCACCCGGCGGAGGTGCGAATCTCCTGCGCCTCCAGCTCGAACGTGGTGCGGGGCTCGCGCGGCCATTCCATGGCGGAATCGTACTGCTCAATGCTGGGCATCTGTGCGATGCGCCCGCGAAGGGCGGCGGGTGCCGGCTTTCCGGCGGCGTAGGTGGCGATGTCGTCGTCGGCCAGGCGGAAGAACGCCAGGCGCGCGTGCACGGCGGCCAGCGCGACGATGGCGCCCGCCACGGCGACGCCCGCGGCCACGTGACGTTTCAGCAGCAGCGACGCGAGGGCAGCCGCCAGCGCCGCTGCCGCCCAGGCCGCCCACGCCCCATCGCCCAGCGGGCCGTGGCGTCCCGCGACGATGCCCGCCATCATCGCCGCCGCCGCCGGCACCAGCGGCACGCGCAGCAGCACCCGGCGGGCGGGGAGCGTCCTGGCCTGCACCATCTCCATCGCGGCGGGATTGTATTCGCCGCCGGCGCCCGGCCACAACGCGCCGCCCGACCACAGACGCGCAGCGCCTGCTTGTTCGCGCCGGAAGCGACGGCTACCATCGACTTTCGGCGGCGGCCATGCCGCGGCGCCGCCCGTGACGAGGAAAGCGACTATGCGAAGGTGCTCCTGCTTGTTGGTGGCGACCGTCGCGGGCGCGGCCTGGGTGACGGCGGCACACGCCGCGGGTGCAGAGACGCCCTATCCCGACGACGCCGCGTGGGTCGTCTCGCTGGATGGCGCGATGGGCGATGGCAGGCCGCTGGAGCTGCACCTGGCCGTGCGCGGCGGGAAGCTGGCGGCCGCGGTGGCGACGGCGCCGCGGTTCAACGCGCCCGTTCACGACGTGGACATCTCCGGGCTGAGATTGGCCGGGCGGCGCCTGACCGGCCGGGTCGGCGTGACGATCAACCCGGACAACTACCAGCCGGCCGACGGCAAGCCCATCGCGTGCACGTTCCGGCTGGACTGCGCCGCCGGGGCGGCCGGTCCGGCAGGCACGTACGAGGGCGCCGTCGGCGGGCGCACGTGCGGCGGGGCGATCAGCGGGCGCTTGGAGCCGCATTACGACCCGGCCGCGGCATACAGCCGGCTCAAGCTGCGCTTTCTGGGCGCGCTGGTGCGGCTGTTCCTCGGCCGCGGGCCCAACTGGAAGTATGCCCTCGACATGAACATGACCTTGCCCGTGCGTGCGGGCAAGATCGGGACCATCCGCTTCGAGACCATCGTGCCGGATTACCGCCGCTACTCCGCCGTCGTGCAGAGCGACGGCGTTCGCTTCGACGGCCACGCGCTGAGCGGCACCGTGACGGCCCAAGTGGACTACGGCGGGCAGGGGGCGGGCAAGGACGCCCCGGCCGGCGACACCTACGTCTACACGCTGCACGGGACGGTGATCGGCCAGACCGTCGGCGGCACCTACGACGCCGCCTGGGACGGCGGGAAGGTCAGCGGCTACCGCTTCGTCGGCACGGCCGACAGCACGCCGCCGCCCCGCCCGGCCGAGAGCATCGCCACGATGCGCCTGTTCGACGCGATGGGCCCAGGCGCGCCGGTGCTGCTGACGCTGAGCCTGGTCGACGACGGGCTGATCAACGGCTTCGCCTACGCACCCGCCTACAACCACGAGGTGCACGCGGTGGACGCCTCGGCGCTGCGGCTGGAAGGCGGCCGCCTGCGCGGGCCGGTGAAGGTGAGCATCTCGCCGGACTGCTACAGGCCGCCGGAGCATTTCGACATGAACTACCGGCTGGACGCGACGATCAGCGACGAGCAGATCGCCGGCAACTTCACCGGCAACGACGGCAAGCGCGACGTGAAGGGCGCAATCAGCGGCGAACTGCGGGCGAAGCGGCGCGCCGAGCGCCCCGTGACCATGCAGTCGCTCGCCCGCTGCGTGCTGGACCTGCGCTACTGCCTCGTCACCGGGCCGATGCCGAAGAAGGACTGGCAGCAGTGCGGTCCCAACCACCTCAACGTCATCTACGAGGTGCGCCGGGGCAACGCGGTCTCGGCCGCCGCGGTCAACCCCTCCAAGGCCGACCTGCTGAAGGCGACGGTGACGGGCTTCGCGCTGGACATTCGCGGCGACCGGCTGACGGGCACGGTGCGCTTCGAGCACGACGGCAGCCTGGTCAAGGGCGGCACGTACGAGTACACCTTCGAGGCGATCGTCGACGGCGACGCCTGCATGGGCTACTGGCGCGGAAAGCTGGACGGCAAGGGCATCTACGTCAAGAGCGCCAAGCTGTCGGGCGGACTGACAACGGCGCCCTGAGCGAAACCGGAAACTTTGCGCAGCTTGCCAATATCGGAAAAGTGGGGTTGGATGCCGAGGCGGTCACGAAACGGGGCAAGAATGCCCCTCCGACGGTTTGGACGTACGGCGGTACGTCCGAGGTGCCGTTCGTCGCTCTGGCGCCCGTTTCGACGCCCAGGCGCAGCGGAAACAACCCACGGCTGCGCCGTGCGGCACCCGCCGCCGAGCGAGGCCGTCATCTGCCCTTGGCCAGGAGCGTGCCGTCGGCGATGCGGTACACCCAGCGCATGGGCAGGACGACGACATACGGGCCGTGACCATGGAGCCCGGCCGCAGTCTTGCCGCCCAGCGAGGAGCTCCACAGGCGCCTTTCGTCCATGGTGCAGATGACAGACTTGCGGTCGTCGGACAGGGAGACGGTGTAGTTGTAGTGGAGCACTCGTCGATCACCGAGCCTGTCCTGCAGGTCCTGGAGCACCTCGGCGATACCGGTGGCGATCTGCGGATCCAGGCCGGGCTTCCTGGCCGCCTCCCGAAGCGCCGCTGCCGCCCCTCGACCGAGGGCCTTGAGCTTGTCGGTGGCCGCCTTGCGGGTCTGCCACTTGTCGCCGCCCAGTTCGGCGACCAGGCCGGCGACCGTAGTGGCATCGGCGGGCCGGGCCGCCGGCTGCGGCAGTTCGATGGCGCTCAACGCGGCTGCCGTGATCTTCTGGATCAGCGCCGGGCAGGGGGCCGCTTCGCTGTTCCACAGCCTTTTCGACTGCTTCTTGCCCGCCGCGTCGTGCCAGACGAAGTAGGCCGCGCCGGAGCGCTGGGCGGTCGTGCTTTCGGCAAGCGCCATGGTCCGCGCGATCTCCTGCATCGTCGTCGGCTCAAGCTTGCCGGATGCCTCATGGCCAGGACATGTCCCCTCGCACTGGGAGCGGAGCTTGAACGAGCCGTCGTCATAGGCGGCGAACTCGAGCATCCGCATGCCCTGGCCGGAGAGGCACTCGGCGTAGACGCGGGGCTTCGCCGCGTCGCTGAGTCCCTCGCGCCGGAACAGCGCGCGCGCGCCCTCGGCGCAGGCCGCGCCCTCGAAGATTCCCCGCAGCGGCACGACGTCGCCTGGGGAGAACGGCGAGCGGACGATGCAGACCACGTAGGTCGCCCCGTCCTTCCAGGCCGGTGTGCCGCCGTCGAAGCGGAGCACGGAGGTCTCGCCTGAGCGGTCGGGGCCTTTCAGGGTCTCGATAATCCGCACCTTGGCCAGACTGTCCTGGACCAGCCCCCCCATCGCCTGGCAGTGCAGCACCTGCTCAGCCTGAAGCAGCACCTGCTCCTGGTGCGGAAGGAACTTTGTGGCCGGCTTGCCGTGGTTCTGCGCCAGGGCCATGACTTCTGCCAGGAAGGCATCGGACACTTTCTTGTCGACCCACTTGAAGGCGAACAGCGGCTTGCGGTCGGGACTCAGCCAGCGGGCGCGGATGTAGAAACCGGGCTTGCCGTCGGGCGGGCGGGGAACGCCGGTGATCTTGCCGATCTTCTCGACCAACGGTGCGACCTGGCCCGGGGGGACCTTGCCGACAGTCTGTGTCCGGTAGCCGTCGAGTTCGAAGGCCCCGTCGGCTTCCACGCGAAGGGTGCGGTTGTCGACGAGGATCCATGCCACGGGCCCCGCGGTCGGGGACGAACCGGCGAACTCCCTGGCGACCTCCGCCACGCGCTCGTCGCCGGCGGGCTCGGGCTTGCGGAAGTCGTGCGGCATGGGCGAGAACCCCAGGCGGTCCTGCTGCGAGTAGAAGATGTACCGCCCGCCCGGCTCCAGCGCGCCCTTGGCCAGGAACGCCGACAGCCTCTCGCCGTCGCGAGAGATCCCGGTCAGCGTCCGGAGGACTTCCAGCTCATACCGCACGTCGTTCCACTTCCTCGGCTCGGCGGAAAGGACCTTGGCGACGAAGGCCAGACGTACCTTCGGCGGCGGAGCCGGGGCGGGCGGGCGTCGCCCGGCCTGCCCCATTGAAGCCAGCGCGCCCGCCACCAACGCCCAACCCCACGCTACTGCACGCGACTTCGGCATGTGTCTGCTCCCACGAGCGGCCTCATGGCGGCCGCGATGCCCCGGATGCCACCGATACAGAATCTGTCGCTTGCGACTTCCTGACGATGTAGCGTATGGTGGCGCCAAGACCAAAGCAAGTGGCAGTCGCGGGCAGTCTTCTTGTTCGGGGAGACAAACATGGTCACTCGTGGGACTGTCGCCGTTGCCGTTGTTTTCGCCATGTTGTTGAGCGTCGACTCCTCCGCGGCCCGACCTCCCGGGCGCCCGGCGCGACCGTCTCCGCCCGCTGCCTCGCCGAGCAGGAGCGTCGCGCCCGGAAGCTCCGTCGAGCCGCTGGCCAACGTGGACGTCGCGCCGCGGCCGGTCCGGTGGCACGTCCTGCCGGACGCCGTCGCCCTCGTGAGCATCTCCCCTGACGAACGGTACTGGTACTCGCTGGCCCGCCCGGGCCGGTACGGCAGGCCGTGGCGCCTGCCGACCGATGCGCTGCGACAGATCGTCGAGGCCGAGTACGGCAAGCCTTCGCCCCAGCTACAGGGCCACGATCACTTGTGGTTTGAGGCGCAGGCCGCCGCGGGGACCGGCCGCGACAGACTGGCGAGGGTCTGGCTTTCTTCCGGAGCCGAACTGCTGGGCTACGGCGGGAGGCCCGGCCGGTGGATCGAACACGCCACCCGCGCGCTGCTCTGGCAGGAGGCGATGGTTCAGTTGGCCGACGGCGTGTACTTCTTCGACCGGCGCAGCGCCCACCGGTTCGACGGCAGCGTCTGGACGACGCAGGACCTGGCGCCGAGCGGCGCGCAATCGGCGTCGTGGTCCGTCGAGAGCTACGGCGGGGCAGGCGTGCAGTGCTTCCCGGACGCCGATCTGCGGGGCATGGTGGTCGTCTGCAGGGCGCGCAAGCCGGCTGTCTGGCGATGCCGCGAGGGCAAGTGGAGGGCGATTCCGATCGACAGCGCGCGGAGCGGAGCGTCCCGGATCACCAGTGCCGTTCGCCTCGGCGACCGCCTGCACCTCATGGCTGGCGGCTGGATGGACGTGCCGGTCGACGAGGATGTCGACGCTTTGTCGCCCCGCGTCAAGGCGCTGGTGGCCGATCTCGGCAGCAGCAGGACGGCCGACCGCGAGGCGGCGATGGCGAAGCTGGGCGCCATGGGGCAGACCATCGTGCCCCTGCTCCGCGAGGAATCCGCCAGGACCGCCGACGCCGAGACGAAGGTCCGGCTCGGCAAACTCATTGCCCATTTGAGCCGGGCCGCCCGCCCGAAGACCCCGGGGGCGGAGCTGCCGCAGGTGAGTGCCGTTTCGGCTGATGCGGCGGGCAACCTCTATGTCCAGGGCAGCTCGCCACCCCCCGGGCCCGGCAAGAGCGAGCCCAGGCTCCTGATTCGCCGGCCCGACGGTCAGTGGCGCGAGGCGCCGCCAGAGTGGGCGTCGTGGCTCTGGGGTGCGGCCCGCCCCGTGCCGGGCACCGGCGGCGACCAGGTCTGGGTGCCCTCGAGCTTCGACCAGCAGCTCCGCCTGTACGACCTTCGCCGGATGGAGGTGCTCTGCCAGTTCCCGCACTACAACGCCAACGATCGCCCGGTGGTGGCTGTCGGAAGCGACGGGACGGCCTTCTTCAGGCACGGAACCTCCGTGGTGGCGTACCGCCCCCGACAGCCGGACAACACCATCGTCCTCCGCCCGGCGGTGGATGTCCCCGTGCGGGGCGACCTGCTCTGCGTCGCGGCGAACGGATGTGTCTGGGCCGACACCGCCGACAGCGGCTTGGCCGCCTGGGACGGCCGCAAGTGGATCAGCCCGCCTGAGGCGTGGCTTCACGCCGAAGCGATGGCCATCCTGCCCGGGCATCACGGCTGGATGATGACGTTTGAGGGAACGCGACCGGCGCGCGAGATACCCGAACTGGTCAAGCCCCGCTACTCGCTGTTCAACGAAGCGCGTCGTTACACGGCCGCGGAGGCATGGGACCTGATTGCCGCGCACCCCGAGGAGTTCCGGCGCGGGTTCGGGCCGGGGCTGGCGGCACGGGCGGGAATCCAGCGGGAGAGGATCATCCTGGTGACCGTGCTGCCCACGTTCATTGGTGAGATCGTTCCCTGGTTGGAGAAGGAGTCAAGAGGGTGCGGCACCTTCCTGGACAAGGGCGGCAACCTCTGGGTCCTGCTGTTCGGCGAACTGCGGGTGCTGTCGGGCAAACAATGGCTGGTCCCCTGTCCGCCGGACGAGCTTGCCGCCGACGACACCCCCGCGGCCAAGCAGCCCACGGCCGCGGAGATCCATCCTGTGGGAGACGGGCACTACGTGCATGTGCTCTGGCCCAAACCGTTCTACGTCGCGCTGGAATCGGGCAGGTTCCGCTACGTCGCCTCGCCGCCCGCTCGCTCGCTGTGCAGCGGACCCGACGGCAGCCTCTGGATGGAGCTGCGCGAGGGCAAGGCGGGAAGCGCCATCTGGTCTACCCGGCGCGTGACAGCCGTGGACAGAAGCCAGGACCTCGGCCAAGCCGGCAGCCCCATGCTCCTCGACGCGGCCGGGTGCGTGTGGCTCGTGCCAGCCGAGGCGGCGCAGCGCGGTCCGGCCACCGTGCGGGCGCCGGACGGCTCGACGGCATCGGTGGACCTGCCGGGGCATGATCCGAAGGTTCCCCTTTTCGCCGGCCGGGCCGGGAGCGTCTTCGTGCCGACGTGCGTCGGCATTCAGCGATATGTCGCCGGCGACCCGGCGAAGCCCGCAGTCTACGCGCCAGTGGAGACTTACCGCCTCCAAGCCTCCGACGGGCGCTTCATCGGTGCCCACAGCACGGTGCGCTACAGCTCGCTGGGTTGCCTGGCCGCCATCCTGAAGGACGCCGCTGCCCGGCACGGCAAGCGTCTGGTCCTGTACAAGCTCCCTTCCCCTGGGAGCAAGCCTTGACCGGCGCCTCGGGCACGTCGCCGGCCCGTCCGCCGGCGCCGAGGCGGGGAAGTGTACGAAACGCCCTGGCGGTTTGCACGAGCCAACCCGGCGGCGGCGTAAGGGGACACGGAGGCCAGAGCAGCGCCTACTGTTCGTAGTTCCGCCGTAAGGCGGTCTTTTCCTGCCTTCGGCGGCGAGCCGAGAGCCGCCTTACGGCGGAACTACGAGCGCGGCCCCCCCGTGAGTGTCCCCTTACGCGGCGGGAGCTGGGGGTGCGGGTCCTGCCTGCCGAAATCGGAAAGTTTGCGCAGCTTACCAATATCGGAAAAGTGCGGTTGGATGCCGAGGCGGTCACGAAACGGGGCAAGAATGCCCTTCCGACCGTTTGGACGTACCGGGGTACGTTCAGCGTGCCGTTCGTCGATTTGGCGCCCGTTCTCTGTGCGCCCGCGACGGCAAATCGACCTTGGAATCGGCGTCACCCTCCCCCCCCGTCCGCGCCGGCCGCGGTGACAAGGGCGGCCCAGCGCGGCGGCGGCAGCGCCTTCGATGTCAAGTTCCTCACCCTCGACGGCCCGGCCGTGGCTGTGGTCTCGCTGTCCGCATCGCAGGTCCGGCCCATCGGCAAGCGGGAAGTGCCCCACGCCAAGCCCTTTACGGCGCTGTGATCCCGCGCGGGGCGAACCGTCCACGTGACCGGGGCTGAAGGCCCGCTTACTGGCCCGCCTGCTCGTGGACCGTCAGCCCCTCCCGCCGGGCGGCGTCGCGGAAGCGCCGGTCGGCGGAGGCGAATTCGAAGTCAGCGCGGGCGCTGCGCGCAGGCGATCCCGGATGCAAGCTGGATCGCATCGAGCGCGCGAAGCTGATACCGCGGCGCCGGGGCAGCGATCAGCGGCTCCAGGGCGGATGTCAACTCGATCTGCTCCAAGAAGACGATCATCCCCGCTCCTCGATCACGATCTGGCAGCGGCTTGCCTGGAGCCTTGATGGGCGGAGGGAGGTGACGCCGCCGGGGACGTGTCGAGCGCGTCACAAGCCCCTCCTTCTCAAGCTGACGCAGGACCCGCTCAACTCCCGCCACCGGCTCGACGCGGACCTCGGTACCGTCGGGCAAGTCGGCCGGCGGCTCCAGAACGACAACCCCGTTATGGATCGTGCCTCGATACACCATGCCTTCTTCATTCACCCCCATCATCGGCCCAGACAGGCCGGACGGTCAAGCCCGTGCGGGCCTCCATGATTGCGGGCTGTGCCACACGACCTGCCTCTGCCAACCTCGCCCCAGTGGTCTTTCGGAATCGCGCTTCCGAACGGGATGGAATTTTGCGCAGTCTGCGCAGCTTGCCCATTTTGACAGGGCGGCGTTTCCTGTGCGCCGGCGCCAGCAAACGAACGGGCGCCGAATCGACGCACGAGGCTTCGGGGGTGTCTGGATACCCCCAAACGGAGATCGCCCTTCTTTTGCCCAGGAATCCGCTCGGCTGGAGCACTTTTCGGCGAAACTCGGAAAACTCGGTTTCCTTGCGGATTCACCGATGCCGCCGCATCTTCGGGCGAGTTTTCCGGCTCGCCTGCCCGGCCAGGCGGGTTTAGTATGAGGCGGCCGACCGAGCGGCTGCGAAAAGGGATGCGGCGATGGGACATGGCAGGATGGACCGGCGAGGCTTCATGGCGACGGCGACAGGCGGGGTGATGGTCGCCGCCGGCGCCGGCAGACTGGCACGGCAAGCGGGGGCGGCCTCGGCCGCTTCGCCCGGCGGGGGAAAGCCGCCGCGCCCGAGCGTGGTGCTCATCCTCACCGACGACCAGGGCTGGGGCGACATCCGTTCCCACGGCAACGACAAGATCGACACGCCGGTGCTGGACAAGCTGGCCGCCGACGGGGCGCGGTTCGACCGCTTCTTCGTCAGCCCGCTCTGCGCGCCGACGCGGGCGTCGCTGCTGACGGGGCGGCACTTCACGCGGACCGGCGTCAGCGGCGTCTGCGGCGGGGCGGAGGTGATGGCCGCCGAGGAGGTCACCGTCGCCCAGCTCCTCAAGCACGCCGGCTACGCGACCGGATGCTTCGGCAAGTGGCACAACGGCGAGTGCTGGCCCTACCACCCCAACGCCAGGGGCTTCGAGGAGTTCTACGGCTTCTGCGGCGGGCACTGGGACAACTACTTCGACACCACGCTGGAGCGCAACGGCAAGCCCGAGAAGATGACCGGCTACATCACCGACGTGATCACCGACGAGGCGATCAGGTTCATCGAGGCCAACAGGGATCGGCCGTTCTTCTGCTACGTCCCCTACAACGCCCCGCACGATCCCATGCAGGTGCCGCAGCGATACCGCGACAAGTACGCCGCCCGCAAGCTCGACGCCAAGACGGCCGCCGTCTACGCCATGGTCGAGAACGTCGACGACAACGTCGGGCGTCTGCTCAAGAAGCTCGACGAGCTGAAGCTGGCCGACAACACGATGGTGATCTTCATCACCGATAACGGCGCGAACGGCGACAGGTTCAACGGCGGGATGGCCGGCGCGAAGGGCAGCAACATGGAGGGCGGCTGCCGCGTGCCGTGCTTCATCCGCTGGCCGAAGGGGATCAAGCCCGGCACGCAGGTCGCGCAGATCGCCGCGCATACCGACATCCTGCCGACGCTGGCGGAGTTGTGCGGGGCGAACGAGCCCAGGACGCTGCCGCTGGACGGAAAGAGCCTGGTGCCGCTGCTGACGGGTGCGGCCGCCGAATGGCCCGACCGCATGATCTTCGAGCGCGGGGCCGTGCGCACGCAGCGATGGCGCTTCCAGACGGGCGGCAGGGGCGGCCTGTACGACATGCCCGCCGACGGCGGGCAGAAGACCAACGTCGCAAGGGACCATCCCGACGTGGTCAAACGCCTCGACGAGGCGTACCGCCAGTGGCAGGCGGCCGTCACGCGCGACGCCGCCAGGGGCACACGCGGCATCACCGTCGGGCACAAGGAGCGGCCGTTCGCGTATCTCAACGCCCACCGCGCCAGATGCAAGGGCGTCACGCCGACCGTCAAGTGGACAAGCGCCTGGCTGGCGAAGTGGTCCGCGGGCGGCAGCCTCGCCGAGTGGCAGATCGAGGCCGTCGCGCCCGGGCAATACATCGTCGAGTTGTTGTGTGCCGTGCCCGCCGACGCCGTGGGGGCGAAGTTCCGCGTCGAGGCGGGCGGCGCGTCGGCCGAGGCCGCCCTCAGCCGCGCACACTACGGCGACCCATTGGCGGGGCGCAAGTACCCCAACGCCCGCCCCGAGATGGACTGGCTTGCCGTTCCGCTCGGCACGCTGGCGCTGCCCAAGGGCGGCACCACGCTGCGCGTGACGGCCGTCGAAGTGCCCGGCAAACAGGGCATCGACGCCAAGGGCGTCCTGCTGACCAGGAAGGACTGACCGCGACATGGACAGGCGAAGGTTCCTGAAATCGGCATCCGCGGCGGCGGCCGCGCTCGTCGGGCCAAGGGCGATGCTGGGCGAGCCCGCCAGCGGCAAGCCGCGCAAGCCGAACATCATCTTCATCCTCGCCGACGACCTGGGCTACGGCGACCTCGGCTGCTACGGGCAGAAGCGCATCCGCACGCCGAACATCGACGCCCTGGCGGCCGAGGGAATGCGCTTCACCGACGCCTACGCCGGCAGCACCGTCTGCGCCCCGTCGCGCTGCTGCCTGATGACGGGCTACCACACCGGGCACGCCCGCATCCGCGGCAACGGCGGGCCGAACCTGCGCGGCCAGGACGTCACCGTCGCGGAGGTGCTGAAAGGCGCCGGCTACGCCACGGCGCTGGTGGGCAAGTGGGGCCTCGGCGAAGCCGGCAGCGAGGGCGTGCCCACGAGGCAGGGGTTCGACACCTTCTACGGCTACCTCAACCAGCACCACGCCCACAACTACTACCCGACGTTCCTGTGGCGCAACGAGGAGAAGGTCGCCCTGCCGAACGTCGTGCCGAACGAGGACCGCGCCGGCGGCGGCTGCGCCACCGTGCGAAAGGCCTACAGCCACGATCTGCTCATGGACGAGGCGCTGAAGTCCGTCGAGCGCGGCGCCCGCGGAGACGAGCCGTTCTTCCTGTACCTGGCGCTGACGATCCCGCACGCCAACAACGAGGCCGGCGCCAAGGGGATGGAGGTGCCCGATCTGGGCCCTTACGCCAGGGAGGACTGGCCGGAGCCGGAGAAAGGCAAGGCCGCGATGATCACGCGCATGGACGGCGGCGTGGGGCGGCTGATGGCGCTGCTGAAGAAGCTCGGCATCGACGGCGACACATTGGTGTTCTTCAGCAGCGACAACGGCCCGCACAGGGAAGGCGGGGCCAACCCGGCGTTCTTCGGCTCCTCCGGCCGGCTGAGCGGCTTCAAGCGGAGCCTGCACGACGGCGGGATCCGCGTGCCGATGGTCGCCCGCTGGCCGGGGCATGTGCGGGCCGGCGCCGTCAGCGATCTGGCGTGGGCGTTCTGGGACTTCCTGCCGACGGCGGCGGAGATTGCCGGCGCCGCGGCCGGCGTGCCGAAGGGCCTGGACGGCATGAGCGTGCTGCCGGCGCTGCTGGGGCGCAGGCAGGCCGCCCACGAGCAGCTCTACTGGGAGTTCAGCGAGGGCGGCTTCGTGCAGGCGATGCGGATGGGGCGATGGAAGGCCATCCGCCGCGGGCCGGGCGCGGCAGTGCAGCTTTACGACCTCGATACGGACGTCGGCGAGGCGAAGGACGTCGCGGCCGGCCACGCGGACGTGGTCAAGCGCATAGCCGCAGCGCTGGACGCGGCGCGGACGGGCCCGCTGCCCGCGCAGCGCACGAAGAATCGCCGCTGACCGGCAGGCCGCGCGGCGTCAGGCCTTGGTCGTCAGGAAGATGGGCAGGCCCATCTGCTCGATCTGGACCTGGAGCGTCTCGATGTCGTCGACGTGCCGGTCCTCGTCGGCGAGGATGCCGTCGAGCATCTCCTTGGTGACGTTGTCGCCGACCTCCGCCGCCAGCGCGATCACGGCGTTGTAGTGCTTGATGGCGTCGTACTCGCTGGCCGCGTCGTTGGCGAGCTGGGCGGGCACGTCCTCGCCGATGGAGATCGGCCCGAGGTTGCTGACCACCGGCTTGCCTTCCAGGAACAGGATGCGCCCGATGAGCTTCTCGGCGTGCTTCATCTCGTCGATGGCGCGCTTCTCGACCACGTCGTGGAGCTTCCCGTAGCCCCAGTCGTCGCACATCTCGCTGTGGACCATGTACTGGTTGATGGCCGTCAGCTCTTCGGCCAGCAGGCTGTTGAGCTCCTTCAGCAGCTTGGCGTTTCCTTTCACCGTCGTGCTCCTTTCCGCAGGATAGGTGGTGTTGTCGCTGCCGGCCGCGTCCGGCCCCGTCGGCCGGGCGGCGCTTTCCGCAGGAATCATAGCGGGCAGAAGGGCGAACTGGTAGCCCGCCCGCGCGAAAATGCCCCAAACGGGGCAACGGAGAGGGGGGGATTCGAACCCCCGGTACCACGAGGGTACACGGCATTTCCAATGCCGCCCGTTCGGCCACTCCGGCACCTCTCCGGGCGCGGTTCACTATACCGCGCCGCGGCGCGGAGGCAAGTGCGGCGCGACAATGAGGGCCGGCGGCGGGGACGGGCAACAGGACAGGCGGCGAATTTTCTTAGGAAAAATCGCTTTTCCCGCTTGACGCGGCGCCGCGCGGCGCGCACTATCTGCCGTTAAGTTCGGGCTTGTGGCCCGGACCTCCGTGGGCCGCACGTCAGGGAAGCCGCACCGCGGCCCGGGGTGCTGTGCAGCGGCGGCGCACCATTCGGGTCCCGTAAGCAGAAGGAGCGACGGACATGGCCAACGCGATGACGAAGTCTCAGATCCAGTCGGCTGTAGCGGAGAAGGCCTGCATCACCAAGAAGCAGGCGGCCGCGGCGATCGACGCCGTGGTGGAGCTGGCGTGCAAGAACGCCAAGACCGGCTTCACCGTGCCGGGGCTGGGCAAGCTGATCGTCGTGCAGCGCAAGGCGCGCTGGGGACGCAACCCCGCCACCGGCGAGAAGATCAAGATCAAGGCCAAGAAGGCCGTCAAGTTCCGCATCGCCAAGGCGATCAAGGACGCCGTGCTGTGAGACCGCCCGCCGCGAAGGCGGCAGGCAGCGAGCCGTGAACGAACCGGGCCGGCCTCGCCGTCGCGAGACCGGCCCGGAGTCTTTTGTCAGCTACCGGCTTCCGGCTTCCAGCTACCAGCCACGGCACCGGGCGTGCAGATCGCGGGGCTGGGAGCTGGCCGCTGGAAGCTGGAAGCTTTAGTAGTCCCTGGCCTCGAAGCTGCGGAGGAACTCCTCGTTGGTGCGGAACTTCTCCAGGGCCTTCAGCAGCGCGGGCATTTCCTCGTCGACGTTCAGCCCGCTGAGGAACCGCCGCAGCATGTGCAGCTTCGGCAGCATCCATGCCTCCACGAGCAGCTCCTCCTTGCGCGTGCCGCTCTTGGGGATGGCGATGGCCGGCCAGATGCGCCGCTCGGCCAGCTTGCGGTCGAGCTGAAGCTCCATGTTGCCGGTGCCCTTGAACTCCTCGAAGATCAGGTCGTCCATGCGGCTGCCGGTCTCGATGAGGGCGGTGGCCATGATGGTCAGGCTGCCGCCGCCCTCGACCTTTCGCGCGGCGCCGAACTGTCGCTTGGGGGTCTCCAGGGCGCGGATGTCCACGCCGCCGGTCATGGTCCGCCCGCTGGTCTCGATGGCGCGGTTGTAGGCCCGCCCCAGGCGGGTCAGGCTGTCCAGGAGGATCACCACGTCCTGCCCGAACTCCGCCATGCGCTTGGCGCGCTCGATGGTGAACTCCGCGGCACGCACGTGGCTCTCGACGGGCTGGTCGTTGTTGGAGGCGACGACCTCGGCGTGCGTGCACTTGCGCCGGAAGTCGGTGACCTCCTCCGGACGCTCGTCGACCAGCAGGATGAAGATGTAGCACTCGGGGTTGTTGGCGCCGATGGCGTTGGCGATCTGCTGGAGGAGGATGGTCTTGCCGGCCCGCGGCGGGGAGACGATCAGCCCGCGCTGGCCCTTGCCCACCGGGCAGATCAGGTCGAGCACCCGCATCTCCAGCGGCCCGCCCTTGGTCTCCAGCTTGAGCTGCGGGTGCGGGTCGACCACGATCATCTCCTGGAAGGGCACGATGCCGGTGTACTCCTCGGCCGGCTTGCCGTTGACCCGCACGACGCGCTCCAGCTTCGGCCCGCCCTTGCGCTTGGTGGGCGGCAGCACCTCGCCCTCGATGAACAGGCCCGTGCGCAGGCCGAGCTGGCGGACGTGGTCCTTGCCGACGAACACGTCGCCGGGCGTGGCGCGGTAGTTGTTCTTCGCTTGGCGAAGGAAGCCGTAGCCCTTCTCGGTGATCTCCAGGACGCCGGAGCCGAGGCTGAGCCTGGACTCCCCCTGGATGCCCTGAACCTGACCGGTCACTTCTTCCGTGGTCCCAGACCGTTGAAACATTGCAGAAACCTTCCTCGTAATAGAGCCGCCCTGAACCAACCGGTTAACGGCCTCCGCCTCAAGGCGTTCCGCGGAGCAGAAAGTTCACCCCACCTTGAACAATTATACGGGGCCGTCCGCGAGCATGTAAACCGCCTTGTCCGAAAAAATCAAGATTTTCTTTCGTCCTCTTCCGCGGCCAGCCGGCACGCCGCGCCCAGGTCGATCCGCCCGTCGTAGTACGCCCGCCCGACGATGACCCCTGCGCAGCCGGCGCGGCGGCAGGCGGCGACGTCGTCCAGGCTCGCCACGCCGCCGGCGGCGATCACCGGCACGTCGGTGGCCGCCACGATCGCGGCCGTCGCGGCCACGTTCACCCCCGTCAGCATTCCGTCGCGGGCTATGTCGGTGTAGATGATTGCCCCCAGGCCCGTGCCGCGCACGCACTGGGCCCAGGCCAACGGCGTCTGGGCGAGCTGCTCCGTCCAGCCCTCCGCCGCCAGCCGCCCTCCCCGCGCGTCCAGCCCCAACGCCAGCCGACGCCCTTCCACCCCCCCCTCGTCCAGCAGGGCCGCGAACCACTCCGGGTGCTTCAGCGCCGCCGAGCCGACCACCGCCCGCCGCGCCCCCTGCGCCAGCAGCGTCTCGATGGCCGAGCGGCTGCGAATCCCGCCGCCGCACTGGATCGCCGCCCGCCCGGCCGTGTGCTCGCAGAGCTTGCGCACCGCCTCGGCGTTGCCCGGATGCCCCGTCCGCGCGCCGTCCAGGTCCACCACGTGGATCCACCTGGCCCCGGCGGCCAGGAACGCGTCGGCCACCGCCTGCGGATCGTCCGAGTACGTCTGCTGGCGACCGTAGTCGCCCTGTCGCAGGCGAACGACCTTCCCGTCCCGCAAATCAATGGCCGGCAGAACGTCCACGTTCAAAGCCTCACGAAGTTGGCCAGCAGCCTCATGCCGACGGCCTGGCTTTTCTCCGGGTGAAACTGCGTGGCGAACACGTTGTCCTTCCACACGGCCGAGACGAAGTCGATCCCGTAGTCGGTGACGGCTGCGACGATCGACTCGTCGGCGGGCACGACGTGGAAACTGTGGGCGAAGTAGACGTACGCGCCGTCGTCGATGCCTTCGAGCATGGGGCAGGTGCGCCGCGGGTGAAGCTGGTTCCAGCCCATGTGGGGCACGCGGAGGCGGGCGCCGGACGGCGCGCCGCCGTCGAAGTCGAACCGCACCACCTCGCCGCCGAACACGCCCAGCCCCTCGTGCGTGCCGTCCTCGTAGGACCGCTCGAAGAGCAACTGCAGGCCCAGGCAGAAGCCCAGGTAGGGCACGCCTGCGGCGATCGCCCGCCGCAGCGGCTCGGCCAGGCCCGACCTGCGCAGCTCGGCCACCGCGTCGCCGAAGGCCGCCACGCCGGGCAGGACGATCTTGTCGGCGGCGGCCAGCTCCGCCGGCGTGCGCACGAGGCGCGCCTCGCCCCCGACGCGCTGCAGGGCCTTCTGCACGCTGCGGAGGTTGCCGATCTCGTAGTCAACGACGGCGATCATGGGCTGACAGTTGTGCGTCCGCGGCCCGGCGGGGCGCCGCCGGACGGACCGGACGGAACAGACGGATCGGACGGAGCGGACCCGGTGCGCTCAGCGATTCACGACGGCGATGTCGACGCGGCGGTTCTTGGCCTTGCCGTCTTTCGTGCCGTTGCTGGCGACGAAGTGCGTCGCCCCCATGCCGATCGTCTCGATGTTGGCGGCCTTCAGGCCCTTGCTCTCCAGGTAGCGCGTCACCGCCATCGCCCGGTTGCACGACAGGTCCAGGTTGTCCTGCCAGAGGTTCTTCGTCCGGACGATCGGATCGCTGTCGGTGTAGCCGACCACGCGGACCGTCAGGCCGGGATGGCGGCTGCGGATGTCCGAGGCGATCCGGTCCAGCTCCTTCTTGCCGGCGGGCGTGAGCGTGGCGCTGCCGGCGCTGAACAGCACGTCGCTGCCGACCGAGGCGAAGTAGACGGTCCTCTCGCCGCCGCCCGGTGGCGTCGGCGGTGTCGGCGGCGCCGCCGGCCCGCCCGCAGACCTCTGCTTCAGGTCGGCGTTTTCCGTCTTCAGCGCGGTGATCTCCAGCCCGCGCGAGTCGATCTGGGCCGTCAGGTCCGACTCGCGCCCGCGCGCGGAGGCCAACTGCGCCTGCAGGTCCGCCCGGGCCTTGCCAAGTTCGGCGTTCTGGTTGGACAAGTAGCCGATCTGCTTCTTCTCCTGGTCGCAGCAGCCGACGGCCAGGCACGACGCCGCCGCCAGCACCATGCCCCGCGCAACAAAACCGATGTTCGTCATGGAGTCTCTCCTTCCGACTCGATTCCCAGCCGCCTCCGCCCAGGCGGAGACCGACAACAGCGTACCGCCCGGCGCGCGTTTGGCAAGTCTTTTCTGGCCGCTCAGGCGACGCCGTGCCCGCCGCCGGCGGCGGGGGGCCTGGCCGTCCGGTGCGCCCTGCGCAGCAGCACCGTCCCGTGGATCACCAGGCGGATGCAGCCGTACAGCAGCAGCCCCCCCGCGGCCGACAGGAGCATCACGTACAGCGTGGGCGCGTTGCGCGGCGCGCCGTAGACGGAGAACTCGCAGCGCATCGTCTGGAAGTCCCACTGGAGGATCAGGAAGACCGCCGCCGCCACGAGGACCACCCCGCCGGCAATCATGTACACGTAGGCCCGGAACGCGCTCATCGGGACCGTCCTTTCCTGGGAGCCTGCCCCTGCCCGCCCGCGGCGAGCAGGCGGGCGTCGCCGCGGCGCGGACCTGTCAGCCGAACAGCAGCTTGAACGCCTGCGTGTACGGGCGGAGCAGCTCCATCAGGTAATCATATCCCACCATCGCCACCAGCGCCCCGCCGGCCAGCCACGGGCCGTACGGCAACTCGCGCTGGTGACGCGAGACGGCCAGCGCCACCGCCCAGGCCAGCGCCAGGAACGCCGCCAGGAAGAACGCCAGCGAGGGCACGACCCATCCGCAGACGGCCCCCACGGCGGCCAGGATGTGCACGTCGCCCAGGCCCATCGCCTCCTTGCCGAAACCCAGCGTGCCCAGAATGCGCACCGACCAGATCCACAGCCCGCCGACCAGGTAGCCGAACAGGCTGGCCAGCAGCGCCTCCATGTGCGGCGCCAGCCAGCCAACCGCCCGCAGCGACGCCCACGTCCGCGCCGCCGGCCCGCCCCGGGCGACCAGCAGCCACGCCACGGCCGCCAGAAGCAGCGCCGGCGTCAGGAACGCCACCTCGCGCAGCACCTCGCGCCGCGGGTCGACGCCGTGGGCCTTGGTGAACGCCACGCTGACCGGCGCCGGTTGTGTTTCGCGGGAACCCTCGATGGGGTCGCCTTCCTCGGGCTTCTCCCGCGGGCGATCCTCGGCGTCCAGGAAGCTGCGCTGGAGGTAGCCGTAGTGCACCAGCAGCAGCGAGACGATCAGCCCCGCCCCGGCCGCCAGCGCCATCGCCCCGGCTGCGCCGCTGACCGGCGTGGGGTGCGGCAGGAAGCGCCAGGGCGGCGGCGCCGCGGCGGCTGAGACCGCGCCGATCAGCGAGACGACCCAGCAGACCTCCAGCGGGATGATCCAGTGCTCCACGTCGATCAGGGAGGCGGCCAGCAGGCCGCACAGCAGCGCCGCGTTGGACAGGAACATCGGCCAGGTGTCGGCGAACTGCCCCGCGCCGCGGCGGACGCGGAAGACGTAGTAGCACACGAACAGCCCGGCGACCAGGCAGGCGGCGGCCAGCTCGACGAAGAAGTAGCGGGGCGAGATGGGGGCCTTGCAGTCGCGGCAGCGGGCGCGCAGGGCCAGCCAGCTCACCAGCGGGATGTTGTCGTACCAGCGGATGGCCCTGCCGCAGGCGGGGCAGTGGCTGCCCGGGAAGACGATGCTCTGCCCGCGGGGCATGCGCCAGACCACCACGTTCAGGAAGCTGCCCACGCAGGCCCCCAGGGCGAACAGGAATACTGTCCAGATCACGTCCATACGCGGCGCAGGCTACCACGGCACGTGCATCACGGGCAAGGAAGACGTATCGAGCAGGATGCACGGGATGCACGGGATGAGAAAGAAGCGAAGGGGCAAGAGGCGAGCGACAGGAGGTGGGAGGCCGCGCACTTCCGTCTGCCTCTTGCACCTCTTTCCAATCCCGTGCATCCCGTGCATCCTGCTATTTCCCACTTTGCTCCTGGCCCCGCCCTCGCATCTGCAGCCCGAACAGCCGGATGAAGCCCGTGGCGTCGGAGGGGGTGTACTCGGCGCCCATGGTGAAGCTGGCCAGCTTGCCGGAGTAAAGGCTGTTGGGGCTGGTCGTCCCGGCCGCGGTGGCCCGGCCCTTGAACAGCTTGACCCGCACGCGCCCGGTGACGTTGGCCTGCGTGGCGGCCACGAAGGCGTCGAGGGCCTCGCGCAGCGGGCAGAACCACTGCCCGTAGTAGACCAGCTCGGCGTAGCGCTGCGCGACGAGCTGCTTGTAGTGCAGCGTGTCGCGGTCGAGGGTGAGGGCCTCCAGGCTGCGGTGGGCCTCCAGGAGAACCGTCCCGCCGGGCGTCTCGTAGGCCCCGCGGCTCTTGATGCCAACCAGGCGGTTTTCCACCAGGTCGCACTGCCCCACCGCGTGCTTGCCCGCCAGGGCGTTGAGGCGGGCGACCAGCTCGTGGCCGGCCAGGCGCACGCCGTCCAGCGCGACGGGCTTGCCCCGCTCGAAGTCGATCTGCACGTAAGCGGGCTTGTCGGGGGCCTTGCCGACGGGCACGCTCATCGCCCACAGCTCGTCGCGCGGCTCGTTGGCGGGGTCTTCCAGGTCGGCCCCCTCGTGGCTGATGTGCCACAGGTTGCGGTCGCGCGAGTAGATCTTCTTGACGCTCTGGGCGATGGGGATGCCGCGGGCCTTGGCGTAGTCGATGGCCGCCTCCCGGCTGGTCAGCTCGAAGGAGGGGTCCTTCCACGGCGCGATGATCTTCAGCTCCGGCGCCAGCGCCATGTACGTCAGCTCGAAGCGCACCTGGTCGTTGCCCTTGCCGGTGGCGCCGTGCGCGACGGCGTCGGCCCCCTGCTCCCGCGCGCAGGCCACCTGCGCCGCGGCGATCAGCGGGCGCGCGATCGACGTGCCCATCAGGTACTTGTGCTCGTAGACCGCCCCGGCCGCCAGCATCCGGAAACAGTACTCCTCGGCGAACGGCTGCCGCAGGTCGGCCACGATGCACGTGCCGGCCCCGCTGGCCAAGGCCTTGTCCTCGATGCCGTCCAGCTCGTCGGCCCCCTGGCCCAGGTCGGCCGCGAAAGCGATCACCTCGCAGCCGTACTTGTCCTTCAGCCACGGCAGGATGACGGACGTGTCCAGCCCGCCGCTGTAGGCGAGCACGATCTTCTTGACGCCGTTGTCGGCCACGGGAAGTCTCCTTGTGTCGTTCGGAAAGGGCGGGATTCTACCCTCGTGCGGGCCGCCGTGCCAGAGGCCCGAAGACCGGGGACCGGAAGACCGGATACCGGAAGACCGAAAGACGGGGAACCGGGAACCGGAAGACGGCGCAACCGGCAGCCTGCATTCGGTCTTCCG
>Ga0172364_10000737_pt1 | contig 24044 bp, 16 predicted proteins | sample LakKivSesite10cm_FD_114545 | JGI IMG/M metagenome (GOLD analysis project Ga0172364, IMG submission 114545) | Sediment microbial communities from Lake Kivu, Rwanda - Sediment site 10cm | ecosystem: Environmental > Aquatic > Freshwater > Lake > Sediment | place: Rwanda: Western Province, Lake... | reverse complement strand
GCTCATGCATACGACCGCATGAGCATGGCACCCGGGATGGCCATGAGCATGGCGCCCGGAATGGGCATGAGCATGGCGCCCGGAACGGCATGAGCACGGCCCGCCCCGCGGCGAATGGGCGGAACATGTCCTGCGGGGGGGCGTTTGAACCTGCGCCGCAGGTGTTTCGCGCGGCGACGGAAGTGGTCCGCCGATCGGGCCGGCAAAGGAGCACGCCATGGACGAGCAGCGGATGGGCCGCCGGGAGTTTCTGAGGGACGCCGCGGCCGCGTCGGCCGCCGTGGGGGCCGCCATCGCGCTGCCGCACGCGGCCGGGGCCGCCGAGACGGCAAGCGACGAGGTCCGCAAGACCCGCAGCTACAATCCGAACATGGAGTACCGCCGGCTGGGCAAGACGGGGCTGTGGGTTTCGGCCGTCTGCCTCGGCGGGCACTGGAAGCGGATCGACAAGGTCACGGGCAAGGGCGGCGACAGCTTCGAGACCAACCGCCACGACGTGATCAGCCGCTGCCTGGAGGTGGGGATCAACTACGTCGACGCCTGCATGGACCGCGAGATCATGGTCTACTCGGCGGCGCTGAAGGGCCGGCGCGAGAAGATGTACTTCGGCTACTCGTGGCACTGCTGGGAGCCGCGCGTGCCGCAGTACCGCACCACCAAGGCCCTGCTGGACGCCTTCGACAAGGGCCTCAAGCAGGCCGGGCTGGACTACGTAGACCTGTGGCGCGTGACGATGCACGATCGCGGCAGCCGCCACACCGCCGCCGAAGTCGACGGGCTCATCGGCGCGCTGGACAAGGCCAAAAAGGCCGGCAAGGCCCGCTTCACGGGCTTCAGCTCGCACGACCGGCCGTGGATCAAGATGGTCATCGACAGCCACCCCCGGCAGATCGACGCCATCTGCACGCCTTACACCGCCAACTCCAAGGAGCTGCCGACCGACAGCATGTTCGAGGCCGTCCGCAAGCACGACGTGGGAATCTTCGGCATCAAGCCGTTCGCGAGCAACTCGCTGTTCAAGGGCGACAGCTCGCCGACCGGCCCGCACGCCGCCGAGGACGACAAGCGGGCGCGGCAGGCCGTCCGCCACATCCTGGGCAACCCGGCCATCACGGCGCCGATTCCCGGACTGATCAGCACCCATCAGGTGGACAACATGGTCGCGGCCATCAAGGAGCGGCGCGAGCTGGACGCGACGGAGAAGGCCGAGCTGGAGGCCGCCGGGCGGCGGATGTGGGCCAACCTGCCCGACGGCTACGATTGGCTGCGCGACTGGGAATACGTCTGAGCGCCGCGATGACCGATACGTGCCGTGCCTCAATCGTGCGGAGGATTTGTCTGCTGACGCTGGCGGCGGGAGCGGCGGCCTTCGCGCCGGCGGCGTACGCCGACTGGCCGACCTGGCGCGCCAACGCCGCCCGCACGGCCGTCAGCGGCGACATGCTCACCGGCAAGCTCCAGCTTCACTGGTCGCGCCGGATGCCCGCGCCGCGGCAGGCCTGGCCCGACGAGCCGCGCATGCAGTTCGACGCCGTGGGCGAGCCCGTCGCGGCCGGGGGGATGCTGTTCGTGCCGTCGTCGCGGTGCGATTCGGTGACGGCGCTGGACGCCGCCAGCGGGGCGGAGCGATGGCGTTTCTACGCCGACGGCCCGGTGCGCTTCGCCCCGGCGGCGTGGAAGGCGCCCGGCGGCGAATGGCGCCTGTTCGTGGCCGGCGACGACGGGCTGCTGTACTGCCTCGACGCCGCGACGGGCGAGCTGCGCTGGAAGTTCCGCGGCGGGCCCGACGCGCGCCGCGTGCTGGGCAACGGGCGGCTGATCAGCGCCTGGCCGGCGCGCGGCGGGCCCGTCGTCGCCGACGGGGTGGTGTACTTCGCGGCGGGCATCTGGCCGTTCATGGGCGTGTTCATCCACGCCCTCGACGCCGCCGGCGGCAAGGTGGTCTGGACCAACGACAGCAGCGGCTCGACGTGGACGATGCAGCCGCACAAGAGCCCCGCCTTCGGCGGCCTGGCGCCGCAGGGCTACCTGGCCGTGCTGGGCGACATGCTGCTGGTTCCCAACGGCCGGGCCGTGCCCGCCGGACTGGACCGGCGCAGCGGCAGGCTGCTGTACTTCCAGCACGCGGTGAACCACCGGACGGGCAACTCGTACGTGGCGGGCTTTGGGGCGGGCAGGTTCATCAGCGGCGGGAACATCTACGACGCGAACACGGGCGACTGGAAGGTCCCCATCGACTGGCGCGGCGTGGGCGACCCGCCGGCGATCTATCAGTCGGTCCGCACGCCGCTGGGGCAGGCCATCGCCGCGGTGGACCCGAACAACTCGGTGGAGGCCGTGTACGCCGATGCCGCCGGAGGCGAGCGCAAGGTCCGCCGGCTGAGGCATTTCTGGGAATTGCCGACGCCCGCCCGCCCGCTGATCCGCGCGGGCGGTCAGCTTCTCGCGGCCGACGCCAACTCCGTGCTGGCGATCGAGCTGCCCGACCTGTCGGCGGTGCCCGCCGCGCCAGTGCTGCCCGCGCTGCCGGTGCTGCCTGCGCCGGCGCCCCTGCCGCCGCGGTCTGACAAACCCGCCAACGGGCTGCTGCCCGCCGATGATGACGACGACGCGCCGCCCAAGGCCGCCCCGCGGCCGAAGGCCCTGCCCCCAACCGTGCCCGACCGCCCGCTGCCGGCGCCGAAGGTCGCCTGGCGGCTGGGCGTGGGGGCCGAGGCGGCCTCGCTGCTGGTCGCCGACGGACGGCTGTTCGTCGTCACGCGCGATAGCGAGGTGCTGTGCTACGGGCCCGGTGAGGCGCCGCAGCCCCCGCCGTCCCCGCCGCCGGCCGCCGCACCGCCGGCTGACCCCAACGCCGCCGCCCGCGCCGCCGAGGCCCTCGCCGCGGCCGGCACCCCCGAAGGCTACTGCCTGCTGGCGGGAATGACCGACGGCGGGCTGGCCGAGCAGATCGCGCGGCAGAGCCGGATGCACGTGATCGTGGTGGACGCGAACGCCGCGGGCATCGAGGCCCTTCGCCGCCGGCTGGACGCGAGCGGTCTGTACGGCTCGCGCGTCGCCGCCCTGGCGGCCGAGCCGCTGGCCGCCCGCCTGCCGAAGTACTTCGCCAGCCTGATCGTCTCGCAGCGGCCGGAGGCGATCGCCGCTGCGCCCGAGCGGCTCTTCGAGCGCCTGCGTCCCTACGGCGGGTGCATGTGCCTGTCGCTGAGCGGCGCGCAGCGCGAGGCCCTGGCGGGGCGTGTGGCGGCGGCGAGGCTGGACGGGGCGGAGCTAAGCGAATCGCCGCGCGGGCTTGCCGTGCTCCGCCGTGCCGGGCCGCTCAAGGGCGCCGGCACATGGACGGGCCAGTACGCCGACGCGGGCAACACGTGCGCCTCCGACGACCGGCGCGTTCGCCTGCCGCTGGGGCTGCTGTGGTTCGCCGCGCCGGACAACCGCGACCTGCTGCCGCGACACGGGCACGGGCCGCCCGAGCAGGTCATCGGCGGGCGGCTGTTCATCGAAGGCCCCGACATCCTGCGGGCGGTGGACGTGTACACCGGGCGGCGGCTGTGGCAGCGCGACCTGCCCGGCATCGGGCGGAACTTCAACTACACCGTCCACATTCCCGGCGCCAACGCGCTGGGGACCAACTTCGCGGCGACGAAGGAGGGCGTCTACGTCGCCCGCGGGCAGCGCTGCCTGCTGCTGGGCGCCGCCACCGGCCAGACGCTCCGCGAGCTGATGCTGCCCGACGGAAGCGGCAGCGGCGGCCTGTCGCGATGGGGCTACGTGTCGGTCTGGCAGGACCTGCTCATCGCCGGCGCCACGCCGATGGACTTCCAGACGCCCGACGTGGAGCACGCCGAGCTGATGCGCGTCTGGTGGGACGCCAAGCTCAAGCGGCACGTCACCAGCGGCCCCAGCCGCGCCGCCGCCAGCCTCGCCAGCGCCGTGCGGACCTGGCGCGACTTTGCGCCCGTGCAGGACGCCGCGCCCGAAGTGCTGCCCGTCCCGGCCGTCGAGCCGGACGGGCCCGCCGCCGCGGCCGACTACCGCCAGCAGGTCAAGGAAGTCTATTCCGTCGTCGCCAACTTCAACAAGATGCTCCGCCAGCGGGACGTGCTGTCGAAGCTGCCGGCCTCGCTGGTCGCCGCGGCGCGCACGGCCTCCGTGACCGCCCGCCGCAAGGCCGAGGACTTCGCCGCCTCGCAAATCGAGAAGGCCGAGCGGCTGGCCCTGCCGCCGCCCGACCTGCCGCCGCCGCCGCGGACGGTGGGGATGATCGAGGCCGAAATCCGCGACCACCTGCGCCTCGCCGGCGCCGGCTTCGACGCCGAGGCCGACCTGACGCTCCGCCAGCTCAACCGCGAGCTGCTCGAATGGTGCTACCGCGAGCTGCCACGCAAGCCCCGCCAGCGCCCCGGGCACTACACCCACTCGCTGACCGCCAGCCGCGAGCTGGCCGTCCTGGAGCGACTGACCGGCAAGCTGCTGTGGCGGCGAACCGCCCGCGGGGCGTTCAAGCACAACGCCATCGCCGCAGGCGGCGGCAAGGTCTTCTGCATCGACCGCCTGCCCGACCAGGTCATCCAGAAGCTGCTCTTCCGCGGCCAGGCGACTCCGCCCTCCGCGCTGCTCGCCCTCGACGCACGCGGCGGAAAGCTCCTCTGGCAGGCCGACCAGAACGCCTTCGGCACCTGGCTGGGATACTCCGCCGACCATGACGTGCTCCTCCAGGCCGCACGCCCCAGCCGCGACATGCTCCGCGACGAGCCCGGCGGCAGGCTCGTCGCCTTCCGCGGCAGCGACGGCAAGCTGCTGTGGGACACCCAGGCCCAGTACGGCGGGCCGTGCATCCTCCGCGGCCGCAACGTCATCACCCAGGGCGTCTACAGGCGTTCCTCCAGCACCACGCCCGAAGCCGGCTCGCTGGCATTCGACCTGCTCACCGGCCAGCCCCTCACGCGACCCCACCCGCTCAGCGGCGAGACCATCCCGTGGACCTGGAGCCGCAACTACGGCTGCAACACCGCCGTCGCCAGCCAAAACCTGCTGACGTTCCGCTCCGCGGCGGCGGGGTTCTTCGACCTGGCGGGCATGGGCGGCACGGGCAACTTCGGCGGCTTCCGCAGCGGCTGCACCTCCAACCTCGTCGTCGCCGACGGCGTGCTCAACGCCCCCGACTACACCCGCTCCTGCACGTGCAGCTACCAGAACCAGGCATCGCTGGCGCTCGTCCACGCCGCCGACGCCGACGCCTGGACGTTCCAGTCCCTGCCCCGCGGCAAGGAGAACATCCGCCGCGTCGGGATTAACCTCGGCGCCCCCGGCGACCGCCTGGCCGACGACGGCACGCTCTGGCTCGACTGGCCCGCCGAGGGCGGACCGTCGCCCCACGTCACCGTCGTCGTCAAGGGCACCGACCTGCTGCCCGTGTACTTCCGCCGCCACCCTTCCGCCGTCCGCGGCGAGGGCCTCCGCTGGGTCGCCGCCTCCGGCGCCGAGGCCATCGCTTCGCTCCAGCTCTACCTGACGCCCACCACGCAGCCGCTGCGCCCCGCCGGCAAGTACACCGTCTCGCTGCACTTCGCCGAGCCGGGCTCCGCCGCGGCGGGGCAGCGCATCTTCTCGGTCGCCCTCCAGGGCCGGGAAGTGCTGAAAGACCTGGACGTTGCCGGCCAGGCCGGCGGCGCCCTGCGACCCCTCGTCAAGACCTTCAGGGGCGTCGAGGTCAACGACGCCCTGACCGTCACTTTCCAGCCCGCCCCCAACGCCGAAGTCCCCCGGCCGGTCCTGTCCGGCCTGGAGGCCGTCGCCGAACCCGCCCCGTGACCCCGCCCTCCGTGCTCCGTGTTCCGGGTTCCGTGTTCCGTGTTCCGTGTTCCGTGTTCCGGGTTCCGTGTTCCGGGTTCCGGGTTCCGTGTTCCGTGTTCCGGGTTCCGTGTTCCGGGTTCCGTGTTCCGTGTTCCGGGTTCCGTGTTCCGGGTTCCGTGTTCCGGATTGGACCCTGGCCCGGTAGGGTGTTTCCTACGCGGCCGCAGCCCCGAAGGTGTGCACATTCTGTGCACCTTCCGCGGCGCGCACATGCGCGACTGTTTGACATAAGTGACTGCGAATACATATGTTACGGCAAACCGGCGGTGTGCACCTTGTGTGCACACGGTACACAGGTGTTTACCATACAGCAAAACGCCGCCGCGCGCCCCCCAGCCGCCGCGGATCGGGACGATCAGCCCGCGGCTTGCCCGACAGTCGCCTGCGGCCAGGGCCGTGCTACGGCCCGCCGAACGCAGGGCCGGGTTGCATTTGCAGACGCGCCGCCGAATCGGACAAGGAACCACCGGGCCATGCGACGAGCCGCTCTCGCGACCGTGCTGCTATCCTGCGCCCTGCCGGCCGCGCCCGGCCGCGCCGGCCAGCAGTTCCGCGAAGTGGCCGCCTGGACAGGCAACGGCTGCGGCGACTTCTCCGACCAGGACCCGCCTCACCACTGGGACGCCAACACCGCCGCCAACGTCCGCTGGACGGTTCGCCTGCCGAACTGGTCCAACGGCGGCCCCGTCGTCGCCGCCGGCCGCGTCTTCCTCATGTGCGAGCCCGTGACCGGCCTGCCGACACTGCATTGCGTCGACGCCGAGATCGGCAAGATGCTCTGGACGCGCGAGGTGGACTGGACGCGCCTGCTGCCGGGCGACGAGGCCGACAAAGCCCGCCGCCGGCTGGCCGAACTCTACCAATGGTCGGCCGACCTGCTGCGGCAGTATGCGGTCCTCAAACGCCTGGGCGCCAGGAAGGGCGACAACCCGGACGACGGGCCGCCCAAAGGCGGGGACGCCGACGCATGGCGGCTCGCGGCCGCCCGGGCACGCCAGCTTGGCTGGAACGGCCAGTTCGGCGTGCGGGCCGGCGGATCGCTTTCGCTCCGCATGGACCCCCAGCACCCCATGATGCGGGCGTCTTGCGAGTTCATCGGCCAGTACACGCCGGCGTTCCCCGCCTGGGGGCCGGGCGTCGGAACCTACCGCTGGAGCCAGGGCTTCTACGGCGAGACGTGGGATGGCATGACGTTCCCCACGCCCGTCAGCGACGGGCGATTCGTGTGGGTGCTGACCGGCCACGACGTGGTCGCCTGCTACGCGATCGACGGTCACCTGATGTGGATGCGGCGGTTCAGCGCCCGGCCGCGCCTGGACGACCTCAACGACGCCCAGCGCAGGCTCGCGCGGCGCGGCGGCGTGGAGCGCTGACCGGGGCCGATTCCGGGCGGGGGCGACTTCTCCAGCTCGCCGCGCCTGACGGACGGCAAGCTCATCGTGCAGGCGGGCAAGTTCGTGCGGGCCTTCGACCCGGCCACGGGGAAGGTGCTGTGGGAAGTGCCCGACTGCTACACCCACGGGCACAGCTTCGGCTCGCCGGCGCGAATCGACGTCGGCCAGACGCCCGCGGTGCTGACCGGCGAGCGAGGCGAGGTGCTCCGCCTGTCCGACGGGGCCGTGCTGGGCGGCCCCCTGTTCGTTCGCGGCCCCGCGCTGGCCTGGAACAACACCGCCCTCGGCCACGGCCCCGACGGCGTGAAGGCCGTGCGCCTGACGCTCGCCGGCGACGACGCCAACGCGCCGTCCGGCCCGCCGCCCGCGCCGCCCGCTGCTGCTCCGCCCGTCTTCGGCGCCAGGGCGTCCGCCGCGCAGGCCGGGCTGTGCGACCTGGCCCCGCCGCCGCTCCAGCGCAGCGGGCGGCTGCTTGTCCGGCAGCTCTGGCAGGCAGACAAGCCGGTGACCACGGGGGGCCGGCCCGCCGTCGCCGGCGGCAGGCTGTACGGCAGAGGATGGGTCTGCGACCTGAAGACGGGCGAGCTGGTGGCCGGCGGGGCGCGGGGGGGATTGCCGTCGGCCGGCGGCGGCTACGTGTTCCCCATGCGCCTGGTGGTGAAAGGCTGCGAGCTGTCGATCGACGCCAAGAGCGGGCGGTTCGTCTTCCGCGACGTCGCCACGCAGCGGGTCGTCGGCGACTTGCGGATGCCGAAGGACCCCCTGGGCGAGGCCAACGCCGAACACGTCCGGTCGCGGATCGGCCTGGACCGCTGGATGCTCTTCGGCGCCGGCCTGCCCTATGTCTGGAAAGACCGCCTCTACATCCGCGCGCATGATTGCCTGTACTGCATCGGCAGGCGGTGACGGCCGCCTGCCCGCTCCGCCGCCCTCACGTCGCCTGCCGGAACCCCTCGCGCCTGTCGTCGGAGTGACAATGGGGTCAAGCCTTGATCCGTGATCAGCCGGTTCCCGCGCCGGACGGTGCGAGGCACCTCGGGTTGCCAATGACAAATCAAGGTCTGACCCCAATGGTTGCGGTTGATCGATCCGCTTCAGCGCCGCAGAATACCGGCATGCCGCCGACAGCATCAGGATCGGCCGACGGAGAGGCGCACGAGTTCGCGCCCCGCCTGCCGATCGGCAGGGCTTGTGGGATGCTCGCAACGGCCATCGCCGTCGCGGTCGGGCCGTCGGCGGCAACCGATGATGCGGCGGGGGCGGGCGACCCGCTGGCCGCAGTCCGACGTGCGCTGACCGCGGAGTTCGACGGGCTCCTTCGCGACCCGAATGCCTACGCCGAGACGGTGCGCCGCCAGTGCCGAGGCTTCCCCGAAGGCGATCTGTTCCCCTACGTGCTGCCAGCCTGCGCCTACGCCAACCTTGCCCTCGCCGAGAAGGACCATGCGCCCGCGGCCCGGACGCGCATGGCCGCACTGATCGACCTGGCCCGCCCCTCGGTAGTCCGGCGCGTCAGGCCGCCGGGGGGCAACCTCTCGCGGCTCACCGATTACGGCAGCCAGGCCGTCTACCTCGGGCAGTTCAACCTGGCCCTGGGCTGTTGGAGACTCGCAGGCGGCGATGAGCGGTTCGCGGCCGAACACAAGGGCATCTCCGACGCCCTGCACAAGGCCCTGGTGCGGGCGAACGGCCGGCCGCTGAACTCGTACCCCGACATGTCGTGGCCTTTCGACACGGTGCCCTGCCTCCTGTCGCTGCGGCTGTACGACCGCTCGACGGGGCAGAGGCGCAGCGACGAGGGCATCGCGCGGCACCTGAAATGGACTCAGGACCACGCCACGGACAAGGCGACCGGCTTGCCCCGCAGCCGCCTCGGCGCCGACGCAATGGCGCCGCCGCGCGGGTGCGTGCTGTCCTGGCAGGTCTGCCTGGTACGCGACCTGGACCCCAGCTACGCCAGGCGGATGTACGACCAATACGTCAAGAGCTTCTGGCTCGACCACGGGGTCGTGGCCGGGTTCGCCGAATGGGCGGGCGGCAGGTCCCAGCGGCAGGATCTCGATTCCGGGCCGGTGATCGAGGGCGTTGGGGCGGCCGCATCGACGTTCGGCCTGGCGGCCGCGGCCGCCATGGGCGACGCCGACCGCCTCGCGCGCCTCGCGCGGCAGGCGAGCGGGGGCAAGGCGCTGCTGAAGCTCCTGATCGCCAGGGACCCCGCGGCCCGCGCACGGCTGACGCTGGGCGGGAAGATCGACCCCGACAGCGGCTACTACACCGGCCTGCTCTTCGGCGACGCCTGCCTGTTCTACGCGGCCACGTGGAGGAGCTGGGCGCGCTGAGCTCCACAGCAACGGGCAGGCCGCAGGGCCGACAGCGGCGCCGCGGCGGAGCGACCGAACAGCCGTTTGTCGGCCGCGAACGCGGCTTGCCGCGGAACCGCCGGCGCCCCTCGCGCGTCAGAGCAGCGGGACAACGATCATGCCCATTCGCGTGAAGATCGTCGGCGGCACCGTGGCGCCTGCGCTGGCCGCCTGCGCGGCACTGGCGCTCGGCACGTGCTCGTGCGCCGAGCCGTGGACGGTGCACGCCCCGGCCGGGGCGCCGCGGGGGACCGTCCTCCGCTGCGACGTGCCCGCCCGGTGCGAGTCCATCTGCGGCTTCGTGCCCGGCGGCGGCCTGGCCGTCTGGACGTTCGACGGGAAGCTCGTCGTCTGCGACGCCGCCACCGGCCGGCGAACGTTCGACCGGCCGCTGCCCGATGCGACCATGCCGGGGCCGTTCCACGCCGCGACGGGGCGGCTCGTGCTGCTGGGGCCCCGCTCGGCCGAACTGTGGGACCTCGCCGCCCCGCCGCGCAGGCTGCTCCGCACCGACGGCAGCCGCCCCGGCCGGGCGGCCCTCTCGCGCGGCGGCGGGTTGCTCGCACTCGGCGACTATTCACTCAACGTGTACGACGCCGCTTCCGGCAGGCTCCTCCACGAGATCAAGCCGCCGCCCGACCCCGACACCGGCCACGACCGGGGGATTGGCGACGTGGCGTTCTCGGGCGACGGGAAGCTGCTGGCCGCGACGCTGCGCGGCCGGGAAACGCAGCTCGCCCTGTGGCGTGCGGCGGACGGGAAACGGCTGAGCACGTTTGGCCTCTCGGTGCCGGGCGAGCGAGTCTACCAATTCGACGTTCTCGGCCTGTCGTTTGACGGCGGCATGGCCGTGGTACGGGAGACGCACTACCTACCGCAGCCGTCGGGCCACAGGGACGTGATCGCCGTCGCCGGCGGAGGCGCCTCGCGGGCCGCCGGGCCGGTTCGCATGGGCTCCAGCGCGCTCGTCTGCGACACCGCAAGCGGCAGGCAGGTGCTGCACCTGTCCAGCCGCGTCACGCTCGCGGAGGCAGGCCGGCTGCTCGTGGAATGGCCCGAAGGCAAGGCCGAGATGCACGTCCACGACCTCGCCGCCGGGCGGAAGCTGCGGACGATCGCGGCCTGCAACCAGCCCGCCGTGGCGGCCGGCGTCCTCGCGGCGGCGATGCCGTTGGACAGGCCCAGCCAGCGGCACCGCGACTTCGGCTTCTGGGAGCTGGCCAGCGGCAGGCAGGTAGCCAGTGTGACGGTGGAGGACTGGTACGCCTCGGCCGAGGCGCTCAGCGGCGACGGGCGGGTGCTGCTGCTGGACAGCAGTTGGCGGCTGTGCGCCGTTGACCGCGACAGCGGGCGCAAGCTCGTCGAGCTGGACCCCAAACGGCACCTGGACCGCGTGTGGCGTTTCGTTCAGCCGACCTTCTCGCCCGACGGCAGGCGGTTGGCCTTCGTCCACGACGCCCAGGTGGGCATCGTGGACCTGGCGAAGCTCCGGCCCCCGCCCGCCGACCGTAGCGCGGCCGGGAACGGCCCTCCGGCCGGGAACGACCCTCCGGTCGGCAATGACTCCCCGGCCGGGAATGGCCCGGCGGTCGGGTGGTGACTTAACCGGCGCCTTCCTGCCTGCCTGCTGCAGGCAGGCAGGGGCGTGCTGCACGGGCCGCCGGCGCGCCGTTCACCGGCCGCTCGACGGTGAAACCGGCGTCAAATCGACGAACGCCCCTTCGGAGGTGTCTGGACACCCCCGGCCAGAGATCGCCCCGGAAAACCCCGTTTCGCCTGCGGCTCGGCATCGAAACGCCGCATGCGACGCGGCCGGCCCACAGCCCGCGCCCGGCCCCCATCCGCGAGCCGCTGCAAGCCGCCGCGGCGGCCCGGCCGGGACGAAGGCCGCTGAAGCGGCCTGCGGGAGACAACATGCCGGCCGCGTGCCGAACGGGGTTTGGCATCGCGAAGCACACGCGGGACACTCCGGCGGGACGGGACAGCCGAGCGCTCGCCGGGGCCGCGTGGTGGCGCACCAGCCGGGACCGGTCAGGCCTCCAGCGCGTCGGCCAGGGCGAGGAGAAGCTTCGGCGCGTCGCCGCGCCAGGCGCTGCCGTGCATGCAGGCCAGGACGGCCGGGCTGGCGGCGGCGAGCCTGGTTAGCATCGCCCGCGCGTTGGTCGTGTGGGAGAAGTAGTCCATCTTCCGCCGGAAGGCCTCGCTGGGTTCGAGGATGTCGGCGTCGGTGACGCCCGGCCGGCCGGGGCCGCCCCGCGTGAACAGGTCTCCGCACAGCAGCGTGGCGGTGCGCTGCTCCATGAGCAGGCCGCATTCCCAGGCGTGGGGCAGGTGCGGCGTGTCGAACCAGCGGACGGAGTGGCTGCCCAGCCGCAGCACTTCCCCGTCGGCCAGGGCGCGCGGCGGGCGGTCGGCCAGGTCGGCGACGGACACCATGGCCGCCACGGCGCCGCACAGGGGCACGGCCGGCGGTGCCGCGGCCAGCCAGTCGTTCAGCGAGCCGCACTCGTCGGCCTCCACGTGCGAGCAGGTGACGTAGCGCAGCTTCTCGACGGGCAGGACGGAAGCCACGGCCTGGCGAACCAGCGGGAACATCTTCCGCAGGCCGGTGTGGAACAGCAGCGGCTCGTCGTCGGCGATGAGGTACTGGTTGAACGAGAAGCGCCCGGCCCCCGGAATCTCCACCGGCGTGTTGATGCGGAAGATCCCGTCGGCGACCTCCTGCACGTTCGTCCCGGAATCCTTGTTCGTCACGGCCATGGGAATGTCCTTGCTTCGACGGGGCGCCCGGGGCGTCGGGGCGCGCGGCGTCACGTGGGAATTCTATGGGCACGGCCGGCGCGGCGTCGGATTTGGCGGCGTCGAGGCGGGGCGGCGCCCGCGCGGTGGGCGGCGCGCAGGCGACGGAGCGTATCCTGGCGGAATGCCTTACAGAGCATCTCGTGGAGCGCCGGATGGTTCTCCGCCAGCCCGTCCGGCGACTCGAAGAAATACTCGCTGAGAACGGCGAAGAACTCCTGTTCGTTCGTGAAGGCGTACTCGGGAATGTCGCTTCGCCCCCGAACGTGCCGTCGCAGCTCCCGGTGCATGAGCTCCAGCCACGGACGTATGGCCTCGCGCGGCATGGCGGCCGGAATGCCGTCCACCGCTCCGTCGCCCTTGTCAACCAGGTGGGCGAACTCGTGGATCCCTACGTTGGCCTTGTCGCCGGGGCCGCGGAAACCCCTGAACAGGTCGCCCCGCGACAGCGCCAGCACGCGGTTGAACGCACCGCCGGTCCCGCCGACCAGCCCCTCCGTCTCCGCGCGCCCCGTGCCGTCGTACCCGAACGACCCGTCGAACGTCCGCGGGTAGACGAGGACCTCGTCCAGCATGTCGTATTCCCAGTCCGAAAAGCCGAGGACGGGAATGGCGGCGCTGGCGATACGGTTGCGGCGAATGTGTGTCGGCGTCGGGACCATCGCGGGCCCGCCTGACGGACGCGGATGCAATCCCTTGAAAACCAGGGACGCACCCTGGTTACCGCCGATGTGACGATGCCGTTTTCGGCGGCCCATCCCACCCCCCGCGAAAACTAGGGTGCGTCCCTAGTTTTCCAGTTTTCAACAGAGCAGTCGCGTCCCCATTTTCCCGCCGCCGGGCCGCCGCCAGCACACAGATGGCCAGGGCCAGCATCAGCACGGCCAGGCCGACGTAGAACCAGAAGCCGTTGCGCAGCCCAGCCGCGTCGGACAGGGCCGACATGAGGAACGGGAAGAGCAGCGACCCGACCGCGCCGCCCGCCGACCCCAGCGCCATGGCCAGGCTCATGTTCCGCGCGAAGTGCCGCCCGATCAGGCCCATGGCGACGGGGTAGATCGCCGAGCAGGCCAGCCCGGTCGCGAAAACTGCCGCCGCAACCGCCGGCGGCCAGGTGAGCAAAAGCGCCGTCGCCAGTATCGCCGTCGTCGCCGCCGACAAGAGGCACAGCAGCTCCGCTTGCCGGGTCCCGTGGTAACCGAAGAACACCGCCACCCGTCCGACGAGCAGCCCGCTCCAGAACACGGCCACCATGTTCGCGGCTAGGCCGGCCGGGAAGCGAAGGACCTTGACCGAGTACTCGCTCACCCACGCGGAAATGCCGAGCTCCACGCCGACGTAGACCAGCAGGACCGCCACCAGCAGCGCCAGCAGGGGCTGGCGGAACAGGCTCCACGCGGCGCCGGGGCGACCGTCCGGCTCGCCGGGGACGACGGCGCCGGCCGGGCCGAGCAGCCGCCCAAAGGGGCAGAAGGCGAACACGCCCGCCGTCACGACGGCCACCGCGGCCATCCCGTGGAACGGCAGCCGCCACGACAGGTGCGAGGCGAGGATCCGCCCGACGGCCATCGGGCCGACGATCGCCCCCACGCAGAACGAGGCGTGGACGAAGTTCATCAGGCGGCTCTGTCCCGGCTTCTCCATCTGCCCGACGCTGACGTTGGTGACCACCTCGATGCCGCCCTGGCCCATGCCGACGATCCCCCACAGGACCGCGTTTGCGGCTACCGATGGGCTGCCGCCGAACAGCGCCAGCCCGGCCGCCTGGAGGAGCTGTCCGGCGACGGCGGCAGGGCGCGGGCCCAGGTGATGGATGGCCGGACCCGCCAGGAGGCACGACAGCAGATAGCCCCCCGCGCCCGCGGCCATCACCAGCCCGGCCTGCGTGTAGGACCAGCCGAAGTCGGCGATGATCTTCGGCAGCGTGGCGCCGATCAGCGTGACCACCGCGCCGAAGCCGATGAATCCGGCCAGCAGCGCCGACAGCAGCGGCCAGGATGGTCCGGACCGCACGTGGCCCAAGCTACTTGCCCCCGCGCCTGGCGGCGAGCCAGCCCTTCAGCTCCGCCACGGGAAGCGTGTTGAGCACGTCGCCGGCGCCGGCCCAGCCGCGGCGGGCGGTGGTCACGCCGAAGCGCATCAGCTCCAGGTCGCCGGTGCTGTGGGCGTCGGTGCTGATGATGAGCTTGGCCCCGGCGGCGACGGCCGCTCGCACGTGCACGTCGCGCAGGTCCAGCCGCCAGGGATGGGCGTTGATCTCCAGCGCCACGCCGTTGGCGGCGGCGGCCGCGGCGAGCTTCTCGACGTCCAGCTCCATCCCCGGGCGCTGGCCGATCAGCCGCCCCGACGGATGCCCGATGCAGTGCACCTGCCCGCTCTCGATGGCGCGGATGAGCCGCTGCGTGGCCTCCTGCCGGCCCATCGTCAGGGCCGAGTGCGGCGAGGCCGTCACGAAGTCCAGCTCCCCCAGCACGTCGGCGGCAAAGTCCAGCGTGCCGTCCTTGAAGATGTCCACCTCCACGCCGGCGAGGACGGCGATGTCGCCGAAAGCCGCGCCGGCCTTGCGGATCGCCTCGGCGTGCTCGGCCAGGCGCCTCTCGTCCAGCCCGCGGGCCTGAATCTGGCTCTTGGAGTGGTCGCAGATGGCCATGTACGCGTAGCCGCACTTGCGGCAGGCGGCGATCATCTCGTCGATCGTGTTGCTCCCGTCGGAGGCGACGGTGTGCATGTGCAGGTCGCCGCGGATGTCGCCGGCCTCCAGCAGCTTGGGCAGTTTCCCGGCCGCGGCGGCGTCCACCTCGCCGCGGTCCTCGCGCAGCTCCGGCGCCACGAACGCAAGAGCCAGCTTCCTGTAGATGCCCTCCTCGTCGGCGCCGGCGATCTGCCTGTCGCCGTCGAACAGGCCGTACTCGTTGAGCTTCCAGCCCTTCTTGACCGCCAGCTCGCGCAGGCGGATGTTGTGGTCCTTGGAGCCTGTGAAGTACTGCATGGCCGCGCCGAAGCTTTTCTTCGGCACGATGCGCAGGTCCACCTCGGTGCCGCCGGCGGCCGTCACGGAGCACTTCGTGGCGCCCCTGGCCAGCACGCGCGCGACGGGCTCCGCGGCGGTGAATGCCTGCCCGATGCGTTCGGCCGCGGAGGCCGGCGCCTCGCAGAGCAAGTCCACGTCGCCGATGGTCTCGCGTCCGCGGCGCAGGCTGCCCGCCACCGCCACGCGCCGCACGCCCTTGACCTCGCCGACGACGGCGGACATGGTCTCGGCCAGGGCCGTCGCCTCGTCGAGGCGGATTCTTCCGGCCGCGGAGGCCATGAACGACAGCGAGTCGGCGAGCTGCTGGAGTTTCTTTGCGCCCAGTCCGGGGATGGCCGCCAGCTTTTCGCGGTCGCCGGCGAGGGCGTCGGTCAGCTCGGCGACCGACGTGACGCCGCCGTCGTGCCAGAGCTTGGCGACTGTCTTGGGCCCCAGCCCGCCGACGGCCAGCAGCCCCGGCAGCTCCGGCGGGACCTTGCCCTTCAGCTCCTCGTGCGCGGCGATCTTGCCGTCGGCGAGGTACTGGCGGATCTTGGCGGCCGTGGACTTGCCGATGCCCGGCACCTCCTCCAGCCTGCCGGCCGCGGCGATGTCCTCGATGGCCTCGGACAGCTCCTCGACGACGCGCCCGGCCTTGCGGTAGCTGTTCACGCGGAAGGGGTTCTCGCCGAGGATTTCCATCAGGTCGGCCATTTCGGCGAAGGTGTCGGCGACTTCCTGGTTCTTCATCGTTGGTTCTCCCGGTCAGCAGGATGCACGGGATACACGGGATGAGAGAAGTGACAAGTGGCAAGTGGCAGGTGTCAAGTGTCAGGCGAGCCATGCGGTCGCCTGGCACTCCGCTTGTCACTTGTCACTTGTCCCTTGGCACTTGTCCTTTGACACTCTCGATATCCCGTGCATCCCGTGCATCCTGCTGCACGATGTGCTCGTACAGGCGCTCCAGGCGGTCGACCATGCGGTTGTGGTCGAACATGCCGCGGCAGCGGTCGCGCCCGGCCGCTCCGAGGCGGTCGCGAAGCTCCGGCGAGTCCGCCAGCGTGCGGATGGCGTAGGTCACGCCGTGCACGTCGCGGGGGGCCAGCAGCACGCCGGTGCGTTCGTTGACGACCTCGGCGGCCCCGCCGACGTTGAAGCTGACGACGGGCCTGCCGGCGAGCATCGCCTGCGGCAGGCTGCGCGCCAGCCCCTCCCGCAGCGAGCAGTGCACCACGACGTCGCTGGCGTGCATGACGGCGGGGATCTGCCCCGGCGGCAGCAGGCCCGTGAAGCGGAAGCGCCCCGTCAGCCCGCGGCGGGCGACCTCGGCCGACAGCTCCCCCCGCAGCACGCCGTCGCCCACGAAGCAGAAGACCACCCGCGCATCGTCGATGCGTTCGGCCGCGTCGATGACGTACCCGTGCCCCTTCATCGGCGCCAGGCGCGCCACCTGGGTGACGAGCACGGCGCCGCCAGGCAGGTCGAGTGCGGCGCGGAACTCGTCGGCCTGCGGCGGGCGCGTCAGGAACGGGGCGACCTCCATGCCGCTGTAGATGGTGGTGAACTGCTCGGGGCGCCCCACGCCGGCGGCCAGGGCCTGGGCGGTCATCGCGTCGGCGACGGAGACCAGGGCGTCGGTGCGGCGCGCGGCCAGGCGCTCCAGCGCCGCGTAGAGCCGGTTGGTCCACCACGGCTGGTACTCGTCGAACGCCAGGCCGTGGATGGTGTGGACGACGGCCATGTTGCCGACGGCGGCCGCCGCCCGCCGCGCCAGGATGCCCGCCTTGGAGGAATGCGAGTGCATCACGTGGGGGCGGATGTCAGCCAGGAGGCGGCGCAGTTGGCGATAGGCGGCCAGGTCGCGCAGCGGGCGGACGGCGCGGCCCATCGCCGCAACGACCTCCACGCGGTAGCCGCCGGCCCGCGCCCGGCCCATCAGCTCGCCCTCCGGCCCGACGGCGGGGCCGGTGATGAGCGTCACCTCGTGCCCCCGCGCGTGGAGGCCCTCGCAGGTCAGCAGCGTGTTCTCCTGCGCCCCGCCGAGGATCATCCGCGTGATGACGTGGCAGATCCGCATGGGCAATAGGTTCCCCTGCCGGGGCACGGAGGTCAATCGGGTCGGGAATTGTCCGTTGTCGATTTTCGATTGTCGATTGAACGGCGATTGCGGATCGCGGAATGCGGGTTGCGGATCTCCACGGGCGGCGCCCAATCGACAATCGACAATCGACAATCGGAAATCGGATAATCTTCGCCCATGGCGGAGATGGACGCGAAGGTCGAGCAGGAGCGCTACTTCGGCGCGGCCAGGATGGTGGCCGGCCTGACGGGCGTGTCGCGCGTCTTTGGCATGGCGCGGGACATGGTGCTGGTGCCGCTGGGCACGGCCAGGCTGGCCGACGCGTTCTGGCTGGCCTTCGGCGTGCCCCACCTGTTCCGCCGGCTGTTCGGCGAGGGGGCGCTGACGGCGGCGTTCGTGCCGGTGTTCACCGAGGCCGACGTGACCGCCGGGCCGCAACGGGCGCGACTGGTGCTGGGCAACACGGCGGCCCTTCTGACGGCCGTGCTGACCGCGCTGGTCGGCCTGATCGAGCTGGGCCTGGCGGCGTGGCTGCTCCTGGCGCCCGGCCCGCCGGAGCGGGCGTACACGCTGCGGCTGCTGATGCTGATGCTGCCGTTCGCGGTGGCCATCTGCCTGCTGGCGCTGCTGTCGGGGGCCTTGAACAGCCGGGGGCACTTCTTCTACCCCGCGTTGGCGCCGGTGCTGCTGAACCTGGGGCTGATCGTCGGCGGGTGGGTCGGCCCGACCGTCGCGCCGGGGGCGGGGCAGTTCTACTTCGAGGGCATAATCATCGTCGCGGTGGGGTTTCTGCACCTTCTGCCGGCCGTGTGGATCGTCCGCCGCGCGCGGATGCTGGGGCCGCTGGTTGTCCGTCCGGTGCTGCCGGAGGTGCGGGCGATCGCGCGGAAGATGGGCCCGACGCTGGTGCCGCTGAGCATGATGCAGTTTGCGGACCTGGCGACGAGGGTGGTGGCGATGGCGTTCACGGTGACGGCGGCCAGCCCGCACATGCCGCTGGAGCCGGGGGTGATCCGCTGCAACTACGCGGCGGGCCGGCTGTATCAGTTCCCGCTGGGCGTGCTGGCGGTGTCGATCTCGACGGTGGTCTTCCCGCTGCTGAGCCGCTACGCCGCGCGGGGCGACCGCGACGGCCTGCGCGACGCCCTGACGCGGGCGCTGCGCCTGTGCGTGTTTCTGGGCATACCGGCCGGGGCGGGCATGATCGTCCTGGCCCGGCCCGTCGTCGCGGCGATCTTCCAGCGCGAGCACTTCACCGGCGGCAGCGACCCGCTCAGCGACGTCAGCCGCACCGCCGCCATGCTCCGCATGTACTGCCTCGGCATGCCCGCCTACTTCGCCGTCCACGTGCTGCTGCGGGCGTTCTTCGCCCAGAAGGAAACGCGCGGGCCGCTGATCGTCTCGTCCGTCCTCGGCCTGCTGAACGTGGCCCTGGTTGTCGTGGGAATCTGGACGCCCCTTCGCTCGGCCGCGATGGGCCTGGCCACCGCCGTCGCGTTCTCCATCAACGCGGTCGTCTTCGGCTGGCTGATCCAGCACAAGGTGGGGCGGCTGGACTGGCGGACGATCGGCGTCTCGGCCGGGCGGGCGTGCGTCGCGACGGCGGCGATGGCGGCCGCGGCGTGGTGGTCGTGGGAGGGCCTGGGCCACGTGCCGATGCACCGGGCGCTGCGGCTGGCGGCGGCAGTGATCGCCGGGGCGTGCGTGTTCCTCGCCGCCGCCAGGTTCCTGCGCTGCGCGGAGCTGAGCGAACTGCTGCGCAGGCAGAGCAGATCCGGCTAGAATTGCGGGAACGGAGATGCGACGCAGAGACGCGGAGACACAGAGAACAGATCACACAGATCGGACGGATCCGACCGATCCGACCGATCTTCTCTTCCTGTCCTCTGTTCCTCTGCGCCTCTGTGCCGCATTTCCCGGCCGCACATAGCACAGGACCCGCGTATGCCTCAGGACCTTCTGCCAGACGAGTACATCGGCCTGTCATCCGATGAGTGCCGCCGGCGAATCGCCGAGCGCAAACGCGAGCTTGGCGAGCGCCTCGTCATCCTCGCCCACCACTACCAGAACGACGACGTGGTCGCGCTGGCCGACCTGACGGGCGACAGCCTCAAGCTCAGCCGCCAGGCCGCCGAGCATAAACAGGCCGATTTCATCGTCTTCTGCGGCGTGCACTTCATGGCCGAGTCGGCCGCGCTGCTCGTCGCCGCCCACCAGGCCGTCGTGCTGCCGAACCTGACGGCCGGGTGCAACATGGCCGACATGGCGGAAGCGGCGGACGTCTCGGCCGCGATGGACGAGCTGGCGGCGATGACCGGCGCGAGAGTCGTGCCCGTGGCGTACGTGAACACGACGGCGGCGGTGAAGGCCGCCGTCGGGCGGGCCGGCGGGGTCTGCTGCACGTCGAGCAACGCCGCCGGCGTGTTCCGATGGGCGCTGGCGCCGGCCTCCCAGGACGGCGCGGGGGCCGACAAGCTGCTCTGCGTGCCCGATCAGCACCTGGGGCGCAACACCGCCGTCGCGATGGGCCGCGACGAGGGCGACTGCGTGCTGTACGAGCCGCACCTGGCCGGCGGGGGCCTGTCGGCCGACCAGGCCCGCCGCGCCACGTTCATCCTGTGGAAGGGGCACTGCTACGTGCACCAGCTCTTTCGCCCGGAGCACGTGGCAAAGGTGCGGCGCGAGCATCCGGGCATCCGCGTGATGGTGCATCCCGAGTGCCCGCGCGAGGTGGTGGCCCTGGCCGACGCGGCCGGCAGCACCGAGCAGATCATCCGCGCGGTGTCGGCCGGCGGGCCCGGCAGCCAGTGGGCAATCGGCACCGAGAGCACGCTCGTGCGGCGCCTGGCCCGCCGGTACGACGACCGGTTCGTCTGCGTGCTGTCCCCCGCCGTGTGCGCCATGATGCGGCGGACCGACCTGCCGCACCTGCTGTGGGTGCTGGACGAGCTGGCCGCGGGGCGCGTCGTGAACCGCATCACGGTGCCCGCCCCGCTGGCCGGCGACGCCCGCGCAGCCCTCGAGCGCATGCTCGCCATCCGCGGGAGATAGGGCGTGCCCGTTGTCCGGGGGCCGATCGTCTCACTGGCCGGTTCCTCGCCTCCGCGGACGGGCTCCCGTTCGGGCGGTCTGTCCCGCGCCGCGGATTGTTGGAGGGCCTATGGCGGGCGTTTGCCCGCGCGACGAAGGAGCAGCGGGCATGAAGGGCGCGCAGACGACGCGGCGCGGTTTTCTCAAGCACGTGGCGGCCGCCGGGGCCGCCGCCGTGGGATTCCCCACGTTCATCCGTCCCTCGGCGCTGGGATTGGCGGGCACGGTTGCGCCCAGCGGGCGCAGCACGATGGGATCCATCGGCGCGGGCGGGCGCGGGATGCAGGACACCAACGCCCTTTTGGGCCGCTCGGACGTTCGCGTCCTGGCCGCCTGCGACGTCTACGAGGCCTACCGCCAGCGGGCGAAGCAGGCCATCAACGGGCGCTACGGCAATAGCGACTGCGCGACGTACCGGGACTTTCGCGACCTGCTGGCGCGGCGCGACATCGACGCGGTGCTGGTGGCCACGCCCGACCACTGGCACGCCATTCCCACCATCGAGGCCTGCCGGGCAGGCAAGGACGTGTTCTGCGAGAAGCCGCTGACGCTGACGATCCACGAGGGGCGCAAGATGGTCGAGGCCGCGCGGCGCTACGGGCGCGTGGTCTGCGACGGCAGCCAGCGCGTCCTGGGCGACTGCGGGCGCATCGCCCAGTACGTCCTCAGCGGCGCTTTGGGCGAGGTAAAGGAAATCTGGATCGGCTGCGGCGGGCCGTCGGTGCCCTGCGACCTGCCCGGCCATCCCATCCCCGTGGGCCTGGACTGGGACTTCTGGCTCGGCCCGGCCCCGTACCTGCCGTTCAACAGGAAGTTCCTCCCGCACGACTGGCGCCCATACCGGGAGTTTTCGGGCGGGGCGATGACCAACTGGGGCGGGCACTGGTTCGGCGGGGCGCTGTACACGCTGGACATGGAGCAGACCGGCCCGACGCAGATCATCCCCCCCACCGGCGGCGAGCCGCTGACGTACGTGTTCGCCAACGGCATCCGGATGTACGTGCGCCCGGGGCGGGGCATCCAACGAGTGCGGGGCGCGCTGGGCGAGACGCCGTCGAAGGACCAGCCGCCGCGCGGGTCGAACACCGGCTTCCGCACCTACAAGGGCCGCGGGGGCGTCGAGGGCGACTTCCTGCACTGCGTGCGGACGCGGCAGCTCCCCTTCCGCGACGTGGAGATCGCCCACCGCACCGCGACGGTCTGCCACCTGGGCAACATCGCCTGCTGGCTGGGGCGCCCGCTGAGGTGGGACCCCGACAGGGAGACCTTCGGCGGCGACGACGAGGCCAACCGCTGGCTCGACCGCCCGCGCCGGGCGCCGTGGAGGCTGTAGGGAATTGTCGATTGGCGATTTCCGATTGCCGATTTGCGGTCGGCGGTCGGTAATCGAGGACCGCCCCCGCCGAAATTGCCGCAGACCAACGGAACCTGCCCGCAACGCCTGTTGCCAATCGACAATCGACAATCGACAATTGAAAATCCGCACCTTGGGGCGATCGTCGCCCCCGCTCGGACAAGAGGAACCCAATGAAAGCGTTGATCGTCTTCGGCGGATGGGCGGGCCACGAGCCCGACAAGGTGGCCGACGTGCTGGCCGGCGCCCTGCGCGAAAGCGGGGCCGCCGTCGAGATGTCCAACACGCTGGACGCCTTCAACCAGCTCGAGCCGCTGGTGGACCTCGACCTCATCGTGCCCGTCTGGACGATGGGCAAGCTCGCCGGCGAGCAGGGCAAGAACCTGCTGGCGGCCGTGGCAGAGCACGGCGCGGGCATCGCCGGCGTCCACGGCGGCATGGGCGACGCCTTCCGCGAGCACACGGGCTTCCAGTTCATGGTCGGCGGGCAGTTCGTCGCCCACGTCGGCGGCAAGATCGACTACCGCGTGCACATCGTCGACCACGCCGACGACGTGACGGCCGGACTGGGCCACTTCGACGTCACCAGCGAGCAGTACTACATGCACGTGGACCCGTCCAACCACGTGCTGGCGACGACGACGGTGGAGCACAACGGCTGCACCATGCCGGTGGTCTGGAAGCGGACGTACGGCAAGGGGCGGGTGTTCTACAGTTCGCTGGGGCACGCGGCCGCCGAGTTCGCCGTGCCCGAGGTGCTGACGATCATCCGTCGCGGCATGTTGTGGGCGGCGGCGGGCAAGGGCGCGGCGAAGTAGACGCCCCACCGCGCGGCGCCGCGACCGGCGCGCGCAGAGAAGGCAGTCACCCATGAGCACCTCGGCCCCCGACGAACGGTATGCGGCGAGCTACGGCGACCTGGCGGGCAAGGCAGCCATCGTCACCGGCACCAGCCGCGGGATCGGCACGGGCATCGCGCGTGTGCTGGGGCGGCAGAAGATGAAGCTCGCCCTGACGGCCCGCTCGGCCGAGGCGGGCGAGGCCTTCGCCGGCAAGCTCCGCGCCGAAGGCGTGGACTGCTTCTTCCTGGCCGCCGACCTGGCCGCGGACGGAGAAGGACGGCGCGTCTTCGACGCGGCCGCGGAACGCTTCGGGCGCATCGACCTGCTGGTCAACAACGCCGCCCACCTCAGCTCCAAGGGCTTCCTGGAGCTGGACGAGCAGACCTGGCGGACGAGCTGCGAGGCCAACGTCCGCATGATCTACGCGATGAGCCGCCCGGCGGCGCAGCACATGGCCGCGGGCGGCGGAGGGTGCATCATCCACATCAGTTCCGTCGGCGGGCTGCGGGCCCATCGCGGCTTGGCCGGCTACGACGCGGCCAAGGGCGCCGTCGACGCCCTCACGCGGGCGATGGCGGTCGACCTGGTGCCGCACGGGATCCGCGTCAACGCCGTCGCGCCCGGGGCGACGCTGAGCCACCCCGACAGCCCCCGGACGCAAAAGTGGGCCGACCACGCCGCGCCCCATATTCCGCTGGGGCGCCTGGCGACCAACGAGGAGATCGGCCACGCCGTGGCGTTCCTGGCCTCGGCGGCCGCCGCGTACATCACCGGCCAGGTGCTCTACGTCGACGGCGGCATGACGGTCCAGCTCTGCCCGCACGGAATCCACCTGTAGGAGACCCGGCCATGAGAAACACTCGCCGCAACCACTGCCGCCAGCCCGCCCTGCTCCTGGCGCAAGGCGCGCTTCTAACAGTGCTGCTGGCACCGGCCGCGGGAGCCCCGCCGGCCGCGAACGACAAGGAGAACACCATGCCACGGGCAAAGACCGCCGCGACAAGCAAGGACTTCCAGATCGCCGACGAGCGATTCCGGGCGATTCTCCGGCCGGACTCCGCCGTCGAGCGCATCGCCGACGGACTGAAGTTCACCGAGGGCCCGGTGTGGCTGCCCGGGCGCAAGGTGCTGGTCTTCAGCGACATCCCCGCCGACACGCTGTACCAGTGGACCGAGGGCAAGGGGCTTTCGGTCTTCCGCAAGCCCAGCCACAACGCCAACGGCAACACGCTCGACCTGCGCGGGCGGCTGGTCACGTG
>Ga0172364_10000734_pt1 | contig 24098 bp, 16 predicted proteins | sample LakKivSesite10cm_FD_114545 | JGI IMG/M metagenome (GOLD analysis project Ga0172364, IMG submission 114545) | Sediment microbial communities from Lake Kivu, Rwanda - Sediment site 10cm | ecosystem: Environmental > Aquatic > Freshwater > Lake > Sediment | place: Rwanda: Western Province, Lake... | reverse complement strand
CCTCAAAGATCCACACCCCGTCCTGGTGATACACCGCACGGTAGTGTGGGCTGTTTTCCAAGACCTCAGCGTCCAGTACGGCGTTGCCTGCGTAGTTAACTCGGCCCTGCTTCTGCCCGATGAAGACATGGGTGACCTGCTGCTCCTGCAGGAGTGAAAGCACGGCAGGGTCATCCATGTCCGCGCCCTGCACTTGCCGTGCGAAGTCATTTACCTTTGCGATATAGTTAGCTTCTTCTCCGGTTTCTATGCAGTAGGTGATAGGGGGAACTGTATTGCCGCGCCTGGTAAGCAGAGGGATCCACCACCCGGCATCCGCCCCAACGATAACAGATCCACCGTAGGCAAAAAACGAATTGACCAGGAACTTGGCATCAGGGGCTGTGTTCTCTCGGATCCAGGCCATGGCTTGCATGTCCGCCTCAGTGACAAGCCCGAATTGTTGTTCATCTACAGCCGCCAGCCGGTCACGCCCACCCCATAGGGCCAGGGTTATCAGGACAGCGACAATGGGATAGATGGCCCGTGCCCTGTTCCTCGTCGCCCATTCCACTGCCTCGCTGGCAAGATAGCCACCCAGCAGCGATACCGGCATATAGATGGCGATGAGCAGAGTAAAGTTGTTGACGATGCCCATTCCTAGCAGCCCCACCGCGTTGGGATTGGACAGAATCAGAAGTAGAATGACCCAGGCCAAGACAAGCACCACTCCACGCTGTCTCCTCACTAATCCCCACACACCGCCCACCACGCCAGTAGCAAGCACTGCTAAGCTGGTGAAGTACGACAACTGACCAAAGGCGTTAGTTTCTTGAACAAACCTTGATTGGCTGCCATGTTGGACCATACCCACCAGCCACCTGGGAAGGAGTCCAGCGAGTGAGCGCCACATCCACGGCAATACTATCAGCAAAGAGACTAGTCCCAACAGACCGACACGCACTGCTAAATCGCGGATGCCTGCCGGGTCTCCCCGCAGCCGCCACAATCGCAGCAATACTAACGGGGGTAAGGAACAGACATACATTAGCAGCACCCGATAATGGATCAGAGCCAACCCCGCTACCGTCATTGCCGTAAGCGCCGACAGGCCGTAGCTGCACTGCTCCCGTTCCAGTGCATCCCAGGTGAGCAACATAGCCACTGGCAGGATAACCTGTCCTGTCAACTGCGTGTAGCGTCCCCAGTTGACGTAATACATTGGCATGGACGATAGCAAACCACCAATGAGCACTGCGCAGACGCCAGCCCATCGGTCGCCGTTGCTCACCCGAATGGCCAGAGGATATAACGCCAGTACCGCGAGTGCGTTGAGGAACTGTCCCGCCCAGATCACTGAACGGATCACGCCCAGGCCGGTCAGCCAGTGGAGGAAGGCGACGTTAGTGTGGAAGCCGAAATGGTAGGTGAAGGAAGTAAGGGGGGCGTAGGGCTGCCACGAATCGAACAGTCCGCCGTGATCTACCAACAGTTGGGCGATCATGGTGTGATGGTAGGAATCCCCCCACATGGGCACGATTACATCCCGTACCACCAGCAGCCTGACGACCAAAGCGAGAAGAAAGATCGCTCCCAGTGAGGCATCAACAATACCTAACTGCCGTGCAGAGCTCCGCCAGTTCCCAAAGTCGGTGCGCCAGAGAGCTATCAGGCCTGCTCCGGCCAGGAGCAGTGCGGTCATCAGTCTGCCAAATTTCAGACCAGCCCAGGAGGCCACCAAGAGGAGGAGCGGCATGAGCGCTACGGTCAGGCCTACGGATAGAATTATGCGTTGGGGCAGATCCAAATCGAGATCAGGGGCCAATAACTGCAATAGGGCATAACCTGGCAGCAGATAGAGAAGGGCCACCAGAGGAATGAGGGGGAAGCTGGTCTTAGCTCCTGTATACAGGTCCCGCAAGATGGCTCCAAGCCCGTAAGTGTAGAAGGTCTTAAAGACCATATCTCCGCTCTGAGGTTTCCCCTGGATATATATTTGCCCATCCGGGTAAACATCATCGGGATTGTGCCATAGGGTGATGGCATCGCCCGGCTTGGAGGTGGTAGACTCGAAGAGGAAGTAGAAGGAACGCCCTTGCGAGTCGGGTATAGGAGGAAAGCGAAAGGGACAGTAGGCATTGTCCACCACCTCCTCAGCCTCGAAGGTGATGGTGGCGATGTCTGTAGCTGCAGAGGGATCGGATCGCAGGTGAAAGATGACCGGTTGGGTGTTGCACCGAGCATAGGTGGCGAGCTGAATATCAATGCGGCTCAATCCGTTGTGCGAGGCGACAAAGGTCTGCCCCACGATGCGTGTACCGTGAACTTCGCCCACCGGCTGGGAGCTCAGGGTCTGGGCAGTATCTGGCATCTCCACACACCCTATCATGCTCAAGGCTAGGAGCAGAGCGGTGATCAGCAAAGCCCATCGGTGTTTTGGCATCTTGCACCACTGAATCATCTGGGTCTGAGGGAACGAATAAGGCCGCCAAATCTCAGTTGCAGGTAGGTCCTCGTATACCTGTAGAGCATCCTAAGCCCCGCCCTTCGAAATACCTGCCATGCCCTACTAAGAAGCAGCCACCAGGGGGTCAACCCTGTAGCACTCTGGTCCAGAGAGGCGGGTTGGCTGCGACCGCCGAGGGCAGCCCTATCAGGCGCGAAGTGGGGATTCGCACAGAAGTTGATCAGGGGCTGCACCACTCTTTCCCAAGTCAATTGGCCCCTTGTCTTTTCAAAATTAGGGCGGTAACTCTCTCGTAGATCAGGAGTATCCAGTAACTCTAGCAGAGCTCTAGCTACTTGTTCGACATCCTCGCAATCCACCACCTTCCCCAGATCGTACTGCTCCACCAACTCACTCATAGAGTCGCCTCTCGTGGTGACGATAGGCAGACCGGCCCAGATGTAGTCCAGGAGACGAGTACGAAAAGAGAACCTGGTCTCGACGTGGTCCAGGTGCAAGCTGACTCCGACATCGGCCTCCAATAGATAGTTCTGCCTTTCCTCATAGGGCACCCACTCGTTAAAGAAGATGAACTTGTCGTACAATCCCAGCTCTTTACTGAGTTGGATGGCTTCAGTAGGGCCTCTCATCTCCGGTAGCAGAGGGTTGGGGTGCTTCACTCCCATGAAAAAGAGCTTGACATCGTCTCGTTGGTCCACAATGCGCGCCATGGCTCTGATCAGCGTGCAGGGGTCGAACCAGTCCCATATCCCCCCTCCCCAGAGGATGACCCTATCCGCTTTTCGGATCGTCTTATGAACGCCCTTTAGCACCTGCTTGGTGTGCTGAGGAGGTTCCGATGGGATCCCAAAGGGCACCACACCAATCAACTTCTGCAGGGTCTGGTCATTGTCATAAGTATGCGGATTCACTCGGCCCAAAGCAAGCAGCGTACCAATCCAAAAGTCGCGCTGCTTCTCGCTGGCACAGATAAAGAAATCGCCAGCCTTCAACTGATCATTTAGAACACCTAGATCGCTTCCATGAAGCATCACCCTTTCATGTATAGAGCGGTTATGTGAATAGAATTGGATGTTTTCCAAGACAAAGGGATCGTAGATGTCAACGACCAGGGGCACATCAAGCTCTCTGAGGAAAGGATGAAAGTGCAAGACGAATCCTTGGAAGACAATGGCATCAGCGCTCCTGGCCAGTTCTTGCAACTCCCTACCCTTATAGCCATAGGTACATATGTCAAAACCAGAATAACCCGTGGGGGGATTCCGGTTAGGCACAGCCAAAGTCACCTTATGGGCTTTGCTCAGAGCCTTGGCGAATTCCCAGAACCGAATCCCTGGGCCCGCCATTCTCTCCCCGATGACATCGTTGCTGATGAGCAACACTCTCTTCAGCACGCTAGTGGAAGGTAATGCTTGATCACGCCTTCTGTTCGTAACATTGTTCTTGAACATTGCTCTCATCTCTATCACCAGTTATTGCAGAAGGCTTATGCTGAAAGCATGGGTCTTGGGTGTGGATTGTTTTTGCAATGTCATGGTAAGATCACGCTTGTTTTGCTCATAACGGAACGAGAGAATCGACTCACTTGTCCGAGTCGAGTGACAAAGCACCTAAATCCGCATTTCCATCCTTGGGTTTCGCGGGTACATGGGCATGTTGGATAGCAATAATGCGAGCCAATTCCGTAATGCGCGATTCCACTTCACGCAGTTTAGAATAAAGCAACATGGAGATAAAGCTGAAACTGACCATACCCAAATAGAATAGCAGATCCGCGCCACGGCCCACACCGACTAGGTGAGCCAGTTCAGTAGTCCACTCAGGCATCACGATCATCAATGTGCCCAGGATTGCAAACAACAGTACAACTACGCGATCCAGAAAACGAGACTTTATTCTCCTGAAGTAGACCAGCATCAACACGATTAAGAGTATAAGAATAACTTGAATCGGCCTCATCCGAGTATCCTCCGCAGCAGCAGATCTACGAGAATATTGAACGCGTTCGACGCCGACTGCCCTTTCGCCTTCGAATAGTTGGAATAAATGATCGTCGTTGGCCTTTCAATATAGGCTAATCGCTGAAGGCGAAGCTCCATGAGAATCTCGGAAGCGTGCGCCATGCGATTCTCGCGAATTTGGATCTGTGTGGCAGCCTTTGCTGTCAAAGCACGGAAGCCATTGTGTGCGTCACTCAGCCATACACCGGTTAACAATCCATTCACTATCACTGCGCCTTGTAACAATATTCGCCGGCAGAGAGGTACAGCTTGTCTGTCTGCTTTGCGGAGGAAGCGGGAACCTAGTACCACATCGGCCTCTCCCTTGAGAAGTGGCTCAACAAACACATCGATATCTTCAACTCTGTGTTGTCCGTCTGCATCGAAATGCACAATGATCTCAGCGCCTTGATTTAGTGCCAATGTGGTTCCTGTTTGCAGAGCTGCTCCCTGACCAAGATTGATTGGATGCCTCAAGGCGTACACGGGAAGATCAGCTAGCATAGACCATGTGCTGTCAGTTGATCCATCATCAACCACTACAACTGAATAATCTGCCTCGATCAACGGTTGCAGTGTGGAGCGGATCACATGTGCCTCGTTGTAGGCGGGAACGATAACGAAGATAGAGGCTTTGACACTCATGATCATCCTCTTTGGCAAAACAAGCCGGGCAGCCTCCGTGGATTTTCAGAAAGCGCTAGTCTGGTGGAAGTTTCGCCTCGAAAAACTCGAAGGCGAACGTCTCGCCAACCTTGACACCACCATGCCGCTTGTAAAGCGCTACAAGTGAACCTATGGCCGGGGCACTCTTGGCTGAATCACTCCGGGAGTGCACTCACCGGCAAGCGGAGAAGAAGGTCAAGAGTCATCTGGCAATGTTCCATTTGGCTTGTGCCTGAATCAGCTTGCGGGCAGCCGGGGTTTCCGCTTAGGCTCTAAGTGCTCAGCGCAGAACCTGCACTTGAGTCAGGAGGATTCTATTGTCTAGTACATGCCCTTCCTCATCCATGATGTTCAGGCGTTCCATAGTCGCCAGAAAGTACATACCAACTTCGAGCTGATAGGTGCCGGCGAGGGCCTGAGGACGAACTGGAATCTCGTAGACATCTTCCACCACCTCACCGACTTGCCAACGGGTCGTGGGGTATGTGCCGTCCAACGGCTGGCTGTCCTTCTGCCCCCAGATGCGATCGTGGGCGTCCAGCAGATGGGTAAAAACCGTGTAATCCCGATCTATCTTCTGCTGGCCTTGCCAAAAAAGGATCAGTTTGAGATTATCACCTGGCTCTACGTGCGTCTTATCCAATTCATAACCTATCAGCGTGATCACTCCACCTAAATCCGCTCTCATCCCCTGTGGACGAAAGGGGTGATAAGCTGGCAGGAGATGCCAAAACAGAGAGAAAAGGTTCAAGAGAAGCATCGAACAGATCAAGAAACTCCACAGGAGCTTTTGGCAGCGCGCCTTTCGAGCAAAAGCGCTCAACCCCAACGCCACAAGGATACCTAGCGCTGGCAGGATAGGGAACAAGTATCTTCCTTGCGTACCGTTGTAGGAGAGGTTGTACATGACGGAGCCGACGACCAGCAACCCTATGCTCAGCAATAGGATCAGAACAACGTATTTCTGACACGTTGATAGACTCTTTTCTCTTGCTTTTGGCGAAAAGACGAGCCGAAGTAGGCCGACGCCTCCTGCCAGGCCGGGCAGACTGAAAGCGTAATACATGCCTGTTGGCAAAGGGATAGAGAGACAACCGAAATTCCCAACAAACGACTTATACATCGCCGGGAAGTAGATTTCCCTGAAAAATGGATCAGTGAGGGATTTGTGGTGCACAGCAAGGTCAATGGAGAGATGAGTCTTTGAGGCTAGGGGGTCACCATAGAGAAGCACATTGCTATAGTAATACCAACCTGCCACTACCCCGACTACGAGAAGAAACAGGAACGATAGTTTGAGTGCTTGCTTAGCATCCTTACTCTTTAGCAGGATTGCTACAAGGGCAACAGGAATGAGGAAAAAGGTAGTGTATTTCGTCAATAGTCCCAATGCCGCAATCAAGCTCAACTTGACCAACTGTCTAGAACCGATTGAGGCTTCTTTCAAGATTCGCACCAAACAGAAAATGGCCATCGAAGACAGCATCGCAGCCAGGTTATCATTGTTGAGCATGCCACTGATGAAAGTGAACTGCGGAACAAAAGCGCACACCGCTGCCGCACCGACAGCCAACGACTCGTTCTGTGGAAAGGCCACGGTCGCAGTTCTGTAGGTGAAGAGCACGGTGAGGGCTCCCATGGCCACGAATATCAGACGCAGCAAATGATCCATCCGCGTATTTCCGTGGTAGGGGAAGACTTCCTCCGAGCCATGGATAAGCCAATTGTCTTTCCAGCGTTCCCAGAAACGGGGATCTGCGTGGAGATCAAATTGGTATTGAGGCACTCCAAACGGATGCAAGGCACTCAGCACTAGCGCGCCGAGGGAATAATATAGCGGTGGATGAAGCACTATAGGGAGATCAGAGATGTGATTGTGATCTTGAACGGTTGGCAGGCAGTGTCGTCGAGCTATGAACACCATATAGTCGAAGTGGCCACCCTCATCAGGGGATTCGAAAGAGGGAGTGATCAAACTATAGAGAGATGTAATCAGGACGTACAGGGTGAGAATGACCACCAGAGGATGTCTCTTGTCAGCGACATATCGAATCGCTCCGCTTATCTGCTGCCATAACTGGGTACCACTGGTTTCACTGCTAACAACTAGCCACGCGACAATACTGCACACTCCTATCAATGATGCGAAAGTGGCGATAGTAAGGATATTCTCGTGCTTTTCTCTGGTTATGAAGGATCTAGCCGCAGGTGAGGGTAGTAGATTCTTGACGACCACAGGAAGAAAGGATTTGTGGGGCATAGAGATAGGCATACTTGTTGGAAGCGCAGCCACATCGGGCGAAGGAGGGGACTCCATAAACAGGCCAAGGGGAAAGAATAAGACTGTAGCTCCTAACGCAATAATCCCCGCCCAAGCAAATAACCTCTTGGGAGATACTCCAATCGCAGAGGTACAGGACCCGAGCTTGGAAGAACAGGAAACTCCCAACCACCTCGAAAACCGGACTCCAAGTCCGCAGGCGATCAGAAGCAAGAATGCAAGGACACCAAGACTCCCGACAATCATAGTAGCTGTCCTCATTGCGGTAGTGGAGCGCCAGCCGAAGTTACGCGCTTAATCACCTTTATCAAATCGTCTGCATATCTCTCTACTGTAAGGTACTCCTTGAACTTTCTACGCGCAGCATCCCCCATCCTTCGTAGGAGATCTCGGTCCTGGTGGAGGCGGACAAGGCTCTTCGCAAGAGCGTGACGGTCTTCGACATCAATGATGATACCACTCACCTCATGCTCAATAATGTCTGGCATCGCTCCGACATCAGTTGAGACTATTCCTTTCCCAAAGGCCATTGCCTCCAACACACAGAGTGGCGATGGATCGTCCCGCGAGGCACAGACGAGTGCGTCAGAGTCTGAGATGTGTTGGAGGGCTTCATCATGTGAGACCTCACCCACCCAATGCACATTCCTCAACCCAGCCGTATTCCTCCTCAGTTTATCGTAGTAATCATTGTCGAGTACCCTGCCAACAAAGTGGAAGACAAAAGCATCTCGAAGGTCTAGTGGCAGACTATTCACGCATCTAACCAGAACATCTTGACCTTTTCGGGGCTCAATACTACCCACTTGCACGACGCGCAGTTTGTCAGATTGCGGAGGATATACCTTTCCGCTACGAGGTTCTGTCACTTCAATGCCATAGTGAAGCACCATGTAATTCTCTCTTATGGCAAATTTGCGGTACTTCTCTTCAGTCTGCCGAGACGGAAAAACTACTACGTCTGCTACTGCTAAGGCTTTCCGAACGTCCGCATTACTCTCAGCCAGAGCGCATCCAAAATCCCCTTCATGAACGAGCCAGATGACGGGCTTACCTAGCGATTTGGCACTATTGACTAGCCCCCAAGATAAAATTGTATTCGCAACAACCACATCATAGTTATGTATGAGATTCTCAAGCGTAGCAGGGGAATCACGAACCAGTGGGTCGATGATGACAGGTATATTCTCCTGCCGATATTGATCTATAAGTTTCCCGGCGACAGGGGCAACCAGAGTGACAAAATAGCCAGCATGTAGAATGTATTTTGCCAGGGTATGCATAATGATTGGCGCTCCACTCAAGCTAAGATCATGGCTGACGAAGAGTATATCGCCCTCTGAAGGCATGCTATCAGGCTGGTTGCTGGCATACATCCTATACTTGGTGGGCGAGTCTCGATAGAGTAGATCACGCATGTTATCAGTGTAATATGGATCGTAGCTCAAATACCCTCCCCACCGCTTAAGCAAGTACAAGTCAGCCTTATGCGAGTGCGGGCGTCCAAGTCCTTCAATCTCAGCTAAAGAGGCGTGCCCTATATGCTTCAGTGAAGTGAAAGGGGTATACACAAGGCGCAGGCCTCTTTCTCGAATCTTGAAGCATAAATCCACATCAGAGTGCATGATGGGGATATTCGCCTCGTCAAAACCACCTGTCAAGTCAAAGGTGCGTTTGCGCATCAACAGACAAGCGGCTGAAAGCGCGGAGACGGTCCGAGTGGATTGTAACAGATTAAAATAAGTAGTTGAATCACCTGGCTCCACATGAAATGCTGTCCCGACAAAGCCCCTTACTCCCGTTACCAGGCCGGCATGTTGAACCAGTCCGTTCGAATAAATGAGCTTGGGGGAAACAGCCCCCACGTCATCCTGTTGGAAATATCCGAGCATACATTCAATCCAGGCTTCATCCAAAGGCTCAACGTCGTCATTCAGAAAGAGAATGTATTCGCCTTTGGCTTCCCTCGCCCCTCTGTTGCACTTGGCAGAGAAATTAAAGGGGGCATCGAATGGCACCGTGCGTATTCGCGAATTATTTGCATATACTTCACCAATCTGTGTGGCCAAACCCGTGTTCGTAACTACCACAATCTCGAAATATGGGTACTTAGTTTTTCGGAGCAATGACTCCAGCCCGCGCAGGATGTTCTGTTCGCGATCTGTGGGGATGATTATGGAAACGAGTGGGTAGTCTTGAAGGTTAAACTTGACCCGATTTGCGGTGGGATACTCTAGAACCTCGGCGTTATAGCCACGGCGCTCAACCGCTGAAGCCAAGGCCGCTATGTTGCCCGCTCGTGCAAAAGGCTTGTCTCCCGCAGCCGCAGAACCTTGCAGGACTTGCCAATGATACAGCACTTTTGGGATATGACCGATGCGATCAGTCTTTTCGGTCACCTGTAGAGCGAGATCATAATCTTGCGAAAAATCAAACTCGGATCGAAAACCGCCAAGCGATTGTACCAGATCACGCCTATAGACTGTCAGATGGCCGGTATACATGAAACACTGAAGTAAGTCCGGACTCCACTCCGGTTTGAAGAAAGGGGTATGACGCCGGCCATCTATTTCGATCTTATCCTCATCACTGTAGACCATGTCACAATGAGGATGTTCATTCAAGAACTTGGCCACTTCGAAAAGAGCGAACGGGGCCAGCAAGTCATCGTGGTCCAATAGGGCGACGAATTCGCCCGTTGCCACTGTCAGTGCTTCATTCGAGTTGCCAGATACGCCTAGATTTCGGTCCAGAAGCTTGACGTGAATGCGTCCATCCCTGTCGGCCCACTCTTTTAACACCTCCTCCACACCAGCTCTCTTGGAATGACCGTCAACCAGACACAGTTCCCAATGATCATAGGTTTGGTCTACCACAGACTGGATGGTCTTGTGCAAAATCTCCGGTGCTGGGTTGTATACAGGCGTTATGATACTAATCAGTGGCCTGTAGGCCAGACTCTTCGCTGTTTGGCGCTGTTCAGCGAGTTGAGCCTCATCGGGTTCGTTCTCAGCTATCCAGCTCTGGTACCAGTCAAGTGGAGTCGGTCCGGTCATGGAGATGAAGGGTAGATTCCTTGTAACTAATCGGCGAATCTCACAACCGATCTTGCGCATCAAAACAGCGAATCCCTCTCTCTTCCATACCCGGAGTGCCTGCATTCCCAGACGCCAAATGTGCTCACGTTGGCTGCCAGAGGGTGCAAACCACAAACGAATGCGCCATAGCACCCGTAGCAATGCCCAGCTCCTACTACTGGTGATAATTGCTAGCTGTGCCGACAGCGCCTGCACTGCCTGCTCCTTCTCCGCCATCTCTGCTTGCAGAGTAGCTACCACCTGATCAGGCTCTGCTCGTTGTCCTACCTGCTCTTTCTTCGCCACCAGATCTGCCTCCAGTTCTTGCTGCCACCGTTGCACTTGCTGAATAACCCGCACAGCAACATCATTGGCCTGCCGAGGCTGATCTGCCAAGCCGATAACTCTCTGGTAAACATCTAACCACTCATGCGCATGTTGAGAAAGCAACAATTGCTGCCGAACAGTTTGCTGCGCCTTAAGTCCCATCTGATGGCGAAGTGAGGGCGTTTCTATGAGTTGGCTGAGGTATTCTTCCCATTCATGCATATTCGATGCTAGAAAGCCATTCTCCCCATGTATTACTACGTTCTCATACGGTGCAATATGGCTATAGACTCCCGGCACGCCCAGCGTGCTGTACTCCAGAAACTTGATGGGACTTTTGCATTGGTTGAACAGATTATCACACAAAGGCGATATGAAAATGTCACACTCTTGTTTCAAGAAGTACAAAGCAAATTCTGCATAGTTATCTAGCCTCAAAGATATCCATTCGACGTTCGGCTTATTTTTCAAATTCGCCGGGAGTTTCTCTACCCAAAACCTAAATAGTACATCTTTACCATACCATTCAAGGATTTGCAGCAGCGGGGGTGTTATGTACTCCAGATCAGGTAGATGGGATCCAGTTCCCATATATCCCACAATGACAGGAAGGGTCCCGGATTCTTTCGGCCGGTTCCGGAATGCCCACAGTTGATCGTTTAGATAATTTGGAAGCAACCAGGTATTAGAGTTGAACGAGCGAAGATATTCGCACAGAGGAGGAGTACTTACCGTCACTGCATCTGCTTCCACAATGGCTCGCAACATCGGGATGAGTGCAGCTCTGTAATAGGGGGGAATTTGTTTATCAGGATGATTTTCTGGCAAATCTAGTAAGAGATCATCTATATCATATATTACCGGTTTCCCTTCAGCATGTGCCCGGGCAACGATTTGCTCATAGGCTTCTGTGTAGCGGGGAAAGTCGCGCTGGATCACCACGATGTCAGCAATTGACACGGCTTCCAGAGAGACCTCTTGTGAGCCGCATTCATTACCTCTTATGACATGTAAACCAGCTTGTTCGGCTGGCCCAAGGATCCGCAAAATGGGGAGAACATTTTCCCACGGGTAAGCTGTGTATGCAGCAATAACTCCCGGTGCGCTTTGAGAAACACTAACCGACAGCCTGGGGACTGGGCTCTGCGCAGATCGACACTGCTCAGCGCGCCCCCCAGCTCCAGGTTTGCTCTGGGCTGTCCAGGTCTGGGACTGGTCAGGTTCGGTCGGTTCAGTCACAGAGGTGGATCGCGAATTCTTTGTGAGGCTCTGTATTTTCGGCTGTAAGATGCGCTCACGCAGGCTACCAGGTAGTATTAACCATGAACGAATACGCCATAGCACTTGGAGCAATGCCCATCCCTTGCTCGTCTGAAGAGCATTCCAGCGCGTTTCCCATTCTCTTACTTGCGCTATCAGAGCCTGCACCGCCTGCTCCTTCTCTGCCAGTTGGGCGCTCAGCCCCTGCAGTACCTGCTCTTTCTCCGTCATCTGTGCGTTCAGAGCCCACAGTTCCTGCTCTGTCTCCGCCACCCGTACTCTTAGTGTCTGCAGTGCCTGCTCCTTCTCCGCCAATTCGTTGCGTTGCTCAATGCTCAATTCGCGGCGTGCTTGATTCTCCTGCAACAATCGCCAGAACCGACGTTCGTAGGCCGCAACCAATCGGGCCACAGGTTCCTGCACCTTTCGAAAGCGCACGGCCCAGGGTGTGATGAAGGAAGCATCGAAATCCACATCACGGAAAAAGCCGTGGTGCGCAAACAGTTCGGCCCAATATTCGGGGGGTTGAACGTTGAAGTGGGTGGCCTCTTTATAGTCCAGCGGCGTGGAGGAGAACAACACATCATCGCTATGCCGACAGAGATTCTCGACGGCTTGCTCTGCCTCACGGGGCAACAGGTGTTCAAAGACCTCAATACAAACAATCAGGTCGTACTTTCGAGGAAAAGGATCGGTTACAGACCCTACCCAACAGTATGGCTGAATGTCTGGATGTGCATTTTGAATGGCATACCTCGAAACATCCACCCCAAAAGCTTCCACTCCTCGCTGACGCAGGGCCTCCACCAGGAATCCCATAGCACAACCGGCGTCTAAAACGGTGGAGGGGTGAATATCCCCCATGATGCGATCGGCGATAGAGCCAAAAAACTGCAGCCATTCCTCATCACGATGGTAGGGCCGCCCACAGCCCGTAGCAAAATAGCAGGCATCATATAGCTCTGAAACGTTTCGCGAGTCCACCTGCCTATCCCTCCAACCCAATAAACCACCACTTCTGATCATTGCTCGTTGGAACGGAGCCTATCTGCCTCTATGACACCGGCTGATTCATCCGCTGCATTAATCCACCATTTGCCCTTTAGCGTGACTAGGCCATAGCGCTCACGAGATTTTCCTGGGTAAACACGGAAAGAGTACACCCGATCGTGATAGTCATACATCTCCGTGTCGGCCCCATTCACCACAGCAACCGAGAGCAAATAGGTACCCTCGAGCAGATCCAGTGACGGAATACGATACACCACCCGCCCCTCTCCCTCAACGAAGGGAATATACAACCCGCCGAAGTGAGTGTTGGGTCCGCAGATGTGTGTACCATTCTGGTGATAGATCGCTAAGCCGAAGTTGGGATCCTCAATCCGCTCCTCAGCCCGGTAGTGCAGCCGGACTTCCATCGGACCGCCGTTGACGAACACCGAGCACGGAGCGCCGTTGCCATCGCAGAACTCCACCTGCGTGATCTGAATCCTGCCGGTCCCCCAACGCCAATCATTCTGAATCCCTGAAAGTGGTTTGGACGCCGCCTTTTCTTCCTCCTTTCGGGCAATGGCATTCAGGTAGGCCATCACGACATCGGTCGGATGGCCTAGAGCTTGGAGTTGGCCGTGGTCCAACCAAATAGCCTGGTCGCAGAGCGATTGGATCGTACCCAGGTCGTGGGAAACCAGCACGATAGTGACACCGTTACGACGGAGGGTAGCGATCCGATCCAGACATTTGTGTTGAAATGCGGCGTCCCCCACTGCCAGCACTTCGTCCACCAGAAGGATATCTGGGTCCGTATGTGCCGCTACGGAGAACCCCAGTCGCATGTACATCCCCGAGGAGTAATACTTCACCGGCACGTCAATGAAGCGCTCCAGTTCCGCGAAAGCGATGATCTCATCCAGTTTCTGCCGGATCTGGCCCTGGCTCAGCCCCAGGATGGAACCATTCAGATAGATGTTCTCCCGCCCGGTCAGATCGGGATGAAAGCCAGCTCCCAGCTCAATCAGGGCTGACACCCGCCCCTGGATATGAATGTGCCCTTCCGTCGGCTCTAAAATGCCACCCGCCAGCTTGAGAGCGGTGCTCTTGCCCGATCCGTTGGGGCCGATGAGCCCCAGTGTTGCACCCTTCTCCGCAGTGAAGTTGATGTCGCGCAAGGCCCACAGGGTCTCAGAGGGTGGACGCCATTGTCCATGTAGCAGGTGGAAAAAGAGATCTCGCAGAGAGCGGGGACGATCGCGGTGGAGGATGAACCGCTTGGAGACATTTATGAACTCGACGGCGACTGACATTCGGTCTGTTTCCTCTGCCTTGGTAGAAGGATGACTCAGCGCCGAGAAGATGGGACAGAACGTAAACCGCAGAGCGAGAGGGTAAAGCTATATCTCTTCGCTGAAGACGGAGCTATAGTGATCGAAAACCAAGGAACCGGCGACAAATACCAGAAAGGTGACGGAACCTGTCACACCCAGGCGCATGAAACAGGGCCCACTGCCCTGGTAGAGCACGGCCCTATAGGCTTCGATGAACGAGGCCATGGGGTTAAGAGTATAAATAAGATTGCGTAGATCAATGCTCAGTCCAATGAGTACAGACTGCGCATCCTCAAGTGAGTAGAAGATCGGGGTCAGGAAAAACCAGAGGAGCATCAGTGTCTCCATGATATGCTGGGTATCGCGGTAGAAGACATTCATCGTGGAGAGGACAAAGGCCAGGCCCAGGGTGAAAAGCAGTTGGATCAGGATAATCACCGGCAGGAGGAGTATCCAACTGGTCACTCTCACTCGAAACAGGGGAAACAAGGCGAAGAAAACCACAAGGGCCAGGAGAAAGTTCACCAGATGAGACAGGACGCCGGCTACAGGTAACACCTTTCTAGGGAAGTAGACTTTCTTTATGAGATGCGCGTTATCTACGATGCTACGGGTACTCGTGTTGATCGAGTTGGCGAAGAATTGCCAAGGCAACAGGCCAGCCAGAAAAAAAATGGGAAAACTTTCTTTCCCACCGGCAGGAAATATGACGGTAAAGACAAAAGTGAACACTACCATCATTAGTAAAGGGTTCAGGAGGCACCAGATAAATCCCAGAACTGAACTCTTATACCGAACCTTGAGATCACGAACCACTAGACTTCGGATCAAGTTTCTGTAGCGGATTAATTCGCTGATTTGAGAAATCAAGTGGCGCTTCTGAACATTAGCAACCATGCTGATTCTTTCCTGTGGCCTAAAATCTGGCGTCCATACAGCTCAGTCCGAACCGGGTACACGAAGGGGCAGAGCAAGCCATCGCACGCCTCTGGCTACGGGCAACTCGGCTCTGCCTCACTCACAAAGTTCTCGGCCACCCATCCCTGTTGGCCCTTGTACACCACCTGGTAATAGTTTACCCCGAAGTACTCCTTGGTCTGGGTAACTTCCAGATCGATACCATGAGGGACCTCAGCAATAGACTTTCCATGGGCTGCTCCAGCCCCTGCCCTGTCCCAGAGGACCACGGGCTTGGGCTGCTCCTTACAGCCCCTTGTGCCATCGGCGTAGATAGTCGTAGTGAGCCGAACTCCCCCACCACATGCCACCAAGAGGGTTACGACGAGGAGGAACAGGGGAAGGACAGGGATGATATCACATCTTGGCCTGCTCGATGATGAGCTAGGCCGATCACGAGGGCTCATCTTCATCCGCCGTCTGGACAGTCCATATCTTTTCCGGGCTTTCTACGCGGTCAATGTAAAGGTTTCCATAGAGATGGTCAATCTCATGCTGGAAGATGCGGGCCAGAAGGCCCTGCACCTTCATGCGTACCGGTTTCCCCTCCGCGTCCTGCCCCTTCACCGTCACCACCGTCGCCCGAGATACCTCGCCGGCGAGCCCTGGCAGGGAGAGACATCCCTCCACCCCTGGTTCTTCTCTCTGACGCCGCACGATCTTCGGATTGCATAGCACGTATAGCTTGCCGCTTTCTGGCCCCTCCTCATTCTCAGGCAATTGGATGACCAATACCTGCTGAGGGACACCGATTTGGGGCGCGGCCAGCCCGACGCCTTTCTGAGCCCACATGGTATCCACCATATCCGTGATCAGAGATTGCAACGCAGGGCCAAAAGAAGTCACCCGTTGGGCACGCCGTCGCAGCACCGGGTCGTTAGCCTGTACGAGGGGACGAACTGCCATGTGAATATCTTCCTCAACTGCTCGATCTGTCCAGCTCAGCTATGGCCTGAAGTATTTAAATTATAGTCCCCTCTCCACAGGCTGTCAAAACCTGGTCCGGCTGGGCGGCAAATTATGGCCTCAGCTCACCTCGGTATGGATCGCCATCAAGGCCCGGGCCAGCTTGTAAGGATCGTGACGCCAGGGGTTCTCCGGATCAATCACATCCTTGGTCACGATGCGATAGCCCGCTCCAGAGGAGGGACACCTGGGGGACACTAGTGCGATAGGCCAATCGGGAGGGGTGGGAACAGTCAGGTTATCATTGGCCAGCACATGAGTGAAACAGTCCCTCGTTCCATGAGTCCACAGCGCTGCCAAGTGGTCGCTCAGGTCGTATCCCTCTGTCTCACCCACTTGGGTAGCCACATTGCAGATGTAGACCCGAGGCGCTCGCGCAGCGCACAGCGCACGGGTGATGTCCTCCACCAGCAGGTTGGGAAGCACACTGGTGTAAAGGCTGCCAGGGCCGATGCAGATCAGATCCGCCTCCAGGATAGCCCGGATGGCCTCGGGGTAGGCACGAACATGATGAGGCTTAAGAAAGACGCGCTCGATGGGCAAGCGCGCCAGTGGGATCCGCGACTCCCCCTCAACCCGCCCCAACTGGCCCGCTTCCTCTCGCAGGTCAGCGCACAGGGTTACCCGATCCAGAGTGGAGGGCAGGATGCGTCCCTGGACTGCCAGGACGCGGCTGGATTCGAGGATCGCCCGGTCGAAGTCCCCAGTCACCCCGGCCATGGCAACGATAAAGAGGTTCCCGAAGGCGTGGCCATCGAGTCCAGCCCCCTGGCTGAAGCGGTACTGGAACAGTTGGGTGAGCAGCGCCTCATCATCGGCCAGGGCGGCCAGACAGTTGCGGATGTCCCCTGGAGGCAGCACCCCTAATTCCCGCCGCAGATGACCGGAGCTCCCCCCATCATCGGCGACGGTGACAATGGCCGTCAGGTTGGAGGTGTGGGCTTTGAGGCCCCGCAGCAGGACGGCCAACCCCGTGCCACCCCCTATGGCTACCACCTTGGGCCCCCGCCCCCGCTGTCGGTAGCGGTATACCACCTCGGCGATATCCTCCTGGCCCGGATGCACGAAGGCGGCCAGGAGGGAATGGCTGAGCTGATAGATAGCCAGGATCACCAGCCCCAAACCGAAAGAGCCCAACAGGAACCCCCGGACTGGCCGGGGCAGGAACTGGAGGGTCAGGATATAGGCAGTGGGGGAGAAGGCCCAGGTGAGGTAGAGATCGCGCAGGATATAGGCGACGCCAAGGCTGATAGCAGTGATGCCTACCATTAAAAGCAGCAGCCAACGCTTGACTCCCATGCCGATCTGGAGCCAGCGATGGTGCAATAACCGCCCCAGCAAAGGTAGCATGTCTATCCTTTCTTGCCGGTGGTTCACCAGTGTAGCAGAGGAGGAAAAGGGTTGTCAAAAGGCCATCTTGATCAGGATGGCCTCATGACGGGCAAAGAACGCCCCTGGAGGGAATCGAACCCCCGACACGCGGTTTAGGAAACCGCTGCTCTCTCCACTGAGCTACAGGGGCAGGGTTAGATCGATATTATACCGCGCTTTTTGGAAGGAGGCAAGCCATGACACTGAACACAATCTGGTCGTGACGGCCCCCAAGCCCTTAAGCCAGAACCCCGCTGATGAGGGCTCGGATTGCCCAGTTCATCCCTCCCATGAAGCCATCCGTGACGCACTCCCCAAAGCAATTCAGGATTTCGGTCCACCAGTAGCGCAGGGTGTGGACAAACCTGGCCAAGTAGCGGTTGCCGACCTGAGAAGCCTTCCATCTCTGTGGATTACTGTGATCTGTGTCGGAAGCTCACCAGCCAGTAGGTTGCGTGAGATCTGAAAAACGACTTGCCTCAAGGTGTATCTGTGCTACAATCAACAACTGCCCAGGCAGCGTCTTAGCGCCGTAGCGTCATTGCGTCTTGGCGGTGACGCTTATTCATCGTTAGCAAATGGAGTAAGACATGTCACAGAAATGGTACGTTAGCTGTCTACAGGTGCTTTTTATCGGCCTGCTAGCCCTGATGTTGACCAGCAGTGGCTTTCTAGCTGGCTACGCTAGCCATTCTCTCCTGTCTCGCCCTAGCTATGCGGAGACACCAGCTATCCCTACAACCGAGCCATCGAAGGGATCCCCCCGGAGAAGCGACTTTGACCTTTTCTGGGAGGCATGGGAGCTCATCCAGCGGGATTTCTACGGCGAGCTGCCGGATGAGAAGGGGATGACCTACGGGGCCATCCGGGGGGTCATAGGCACCCTGAATGATCCCGATACGGCACTGATTGATCCCCAGACTGCCGCTATCTTTCGCGAAGACATGACCGGGAGCTTCGAGGGCATTGGCGCCACGGTGCGCATGAACGAAGAGGGATTTCTGGTCATCGTCCAGCCCTTTGAAGACCAACCCGCTGCCAAAGCTGGCCTCTTGCCAGGCGATATCATCCTGGAGGTGGATGGAACTCCCACCCAGGGGATGGACATCTATCAGGCCATCAGCCGCATTCGAGGGCCAGCGGGCACGGAGGTGCAGTTGCTCGTCCGGCGGTTGGGTGAAAAGGAACCCTTCCTGGCGACCATCGTCCGAGGCAAAATCGAGATTCCCACGGTGCAGGCCAAGATCCTGGCCGGGGATGTGGCCTACCTGCGCCTTAACGACTTTCACGGAAGGGCTGCTGCCCAGGCTAGCCGTGCCCTGCGCTCCCTCCTGGACCAGAATCCAGTGGGGCTCGTCCTGGATCTGCGCAACAACCCCGGCGGCCTGTTGGACACCGCCGTTGATATCAGCAGCCTGTTTCTCAAGCCTGACCAAGTCATCCTGATCGAGCTCCGCAAGGGTGGGGAGAAAAAGGCATACCGAGCCAAGGGCCGTCCTCTGGCCCCCGATATCCCCCTGGTGGTCCTGATCAATGGCGGATCAGCCAGCGCCTCGGAGATCGTCGCCGGCTCGGTGCAGGACAATCAACGGGGAGTGCTCCTGGGCGAGCCGACCTTTGGCAAAGGCTCGGTACAGCTCCCCCATCAACTCAGCGATGGAGCAGAACTGCACATCACCATCGCTCAGTGGCTCACCCCCAGCGGCCACGCGCTCCGAAATGGCAATGGCCTTCTGCCCGACATTCCGGTGCCCATGACCAGCCAGGATGTTCAGGCCGGCCGCGATCCCCAACTCAATCGAGCTATCGAGTACCTAACCTCAGAACAGGAGGGTGGCCAGGGAGCTAGCCTGACGGTCTCCGTGGAGGAAATACTCTAGTGGCCAAAGGATCACAGCCCGAAAATGTACGGGTGGTGGCCACTAATCGCAAGGCTTATCACGACTACTTCATTGAACAGACCTACGAAGCGGGTATTGTCCTGCGGGGATCGGAGATCAAATCCATCCGCGCTGGCAGGGTGAACCTGCGGGACAGCTACGCCCGCGTTCGCGATGGGGAGCTGTGGCTCATCGGAGCCCATATCAGCCCTTACCCTCAGGCCAGCACCCATGAGCGCTACGACCCCCGCCGGCCCCGAAAGCTGCTCATGCACCGTTATCAGATCAACCGCCTGGCCAGCGCTCAGCAGGAGAGGGGATATACCCTGGTCCCCCTGAGGATGTATCTCAAGGACAATCGGGCCAAGGTGGAGTTGGGCCTGGCACAGGGCAAGCGCCTTTATGACAAGCGACAGGCCATCGCCGAGAGGGAGGGCCAGCAACAAATGGAGCAAGCCCTCGCTGGGCGGCGCCGGCGCCGGTGAAGGAAGGGTTGAAAAATGAAGCATTCAGAACTTGCTTTTAAGTTTCTAAAAGAGGGGGAGGAATGGGCTGGGAGGGGAGACACCATTCAGGCGAGTGAGAAACTGTATAAGGCTGCAGAGGAGGCGGTTAAAGGTCTGGCCAAGCGCTACGCGGCTGACGCATGCGAAGAGGCAAGGAAGAATGGGCGCTGGACAGTGAGGCTGTTGGAAAAAGCCATGGATGGCCTCGTGAGGGAACTGGGCGAGGAGGTGAGGCTATGGTGGGACTCCGCCTGGTTCCTCCATGTCGAGGGCTTCCACGAGACGAGGCTCGACATCCATTCTGTCAGAGAAAGGTTGAAATATGTGAAGAAGCTCGTGGAACTGAATGCGAAACGGTAACAAGTTCCTGCTGGAAGAACCCCCTGAGCAGTTGTGGTGAGGAGGGTAAAATGGTTACGGCAGAGGCAATCAAGTTCACCTACGAGGACTACCTGCTGATGGAGGAAGAGAAACGCTACGAGATCATTGACGGGAGGCGCTACATGGTCCCGGCACCCACGCCCTATCACCAGTGGATTTCAGCTCGATTGGAGCAAGCGCTTCGTGCATTTGTGGAGGGGTATGACCTGGGCCTAGTCTTTGACGCTCCCTGCGACGTCGTCCTTTCCCCTACCGACATTGTGCAGCCAGACATCTTCTTCATCGCCCAGGAGCACAGGGACATCATCACCGAGCGCAACATCTGGGGCGCACCGGACCTGGTGGTGGAGATCCTTTCGCCAACCACGGCGGTGAAGGATCGGGACCTGAAACGCAAGCTCTACGCTGCCCACGGCGTGCGGGAATTCTGGATCGTGAGCCCTGAGGCCCAGACAGTAGAGGTGCTGGAGTTGGCAGAGGGGGGCTACCGACGGGCCGGGTTGTACGCCTGTGATGAGACACTTCGCTCGCCGAGCTTCCCCGAGTTGGCCGTCCCCCTGGCGGGTGTGTTCACGGGGCTGTGATGACAGACCATGATTCAACGTGTCGTTTGCATTGTCCTGGATAGTGTGGGCATTGGGGCATTGCCGGACGCAGCGTCATACGGTGACACGGGCGCCAATACGCTAGGGAACATCGCCGCTGCTGTGCCGGAGGGCTTACATTTGCCCAACCTGGGCAGGTTAGGAATTGGTCATCTCACCCCCATACGTGGAGTGCCACCAGTGCCTCAACCCAAGGGGGCCTACGGAAGGCTGGCGGAGCAATCAGCAGGAAAGGATACCACCATTGGCCATTGGGAGCTTATGGGACTTGTCTCTCCCAACCCCTTTCCCACCTACCCTAATGGATTCCCACAGGAACTGATCTCCGCTTTTGAAGAACGAATGGGCCGAAAGGCTCTGGGCAACTACCCCGCCTCCGGGACTGTGATCATCGAGGAACTCGGACGCCAGCATCTCCAAACCGGATACCCCATTGTGTACACATCTGCTGACAGCGTCTTTCAGATAGCTGCTCATGAGGAGGTCATCTCACCTTCAGAACTCTATCGAATCTGCCAAATTGCCCGAGAACTCCTGGTGGGCGAGCATCGCGTAGCGCGTGTCATAGCCCGTCCCTTTATCGGCGAGCCAGGGCAGTTCGTGCGCACAGCGAATCGCCGAGACTTCTCAGCCCTACCTCCCAGGCCGACCGTGTTGGATCGCCTGAAACAAGCTGGGTATCAGGTGATGGGCGTGGGCAAGATAGGCGATATCTTTGCCATGAAGGGGCTCACAGACTCCATTCATACTGAGGACAACAGGGACGGACTTGACAAAATCTTACAAGCCATGCATACTATTTTCGAAAGAGGGCTGCTTCTCGCGAATCTGGGTGATTTTGATACCCGTTACGGGCATCGCAACAATCCCCAAGGCTATGCCCAGGCACTGGAGGCCTTTGATGCCAGGCTTCCGGAGATCATGCGGGTACTACAGGAGAGGGATATCCTGATCATCACCGCCGATCACGGCTGCGATCCGACCATCGCCCATACAGACCATACTCGGGAGTATGTGCCCTGCTTGGTAACCGGTGCATCTGTCCGGCCGGCGGTTGACCTGGGCACCCGCCCGACCTTCGCAGACGTGGGGGCTACCATAGCCCAGTTGATGAACGTGCAAAAGCCAGACTTTGGCACAGGCTTTGCAGAAGAGATTTTGCTGTAGTGAGGAGGCAGCGTATGACCACCCTAAAAAGCACCATGTTCAGGGATTATGACCTGCGGGGCAGGGTATCGGAGGACGAGCTCAACGAACACAGCATGGAACTGATTGCCAAGGGGTATGGCACCATGCTTCGGAAGAGGGGCATTCCCAGTGCGGTGCTTGGCTATGACGCGCGGGAGTCATCAGCAGCCTTCCATGCCGCCTTCAAAAGAGGATTGCTGTCTACAGAGATAGATATTTACGACATCGGCCTGGCCCTGACGCCGATGATGTATTGGGCCCAGTACCACTACCAGACCCAGGGCGGTGCCATGGTCACAGCCTCTCATAACCCCAGCGGATGGAGCGGACTCAAACTCGCGCTGGGTTATTCCTACACGACGCTCAAGCACGAGATTGACGAGCTGTATGACCTCATTCTCCGTGACGACTTCGCTGAAGGGGAGGGAAGGGTTCTCCGAGAGGAGCGCATTGAGGACCTATACATCGAGGATTTGGTATCACGAGTCAACATAGGCCGGCCGCTCAAGGTGCTGGTCAACGCTGGAAATGGAACAGCCGGACCGATGGCCCTGAGGCTTTTCAACCGTGCGGGCTGCGAGGTCGTGGGGCTGCACTGCGAGATGGATATGAGCTATCCTCACTATTTCCCCAACCCTGCTCTAGTGGAGATGATGGAGGATACTGGCCAAAAGGTCCGAGAGGTGAAGGCGGACATTGGCATCGCCATAGATGGGGATGGGGACCGATTGGGCATGACCGATGAGCAGGGGGAGATCGTCTGGCCTGATAGGTTCATGATCCTTCTGGCTCGACAAATCCTGGAGAAGTCGGGGGCGAAGAAAATCGTGTTTGATGTGAAGTGCTCCCAGGCTTTGGCTGAGGATATCGAGGCTCATGGGGGCGAACCTGTGATGTGGAAAACCGGCCATTCCTGGATCAAGAGTAAGTGCCGGGAGATCGGGGCCGCGATGGGCGGGGAGATGAGCGGTCACATGTTCATCTTCGACAGATACTATGGCTTCGATGACGCGGTTTTCGCTGGCCTCAGAATGATCGAATATCTGTCCAACCAGGACAGGACCTATTCGGAACTCATTTCCAACACGCCTCACTATTTCTCCAGCCCAGCCCTTCAAGTGGATTGTGCTGACGAAGTGAAATATGAGGTCGTGAGTAAGTTGACAGAAGAATTCAAAAAAGAATATGAGGTCATTGACATTGATGGAGCCCGAGTGCTGTTTGGAGACGGCTGGGGTCTGGTCAGGGCCTCATCCAACTTGCCAGTCCTGGTGATGCGCTTTGAAGCCCAAACGCCAGAACGGCTGGAGGAAATCGTGGGGATATTCAGAGCTAAGTTCGGACTATACCTGGAAATAGGTGATGAGTGGCACAGCGGTTAATATCTTACCGGCGTTGGTTTTACCCCCTCCGCGGAGGATAGGCCCGTCCTTCCAGCTCAGCGATGTACTTCTCCGCCTCCATCGCTGCCACCGCCCCTGAGCCCACTGCCGTCGCCACCTGCCTCAGCACGCCACTCCGCACATCGCCCGCGGCGAACACACCTGTTCGGCTGGTGTGGCACTGCTCATCAGCCACAATGTACCCCTGCTCGTCCAGCTCCAGTTCCCCCCTCAGAAATTCGGTGTTGGGGATGGAACCGACGTAGATGAAGACCCCCTCGACAGGTAGCAGTGAGACCTCACCGCTTTTCACCTTCTCCACCTGCACTCCTGTCACCACCTGCTGGCCGAGGATCTTCCGCACCACTGAATCCCAGACGAAATCAATCCTCTCATGGGCGAAAGCCCGCTGCTGCAGCACCTGCGTGGCCCGCAAGCGGTCACGACGATGGATCACGGTCACCTGCTCGGCGAAGCGAGT